>ERZ827150.4807-NODE-4807-length-11505-cov-37.675633_pt1 | contig 11505 bp, 12 predicted proteins | sample MGYA00519779_ERZ827150 | MGnify/ENA primary metagenome ERZ827150 (study PRJEB31778, sample SAMEA3449267) | human gut metagenome | biome: human gut; feature: human-associated habitat; material: faeces | place: United Kingdom | collected 2010/2012 ...
GCTCTGAACGAAGCGGTAGCGGCGCTCTACCGGGAATCCATTGTCCCCGCCGTGGGAAAGGGTCTGTGCGCCGCCATCTACACCCAGGTCAGCGACGTGGAGGATGAGGTGAACGGCCTGATAACCTACGACCGCCGGGTGGTCAAGCTGGACGCGGACACCATGCTGCCCATTTCCAGAGCGCTGCAAGACGCTATGGAAAAAACAGTTGCATCTTTTGAAAAAATGGGCTAGAATATACGGGATAAAAGGAGGGATCTGAATGCAGTCAGTACCCGAAAAGGAAACCATGGACGCCATTGCGGAGCTATTCAAGGGCTTTGCCGATTCTACCCGGGTGCATATTCTGGCGCTTCTGTCCCGACAGGAGCTGTGCGTGACGGACATTGCGGAGACTGTGGACGTCAGCCAGAGCGCCATTTCCCACCAGCTTCGGATTCTGAAGCAAATGCACCTGATCAAATTCCGCCGGGAGGGGAAGAACATCCTCTACTCTCTGGCTGACGACCATGTGAAGACCATTCTGCAAATGGGTCTGGAACACGTTCTGGAGTGAAGAAGACTGAGGCAGCACTTTCATGTGCTGCCTCGATTTTTATACCTCGTAATATTCCATTCTCCCCGCGTACTCCCGGCAGAGCGCTTCCATTTCCTCTTCCGCAGGGAAGCCGTTGGCCGCACCGCTGACACGTATCTTTGCGGACGCAAAAACCTGCGCCCGTGCCAGCGCATCCAGCGGGCGGTATCCCCGCGCGAAATGATGCAGGAAGCCGCTGAACAGGGCGTCCCCCGCGCCACGGTGTTGACGATTTCCCCCACCTGCACGGCGGGCAGGGCGAAAATGCGGTTTTCCTCCCGGAGGTACATGGCCGCGCCCTCGGCTCCCCTGCCGAGAACGATAATACGGTTTCCGTAAGTGTCCCCCAGCGCCCGCAGAAAAACCCGGTAGTCTCCACGAATTCCCTCGTCGCTGAGGAACAGAATATCCGCGCAGGACATGAATTCCCGGTTGAATTCGTCGTGGATGTCCGAAAGCACATGGACATCTGTGGCCACGGTTTTGCCCAGCGTCTTCGCCTGATGCAGCAGCGGGCGATTAAAATTGATGTTGCAGGCGGCCACCACGTCGGCGTCCCGGCAAATGTCCTCCGGGAAGTCGTAGGGCGTTTCCTGAATGTCCTTCAGGTCACAGCAGATCTGCCGCTTCCCCTCGCCGTCATAAAGCACCACGGAGTTGGGTGTCTCCTTCAATCTGGGTTTGACCCAGTCCGTTCCGATTCCCGCCGTGCAAAGCTGGCTCTGGATATATTCCGCCGGGAAGTCCCGCCCCGTCATGGTAAGCAGAGTCACGTCGTCCCCCAAGGTTTTCAGTGCTTTGGAAATGTTGTACGCCACGCCGGACACGGCGGTGTTCACCCCGAAAAAGGGGTAATCAATTGGGTAATAGTTCACCGGGAACTGCCGCACCCGCACGGTCGTCTCCGTGTTGATCAGCCCGGATACCAGAATGTTCGCCATATTTTCCTCCATCAAACAGGCAGAAACGCCGCGGCCACCGCGATCACAATGGCGGGCAGCAGATTCGCCACCTTCACTTTCTTCCCGAAAAGCAGATTGATGCCGACGCAGAAAATCAGCACATTTCCCACCAGCGACAGGTTCGCCAGCGCCCCTTCGGTCATGACCGGCCGCATCAGTCCCGCAAGCGCCGTCATGCTCCCTTGCAGCACCGCCACGGGAATTGCGGAAAATGCCGCGCCTTTTCCCATGGAGCTGCTCATCACCATTATGATGATCAGGTCCAGCACCGCTTTGGTTGCGAGGATGGAATAATCCCCGGTCAGTCCGTCCTGAATGGAGCCGACGATGGCCATTGCCCCGATGCAGACGGTCAGGGACGCGCTGACGAAGGCATTGACGAACGTCTTGTCCTTGGCGTTCCCGGTTTTGACCTTCAGCCACTGCCCCAGCCGCTCAAACGCGCCCTCAATGTTCAGCGCTTCCCCGATCACCGCGCCGATGGCAAGGCACCCGATGATCAGCAGCGCGCCGCTGCTGACGACCTTTCCATCCTGCACCGTGAGCATACCCTCCATGGCGCCGGAAATGGCGATAAACAGCGTGCCCACACCGCAGACCTTCATCAGCGTATCCTGCGCGCTCTGGCTCAGGACGCGTCCAAACAACGCCCCGCACACACCGCCTGCCAGAATCGCGGCGGTGTTGATGACCGTTCCAAGCCCAACCATGTGCTTTCCCTCTTTTTTCCCGATTTGCCCAAATTCTACTGCATTCTGCTGAAAATGTCAACCAGACGCCGGGATATTGACTTTCCATCCGGGAAACAGTATACTATTTTTTGAGGTGATACTATGACAGCATCGACGCTGAAAGGTGCGATCAAAGGCACCCTGAAAGGCATCCTGAACACAGCCGCGCCGGTTTTCAGCCGGAGATCCGCCATGGATTCTGCCAGCGCACGGGAAACGCTGCTGGGCTTCTCCCCTCCCCCCACGGGGACTGCGGCCGCCGACAACCGGCTGCTGGAGCCGGAGTGTGATTTGCAGATCGTGATCCCGGCCTACAACGTGGAAGCCTATCTCGCCCAGTGCATGGACTCCGTGCTGGCGCAGGAGACAAAGTATACATACCGCGTCATTCTGGTGGATGACGGCGCGACCGACACCACCCCCGCGATCGCGGACACCTACTCCGACGACCCGCGGGTGACAGTCATTCACCAGCGGAACAAGGGCCTTTCCGGCGCGAGAAATACCGGCATCCGGGAGATTTTCGGCAAATACCTCATGTTCATTGATTCCGACGATTTTCTCCTGCCCGGTGCCATCGACGCCATGCTGGACACCGCCTTTGCCCACGACTGCGATCTGGTGGAGGGCGGCGCGTATTACGTGTATGATAACAGAAAGTCTGTCATGCACCGCTACGAGTCCGACCACAAGGTATCCGACCCCTACACGCTCCACGGTCACGCATGGGGAAAACTCTACCGGGGCGCGCTCTTTGAGCATCTCTGCTTCCCGGAGGGCTACTGGTACGAGGACTCCCTGCTCTCCTACCTGATTTTCCCCAATGCCAAAAACGTCTGGGTCACAGGACGTATGGCCTACGGCTACCGCATCAACCAGGCCGGCATTGTCAAGTCCTCCCACGGCAAGCCCAAGTCCGTGGACACCTACTGGATCACGGAGGAACTGATGGCAGAGCACGCCCAGGCGGGGCTTCCGGCAGACGACGCCTATTTCCGGTACATTCTGCTGCAAATCCGTCTGAACCAGCACCGCATCGCAGACCTCCCGGAAAACATTCAGGAGAGCGTGTTCGTTCTGACCTGTGACCTTTTCTGCAACACCTTCCCCGCCGATCTGGACGTTTCCGGAAACCGCACGCTGGTAAAGGCTCTGCGGACCCGGGACTTTGGCATGTATAAAATGTGCTGCAAGCTTTTTTAGAAGCAGATGAAAGCCGGCAATCAATGTTCCCGAAAAAGGATTTTAGCCCCCTATCAATCATGTAAGGAGACAAGGACACTATGGAAAATTACAAATTCTCAACACTGGAATACAAGCGCCCCGATCTGGAAGCGCACCGCACACAGCTCGCCCAATGGAAAGCCGCAGTCGGGCAGGCGGAGAGCTACGAAGCCCTGCGCAGCCTGATTTTTGAGATCGACCACGAGAGCTGCGAGCTGTTCACCCAGTATTCCATCGCACACATCCGCCACACGCTGGACACGCGGGATGAATTTTATGAAGCGGAGATCAATTATTTACAGGACACACTGCCCACGCTCAGCGGCGATGAGGTGGCGCTCAGCGAAGCAATCGCGGCCAGCCCCTTCCGGGCGGACATCGAGCGGGAATTCGGCAAGCAATACTTTGTCTCCATGGACTTGCAGAAGAAGCTGTTCTGTGAAGCCAACATCCCGCTGCGTCAGCAGGAGAGCCGCCTGACCAACGAATATCAGAAGATCATGGCCACCGCCGAGATTTCCTTCGACGGCAAGACCCTGAACCTTTACGGCGTCCAGAAATACTTCGAGCATCCCGACCGCACGGTGCGTGCCGCCGCCGTCAAGGCGTACTCCAAGTTCTACGAGGACAACGAGCCGCGTCTGGAGGAGATCTGGAGCGAACTCATCCGCATCCGCAACCAGATGGGCAAAAATCTGGGCTATGAAAACTACATTCCCGTGGGCTATCTGGAGCAGGGACGCACGGACTACGGCGAAAAAGAGGTCGCATCCTTCCGGGAGCAGGTGCGCACATTCCTCGTGCCGCTGTGCCAGAAGCTCTATGACGCGCAGGCAAAGCGCCTCGGCATCGACCATGTCATGTGGTACGACGAGAAGATGGTCTTCCCGGACGGCAACGCCGAGCCTGCGGGCGACGACGCCTTCATGGTCAGGACCGCCCAGAAGATGTACCACGAGATCAGCCCGGAAACCGGCGAATTCATCGACTTCATGATCGACCACGAGCTGATGGACCTGCAGAACAAACCGGGCAAGGCCTCCACGGGCTACATGACGAGCCTGCCCAGCCTGAAGGCGCCCTTCGTGTTCTCCTGCTTCAACCACACGATCTTCGACATGCAGGTGCTGACCCACGAGCTTGGTCACGCCTTCGCGGGCTACATGGCCATGCGCAGCCAGCCGATCGCAGACTTTTACAGCGAATCCACCGACATCGCAGAGATCCACTCCATGTCCATGGAGCAGTTCGCCTACCCCTATGCCGAGTGGTTCTTCGGCGATCAGGCGGACAAGTTCCGCTTCGCCCATTTGCAGGAGGCGCTGACCTTCGTCCCCTTCGGCGTGGCCGTGGACGAGTTCCAGCACATCTGCTATGCCCATCCCGAGATGACGCCCAAGGAGCGGACATATCAGTGGCACCTGCTGGAAGAAAAGTATATGCCATGGCGGCGCTACGAGGACGACGCTTTCATGGAGCGGGGCGGCTACTGGTATCACAAGCTGCACATCTACCTCTACCCCTTCTACTATATCAACTACACCCTCACCACCATGGGTGCGATGGAGTTCAAGAAGAAGTACGCCGAGAACAGGGACGCGGCGTGGCAGGACTATCTCAAGCTCTGCAAGACCGGCGGCAGCCGCAGCTATCTGGAAACGCTGCGCTACGCGAATCTGGCCAATCCCTTCGAGCCCGGCTCCGTGGAGCGCGCCTGCGGGTACGCGGAGGAAATCCTGCTCAGGCAGATTGCGGAGCAGGCGAAGTAAGCACAAGTCAGCACTGCATTCCGATCAAAACCTCCGGCGTTCAGTAAAATAATAAAAAGGCAGACACATGGAAAACCGCCATGATGTCTGCCTTTTCTTTATACTATTAGGGTCTATCTGAAAACCGGGAATATGACCAACAGCGAGGGATTTTTCGCCTGCTGAAGCCATTTTTCCGCAGGAATACTTTGTGTATTACAAGGGAAAATGGTGCACAGCAGGCGGAAAAGACCCGCTGTTTGGGCATGTTGACGGTTTTCAGATAGACCCTAAATCAGTCACAGGAAGCAGCCGGTCATATTGCCGTAGAGCACCGCAAAGGGCGCGGCAAACAGGAAGCTGTCAAACCTGTCCAGAATGCCCCCATGACCCGGAAGAACCCTGCTGAAATCCTTGATGCCAACCGTCCGTTTGATCGTTGACATCGCCAGATCCCCGAACTGGCCGACGATGGAAGCCAGAAACAGGTAAAGGAACAACCAGCCGTACCGTATCTCAACGCCCGCACACCGGGAATACAGGGAAGCGATCAGGCCCATGAGAATGACGGAGCTGACCATGCCGCCCAGCCCGCCTTCCACCGTCTTTCCGGGACTGATGATAGGCGCCAGCTTATGGGTGCCCACCGCTCTGCCGACGAAATACGCCCCCACATCATTGACCGTGCAGCCCAGCGTGACAAAGGTCAAAGCGGCAAGTCCCTGCGGCCACTGCCGGATTTCCACCGCGCTGTAGAAGAATATGGGAAGCATCAACGCGCAGGGTAGAATGTGCCAAAACCCGATGGAATGAATCTCCTTCATGCGGCTCATAAACAACGCGAAGGCCACAATGGCAAGCACCCACACAAACAAAAGGATCTCCGTGTAATATGGAAGCCTCCTCATACAGACTGCGGCCGCAATCAGACTTAGCAGCAGGACATTGTACCAAGTGCAGCATTTCGCGGCCCGAAGCAGCTCAACAATGCCCATAATGCTCAGCATTGCGGCCGCCGCTTCCAGCACATAGGCATAGCGGGAAAAATATAGCACAAGAATCCCTGTCAGCGTAATCACTGCCCCTGTCCGCACGCGGATTTCCGATTCTGTCGCCGTTTTCTTTTGGGCTGGGCTGCAGCCGCCTGTCTCTGTTGTCATCGCTTTTGCTTCCTTTTCTGTTTTCCTTTTCCGGCGCTGTTTCTCAGACGCCAACCAGTTCACAAGCGCCTGTGACGCTGTATCCCGAAACGCCGAGAATGGTCTCCCCGTCGATCTGGATGGGCGTGGGGCGGTCAAACTCGACCGAGATTGTATGCCCGGTCAATATTGCCACCATCTCTTTGTGCCGGATATGCTCCCCTTTGAAAATGGAGGGGAACACCATCAGCGTTCTCAGCTTTCCCGCGCCGAACATCACCATAGTTGATACCGTCCCGTCCGGGCTTAAGCGGTTCTGCCCCGGCGTCGGCATCATCCCGCCGCCGTAGAACCGGCCGTTCATGGTGGGTGCCAGCCACACCTTCCGGTAGCCGTGGGTTTCTCCATCCACGGTGACCACCGCGTTCGTGGGCTTGTAGTGGAACAGCAGTCCCTTGATGGCAATGGCCGTGTAGTTCACGGGCTTGGTGGACTTCTCCCTCTGCTCGTCTCCCACCTGACAGCAGTACCCGTCAATGCCGTAGCCGATGCCGTTCAGGAACCGGTATTGTTTCCCGTTGACGGTCACCACCGGCAGCGCCCGCAGGTATTCCCCGATGGGAAAGGGGCCGTCCTCCGGCTTGCGCCCCAAGTCGCGCAGGAAGTCGTTTCCGCTCCCGGCGGCATAATAGTATATATCCTGCGGGATATCCAGCCCCGACGTGTCGTTTATGAAACGGTTCAGGGTTCCGTCTCCGCCGGAAAGGATGACCCGTGTCTCCGGGGGCAAGTGCCTAAAGAATTCCCCGTAGTCTTCGATCTTCGTCATGTCATGGAAGTCGATTTTCTCCCCGGGGAGAAAGTCTCCGATGGCGCGGGTGTTTTCCTCTCCCCGGCCGTTCCCCGCGTATGGGTTATATAATACCGTATATGCAGCCATTTTTCTCTCCTTACGTTTCTTTCAGAGCCGCGCTCAGTTCGTTATGTACCCGCTCCCCTATCGCCGATGTCCGGTTGGCGCTTACAAATTCCGTGGGGATGGTTTCAATAATGCGGAATTGCACATCACTGCGGCGGCGATACCAGTTCTTATGGATCTGCTCCGTTCCCTGAATCGACGCCACGACGATGGGCACGGAAGCCTTCTGGGCGATCTTGAACACCCCATTGTGGAAGGGCAGCAGGACGCATTCCTTACTGCGCGTCCCCTCCGGGTAAATGCCGATGGATACCTCGTCGGATTCGATCAGCTTCGCCGCCTTTTCGATCGTCAGCAGTGCGTTGCGGGGATTCTCCCGGTCGATGGCCATAAAGCAACATCTTCTGATGATCCGCCCGAAAATCGGAATCTGAAAATTCTCCGCCTTGGAAACGAACGCCAGATTCCGTTCCTTCATGACCTGCCATGTAAGGATCGGGTCAAAATTGGAGCGGTGATTGCACACCAGCAGGAACCGGCCGTCCTTCGGCAGCTTCTCCATGCCGTCAACATGAATGTGGATGTGCAGCAGCCGGATACAGCAGGCGGTCGCACCGTAAAGCAGCCGGCGGTAGAATGGACTGTCATGCTCGTATTCCTTTTTGGTGTCCACCAGCAAGGCACAGACCGTCAGGAACAGGACATACAGCAGGCACAGCCCAAGCAGGGCCGCAAGAATCCACAGAATGATTTTTCCCATTGCGTTCGGCTCCCTGATACCGGCTCAATCGATGATCTCGTAGTCCGTATCCATCGCCTCGAGCTTCTTCACTTCTTTTACGCATTTGGACGCGCAGATGATATAGGACAGAATCTGCACGCCATCGACCATCATAGACAGGCCGATAAAGATCATCAGCGTTCTGGAGCCTTCAAATGGATTCATAACCAGCAGCAGTGCGAAAGCCACGCTCAGAATCGAGAGAACAAGGGACAGCCCCCATCCGGGAACGCTCAGGCGTCTCAAATCAATGGACGCCTGAAGCTGAAACAGGCTGTCCACCAGAATCAGAATACCGATGATGACCGGGAGAATCAGGACGACGCTCTGGGAACGGGCAAATCCATACACGCCCATCAGAACATCCAGAATCCCCAGCGGCAGCTCATACACATGAAAAATCGAGCTGATACCCCGCTGCACATAGCATATGATCCGGAACACGCCCACAGCCAGCAGGATCGCGCTCATGACATAGCACAGCACCGTCGCCGAGATGTTCGGCCAGACCAGCAGGCACAGCCCCAACAGCAGCATGACGACAGAAATAGCCAAGCTAATCCATTCCAGTTTTTTCAGCGTTTTCATAAATGTCACTTTCCTTTTTCTAGGGTCTATCTGGAAACCGGGAATATGACCAACAGCGAGGGATTTTTCGCCTGCTGAAGCCATTTTTCCGCAGGAATACTTTGTGTATTACAAGGGAAAATGGTGCACAGCAGGCGGAAAAGACCCGCTGTTTGGGCATGTTGACGGTTTTCAGATAGACCCTAAATTATTTTTATTTCCTACAGAAATCAGACGGACAGCTGAAGATCTGTCCGCTCCCATGGCATATCCGCCGCATTGCTCCCAAAGTGGCCATAACAGGATACCCGGGAGAAAATGGGGTTCATCAGTCCGAATTTTTCCATGATTGCCATGGGGCGCATATCCACCGCGCGGAGAACGGCGTTATAGATATCGTCCTTCTTCAGCCGTTCCGTGCCGAAGGTATCGATCCGGAAGGACACCGGCTCCGCCAATCCGATGGCATAGGCAAGCTGCACTTCACACCGGTCGGCCAGATCGGCGGCGACGATGTTCTTCGCAATGTACCGGGCAAGATACGCCCCGCTCCGGTCAACCTTGGAAGCATCCTTCCCGGAAAACGAACCGCCGCCATGACGGGCACAGCCGCCGTAGGTATCCGAAATCAGCTTGCGCCCCGTAACGCCGGAATCCGCCGCCGGGCCGCCCATGACGAACCGCCCTGTGGGATTGATAAAGAGCTGCGTATCCTTATCGATCAGCGCGGAGGGGATCGTCGGCAGGATCACATGCCCCAGAATGTCGTCCCGCAGCGTGTGAATGTCAACGCCTTCCCGGTGCTGGCTGGACACGATGACCGCCGCCACCCGGCAAGGCCGGTCCTGCCCGTCGTATTCCACCGTGACCTGCGTTTTCCCGTCGGGAAGAAGGTATTGCAGTTCATTGCTGCGGCGCACCAGCTCCAGCCGCTTCGCCAGCGCGTGGGCCAGCTCGATGGGCAGCGGCATCCGGTTGACGGTTTCCTTACAGGCATAGCCAAACAGAATGCCCTGATCTCCGGCGCCGGTGTTGATGCGTTCCGCCTCGCTTCTGCGGGCAATGCCCCTTGCGATATCCGGGGACTGCTCGTGCAGATCTACTTTGATCCGGCACGTTTCCGCGTCAAACCCCCGGTTCGGTTCCGTGTATCCAATCTCCTCAATGACCCGCCGGGCAAGACCGGCATGATCCACTTCCGCCTTCGTGGTGACTTCCCCGAAAATATGTACCGCATCGGTGGTGCAGGTCACCTCGCAGGCAACACGGGATTGGGGGTCCTGTTCCAGCAGCGCGTCCAGAATTCTGTCCGCAATCTGGTCGCAGATTTTGTCCGGATGGCCGCAGGTGACGGATTCAGAGGTAAAATTGTTTCTGTTCATAACATTCTTCCTCGTATGACAGAGTTGTCATTGTCCGGCGGAATCCCACCTGACAATGACAACTTTACACCGTTTCCCCCGAAATGACCATGGTGGAAAACGGCGGTTCCTCCTAAATAGGAGAAACCGCCGTTTTTCTTCGATTTGGGGGAAATTGTCGAATTTGTGAGAAAATCGTTGTCCAGCGCGGCAAAACCACATTTCCCATCTTCTTGACATTTCCTGTCTTCTATAGTAAAATGCAATTAAATATTTAATTGCGTTTGTATATGGAGGCTTCCCAATGGGTCAGACAGATATTCTTACGCTGAAAGGAAAATTCACCGCCTGTCAGAAAATGCTGACAGTATTCGGGGACGAGGTCCGCCAGCGTCTCCTGCTTCTTATGCTGGAAGGCGATCCCAACGGTGTGCGGGTAGCGGACATTTCGGACAAAATGAAGCTGACGCCGCCGGCGGTTTCCCATCACATGCAGATTCTGAAGGATGCCGGGGTCGTTCACTGCCGCAAGGAAGGAAAGTATATGTACTATTTTCTGGACTCCAGCGGGAAGGACATCGATAAGCTGCTGGAATTGTTCGCGCAGATGAAAGAGATGCTCGCGCGCCGCTGAGCCGTTTTCCCACCGTCAAGAAAGAACAGGAGTAAAAAGCCATGGCGAACTACACAGAAAAAGCAATCTTCCGTGCCTTTGAGGAACTGCTGGAGGAAAAACCCTTTGACAAAATCACCGTTTCGGCCATCGTCTCCAAAAGCGAGGTCAGCGCGAACACCTTTTACTATCACTTTCAGGACATTTACGACCTGCTGGACAAATGGCTTGACCGGAAGAAAAACCAGTTTTTCGCAATGACACAGCTGACAGGCAGCTGGACAGACCGGCTGAAAGTATTGCTTCACGCCATGCAGGAAAACCCGAAGCTTGTCTATCACGTTTCCGATTCCATTACGCGGGAGCGTCTGGAACGGTATGTCTTTACATCGATTGAAAGCCAGTTCTACGATCTTATCGGGGAAAAAACTGCCGCCATGGAGATAACCGATGAAACGAGGAAAATGATGACCAGCTTCTTTTGCTGCTCCCTTCTCGGCTATGTCATGAAATTTCTCTGGGTCAATATGAACGTTGACATTGACGCTTCCGTTGACGATCTGAGCATCATTTTCTCCGGCGCATTGGAAGCCATGCTCCGGAAGGAAATGGGACAATAGGAACCTTGAACACTGTAAACAGCCGGGCATTTGGATGCCCGGCTGTTTTTTCGCAGAGCGCTGCACACGCTCATTGATCTTTCCGCGCAATTTTTCGGTATTCATACTGAACTCCAATTAAAATCTTAAAAAAGGTTTTAATTGCCCGAAGGGCAAGGAGTTCAGTATCAAACGCACAGAGGTGGAGAACGGCAGTGAAGCCCTAAAGACGCAGAAAAGCCCGCAGCATGATTGCTGCGGGCAGAATGGGGCGATATGAAGTT
>ERZ827150.4810-NODE-4810-length-11501-cov-5.321597_pt1 | contig 11501 bp, 2 predicted proteins | sample MGYA00519779_ERZ827150 | MGnify/ENA primary metagenome ERZ827150 (study PRJEB31778, sample SAMEA3449267) | human gut metagenome | biome: human gut; feature: human-associated habitat; material: faeces | place: United Kingdom | collected 2010/2012 ...
CGGTGCATTCCTCGTGCTGCTTGCCGGGCTGATTCAGCGCCGCCTCCTGATCCACGACCCATACCCAGGTATGCTCGGCGGTTTCGGTGTAGTTGCAGTCATCGCAGGTACGGCTATGGGTGCCGTCACCCTTGTCCGTCCATGCGGAGAAATTGTGCGGTTTGGTCTTGAAATCATCACCTGCTGTGCAGGTCTTGATATGCGTACCGGGGTCCATGTATACCCAATCCTGCTCGTCGGTATTGTGGGTGTGGGCGACCAGCACGGTGCAGGTTGCGGTCTTTTTGCCGCAGGTGACCGTAATGGTGGCCTCGCCCTTGGCAACAGCCGTCACATTGCCGTCTTTGTCGACCGTGGCGACGGTATCAGCGCTGCTCTTCCATTCCAGGGTGCCCTCTGCGTTGGCGGGCTGCTTCACAGCGGAAAGCTGGAAGGTGTCGCCGACATTCTTCAGATTCACCTGCGTCGGGGCAACGGTAAGGTCGATAAGATCAATCGTGGGAGCCTCAGTCACGGTGACATAAAAGAGGGAAGTCTTAGGAAGCGTTCTGTATTCGTCGCTGTTATCCTTGACGGCAACCAGCTCAAGTGTGGTGCTTGGCGATGTGGTGTGCGCCGCTTCCGGCTTGATCTTGCCGTCCTCCAGCGTAATGTTATCATCGCTCGTCAGATACAAAGCGCCGCCGGTTCCAACGCCGGTCTTGACAATGCGCCATTCCAGATGATAGCCGCTGTCCTCGGGCAGCAACTTCGGAAGATCGGTCGGAAGCTTCGCCTCGTCATTTTTGCTCAGGGTAATATCCGCGTATGTGTAAACATTCTCAAGTCTCAAAGCATCTTCCACATTGGTCTCATCGTATACAACAACAGGCCATGTGCCGTAGGCGTTTGATGCTTGACCGGGGTAGCTGGCTTTCAGATTTGCGCTGCCCTTAGAATCGCCTTTGATCGTGATGGTATAGCCATTGGGGAACGTTGTTGCCGTCTCGGTGTTTGCGTTAATTTTTCCATTGGAGATCGTGATGTGGCTTGGTGTCGTATTACTATCATCCTTGAAGGTGATCTCATTCCAAGAATTGGCGTTGCTGGGATCTGCGCTGACCTTCAGCGTAACGCTCTCACCCTGCTTGATGTAGATCGTTTCGCCGCTGTCGTAGCCTTCCAGCAACACGTACTGCAAAGGAACATAGTCATACAGCATGATGCTGTTTTTGCTCACAATAGAGCCTGCCGTATGGGTCTTGGTCTCCTCGAAACGGGCGAAAACATAATAGGTTTTATTGCTCTCCAATTCGGTCACGGTATCAGAACCGATCTGATTTTTGCTCCAATCCGGCTTATCAGTCTTGCTGTAAACATACTCGCAGTTGGGGTCGTAGTTATTGATTTTGAAGCCGGTGTAATCGCCATGTTCATCCTGCACGGCTTCCAACCGAACAACATCGGGATATTCATTGTTGGCGGCCTTGTTGACCGTCAGCGGCGCGCCGACGATCTCGCCGAGATAGCCCTCCGCCGTGACTACCACGCGGATGCGGATATTCTCGCCCATGTCAGCCGCCACGGGAGTGTACTTGCCACTGGTCGCGTCCTCAATATTCGTCCATGTGCTGCCGCTGTCCGTGCTGCGCTGCCACTGGTACGACTTGGTAGCTTCTGCGGGGGTCACGCTGGCAGCGATGGAGATGGGGCTGCCGAAGACGATGCCGCTGGTGTAGTACACCTGACCGGTCAAGCTCGGAGGAGCTACCGGCGCTTCGCTCACCACCAGCTTGACGATATGCTGGTTGCCTATGATGCCGACGGAGCTGCCGTTCTTATCCAGATTCAGCTGCAAATCAAAGGGATAGACCGACGGGGCTGCGCCTGCAAGAATGGTATGGCTATATTCGATGGCAGTGGCGCTGATGGGAACGCTGGTGGGGGTGTTAGAGCCGACGGTATAGCAATCGAAATTGGCTCGATAGGTATAGCCTGCGTCTTTCAGCTCCTGCGCCAGACGATTCCACTCGAACTTGAGGGTATGCGCCTTGCTATTGTCGATCTCCACAGCCGCGCCATACCAGTCCTTGGCGTAGTCGATGGTTGTGGTGCCGTCCAGCGTGACGGACTTCATGCCCCATGCGTTGGGGATGATTCGGACGGGGTTGGAAGCAGTGCCCTTCAACCACATTTCATAATAATTACCTGTCTTTTCCAAAACAACAGTGTAAGCATTGGGACCGGTAAAGGTACCGCCAGGCGTAACAACTGCGCTGTAGCCAAAGCATTGATCCAATCCAAAAGCAATATTGAGGTTGCCTTCCGGTTTATCGTAAGTAGTTATTGTGTAATCTGCATGAAGGTTTAATTTGCCCTTAAAGGTGCCGCCATTCAAACGGTACGGCATATAAAGGCTTTCCTTCCAATCCCAGCCCTGCAAATAGACATTGCCCTCAAAGGCGCCGCCGTTCACTGTGACAGCAGGATTAGAATTATTCTCCTCTGCTTCATACAGCACCTGCACATCCTTCTTGAAGGTGCCTCCGCTGATTTGAACAGAGCCGTTTTCGGCCTGACTTCCGGTCAGCTTTACACAGCCGTCAAACTCGCCGCCTTCAATGATGACACGGCCTCCACGATCTTTGCTGTTTTCTGCCTTCAGAGTGTAGCCGCTGCCATCCAGATCTCTGCCGTAACCTAAATCATTAAACTCCGGTTGGATGATTTTCACGCCATCCTTGATCGTAATAAAACTCTCAAGACTGTCGATTACAATGGCATTATCTTTGTATGGAAGGGAAGTAACGGTGAATGTACCCCCTTCCAGGGTCAGCGTACTTCCATTCACGCGAATCAGTTTGGCTTTTTGACCTCCGAAAACATTAGAAAATGCGCCGGAAATCTTACCGCTTTTCGCAAAACTGCTGTCCTTGATTGTCAGATGGGAATTGCCGCCAATATAAATGCCCTGCGATATATTAGTATCATTACTCACCAGAGCCAAGGTCTTTCCGTTTAGGTCAATGGTGCAGTAATAATAAACATCGTCAAAGGTCAGTTCATCTCTTTTGAGCAGACCAATGCCCTCGTTGTAGCTGGTGGTATCAATGTCCTGCCCCAGCTGGATGTATTCCTGCTTGTTTTTGACTGCGTCATACAATTCCTTGTAGGTGTTGACGGTCGTCCACCCCGCCGCGCTCGCCGTCACGCCCATGGCGGGCACGAGGGAGAGCAGCATCACCAGCGTCAGAAGCAGACTGGTCATTCGTTTTCTCATGTTTTTTCTTCCTCCTTTATAGAAAGATTGGTCGATTTGCCGCGTTTTTGTCCCCGGCCCGCGGCCGCCGGGTAAACCTCCTAAGGCGGAGCCACGGCGAAGGCCGTGCCCTTCTCGCCGTGGACGCCGGGCGGCGCTCTGTTGGCCGCAGCCCGAGGCATGGACGGCTTTCCGTCGCCGTCGCTCTCCCGGTCCCGCGCCTGTGTGCGGGGGCGTGGGAAGCACAAAACCCCCCGTATATGATCTTGTGCCATCTCCATCACCCCCTTTGCCGCACAGAATGTTGATTCTGTGACGGGCGGAGCAGAAATCACTGCGGCTTTCCCAGATATTCCACCCAGATAAAGCAAAAAAGGGCATCAGAAGAAGGCCGGGAGAAAGTTGCGTTGAAATCTTCCGGCCAATTCTGTATGCTCAGGTTCGCCTTTTCTCGATTTTTGACGGGCTTTTTGGCAAAATCCGATTGTAAATCTCCAAACTGTATGATATTATGTAAGCGGTAATATGGACTTTTTATAGTCAGCAGCGCACAGAATCAACATTCCGTGAGCAGTTGTCGGCAGACCCGTTCCACGGCCTGCGCATGGCGTCTGCCGCCGTCCAGCGTGTAAATGCGGGTGGTATTGATGGAGCTGTGCCCCAACAGGTCGGCAAGGCGCAGGAGATCCTTTTCCATGGCGTAAAAAACACGGGCAAACAGGTGCCGCAGCGCGTGGGGAAAGACCTTGCCCGCATCCACTCCCGCCCGCCTGCACAGGCGCTTCATCTGCCGCCAGACGGCGAAGCGATCCAGCGGCCCCCCGTGGGCATTGAGAAAGAGACATCCGGTGGAAACGCCGGATGTTTTCATATATTGCCGCAGGAGCTTTCGCAGTGCATCCGACAGAAGGATCACACGGGTCTTGCCCTTGCTGCGCACCGTCGCCCGTCCCGTGTTCACCGCTTCGGCGGTGATGTGCCGCAGCTCGCTCACCCGGATGCCGGTGCCGCAGATGGTTTGCAGCACATAGAAAAGCTGCGTCCCCCTGGCCGCTGCCACAAGGCGGGCATATTCCTCGCGGGAAAGCTCCCGCCCCTCGTCGGCAAAGAAGCTGCGCTGCACCGGCAGGGGCTTCACACGGCAATCGGCATGGCCAAGGAAGCTGAGATAGCTGTTGACCCCGGAAAGCATGGCGTTGACGCTGGCGGCCTTGTATCTCTCGCTCAGCGCTTCCTTGTAGCATACCGTCCGCTCCTTGGTGATTTCGCGCCCGTCCAGCCAGCGCAGGAAGGCACGGACATCACGCAGATACTTTTCTATCGTGGCGGGGCTTTTCTCATTTTGGCGCAGGTGGGCTTCAAAGGCTTGCAGTTCGTTCATGGCGTTGCTCCTCCGTATCGTTTTTCTTAGCTTGCTCGCAAAAGTATTGTACGATACGGGGCAGATGCGCCCGCGCAGGGGAAAATGTTCATAGGCTCAGCCTTTTTATTCCACGGGCATAGCCCGTGGCTGCCTGTTTTCAACAAAGGAAAAAGAGAGAACGGAAAAACCGTTCTCTCTTTTTTCAATAGGTCAGTGGTTGCTTACCTGGCGCTCGCTGCGCGGTAGAGGAAGGTGACGATCTGACCGCGGGTACAATCGTTGTTGGAGCCGAACAGGTCGCCGCCGATACCGCCGGTGATATCGTTCTTCTCTGCCCAGATGACCGCGGCCGCGTAGTAAGCGTCAGAGGCTACGTCGGTGAAGGCAGAATTGCCGCTGGCAGCGGGGCTGCCGTTGGCGCGCCACAAGAAGGTCACGATCTGCGCGCGGGAGCAGGTTGCGTCGGGGCTGAACGTGGTGTCGCTGGTGCCTTCGGTGATGCCGTTTTCTATCGCCCACAGCACCGCGTTGTAATAATAGCTGCCCATGGGGACGTCGGTAAACGGCATGACGCGGGTTTCAGGCTCGGGACTGCCGGCTGCACGCCACAGGAAGGTCACAGCCTGCGCGCGGGTGCAGGGCAGGTTGGGGCCGAATGTATAGTTGCCGATGCCGCCGGTGATATCCCTTCCGACTGCCCACATCACGGCATCGTAGCAGAAGTCGCTGGGGGCCAGATCGGAAAAGGGATTGGGGAGGTCAGGAAACTCTTCCTTAAAGCTGGCCTCCACGGTGACCTTGCCGGCGGGCATGATGAAGCTGAACTTGCCGTCGCCCTTGTCGGTCAGCTTGAGATCCTTGTCCTTGCCGTCCAGAACGGTGAGGGTATCCAGCACATAGCCCTTGTCGGGATCGACCGTCAGGGTGACGGTGGTGCCCTTGGCGGCGGACTTGTGGCTGGCGGTCACATCGCCGTTCTTGCTGTTCACGGTGATGGGATAGGTGGTCGCGCCGGTACCGATGGGGCTGGTGGGGGTGTTCTTCTTGAAGATTGCCTTGATCTCAACGTCGTCATTCGGCATGGTGAACTTGTTGTTGGTGATTACAAGTCCTGTCGGAGATATGACCTGCCATTCCTTGAAGTGGTAGCCCCTGTTGGGCGTAGCGGTCAGGGTAATTTCCGTGAGCGCCTCGGCGGCGGAAGGAGTTGCGGAGGCTGTGCCGTTTCCGTCCGTTTTCACGGTGACGGTGAACAGCTCCTCGACCTTATCCTCCACCGTCAGCGTGCCGTTGACCCTGTTAAGCGAATACCGCTCGTCCCAGCCGGATTTTAGGGCGGCAGCGGGAACAACGGTGTAGGTTCCGGGCGTATTGCGTGCCGTATCCGCCGCGATTTCCTCGTTGTTTGCGTTAAACAGCTTATAGGAAAGGGCGTTGTCCAGCACTGTATCCCGGTCATCCGTGCGTCCTTCGCTGTCCAGCAGGCCGGTACAGGTCACAAGGTCTGTTGGCAGCGCATCGCCCTCGGTGATGGTTGCACTGCCTGCCGTCACAGTGAGGGGGCGCGTACTGACAGCACCGCCGGTGAAAGCCGAACCGCTATCTTTCGTCGATGCCATTGTCGTATCGGAAAAATACAGAAAATCGATCCAAGTTACGCGTGCGCTTGCCTTGATGGCTCGAATCTGGACGGTGTAGATGGACTTCCCCGGTTCGCTGGTGATGTCGGTGGTCTCCTGGTAAATTTCAAAGATCTCGGGATCCTGTATCAGCGCGGACCAGACGCCGTTTTCACCGGGGTTATTCACCCGGCACGTGTAAGTATAGGTATCTCCGTAGAGCAACTCATCATTGAAACGGATCGGCCCCTCAAAGCCCGCATTGAGATACTGGCGCACGGTCAGCGGGGCGGAAATGGGCTCGTAGTCATCGCTGGTGATGGTGACGGTGTAGGTCTCTGATTTGAATACCGGTTCCGTGGTGTTTTCAGTTTTCGTGCAGCTCAGCGTACCGCCGCTGTCTACATTCACACTGACCGGAATGGAGGGAGAAGTAGGCGGCGTGACCGCAGTGATCTTCGCACCCTTTGGCGCCTTGCCCGGCTGGAAGAAATCCGCCGCCGTCCATGTACCATTTAGAACGCTATAGTAGCCGCCGCCATCCGGAATGAGGTGAATCCGGATCATGGGGTCTACCAGATCCTCTGCGGAAGGCGCGTCCTCCTCGAAGATAGCCTTGATCTCCACGTCGCCGTTCGGCATGTGGAACTTGTTGTTGGTGATTACAAGTCCTGCCGGAGATAAGACCTGCCACTCCTTGAAGTGGTAGCCCCTGTTGGGCGTAGCGGTCAGGGTAATTTCCGTGAGCGCCTCGGCGGCGGAAGGAGTTGCGGAGGCTGTGCCGTTTCCGTCCGTTTTCACGGTGACGGTGAACAGCTCCTCGACCTTATCCTCCACCGTCAGCGTGCCGTTGACCCTGTTAAGCGAATACCGCTCGTCCCAGCCGGATTTTAGGGCGGCAGCGGGAACAACGGTGTAGGTTCCGGGCGTATTGCGTGCCGTATCCGCCGCGATTTCCTCGTTGTTTGCGTTAAACAGCTTATAGGAAAGGGCGTTGTCCAGCACTGTATCCCGGTCATCCGTGCGTCCTTCGCTGTCCAGCAGGCCGGTACAGGTCACAAGGTCTGTTGGCAGCGCATCGCCCTCGGTGATGGTTGCACTGCCTGCCGTCACGGTGAGAGTGCGTGTAGTGACCGGCCCACCGGCGACAACACTACTATAGGTCCATGGCGACCACGACGCCGTGGTATCGGACACATAGAGAATGTCGATAAAGGTATGGCCCGCCTTGATCGCCCTGACTTTCATCGTATAGTGGGACACTCCCGGCTCGCTGGTCGTATCAACGGTTTCCTCGTAAATTTCAAAGATTCCCTGCTCTCGCATAATCGCCGACCAGACGCCGTTTTCGCCGGGATTTGTCACCTGCCATTTGTAAGTGCGGGTATCTCCGTAGACCCAGAATCCTAAATGGTATCCTACTCCAAAGCCCGCGTAGAGATACTGGCGCACGGTCAGCGGAGCGGAAACGGGCTCGCAGTCATCGCTGGTGATGGTGACGGTATAGGTCTCTGATTTGAATTCTGGTATCGTGGTTTCTTGGGTTTTCGTGCAGCTCAGCGTACCGTCGCTGTCTACATTCACTCTGACCGGAATGGAGGGAGAAGTAGGCGGCGTGACCGCAGTGATTTTCGCTCCCTTTGGCGCCTTGCCCGGCTGGAAGAAATCCGCCGCCGTCCATGTACCATTTGGAACGGCATAGTAGCCGTCGCCCCAAGGACTGAGGTGAATTCGGATCACAGGGTCTACCAGCTCCTCCGCGGAAGGTGCGTCCTCCTCGAAGATAGCCTTGATCTCTACATTGCTGTCCGGCATGGTGAATTTGTTGTTGGCGATGGCCACGCCGCCGCTGATGACCTGCCACTCCTTGAAGTGGTAGTCTCCGCCGGGCGTTGCGATCAGGGTGATCTCCGTACCGGCCGCAGCCTTTGCATGAGAGGCGGAAGCCGTTCCGCCGCCCTCTGTGGTCACAGTGATGGTATGCTCGGCTGCGGGGGCGTTGGTTATCGTAATAGACAGCTCCTTCTTATCGTTGCCCACGCTGTTGAGAGCCCGAACGGTAAATGTGGCAGTCTCTTCCGCAGTGGGCGTGCCGCTGATCTCGCCGGTGGTTTGTTTCAGCGTCAAGCCATCGGGCAGCTCGCCACTGAAAAGCTCCCACAGAATGAAGCCTCCCCCAGTTGCCTGAAGCTGATGGTGGTACGGCGTGCCGACCGTGCCGCCGGGCAGCGTCGTGGTAGTAATCGCCGGCGCATCCTCCGAACCTAGGAGCTTCACCCGGATCGCGGCTGTTACCGCAGGCTCCGGCTGCTGATAGCTGTGCTCGTCGTTAGCGTCGAATACCAGCGTACCGGGGATGATCTGCCAAGCCGTGGACTGCGCGTCATAGGACAATTCATCCCACGAAACCTCCATACCAACCCTGAGCCCGTCGATGGCCTCGACGACCACAGTTTCCGGCAGGTTAAGCCCTGCAAAGGTCGTGCCGAGTTTCTTCTCCGTAATGGGATCCGGCTCCTCGCAACGCTTGAAGGTATTTTTGATGACGTTGACCTTGATCGTGGTCTCCGCCGTCCTGTAGCCGTGCTGGTCAGTCGGCGTGAATACCACCGTCACAACGTTCTCGCCCAGCTCGTCAAACCATCCGGACGTACCCTCCTTGAAGGAGAATGTGCCGGGGACGACGGTATCCGTCCCCTTGACCCTTGCCACGCCGTCCGCAAGATTGGCGTTTCCCTCGCCTGTGGCTCCCATCTCGAAGATCCGATTGACGAACATGGTATTGTCGGGCAGCGTAAAATCGCCGTTTTTCCACCGGAAGACGGGCGGCTGCGTGATCTCCGTCTCCACCGGGTCAGCCTGCAGCGTGACCTTTACCACGCCTCTGAGGTCGGCACCCTCGGGTACGATGTAATATTTCTCAAATTCGGCGCGGTTGACCTCGCCGTAGATGGTCTGCTCCTCATACGAATTGGGGTCGTAGTTTGAACCATCCCACTTGATGATGCCGGACACATTGCCGTTCAGCCCGCTTCCCTCGTGGTTTGGCGCATCGGCCTCCGCGAAGAAATAGAACGCGTTCGGCAGACCGAGATCTTCAAAGGCTGTTCCAATCTTTTTATTGTCAATATACGATGTATTGGCTTGCCTGAATTTGCGGGGAATGACGTCCACGTTGACGGTACATTCCGCCGTGCTGAACCTCATCCGGTCATAGGGGGTGAAGGTGACCTGGAGCGCCAGCGGCCCCACCTGAACAAGCCCGCCGCCTCTGTTCCAGTAGCCGTATTTTTCCTGCTCCTCGTTCAGAGTGAACCTGCCGTCAACCGTTTCGTCATCTGCCGTGGTGGCCGTTCCGCCGGAAAGATAATCGTCGGAAAAGGCAAGCTGGCAAAAATCGCCGCTGTATATCTGCCTGGAGTAGGTGGGCGGCTCCAGCGTGGGCACAATGCCATCGTCGCCAATGAGCGTTATTTTGGCGATGGCCTTAATGCTTGTCGGCTCCAGATAATACGCGTCTTCGCTATTTTCAACATTCAGCTCGCCGGTAATGATCTGCTCGCCACGAGCGTTCGGGTCATAGGTGGAGCCGTCCCATGTCACGGAGATGCAAACGAAGATCTCGCCGGTGCTGGTCTCTACATCGACGTAGGGAGGAAGCCACAGATTCTCAAACGGCGTGCCCAACGGCTCGTCGTTGATGGATACATCGTCCAAGACGCTTGTGATCGTGTGCTTAATCCCCGTCACGGTGACGATACCTTCCGCCGTGGCGTATGTCTCCGCATCGTTGGGGATAAAGAGGATTTCCATGAGGTTTTCGCCCGGGCCTACTACGCCCCCAAATTTGTTCTTAAAGTGGAACGAACCGGGAACGACTTCGCCCGTCCCCTCGACCTTTGCTTCGCCGCCTTTGAGATCCCAATCAAGGTACCAATCGCCGACGTACCCCTCAGAGGGCAGCGTGGGCGGGGTGGTGATGACCGTTTTGATGAGCGGCAAAAGCTCTCCGTAGGCCGTATGACAGGTTTCGCAAATGGCCTTCTCCGTGCCGGTGGCCTTGCCGCCGGAGCAGCTGCCTGTTTCGGTATGGCTGCTGTCCGTGGTGCAGGTGCGGGTGTGCGTTCCATTGCCGTTGGAGGTCCATTCGCCCCAGCTATGATTGTGCACCTCCCATATGGCGTAGATGGTTGTACTCATATCATACCCATGTACTACCAGGCACTCGGTATAACCGCCGTTTCCGCCATATATCGGCTTACCAGTCCGAGAATTCGCCCAACCCATGAAGGTATATCCGTTACGGGTTGGAATTTTGTCCGATATGAGGAACGATACTTGTAAATTCGAGCTGGTCATGCTCTGACTTGGCGGCGCGCCGCTTCCGCCGTTGGCATCGTAATGCAGCGTATAGGTGTATTGGGTGGCAGCGGGACGGGCTGCCCCGAGCAGAGGCATTGTCGTTTTGCCGTCCTTGGAATCGCAAATCTCACATACATAGGTGCAGGGTTTTCCCATGGCAGCCGGTGCGTAGCCGCAATCCTTGCCATGCGCGTGCTTGCAGTCTGATGCTTGAAGGATGCAGCCGCTTTTCTCGGTGCACCCATGGGCGCATTCCGTCGGTGCTGCGTTTTCGGCCTCCGATAAGCCGTCGGCATTCTCCGACACGCTTTCCGCCGGGTAGCATTCCGCCGTATGCGCATGGACGCACCGGGTTATGAGACTATGACATTCCTCCGCGTGTTCATGGGAACAGGGAATTTCCGCTGTCCCTTCGGTATAGCCGCAGGCCTCGTCATGCTCCGGGTGGTGTTCGCACAGGCCGCCCGGGTTCGATGCGCGTGCGCCGGTCTCTCCCTCCGCCGCAAAGGCAGGCGCGGGCAGCATGGTCAGCACCATGCAGCACAGCAGCAGGATGCTAAGTATTCGTTTTTTCATGTCGTTTTTCCCTCCTGTTTCTGCGGGTCTGGCTTACCTGTCCCGTCTTTTCTACGGTTTTCTCTGTTTCTGAGCCGAAAGCACAGCGCAGTGATCGTTGCCGCCGCTGCAAAGGAGACGACGCCCACCAGCACATAGCCGCCTGCGTCCTCCCGCAGCAGCATCGCGCCGAAGCTGCCCCATGCGGCGGTCTGTCCCTGCACTGCAAATGCGTCCGCCGCCTGCGTCAGCGCTGCGCACAGCAGCATACACGCTGCGGAGAGGCTTATTGCCTCGCGCCGCTGCCTTCGGCGGGTGTTTTCCCGCACCCGCTGCTTGACGAGTGCGACCCGTCTTGCGGTAT
>ERZ827150.4813-NODE-4813-length-11497-cov-3.312533_pt1 | contig 11497 bp, 10 predicted proteins | sample MGYA00519779_ERZ827150 | MGnify/ENA primary metagenome ERZ827150 (study PRJEB31778, sample SAMEA3449267) | human gut metagenome | biome: human gut; feature: human-associated habitat; material: faeces | place: United Kingdom | collected 2010/2012 ...
TCATATGAATGAGGAACATAAGCAGATTGTTAAGCTGTTTGCAAATTATCAGAATTCGATGAGAGATAAGTTTAGGCTTGCTTTTAATAAGGACATTCGCAAGGGATGTGTTGAGAATGCGAATGTGTTTAGTATAAAGGTTTTTCTGAATTTTGTGTGACTAAGCGGCTAACTAAAAAGCCCCAAATATATTATAAGGAATTATTGTATATGGATCAGAGACTAGATGAGCAAATAATAGAATTTAACAAGAGATATCAAGATGCTGTTTTTTCTAATGAGCGGTTACTGCAAGAAAAAAAGAATCGATATCTGACAAATATAAAGCAGTTTAAACTGCTCAATGTTATTGATGACTTAAAATACAGAAGTATCTCCATTAATCAGTTTTCCACAAAAGGAAATTGTATATCTGCTGCAAAAGCACCTTATAAAACGGAAGAGAAAAAGATAGCTGTTTATAGTTGTATTGTGGGTAGTTATGATAAGATTATCGAACCTGTAATATGTGATGAAGGTGTTGACTATTTTTTATTTACGGATCAAGAAGTGCCAAAGAATTCAGTTTGGAAGAAAATAGATGTCACTCAATATGAAGACTACAGTAAGCTAACGCCAATTGAATTAAACAGAAAGATAAAAATTTTACCATATGAATATCTGCCGGACTATGATGTATCAGTGTATATTGATGGCAATATTGAGTGCGTTGCTTATATAACGCCAATATTGGACGATTTGGGTGGTGCTGGATTCGGCGTACATTATCATAGCAGAAGAGATTGTATATATGATGAAGCTATAGCGGTTAAGCACTATAGAAATATTATGACAGAAGAAACAAAAGAGCAGTTAAAGGTTTATGCAAGAGAAGGATTTCCTAGACATTATGGACTATATGAAAATTCAATTCTGGTAAGAAAACATGATGATAGGGAGATAAGGCAATTGATGGAACTTTGGTGGGAGGAATATCAGAAGTATCCAACAAGAGATCAGTACAGTCTACCCTATGTTGTTTGGAAAATGAATCTTCGAGAAAAAATTCTGATTCTTGGAAATGATATATCAAGGAATCCTAGATTTAACAGAATTAATAAACATATGGTTAATAATGGGAGATAAGAATTTGTGAGACTCAATATATTTTCGATAGGGAAAATATAAAGTGGCTAGCGGTATTGATTTATTATTTTGCAATAACAATTGCCAACCAACTTATTCATGGAGGAGCTAATAGATATATTTTATTGGCTTCAATTATACTTGTCATCATTGGATATGCTTTCAGTCATTAAGGTACTTTGAAGCAATTGTTTACAATAAGAAACTGTTAACTAATAATCCAGAGGTTGTAGAATTACCATATTATGATGAGCGTTATATGCGTGTGTTTGAGAGTATCGAAGATATAGATGTAGATTGGGTTAAAGCGATTGAGAAAATTGACTATAAATATAAGGGGGAATTCTCTCCACTAGGCATTATAGAGTATATAAAGAATAATTGTATGTGAATAAAATAGATGAGGAGATGCTATAAATGGATGCGAAAAGATTATGGAGAACCATTCGATTATATACATGTAAAGACAGAAATAAATATATAAGGAAGGCTCATATCTTTGCAGAATTTGGGAAAAATAGTACGATGAGTTCACGGAAGATTCCGTTATATCCTGAATTGATAAGTATAGGAAATAATGTAAGGCTTGCTGCAAATGTTTCACTTGTGCCTCATGATATGATACATGCAATGCTAAACAATCTTCCTCAAAACTTGAAGGGGGGGATAGAACCATATAGAGAATATATTGGCTGCATAAGAATTGATGATAATGTATTTGTTGGCACAAACACTACAATTTTAGCAAATTGTCATATTGGAAGTAATTGTATTATTGGCGCTGGAACACTTGTTAATAAAAATTTAGAGAGCGGTTACGTTTATGCAGGTGTTCCGGCTAAAAAGATTTGCACATTTGAGGATTTTATCGAAAAGAGAAAACAACAGGTTCGATATCCGAAAGGGTTTCAACGAAAAGGTGATTCTGTAGGAACCAAATTTGCTGACTGGATGTGGAGAGATTTTGAGGATAGATGTAAGTGAAGTGTTTGAAGTGAATATAGACAAAATTATATATTAAAGGATAAACAAATGGTGGATGAAAGATTAAATAAACGATTACAAAATATAAATCACAGATATCAAGAATTATTTCGTTCAGAGTCGATGTAACTTATTGAAAAAGAAAATAGACAACTGCTGTAAATAATACACAAGAAATCAACTGTCAATTAGTATAAACATCAATAAAGGATAACAATTAATGATAATTAAAATAAATAAAAGGGTAAAAAAATATATATTTGTAGTTTTCGTAGCATTACTTATAGGCATAATGTTTCATGTAGAGCGATATGAAAACATGGATTTTAACCGATTTCAGGATATTATGGACACTATTCGATACTCTAACATGAGTTTTCAAGAATTTTTATCGGATGATTCTAATTTATTGAAGTGGTTGAATCGTACCTTGCCTTATATGTATTCATTTGATCTGCTCATTTTTTTAATAAGTAAATGTTTTGAAAATAATTATGTGATGGTGTGGGTTTCTATCATAATTGATTATGCGATTATTGCCTATATAGCATACGATTGGAGAAGAGATAGCAGATATAGAAATAAAGAAGTTGTATTGTCTATTTTAGCGTGTTTTGCTTTATTGCCAATGATTCATGCGTGTTCAGGATTAAGAACAGCTACATCAGCATGTTTTATGTCGCTAGCAATATATAAGTTTTTATATCGAAATAAAAATTGGTTAATTTTCGCACTTTATTGCGCAATAGCAATTACGTTTCATCCTGCAACACTTATGGCAGTTCCAATTGCAGTGGCAATTAAGGTGTCGCCAAGGAAAATTGTTTTTTATATTACACTTTTGGGATGTTTGTTCGTGTCACAGATTGCCACTTTCCTTTCAAACTCGGGAAATCTTTTTTTGCAAGGTTTAGGAATAAAATATGCGACATACACATCGGAAAATCAATTTAGAGCATATAGATTTGCAATGTATGGAGTCATTGTATTTGCTATTTTGATTATTTGTTATTATTTTTTGTGTTATAGGAATAAAGCAAGAGATGATGTAGATCAAAATGAAATATTGACTATAGATTGTGATGAATACGAAAAAAGAAAAAAGTTATTTTTATTCTATATCTGCTATTTGGCGTTTTTAGTAGGAAACGCGAATAGTTATGAAATTGTTTGCAGAGGTGCTTATTTAATAGGTGCAAGTGCCCCGGTTGTTGTGGGATTATTGTTTGATAATCTAGATATAAAAAATCGCAATGTTGCGAAAGTTATTAAAATAATGCTTGCGGTTTTACTTATATATATGTGTTTTAGCTGGATTAGATACTATGCTAAATTCTTTTTTTAAGGAGATAATCTAATGCCAAATTTAAAATCAGAGATAAAAAAACATATACCGGATAGCATTATACTGAGATATGGTTTTAAAAAAATTCTTGGACGTAGGTTGGATTTAAAGTGTCCCAAAACACTGAATGAAAAACTTCAATGGCTTAAGATTTATGACCGGAAGCCTATCTATACCACTATGGTAGACAAGTATGCTGTTAAAGATTATGTAGCTTCTATTATAGGTGAGGAGTATATAATTCCGACCTTAGGCGTTTGGGAAGAATTTGACGATATTGATTTTGATTTATTACCTAATCAGTTTGTTATGAAATGTACCCATGATTCCGGAAGTACAATAGTTTGTAAGAATAAGAAAGAATTTGATATAGAATTCGCCAAGGCAAAGATTAATAAATGTCTCACACAGAACTTTTATTACAGAGTCGGACGTGAATGGCCTTATAAAGATGTTAAGCCTCGGATTCTTATAGAAGAATTTATAGCAGATGCGCCAATTGATTATAAATTTTATATGTTCAATGGGAAAATGGATAGTGTAATGGCGTGTACAGACCGTGAAAAAGGACATGCCAAATTTCGGTTTTATGATAAAGATTGGAAACGCCTTTTTTATATGTATCCTGAACTTGAACCTAATGGAGACGTATCTTGCCCAGACAATTATAGGCAGATGATTAATATTGCAGAAAAGTTATCAAATGGTTTCCCACACATTCGAGTTGATTTGTATAACATTGAAGGGCAGATTTATTTTGGTGAACTTACCTTTTATAATCAATCAGGATTTGATACGGATATTACATATGAGACGGATTGTAAATGGGGTAATATGACGAATCTAAACTTAGTTAGGAATGATGGAGAATGAGTTCTGCAATAAGGACTTTATGATAATACTGATGGTTACAACTACGTCTGCTGTATTAAGTCGAATCGTTTGTGGGAGACCATGTTAGTCCAATGTCAGGCACGACAATTCTTGGTCCTACAGGAGCATAGTGTAAGCATCTTAAGCATGCGTATTCGCAGTGTCAATATGGATTAGTTGTTGCCTTGTTCACATTGATCTGTTATCTCATCACTGGTTGTATAATTAGTACTGTTGTGGGAAATCTGTTTGGAGTTATTGGAATAATTTATTTATTTTTGCTGTGAAAATATTATGGAGGTTAATCAAATGATATTATCTCAAAATATTAAAAATTTGATACTAGATAAACGAGAAAAAAGAATCATTCATCATCGAAGAGTTGCTGAAATTGATAAGATAAATGATCCTAGGAGAGTTAAAATCGCGGAGATGGTTCAACTGTCTAAAGAACAGAAAGAAGCTATTGACGAAGTCTATATGAAGAATTATGGAAGTAAAATCCCCTATATCTGGCATCAGTATTATACTGCTTATACTGGGAATTTTGATCCGTATTACGTGCCAGAACTCTTGTATATTCCTGAATTTGAAAGATTTATGAATATTTATCCAGAGTACGTGAAAGTATTTGAAGATAAAAATATTCTTCCATATGCAGCTAAAGCAGCTGGAATAAAAATGCCAACGACTATTTTGACATATGTATGCGGTTTATTTAGGAATAAGGAGCTTCGTGTTATTTCCAAAGAAGAAGCAATGTCTTGCATAAAAGATGTTGGAGAAGTCTTTATTAAACCTACAGTTGAATCAGGTTCTGGAAAGGGGTGCTTTATTGCCTCATTTCATAATGGAATAGATGAAATTTCAGGAAAATCAATCAGTGACGTTTTAGACATAGAAGAGGACTATGCGGTTCAGGAAAGACTTCGTTGTCACGAATCTATCTCGAAATTATATAACAATTCGGTTAACACATTTAGAATTATAACCTACAGATGGAAAGATAGATTCGGTTGCTTTCCTTCACTTATGAGGATTGGTAAGGGGGGAAGTACTCTTGATAATGCTCATGCAGGTGGAATTTTTATAGGAATTACTGCTGATGGCAAATTAAAGAAGGACGCATTTACAGAGTTTCATGATGTTTATTCCGTACATCCGGATTCAGGTGTTGTTTTTGAAAAGCATTCTATTCCTTTATTCCCAAAAGTTTTGGAGGCTGCATTTCAGATGCATGAGACACTTCCAGAACTTGGTTGCGTGAATTGGGATTTTACGTTAGATGAAAATGGAACTCCTATTCTTATAGAAGCTAATATTAGTGATGGTAGTATTTGGCTTTCTCAAATGTCAAATGGTGTAGGCGCATTTGGACAGGATACTCCGGAAATTCTGGAATGGATTCATAAAATGGAAGGTGTTAAATTAAGTGACAGATATAAATATAGATTCGGGAGATAAAGAATTACGAAAACAAAATAACTCTTGTTCGCGAACAAGAAAATTGTATTTTAACACAGTGGGCGCGTTAGCGTACCGTTTAGTGATGGTTGTTAGTGGATTTATACTTCCAAGATTTTTTTTGGTTGCCTACGGCTCAAATATTAACGGATTAGTGAACTCCATTTCTAGTTTTCTTGGTTTTATTGCTTTGGCGGACTTGGGGGTCAGTAGTGTGGTTGAATCCTCTTTTTATGGCCCACTAGCGAAAAATCAAAGAAAAGAGACAAGTGAAATCTGGAAATCATCAAGTCGATTTTTCAGAGTAATTGCAATAGTTTTACTCCTATATGTTGCAATACTATGTGGTGTATACCCTATGATAGTGAAAAGCAGTTATAGTTATCTGTATATAGACTTACTCTTTCTTGCAATATGTATAGGAACGTTTGCTCAGTATTTTTTGGGTATTACCAATTCACTTTTATTGCATGCGGATCAACGTGGATATATAGTTTATATTATTGATAGTATTGCTATCATTTTAAACACGGTTATATCATGTGCTCTAATTTATTTGGGATTACAAATACATCTTGTTAAACTTGTTTCATCTATAATATTTTTGGGGAAACCGATTCTTTATCAGGTTTATGTCAGTACCCATTATAATCTTGATAAAAATATAAAATTTGATGGGGAACCAATTAAGCAGAAATGGAATGGATTTGCTCAACATATATCAGCTGTTGTACTTGATAAGACAGATATTATTGTGTTGACTGTTTTCTCAACCTTAGAGAATGTATCTATTTATGGTGTATACAACCTTGTTGTTACTGGTGTTAGGGATATTGTTCAGACTTCGGCAAGTGGTATACAGGCTTTGTTTGGAAATTTATTAGCTAATAATGAAATGGAGAAATTGAAAGATTTCTTTGCTGTTACTGAATGGGGCATTCATACAGCAACAACATTTGTTTTTACGATAACGGGAATATTAATAATGCCTTTTATTAACGTGTATACGAGAGGCATACATGATGCAAATTACATTGTTCCATTATTTGCAGTTTTAATTACATTGGCACAGGCGGTACGGTCATTAAAACTTCCATATAATCTAATGGTTTTGGCAGCAGGTCACTATAAACAGACACAAACCAGTTCCTTTATTGAAGCAGGTTTGAATATCTTGATATCAATTATTGCTGTTTTTAAGTTGGGTCTTGTTGGTGTAGCTATGGGAACGCTTATGGGCATGGCCTATAGGACCTTTTATCTTGCTTGGTATTTGTCTAAAAATATCATAAATAGAAATATTAGTAATTTTATAAAGCATATTTTAATTGATATTCTTTCTGTTTTTGTTATATTCTTTTCCATCAATTGGTTAGTGTATTCACCTAACGGATATATTGCATGGATTATATTAGCAATAAAGGTAAGCGTAATAGGATTGGGAGTATGTATTTTATTAAATTTGATATTTTACAGAAAAGAAATGATACATCTTCTAATGTATGTAAAGAAACGAAAGAAAAGCGCTTAATATAATGGATATCATAATCGTATATATAGAGAGGGTTTAAAAGAATGAATAATGACTATAATGTTGAATCCAATAGTGCTTGGAGAAATATAGGGGCAGTTCCGTTTGTTACTGTTGTAACACCTGTCTATAATCGTAAAGATACGATACTTCGAGCAATGCAATCTGTGGAAAGACAATCGTACAAAGATATGGAGTATATTGTTGTTAATGATGGATCAACAGATTCAACTGAAGAAATTATTATAGATTTTTTACATAAAACAACTGTGCCAATGCTTTATGTAAAAAAAGATAATGGAGGAGTTCATACTGCAAGAAATCTGGGAATCAAGTTAGCACGTGGAGAAATGTATATGTGTAATGATTCTGACGATGAATCTTTGCCTAATGCAGTAGAGATATTTGTCAATGCTTGGAAGACGATCCCTAAGGAACAAAGAAATCTATATTTCGAAATAAAAGCTAGATGTATAAATGAAGTAGGTGAAGAAGTGGGACCACGATTCCCTGAGGATATTAACAATCGAGAATGGGTCGAAGTAAAACAATACTATGAAAGTATTCATGCTGAGAATGTAGGATTTCGTAGGATGGATATTATGAAAGCAAATCCCTGGCCCGATCCTGAAAATGTAACATTTGTAGGAGAAGATTTTGTATGGAAAAAACTCCGAATGCAATATAGGACTTGGTTAATTAATGACATTGTTCAAGTTTATCATACAGAAGGAAATGATCATTTGGAAGGCAAATTGAATGCTATAAAAAGAAGATCTTCTCAGACATGTCGAAATGCATATTGGAAAAGTTCATATGTGTTAAATAATTATGATTTATTTGGAGTGGGACATAGATTTAAATACTTTTTAAGTCGAACCATGATGTGGCATGTGCTGGGACTTCTAAAGAAAAAAAGAAATTATATAGCGCTAGATTCAATGTGTAACACAATAGAAGATATACTAATTTCTCCCTGTGGATTCATTTTAGCCAAACTATATATTAAAAAATATAATTTGAGAGATGAGCAAAACGAATTGATTTAAAAGTTGGATTTGGCAGTTAGCTTTTGTAAATCGGAAAGAATGGGAATTTATGACATAGCAAAGCTGGCGTAAGTCTAGAACCTACGCAAATGGGGAGATATGAATTTAATAAACTGTCTACATATTCCATGTCAATGTATCTATTTCACCAGCAGATTATATATTTTTCTATAACAATTCTAGATGGCGTGGTTAATCCATGGATTAATGCCGGCGTGAATTTTATTGTCGCTACTGTCGGCGCCTATATTATAAGTGCGATTCTTATGAAGTGGAAGATTACGAGATTTTTGGTTGGATAAAAGTTATGCGTATGATATCTCACTTTTGAACGCGGGGAAGAGAAAAATATTATGCAAAAAGAACTTTAACATATAAGCAGGCTGAAGATGTGGTAAAAGAGGTTTTGAATAATATTAAAGCAGTGGCTGGTGCAATGGAATAGAGAACGAAAGATATAGAAGTACTTAGTGGCAAAGGCTGCTAAATGATTAGGGAGATAATCAACAATGAAGCAACAAAATATATCATTAGAAAACAAAACAATATTAGTAACCGGAGCTGCAGGATTTATAGGTTCTAATTTAGTGATGGAGCTGATCCGTATGGAAAAGCCGATGCAGATCATAGGTATCGACAATATGAATGATTACTATGATGTCTCCATCAAAGAATATCGACTTAGTCAGATTGATGCAATGGCTGCAGAAAGAGAGGATCTTTCGTGGACTTTTGTAAAGGGAAGCATAGCAGATAAGGGGCTGATTAATCGGATTTTTGCAGAGTATAAGCCCTCAGTGGTGGTGAACCTGGCCGCGCAGGCAGGTGTCAGATATTCGATCACCAATCCGGATGTGTATGTCGAAAGCAATCTGATAGGCTTTTATAATATTTTAGAGGCTTGTCGTCATTCATATGATGAAGGCAGGACAGGTGTAGAACATTTGGTTTATGCATCCTCTTCCTCTGTATATGGAACGAATAAGAGAGTACCATATTCGACGGAGGATAAGGTGGATAATCCTGTATCGTTATATGCAGCGACTAAGAAGTCAAATGAGCTGATGGCACATGCCTACAGTAAGCTTTATAATATCCCTTCCACAGGGCTTCGTTTCTTTACGGTATACGGACCGGCGGGAAGACCGGATATGGCATACTTTGGTTTTACCAATAAGCTGCGTAACAATGAAACAATACAGATTTTTAATTATGGGAATTGTAAGCGTGATTTTACATATGTAGATGATATTGTAGAAGGGGTAAAGCGTGTTATGCAGGCGGCTCCGGAGAAAAAGACGGGAGAAGACGGTTTGCCGGTTCCGCCATATTCCGTTTACAACATCGGGAATAACCAGCCGGAAAATCTGCTTGATTTTGTAGATATTCTGCAGCAGGAACTGATCCGTGCAGGCGTGCTTCCGGCAGATTATGATTTTGAGGCACATAAGAAGCTTGTTCCGATGCAGCCCGGAGATGTTCCGGTCACTTATGCAGACACGAAAGCTTTAGAAGAAGACTTTGGTTTTAAGCCTAATACAAGTCTCAGAGATGGGCTTAGGAAGTTCGCTGAGTGGTATAAAGAATTTTATATGTAGTACAAATATAGGAAAGGGAAGCCAGCGAATGACTTCCCTTTTGGAATTTAATCTCTTTTGAAAATATCTCTTGTATATACTTTATCTTTCACATCATCCAGACAGGAGTCGTACCTGTTGGCAATGATAGAATGTGACATTTTTTTGAATTTCTTCAGATCATTAACAACTTCACTTCCAAAGAAGGTTTCTCCGTTTTTCAATGTTGGTTCAAAGATAATGACCTTAGCCCCCTTGGCTTTAATACGTTTCATAACGCCCTGGATAGAAGATTGGCGGAAGTTATCGGAATTACTCTTCATGGTCAGACGATATACACCGACAACGACTTCTTTTTCTTTCGAAGCATCCCATTGGCTGTTTGCTTCATATCCCCCGGCAATTTCCAGAACACGATCAGCAATGAAATCCTTTCTCGTCTTATTACTTTCCACAATCGCACTCATCATATTTTGCGGAACATCATTGTAGTTGGCAAGGAGCTGTTTCGTATCCTTAGGCAGGCAGTAACCACCGTATCCAAAGCTGGGATTATTATAGTGTGTTCCGATACGAGGATCCAGACAGACACCATCAATGATATCCTCAGTATTCAGCCCTTTCATTTCTGCATAAGTATCCAGCTCATTGAAGTAGGAGACGCGGAGTGCCAGATACGTGTTTGCAAACAGTTTCACTGCCTCCGCTTCTGTAAATCCCATAAATAATGTATCGATATTTTCCTTGAGGGCTCCTTCCTGCAGAAGAGCAGCAAACTGGTGTGATTTTTCTACAAGTCTTTCGTCTTCTTTATCGGTAGATACGGTAATACGGCTTGGATAGAGGTTGTCATATAATGCCTTGGATTCACGCAGGAATTCCGGGCTGAAGATGATGTTCTTACTATGTTTAGTGATGTATTACAAGAAACTTATAAAAGATTTAAAATAGATTATGAAACAGATTTTACTAAGTTAACTAGTGCTGATTATCCAACATTTGATGATGTTTATGCAACTATAAAGGGTCATTTAGTTAGTATGACAGATGCTACGCATGAACGTGATGTTTTGGAACGACTTGAACTTAAGATAAGACCTTTGGTTAAAGAACTTAGATATTATTTTACTGGTAAAACAACACTAAAGATTGATAGTGATTTTATTGTATTTAATATAAAAGAACTTATGAATACTGATGAAAATATTAAGAATGCATTATTCTTTAATATCTTAAAGTATGCATGGGGATTATGTTTAGATAAAGATATTAACACTGTTATGATGGTTGATGAAGCTCATGTTTTACTTGCAGGACATAATGAACTTGGGGCTGAATTCTTAGCACAAATGCAAAGAAGAAGTAGAAAGTATAATACTGGAACAATTATTATTACTCAACAACCTACAGATTTTGCAGCTCCGAATATTATAACTCATGGTAAAGCAATATTTGATAATGCTTCATATTATCTAGTTATGGGTCTTAAAAAACAAGCTGTTGAGGATTTATCTAGATTAATAGATTTAAATGATAATGAAAAAGAAAA
>ERZ827150.4817-NODE-4817-length-11482-cov-36.478428_pt1 | contig 11482 bp, 8 predicted proteins | sample MGYA00519779_ERZ827150 | MGnify/ENA primary metagenome ERZ827150 (study PRJEB31778, sample SAMEA3449267) | human gut metagenome | biome: human gut; feature: human-associated habitat; material: faeces | place: United Kingdom | collected 2010/2012 ...
TCTGGACTCCGCAAGGGGAAATTTTCCCCTTGACCCCTTTCGCGCGATTGAGTTGGTCGCTCTTCCATACTTTACCCGCGTGTTAATCCGTCAGGCGTTCCTTCGTCTCGCGTCCCTCACGCAATAATTTTCTCATTCCTTCCCTATCCTCATCCCGCAGCGCGTCCCGATACTCCGTCACCCGCTGCACCAAGTCCTCCACCACCGGCAGAAGCGCCTCTCGATTATCAAAGAACAGCTCCGTCCACATATCCTCATTCAGCCTTGCCACGCGGGTCATATCCGCGAAGCTCCCTGCCGAGAACCCGCGGTGCTTATCCGCCAGTGGGCACTTCACATACGCGCTCGACACGACATGCGCCAGCTGCGACGTATACGCAATCATCTCGTCATGCGTCTTCGGCGTCGTGAACTGCACACGCAGGAAGCCCAGTTTCATGAAAAAGTCGCGGGCGCGCTGCAAAACCGCCGGGTCGTCGTCGCCGTGACCGCACAGAATCATCGACGCATGGTCGAACAGATCATCGCGGGCGTACTTGAAGCCGCTGTACTCGCGCCCCGCCATCGGGTGTCCGCCGATGAAATGCCACGCATACCGCTGTGATACGGGAAACAGTGCGTCGCAAATCACCTGCTTCACGCCGCCGCAGTCAATCACAAGGCTGTCGGGCTTAAAGTCCGCCGCATGCGTGGTCACATAGTCGATAATCCCCTGCGGGTACAGGCAGATCAGCACAACATCGCACTGCGGCAGCGTCTCCGCCGTCAGTTCGCCGTCAATCGCCTCCATCAGGAACGCGCGGCGCATCGTGTCCGCATTCTTGTCCGTGCCATAAACCGTGTACGGTGTGTGGAGCTTGATGGTTTTCGCGAGTGAGCCGCCAATCAGCCCCAAGCCGACAATACCTACATTCTGCATGAAAAAAATCCTCCGTTCTTCTGCACTCCCGTTTCAAGGAATGCGCTGCAATGGAGGATTTCGACGTATCATGCGTTTTTTCCTGCTGATTTACGCCTGAACCGTGGCTTTCTGCTGCTTTTTCTGCTTCTTCGCCGGCTGCTCGCCAACTTTCGGGACGTGGTATTCGCACTTTTCGTCAAAGCGGACGGATTCCGGCGGCTTCTCCAGTTCTTCCGGATGATTGAGCAGATACGACATCGTGCCGAAGAACGCCGCGTAGTGCGCGCCGGAGCAGACGCGCTCATCCGCCGTGATGCCGATGGGCAGGAAGCGCTTCATGCGCGCCTCGCCCTTCTCCACCACGGCAACCTTCTCCACGGTACCCATGCCGAAGAACAGCGTAACCGAACCAAAGTTGTAGATGTGGTGGTTGACGTGATGCAGGCCGATGGAAGCGTTGTTGGTGATATACATGCTGGTATGGAAGGGCAGCTCATCCAGCAGTGCGCCGGGGCATAGCCCGTAGCGATCAAGCAGGCGAACCAGCGCGACGATGCCCGTTGCCAGACCCGGCACGACCAGTACCGCTTTCGCCAGCTTATCCGCGAAGTTCTTCTTGTCCTCGCCGCGGTTGGCGTTGATGACCTTTTCCATGCGGTCGCGCACGTCGTAGATGGTGTCGGTCAGGTCGTACTTCACCTTCACCGCCGTCTCGCCCATTTCGGCGTTCTGCGGGTTCTTGAGCATCGTGAAGGACACGGCGCACATGTTCCGCGCGAAGAACTGCTTATTGAGGATGAAGCGGTTGATTTCCGGGTGCTGGGACACAGTGCGGACGAACGCGGCGATAATAATCTGCATGAACGTGATTTTCTCGCCCTTCGCCGCCTGCGCCGCAATGTAGCGCGTCAGCAGCTCATAGTCCACGCGGTGCTGCAGGAAAACCTGCGCGTCGCAGCGCATGGGCATCAGGTACGGCGTAATGCCGACGATGGGGTCAATGGACGACACGCGCCGTCCGTCGGGTCGAAATCCGAACATGGTACTTTCCTCTCTCTCTTGTCCTCGGCTGTCCATCGGAATGAATGAAAAATGAATGATTTCAGCCGCAATTTTATTGTATGGATTTTGGGCGATTTGTCAATAGGGCATCGGCGGATGATTTCGGATGTGCGCAAAAAGGCACTGCCGCGCTGCAGCAGTGCCCATTGCTTTGCCCTTTGACTGGGATTTTTACCAAGTCGCCTTCATGGCCTGTTCCACGCACTTCTGGTGATCTGCATCCACGCGGTCTGTACCGTGGGTCTTGCTGCCGTAGAAGTGCAGGCAGAATTGCCCATCGAAGTTGTTGTCCAGAATTGTGTTTGTGCCGTGGGGTTCGGAGTAAATCGACGCGGCATACACATGACCGTTGTACTTCACCAGCACTGCGCGGCGGCGCCAGCTGAACGTGCCGCCGTTGATTTTCTTGAGAATCGCGGTATCTTCCGCCGTCAGCGGCTCGGCGTCCATATGGTTGCCGCCGCTCTGCCGGCGCGCGGAGAAAATCAGCCCCGTGCTGACGTCCTTAATCTGGAATACAGCGCCGTTCGGGATGACGTTCTTGCCACCATTGAACCAGTCCAGTCGCTCGGTGGTAATCTTGCCGCTGCTGGCGCTCGCCACGGCGGATTCAATCTTTTTGAGCGTCGCGCTGCCGGCCACGCCGTCCGCCGTCAGACCGTATTTTTTCTGGAATGCCTTGACGGCGCTCTCGGTCGTCGAGCCGAACGAACCGTCGACATACGCCGTGTAGAAGCCCAGCTTCTTCAGGTTGGTCTGCAGCGTCTTGACTGCCGCGCCGGTTGCGCCCTTGCGGAGCGAATCGTCATCGGTGCTGGTATTGCTGTCCGCGTTTTTGTACGCGCTGTCGAGCTTTTTGAGCGTTTCGCTGCCCGCCACGCCGTCCGCCGTCAGGTTATACTTCTTCTGGAACGCCTTGACCGCCGCAACCGTCGTATCGCCATAATCGCCGTCAATGGACGCGTTGTAGAAGCCGAGCTTTTTCAGCTTCGTCTGCAAATTCTTGACCGCGCTGCCGGTTGCGCCTTTGCGGAGCGAGTCGTCGTCCTTGTCGCTGTCCGCGTTTTTGTACGCGCTGTCGAGCTTTTTGAGCGTTTCGCTGCCCGCCACGCCGTCCGCCGTCAGGTTATACTTCTTCTGGAACGCCTTGACCGCCGCAACCGTCGTATCGCCATAATCGCCGTCAATGGACGCGTTGTAGAAGCCGAGCTTTTTCAGCTTCGTCTGCAAATTCTTGACCGCGCTGCCGGTTGCGCCTTTGCGAAGCGAGTCGTCGTCCTTGTCGCTGTCCGCGTTTTTGTAGGCGGTATCGAGCTTTTTGAGCGTTTCGCTGCCCGCCACGCCGTCCGCCGTCAGGTTATACTTCTTCTGGAACGCCTTGACCGCCGCAACCGTCGTATCGCCATAGCTGCCATCGACATAGGCGTTGTAGAAGCCGAGCTTTTTCAGCTTCGTCTGCAAATCCTTGACCGCGCTGCCGGTTGCGCCTTTGCGGAGCGAATCGTCGTCTTTGTCGCTGCCCGCGTTCTTGTACGCGCTGTCGAGCTTTTTGAGCGTTTCGCTGCCCGCCACGCCGTCCGCCGTCAGGTTATACTTCTTCTGGAACGCACGAACCGCCGTGTATGTGCCCGAACCAAACGTGCTGTCCACCGTGCCGTCGTAATAGCCCAGCTTCTTCAGCTTCGTCTGCAAGTCCTTGACGGCGCTGCCGCTGTCGCCCATGCGGAGCGAATCGTCGTCCTTGTCGCTGTTCGCGTTCTTGTACGCGCTGTCGAGCTTTTTGAGCGTTTCGCTGCCCGCCACGCCGTCCGCCGTCAGGTTATACTTCTTCTGGAACGCACGAACCGCCGTGTATGTGCCCGAACCAAACGTGCTGTCCACCGTGCCGTCGTAATAGCCCAGCTTCTTCAGCTTCGTCTGCAAGTCCTTGACGGCGCTGCCGGTTGCGCCTTTGCGAAGCGAGTCGTCGTCCTTGTCGCTGTCCGCGTTTTTGTAGGCGGTATCGAGCTTTTTGAGCGTTTCGCTGCCCGCCACGCCGTCCGCCGTCAGGTTATACTTCTTCTGGAACGCCTTGACCGCCGCAACCGTCGTATCGCCATAGCTGCCATCGACATAGGCGTTGTAGAAGCCGAGCTTTTTCAGCTTCGTCTGCAAATCCTTGACCGCGCTGCCAGTGCTCCCCTTTTCCAGCCGCGTCGTGCTGCTGGAAGAACTGGAACTGCTGGCCGTCTTGGTCACGCTGACATACGTTTTATAGACATAGCCGGTGTATTTCCCGTAAGTCACTTTATACCAGCTGCCGCTTTTGCCGAGAACCTCCAGCTTCGTGCCTTTGGGCAGGGTTTGCAGGGCATCGCTGGTCGAGGATGCTTTTTCGCGCAGAATGAGTTTGCGCGCAGTGACCGTCGCCGTATCCGCCAAGGCGGAGGAACAGCCCAGCAGCATCAGCGCCACCGCGCCGGACAGAAGCCGCCGCAGACCGGAATTCATCATGGGGAAATCACTCCTTTCCGTACAGCCTGATTTTATTACAAAATTGTTTCATTGTCAAGAGGCTTTTTCCCTGTGAATTGTAAATTCTGCGGCGTTTTCGCGGATTTTCCCCTGTTTGATTCGGCAATTATCTGCCCGTTTTCAATATCTTTTTTTGTTTTCCCATGAACATGTTTCCGATATTTGATAAAATGTTACGTTTTTGTTGAGCGTACAGCGCCTTTTTGTGCCGATTTCCCTCTGCCGAACTGTCCGAGCGTCATTTTGCTGTTCGCCTTGATGAATCGGCGGAATTGTGATATAATGAAAATTGGTGCTTTGTCACCGTTGCGATTTTGATATACTTCCTTCATTATAAGAGGAGTTTTTTCATGGCAAATCAAGCAAATCACTATGATGCAGGCAATATTCAGGTGCTGGAAGGGCTGGAAGCGGTTCGGATGCGACCGGGCATGTATATCGGCACCACCTCGACGCGCGGTCTGCATCACCTGCTCTGGGAGATTGTGGATAACGCGATTGACGAGGCGTCGAACGGCTTTGCGGATGAGGTGCGCGTAACGCTGCACACGGACGGCTCCGCGTCGGTGTACGACAACGGGCGCGGTATGCCTGTGGATGAGCACCCGACCATGCACGTCAGCGGCGCGGAGGTCATTTTCACCGTGCTGCACGCGGGCGGCAAGTTCAACAACGAGAATTACAGCTATTCCGGCGGTCTGCACGGCGTGGGCGCGTCGGTCGTCAACGCGCTGAGCAAGTGGCTGACCGTGGACATCTACCGCGATTTCAGCCACTATGCCATGCGCTTCACAAGTCAGTTCGACGAGAAGAAAAGCAAGGTCATCGCGGGCAAGCCGGACGCGCCCTTGGCAAAAGTCGGCAACACACGCAAGAAGGGCACACTCGTGCGTTTTCTTCCCGATGACGCGATTTTCGAGGACGTGCGCTTCAATTACGACACGGTGTTCCGTCGCCTGCAGGAATTGGCGTACCTGAACCGGGGCTTGAAAATTGTCTTTCTCGACGAGCGTGTGAGCGACCCCGCCCGCCGCGAAACGACCTTCCACTACGAGGGCGGCATCATCGACTATGTGCGGTATTTGAACGACGGCAAAACCGTCCTGCACGATCAGCCGATTTACCTCGAAGGACAGAAGGATTCCGTCATCTGCCGCGTCGCCATTCAGTACACCGACGGCTACACCGAAAGCCTTTTTTCCTATGTCAACAACATCCCCACGGGTGAAGGCGGAACGCACGAAACGGGCTTCAAGGCGGCGTTCACGAAGATGTTCAACGACTACGCCCGCCGCAACGGCTTCCTGAAGGAAAAGGACAGCAACCTGACGGGCGAGGACTTCCGCGAAGGCTTGAGCTGCGTGCTGACGACGATGGTCAAAAATCCGCAGTTCGAGGGGCAGACGAAGGGGCGGCTGGGCAACAGCGAAGTGCGCCCCGCGGTGGAGGGCATCATCACCCAGCAGCTGACGGACTGGCTGGAGAACCTCAAGAATCAGGAGATTGCCCAGCAGATTGTGCAGAAGGCGATTCGCGCCGCGCAGGTGCGTGAAGCCGCGCGCAAGACCCGCGACAACGCCCGCAAAGCAAATCAGCTTGACGCCGCGCCGCTGGTCGGCAAGCTCAGCGCCTGCCGCGGCAAAAAGGCGGAGGACAATGAGTTGTTCATCGTCGAGGGCGATTCCGCAGGCGGCAGCGCCAAGCAGGGGCGCGACAGCCGCTATCAGGCGATTCTCCCCCTGCGCGGCAAGCCCCTCAATGCCGAAAAGAAGCGGCTGGATCAGGTGCTGAGCAATGAGGAGTTCCGCTCGCTGATTACCGCGCTCGGCACGTCCATCGACGAGAATTTCAACCTCGCCAACCTCAAATACAACAAAGTCATCATCCTCTCCGATGCCGATCAGGACGGCGCGCACATCCGCGCCATTCTGCTCACTTTCTTCTTCCGTTACATGAAGGAGCTCGTCACTGGGGGGCATGTGTATATTGGGATGCCGCCGCTGTACAAGGTGCAAAAGGGCAGCAAGGTTCTCTATGCCTACGACGACAAGGAGCTGGCGAAGTGCATCAAGGAAGCGGGCAAAGGCTACACGCTCCAGCGCTACAAAGGCTTGGGCGAAATGAACCCCGAACAACTCTGGGCGACGACAATGGATCCTTCCCAGCGCAAACTGATGCAGGTGACGATTGAGGACGCAGCGCTGGCTGACCGCCGCATTACCATCCTGATGGGCGACAAGGTCGAGCCGCGCCGCGACTACATCATCGAGAACGCCGACTTCAATAAGCCGGATAATTTCGAGCTGCCGGAAGGTCAGCGAGGGGAAGGAAAGTAAGTTATGGCAAAGAAAACAAGCGATAACCGCCCGATTCCCAAGGACGACCCGTCGCGCATCCTGCAAACGACCGTCGAGGACGTAATGCACCAGTCCATGATTCCCTATGCGGAGCATGTCATTCTGGAACGCGCCCTGCCGCGCGTCGAGGATGGCTTAAAGCCCGTGCAGCGCCGCATTCTCTATACCATGATGGAACTGGGCACGACGCCCGACAAGCCGCACCGCAAGTGCGCCCGCATCGTCGGCGACTGCCTGGGCAAATATCACCCGCACGGCGATTCCTCCGTGTACGACGCGCTCGTGCGCATGGCGCAGGACTTCTCCATGCGCGGGCCGATGGTCGATGGGCACGGCAATTTCGGCTCCATTGACGGCGACAGCGCTGCCGCCATGCGTTACACCGAGGCGCGCATGACGCCCCTCGCGCTGGAAATGCTGCGCGACATTGAGAAGGACACCGTGCCGTTCCGCCTGAATTTCGACGACACGCTCAAAGAGCCGGACATGCTGCCCGCGCGCTTTCCGAATCTGCTCGTCAACGGCGCAAGCGGCATCGCGGTAGGGCTGGCGACGAACATCCCCCCGCACAATCTGGGCGAAAGCATCCGCGCGGCGATTGCTGTGATGGAGAATCCGGACATTCCGCTGGATGAGCTGATGAAAATCATCCCCGGCCCGGACTTCCCCACCGGCGGCGTGCTGGTGAAAAACGAGGAAATCCGCAGAGGCTATGAGACCGGACGCTCGAAGCTGTCCCTGCGCGCGCGTGTGCATGTGGAGGACGGCGTGAACGGGCGCAAGCTGCTTGTCATCACGGAAATCCCCTACATGGTCAACAAAGCCGCGATGCTGGAGAAAATTTTGAAGCTGTCGGAAGAAAAGAAGGGTCAGCTGCAAAACATCTACGACATCCGCGACGAATCCGACCGCGAGGGAATGCGCGCCGTCATCGAGCTGAAGAAGGACGCCGACCCGGACAAGGTGCTGAAAGTGCTCTACAAGTATTCAGACTTGCAGGTCACCTTCGGCGTGAACATGGTCGCCATCGCCGAGGGCAAGCCCGTGCAGATGGGGCTGAAAACGATGCTGGGGCACTTCATCCGCCATCAGAAGAACGTCATCACCCGCCGCACGGAGTACGACCTGAAGCAGGCGAAAGCCCGCGCGCACATTTTGCAGGGTCTGATGATTGCGGTGGACAACCTCGACGAGGTCATCGCGCTGATTCGCTCCTCAAAGAACCCGAAAGAAGCGAAAGCCCGCCTGATGGAGCGCTTCGAGCTGTCCGACGCGCAGGCACAGGCAATCTTGGACATGCGCCTGCAGCGCTTGACGAATCTGGAAATCATCGCCCTGCGCAAGGAGTACGAGGACATCCTGAAGCTCATCGACCGCTTGGAGGGCATCCTGCACAGCGAGAAAAAGCTCTTGGCGGTCATCCGCAAGGAATTGCAGGAGATTGCCGAGGAATTCGCCGACGAGCGCCGCACAACCATCGAAAAAGCGGACGAATCCCCGCTGGAAGTTGAGGAAGAGGCCGCCGCGCCGGAGGAAGTCATCGTGGCGTTCACGGGTGCGGGGCAGTTGAAGCGCATGAATCCCGCGCTCTACAAGAAAACGCCGCTCCCGACCCGCGCGGAGGACGACAAGGAGTTCGCCGACTTCCTGTTCATGGCCAAAACAGACGAGACGCTGCTCATCTTCACCGACCGCGGCAACTGCTATCCCCTGCCCGTTGCGTCGCTGAACGAAGTCAAGCCCAAGGAGCGCGGGCAGCTGCTTTCGGGCGTTCTGGCGGGCTTAGAGGACGACGAGAAGGCGCTGTGGATGACGTGCATCCGCATGGCGGACGTCGGGCACCTGCCGGACATTCTCTTCATCACCCGTCAGGGCATGGTAAAACGCACCGCCGCCGCGGATTACGACGTGCGCAGCAAGAAATTCGCCGCCGTGAACGTGAAAGACGGCGACCGTCTGCTGACAGTTCTCCCCGCCGCCAGTCGCGACGACCTGCTGTTGTTCACCCGCAGCGGTCTGTGCATCCGCTTCTCGCTCGATAGCGTGCCGGTGCAGGGGCGCGTCGCCGCCGGGGTGCGCTGTATGCAGGTGGAGGACGGCGACGAGGTCATCTGGTGCGGGCAGCTGCAAGACAGCGACCAAATCGTGCTGCTGACCGACCGCGGCTACGCCAAACGCCTGCTCTCCGTTGATTTTGAGAAGCAGAACCGCAACGGCAAGGGCGTGAAGTCGTTCTATTTCAACAAGAATGGCAGCAACGGCAAACAGCTTGCGGGCGTGGTGCGGTTGGAGAAGGACGACCACCTGATTCGCGTGCAGCAGGCGAAATCCCCCGCGACGCTGGTGGAAAGGGACAACGTGCGCCTGCAAGGCAAGCAGGATCGCGGAACGCCGCTGGTTATCGCGGTGATGGACGACGTGGTGACGGGGGCGGAGCTGCTGGAATAACAGCACCCGCATGGCGCCGAAAAAAGGGTCAAGGGGCAATGCCCCTTGCGGGGTTAAGGGGCGGCGCCCCTTATGGGGCTTGGGGCAACGCCCCAACTGTTGCTCCGTTAAACCTACTCAAAGAGGAAAAACAAGTCCGGCAACTTCGCCGCAGGCAGCGAAGCGTCCCTGCGCACTAACTAAAAAACTTCCAATAAAAATCAAGTAGCATCCGGAGGCGAACGCCGAAGGAGTCCAGAGGGCGATCGCAGACTTCGTCTGTTTTTATGCTCTCTGGAACTTGCGGAAGTTACCACGATGGAAATGAAGTCAACTATGCCTATCCGCATAAGCATCCAACTGCTTCATAGTTGGCTTTTCCCCTTGCAACAAGCGCCAAAACGTGATATGATGAGGACGAATGACGGAGGTGAACGCGTATGAATTCGCGCAACTCTTTTTCCTCGCTGACCATTACGCAGCTGGTGATTCACCTCACCGGCGCCCTGCTGGAACTCTACGCCGATGACACGCAGGAAATCCAAGTCATGGCATCCGGCGACGACCACGATATGAAGGCGGTTTCGCTCGCCCAGAACGGCGATACGCTGACGCTGGAGCAGTCCGCCGCCGCACTCTCGCCCTTGCCGCTCAGCGCCCGCTGGCTGCAAGTGACCATCCGCATTCCGCGCGCGTGGAAGGGGCGGGTCGAGATTCGCACGACGTCCGGCAGCGTGCATGTCCGCGGTTTGCAGGTCAGTGACCTGTCCGTGGAGTCTCTCTCCGGCTTCGTGATGCTCTCCGACTTGAGCAGCCTGAGCCTGAAGGTCAAGAACGGCAGCGGCGACATTGCCGGCAGCGACCTCTCCGGTCAGGATTGCAGCCTGTTCACGACGACGGGGATGCTCTGTCTGGAGCGCCTTGCGTTTCTGAACATCTCGCTATCCTCGGTCAGCCGGGGCGCAATGCTCTCCTTCGCGGAGATGTTCTCCACCTTCAAGGGCGGCTCGGTCGCAGGCGGCATCAGTCTGGAAATTCCCGGCGCGCAGTGTGACGCCATTCTTCGCTCGGTGTCCGGGCGGCTGCTGACGGACGGCGTATCCATCGTCGATGGCGCACCGTCTGTCCGCGTGACGACGGCTTCGGGCAACCTGACCATCCGGCGGATTTCCCCGGAGAAACTGACAGAAAACGAATAATTAGGAGGACGATTTTTATGGCACGACAGAACTTTGGCTTCGGCGGCGGCGCGAACATGCAGCAGCTCATGCGTCAGGCGCAGAAGATGCAGCAGGCGATGACGGACGCGCAGGAAAAGCTGGATGCGCAGGAGTACGAAGCGCAATCCGGCGGCGGCGTGGTAAGCGTAAAGGTGAACGGCAAGCGCGAGCTGCTGTCCCTGACGATTGACCCCAAGGTCGTTGACCCCGACGACGTGGAAATGCTGCAGGACCTTGTGATGGCGGCAGTGAACGAAGCGCTGCGCAAGGGTGAAGCAAACCGCGAAGAGACGATGAACAAGATGGCGCCCGGCATGGGCGGCATGGGCGGTCTGTTCTGATGCCCGGACAAATCGAACCGATTGAGCGGATGGTGTCGGAGCTGTCTCGGCTGCCCGGCATCGGTCACAAGACGGCGGCACGGCTGGCGTACCATATCGTCGGGATGCCGCTGGAGGATGTTCACGCGCTGGCAGCGGCGCTGTGGCAGGGACGCAAGGCAATTCGCTACTGCGACGTGTGCGGCAATTTTTCCTCCGCTGAAAAGTGCGCCGTGTGCGCGGATGAAAACCGCCATAACGGGCAAATCTGCGTCGTGCGCGACCCGCGCGACGTGGCCGCCATGGAGCGGATGCACGATTACCACGGGCTGTACCACGTCCTGCACGGCACGCTGTCGCCGATGGACGGCATCGGGCCGGATGACATACACATCAAGGAACTGATGACGCGCCTGCAGACCGAGCCGGTCAGCGAAGTGATTCTGGCGACGAACCCCGACATCGAGGGCGAAGCGACCGCAACCTACATTGCGCGGCTCATTAAGCCCATGGGCATCAAGTGCACCCGCATTGCCCACGGCGTCCCCGTCGGCAGCGACCTTGAATACGCCGACGAAGTGACGCTCTCAAAGGCAATGGAGGGACGAAGGGAGCTGTGAGGGGAACCACCAGAGGCTCTGCCTCTGGACTCCGCAAGGGAGTTCCTCCCTTGACCCTTCC
>ERZ827150.4818-NODE-4818-length-11481-cov-10.073604_pt1 | contig 11481 bp, 10 predicted proteins | sample MGYA00519779_ERZ827150 | MGnify/ENA primary metagenome ERZ827150 (study PRJEB31778, sample SAMEA3449267) | human gut metagenome | biome: human gut; feature: human-associated habitat; material: faeces | place: United Kingdom | collected 2010/2012 ...
GGATGGTGTTATTGATCCGGAGACACTTGTCAGAAGTGATAGCAAGGAGCCACTTCTTGCTGGAAAAGTAGGAATCTTTTTCGGACCGTGGTGGTGTGCATATACATTTGCAGATACAACTCTGTCAGGTTCAGCAGACTGGAGAGCATATTTCACACCTCTTTCCGAAGACGGAAAATATTATACTCATATGGCAGAGCCGACGACGCAGTATGTTGTGGCAAGCAAGGACTGCAAAAATCCGGAAGCTGCATTTAAAATCATCAACTACCTGATTGCAAACGAACAGACATGGGTAGAAGAAGGAGCAACATCTACAGAGATGGGAACGGCAGATTTCTATCCGCTGTACAATGCATATGACAATGCGGATGAGATCGAGACATCTTATGAAGTGCTGACGCAATATCTTGCAGGAGAGGTCGGCATTGACGATGTAGATTTTTCAACACATAAACTGCTGAAGAACGATATGGAAGCAGTTACGAAACTTAAGAAAAAGCCTTACGATGATTTCAGTCTTAAATATTGGAATCTGGATAGTGATCTGGCAAAAACAAATCTGCCTCGTCTGGTTGCAATCATGGTAGGTGACGCGCCACTTGTAAATGAGGAATATGTTCCGGTTTACAACGCTTACAACGGACAGACGGAAACAATGGAAGCGAAATGGGCAAATCTGAAGAAGATGGAGGAAGAGACTTTCGCAAAGATCATTATGGGAAAAGCAGATATCAGCGAATTCGATACTTTCGTTAAAAACTGGAAGAATCAGGGTGGTGACCAGATTCTCAAAGAGATTAACGAAGAATTAAATAATAGCTCTGGTAATTGATTATAGGCAGTATGAATCATAAGTATTTATGATGGAGCGAGGAGAAAAGAGATATGAAGGATTTTGAAAATGATTTGATTTATTATCCTAATCCGGACCCGGTCAAGGAACCGAGATTTATTTTAAAATCTGTAGATGAATTGGAAAAATCAACAAAATACAGTGTTACCTGCAATGGAACAGAGCGTGTGGTATACCATACAGATTCGTTTGACTATGTTGTAGTAGTAGATAACGAAGCGTATGATCTGGAGATTTCAATCCATACACCATATGAAAAACTTGAAATCCGTCCGTCCAGCTTTGGCATAGTTCCTTTTGTAAAAGGAGAAACAGTCCATATCCATCTTGATGAACCGAGAAAGTTTACTGTAGAGACAGATGGTGGTCTTCATGATGCATTGTTTGTGCTTTGCTCGCACAGGATTGAGAAGCCGGCAGATACCACCATCTGCTTTGAAAAGGGCAAGGTATATAATGTAGGAGTTCTTACCTTAAAGTCCAATGATACGGTTTACATAGAGGAAGGTGCTGTTGTATCAGGTTGTGTATACGCAGACCATTGTGACAATATTTCCATTGTAGGAAACGGAATTATCAACGGAGCCTGCTGGCATCTGCCGGACAGTAATGCAGACCGTTTCTTTATCTATGCCAAGTGGTGTAATAATGTACTCTTAAAAGGCTTTACTGCTGTAGACGGTCCTTCCTGGCATGTAGTTCCTGCGGCGTGTGACCATGTTGTGATTGATGATATGAATATTATGTCGAGGATTGTAACGGGAGACGGTATTGATATTACGAGCAGCCAGGACGTAGAGGTAAAAAATTGCTTTATCCGTTCCACAGACGACAGTATCTGCATCAAATCCCAAAGATTGTTTGAAGATCCGTCAACGGTACGTGACGTAACAAAAGTGCGTGTTCACAATAACGTGATCTGGAATGCAGAACCCGGTAATGCCATAGAGCTTGGTTATGCCCTCCAGAGCGAAATCCACGACCTAGTATTTGAGGATTGTGATATTATACACTGCCAGTATGAAGGAAACATGGGTGGTGCGGCGCTTTCCATCCATCAGGCAGATGGCGGCCATGTTCATGATATACATTATAAAAATATCAGAGTAGAGCAGGCAGAACAGAAACTGTTCGATATTAAGGTTCTGCTTTGCAAATATACGGTACAGCTTGCCAAAGGAGAGATTAATGATATCTATTTTGATAATATCCAGGTGCTGAACGGAGATATCCCGGTCTCCATGATCCGGGGGTATCAGACACCGACAGAAGAAGTACGTGTCCATGATGTTCATTTTGATAACATTACTTTTATGGGGAATAAGTGTGAAACCTGGCAGGATATGCGGCTTGTTACAGAACTGGCAAATGACATTTATGTCAATGGTGCCAGAATATGCAGACAGATGAAATTCTGAGAATATCACCATATAGAGATGGTTTTATTACTTGCAGGAAAGCGTTTGCCAATATTAGCAGAGAGCCGGAAACAGAGTCCAAAAGGTGCTCTAGGGGCTTCATTGGCTGGAAGCCTGATTTTATTGGCTGAAACCGAAAATTCTGCTAATGGCATTCGCTGGCTAATTTTGGTGATCAGTTCAAAATGAAAAATGCGAAGGCCATCTTTCACATGAAAAATGACCTTCGCAATTTTTGAAATAGTGTCCTCAGGCGGATTCGAACCGCCGGCCTTTCGCTTAGGAGTAGGGGCTGAAGCCATAAATCCTAGGCAAAAGTAGGTAAAACAAGTAACGTTTTATCAATTGATTTTTTGTTGCGCTGTCAATCTGAGTAAAGAACACAAACCCCGAAATAAAACGAGTAAAAGGCTTTTCATTAGCAGAAAATTAGCAGAGCTAATGAAAAGTGGAAGGTTCATTGTAAAATGCCCACCTTTCATTAGCTGGGAAGTGTACGTTTCCCTACGGATATTTGCTTGTTTAGCATTCGTGAACCAGACCATACAGCCGTAGCTGGTGTGATGGACAAATGTTTTCAATAGAAAAAGACCAGAGCTTTCTGCGAGAAAACTCTGGTCTATGTAACAGTGCGAATGGAAATGCGCATTGTCTTGTAAAAGGAAGGGGCTTATGGTATTCTTACGGGAGTAAAGGCACTGGATGCAAGGAACTTTGCGTGATTTTAGGAGTGTGCGATGGAAAAGAAATTTAATATTGTAGTCGGTGAAGATGGAACTGTAAAACTCCCAGATGCGGTTCTGGAAAAACTTGAAGTCAAACCCGGAGAGGAAGTTCGCTTCGAGGTAGATGACAATTTCTATGCAGTCAGGCTTCTATCGCGGATAGAAGCTGAACGCTTGGATTACTTGAATTGGATGCATAATAAACATTGCCCCTCTATTGAGGAAATGATTGCAGAGTCGAGAAAACAAGCCACTCAGAACATTGTGATCTCCCGTATCCTTGATGGGATGCCGGCAGAAAAAATCGCAGAAGGCTATGAAGTTTCACTCGATTATGTAAAACAGCTTACACATCAGCTGAAGATGGACATAGAGGAAGCTAAGGCGAAAAAACACAAAGAAACGGGATCATCCTAAAACAGATAGCGGCAGTTTTCCATATACGGAAAACTGCCGCTGTTTATGTATAGAGGCTTATAGGTTCTTTGCAAGATTTTTAATGAGTGTAGCCATAGAGGGGTCAGCCAGCAGTTTAGCAAGAGCTGCTGCCGCATCTGTATCGACTGGACTGGCTTTGGGAGTGGATTGCTCTGCGCGAGGGAGGGCTTCAGGCTCTGCACCATGATGCTGATAGAAGAAATCGTCGAATCGTTGTGCGTTCAAACGCCGATCATCATCCAGAATGTGTGCGTACTGCTCGGTGACCATCGAAGCCTGTGCATGACCGGAATCGCCCTGCACGGCTTTGATATCGCCGCCGTTCAGCTTGAGCTTGTATGTAATGCTGGAGTGTCGGAAGCTGTGGAAAACCACTTTGGGGAGATCGTTTTCCTCAATCAGCTGCTTCAATGCACCGTTAATGGTGGATTGTTCGGTCGGCATTCCCAGCGGGCCGGCAACCACGAGATTATAGTCTGCATACTCTGCACCCAGTGCGTCCTTTGTCATGTCCTGCTCGGCTTTATAGTGGACAAGCATTTCAGCAACTGTTTTGGGGAGAAAAATGGTTCGGATACTGCTGTCTGTTTTAGGGCTTTTCAGAACCTGGACCGTGGTGCAGCGGGAACTCAGCGAGGGAAAACGAGTGATGACATTTTTATTTTCCAAGGCGTTCAGCGAAGCAATATCTACACGCTGCAATTCCTTATTTATGTAAATGGAGGCTCGCCCGGCTTCAATGCTTTCGGGGGAGATATCCACACAATCCCATGTCAGACCGAGCAATTCCCCTAAGCGCAGGGAACAAGAGAAGGAGAGGTTGATGCAAAGCCGGAGCCGTGGATCATCACAGACTTCTAAGGCATGGAACAGGGTCTCGGCAGTCCAGATATCACGCTTCTTTGCAGTGTATTTGGGCAAGGTGGCATAAATACAGGGATTCTTTTCCATAAGTTCCCACTTTACAGCCTGCTCAAAGGCACTTCTCAAAATTTTGTGAACCGAACGAACCGTGCCGGGAGAAACGTATTGATGCTGACGCTTTCCACACATAGGGTCAACGGCTTCGTATTTAAGCAGCCGCTGATAATATCCCTCAATTACGCGGGTGGTGAGATCTTGCAGCTTCATTGAGCCGATAAGCGGTTCTATGTAGTTTGAAATCAGTGCAGTGTTTGATTGATAGGTTGAAAGTGCCCATTTGGTTCTTCCGTACAGGGTGACGTATTCTTTAAGCAGGTCTTTTAGAGTTCGGCACTGGGGTGCCACAAAGGTACCGACGGATTCTTTGTATTCGACCTCTTTCTTACGGTTTTTGGCATCTGCAAGGTCGGTAAAGGTTTCCCATTTCTGCTTTAGCGTTCCATTAGTGTGTTTGTAGGTATAGACAACGCAGTATCGGTTATTGCGTTTGACAATGCTAGCCATTATACATCCTCCTCTACTTTACGTTTGGACTTCAGAACTTCATCGAAAGCATCTTTTTGGATGCGTTTTACCCTTCCCAACTTCATCGTTGGAATTCCTTCTTTGAGAACCCACGAGTCAAGTGTTGGGCGGCTGATTCCGTAAAAAGCCTGAATTTCCTGAAAACTGTAGTATTTCCCATTCTTGGGACATTGCAGTTTTAGCGGCGGCTCCTCATGCGTTTCTTTTTTCGGTTTTTGAAGTTGGTATGTAGATTGGCTTTTAAGCCATGCCTTAAAACTTTTTTTGGTAATGCGCGGCCTGTCGGCCACGCGCTCAATGACGAAACAATCTCGGTATTTTTTGCAATCAAGAATCCCATAAACATTCTTGCGTGGGATACCGAGTAGTTTTGCCATTTCCGGGATGGAGATGGTTTGCGCTTCAATCTCCCGGTCACGCTCACGGTCGGCTGCTGTGCGGTAGCGACTTTGTGATCGGTACCACCGCTCAAAGTCCTCTTTGGGAATTCTCATACAGAAGTCTGCCGTTTCTGTTTTCAACTTGCCCTGTCGGATGAGTGTATAGATCGTTTCGGGTTTCACCTTCAATATCTCGGCGGCGTCAGGAACGGAATAGGACCGTTTGCAAAGTTCCTCGCCCAGTGGCGAACCATTGACCTTATGATATTTGACCTGATTGGCATACCATTTCTCAAAGCTGGAAATAACGATACGCCTTTTGTCGTTTATCAGAATGACTTCAAAGAGATTCTTATGAAGCAGCCAATAGCTATCTGTTTTGCCAAGGCCGAGAAGCTGCCGCATCTCACGAACCGACATGGTGGTTTTGGTAGTGGCAGGTTCAGCTTTTCCGTATAAGGGAGCCGAAGTATTCCGCATATCATCCATGAAAGACACCTCTCTATCTATGTAAAAGTTTAGCCGGGATTTCTCATCCCGGCTAAAGAATAGCAGATTTCGCGTGAAATGTTGAGGATGTCAAACAGCAGGATTGCGTTCAACAGTGCCATCATTGAGCCATGCTTCAAAGCTGGCTTTGGAAATACGGTAAGCGCCGCTTACCTTGAACCAGCGGAATTCGTTCTGCTTCAGTAGACGGTAGACAGTGGGACGGCTCAGGAGCAGCATTTCCATCAGGTCTTCTACGGTATAGCAGCGGCTGTCCTTTGCTGTGGAAACAGGGGAGGAAACCGAGTTGGGCGAAGGTTCTTCATGGATAATCATTGGATAATACCTCGTTAAATATACTTAAAGTTAAAACTTGAGCGGCAATGCAGCCCGGCGGCTGCCACCATTATAAATAGTATAGACCTGCTGAAGGTACTTCGTCTTGCCGGGAAGGCTTACGCCTGCGGTTCGTGCAAGGCGAAAAATCGTGAATGCATCGACCTGCCGCAGTTTGGCAATCAGACGGCTTTTACTGTATTCGGAGTGGTACAGTTCTACAAAGCGGCAGATGCCGAGCAGATTTGCAGAACTCATGGAATCAGGTTCTCCGTCCCACGCATTCAGCAAAACATCAAGGGATTCGATATACAGTTCAGGACCAAGCCGGATGAATTCGTGATAGGCGGTTGCGATGCAGCTGATCCGCTGCTTGCCCCGGCCTTCTTCAAAAGAAAGATGAACGCCAGCCAATTCGGTGGCCTGCTGGAATGCAACGGCAGCAGGCTCCCCTGCAAAAATCAGGGCACGGAGCTTCTGCCCTGCACTCAGCCGTTCCGAAATGCCTGTCTGCTGTGCAAACAGGAGGGCTTCTTCCTGCTCGGTCATGTTAAAGTAGACCTTGCAGCGAATCTGCAGATCATCACCACCGTTCAGGAACTTCCGGGCAGCGATGGTGTTCTGCCCGTCCATCACATAGTAGTGACCATCCCGGAAGCTGATCTTCGGCTCATTGGCAACCCGCTCGTCAAATTCTTTTGCGATACGGGCAACACGAGCGGGGTGAAGAGCACGCTGATAAGTGTCGCGCGGCACGATCAGCTCACTGCTGTTCAGGCACATTTCATGGTAAGGTTTTACCACTGCGTTCATCATAAAGGAACCTCCTTCTTTTTTTGCAGAAAATCAATTCCTGATTGGATAATCGAACCGATTTTCTTCTTTTCGTTATCGGATAAGCGGAAAGTGGAATACCGTTCATAACAGATATTCCAGCGGAACATAAGCGATTGAAGCGCATCATCCAGTTCTGCAACCATGAACTCAACAGAAGATTCCGTCGGGGTGGAGAGCATCCTTTCCGATATCTGCTCAATGCTATGTAGATCGCCTTTTGTGTGCTTGGCGAGAGCAGGGGGCTGACTGTTCAGCACACGAAGATTCTGAAACTGCTGGGAGAGCAGCTCTTTTGCAGCGGCGAGAACATCCTCCTGCGGAGGAGCCGTAAGGTATTTTCGGAATGACTTGTATCCAATGAACCCAAAGCTGTATTGCAGACACACTGACACTTGCCGCATTTCATATTTGGACAGGTGCCCAAGGTAGCTTAACACTCTGGATTTATCTGCGGGGCGCGGACTTTCGCAAATCGCCATAGATGGCGCACTCAAAAAGCGATTGTGCAGAATAAAATGCGTTGGCATATTTCGCTTTTTGATCTGTGTTGTCAGCGGAACGACCAGAAGAACATTGGAATAAAAATTACCGTCATCGTTCTGGACAACAATGGCAGGTCGGATGCCGCCTTGTTCGGAACCGCTGTAAGGATTCAGATCCATCATGTAGACATCCCCGCGCTTGTACATCCAGTTTGCGGGCATAGGCGGATACTTTTTCTCTTTTTTGCCTCGTGTTGCCAATTTGGATTTCTCCTTTCTATCCGTATATGTAACAGTGGGCTGCTCGCACAGCCCACCCTACTATCTCAAACAGCAAAAATGCTGTGATTTATAGTTCTATACCTTTCCGTATTTGTCCCCGACATCCCCGGAAAACGAAAACTCAGTTTTCGTGTGGGAAATCTTTCAGCCGTCCGGCAGCGTACCGAATCCATAGGGTTCTCACCTCTCCGTGGTTCTCACCGAGCTGCCCGAAGGCAGAAGTATCATTATTCTGTGATGGCTCTTAGCTATGGAGAAGCTGTCATCCATTTACCGTCAACCTACCGCTCATTCCCTCAGTGGGAGATCATCGCATTTGTTACGGACGTGGCTCATCATCACAGGAACGTGACTGAAGAATGCGTGTTCAATTTTCAAGGGGCGGGATAGCTTGAGGGCTGCTTTGAACGCTTTCCGAAGCTATGGCTGTATTGTAACCGATGCGGAACGAGATGAACAGGAACTCAGAGTTCACAATTTTTGAGGAAAATAGGAAGTATCGTTCCTGTTTCTCGATGAACCGTCAAAAATATATTTCTTGACTTTATGTAAGAAATGAAGTATTATACTCGTAAGAAACTAACTTACGAGTATATAAATTCGATAAATACACTTTGGGGAGGGAACAAAATGAGCCGATTTTACTGCCGCGATGAGGAACTTCGGAAGTTAAACAAACGATATGAGAATGGAAAGTTTGAATGCGTTGTCATTTACGGCAGACGCCGTGTTGGAAAAACTGCGCTGATCAATGAATTCTGCAAGGATAAACCGACCATTTTCTTCTCTGCCTTGAATACGACCGGAAAAGAAAATCTGGAAGCCTTGTCCAAGGCAATCATGAGTTTTGAACGACCCAATGCAGAATCATCTCCGGAATTTACAACCTACGATGCAGCATTGGACGAACTGACAGCTCTCTCCAAGGAGCAGCGGATCGTATTTGTAATTGATGAGTATCCTTATCTTGCAAAGGCTAAACCCGCTATTTCCGCAATGCTTCAGCACATCATCGACCATAAATGGACAGAGTCCCAAATGTACCTGATCCTGTGTGGCTCGTCCATGAGTTTTATGGAAAGTCAGGTTTTGGGCAAAGAAAGCCCTCTGTATGGGCGCAGAACAGCGCAATTCAAGATCATGCCGCTGGATTACAAGGAAACAGCGGTGTTCCATCCGAATCTGTCCGAGGAAGATAACGCCCTGATTTATGGCATCACAGGCGGCGTTCCGCATTATATCAACAAATTGGATGTTCGGGACAGCGTAGATGAAGCACTGATGGAAAACTTGTTTGACCGTTCCAGCTACCTCTATGAGGAACCGGCCAACCTGTTAAAGCAGGAGCTGCGTGAGCCGGCAATTTATAATGCAATCATCAAGGCAATTGCAGAGGGGGCTTCTCGCCTGAATGATATCACCACGAAAGTTGGTGAAGAAAACTCTGTGGTGGCGAAGTACCTCAAAACGTTGATAGACCTTGGAATCGTCAAAAAGGAAACGCCGATCACTGAGAAACCGGGCAAAAAAACGATCTATCTTCTGGCAGACAATTTTTTTCGTTTTTGGTACCGTTTTGTGCCGGTCAATGCAAGTGCCATTGATTCGGGGCGGATCGCAAAGACCTACCCCCATGCGGTGAAGCAGTATTTTCCAGACTATATGGGTCTGATTTTTGAGAAGATGTGCCAAGACTACTTGCTCTATTATGCGAATGATCTTCCTATCGAGTTGAGTGAGATTGGGCAGTGGTGGGGAACCGACCCTCAAAAAAAGAAGCAGATACAAATCGATATTGTCGGTAGGCCGGTTGAGGGCAATGACTATATCATCGGCTCCTGCAAATATCGCAATGAAAAAATCGGTTTGGACGAACTGAAACTGATTCGGGAATATGCAGCAGTCTTTGGGAAAGGAACAAACTACCACTACTACATTTTCTCGAAAGGCGGATTTACGGACGGCCTGCTTCAGGCACAGGAACGCGGAGAAGTACAGCTGCTTACCCTTGCCGATATTTTTGAATAACACAAGAAACGCTCTTGTCGGTGTAAAACCGGCAGGAGCGTTTCTTGTTGAAGTGATTATAAAAGACCTTTGATTTTTTCAAGATGATCTATAGCGGCTTGCAGTTCATTTTGAAACTGATCCCTAGAAGGATCTCGGCCCAAAAGAAGATAATCCATACTGACATGGAAGTATTCTGCAATATCGATCAGGATTTTTACAGAGCCATTGGAGCTTCCCCTTTCAAGATCGCCGAGGTGGCGATGGGAAACACCAAGTTTTTCAGCAAGTTTTTCCTGCGATAACTTCGCATTTGTACGCAAAGTAAAAATACGGTTACCAATAGCATTCGGATCAAAACTCATGTGTGACCTCCAAATTTTCGATAAAGCGTGAGAAGTCGAAAACTCGGAGTTGCTACGGATATCTAGCCGCTTGGGGCATCCACGAAAAATGGACAAATCATAACCCCGCGTTTTCACGCGGGGTTATGATTGTATAATTCTTAGCCGTTCCGTCATCTTCAACTGTTCCATCATCTTGTTGAATATATCGACAATACGATCTGCCTCCTTCTGTCCCACACGGCTCAGACGGGAACTGAAATCCTGTTCCTTCAACAGCTCCATACCGTTCCCAATGATATGAAGCGGCTTGATGATACGGCGATAGAACACAGACAAATAGAGAACCGTCAGAAGTACGAGTCCTTCCACCAAGAAGAACAGGGAAACCGATTCCGTATAGAAAGCATGATAGGTAATGATTGCCAATACAGACAACAGCAATGCAGTCAATATCCAAAACAGTCCTTTTATTCTCATCAGCCGGGACGATTTACTTGTCTACAGGTATATCATATTTCTCTAGACGACGGTACAGGGCTGCCCGACTGATGCCGAGCGCCGTAGCAACGTGTGAAAGATTACCGGCATGTGTCTTCAGTGCCTGGAGAATCGTTTGCTTTTCCAACTCGTCCAACGTCAGGCCTTCAAGCGAAGAAGCAGCCTCAGCCTTTGCCGACAGCATCGTATGGAAGCACTGGCTCTCGAAGTCAGAGGCTTCCAAAACAGCCTTGCCTGATACCAATATCGTCCGTTCCACCAAATTCTTCAACTCACGGATATTACCAGGATAAGGTAGCTTTTGCAGGAAGGTCAAGGCTTCCGACGAAAAGCGGACGGTAGGCAAGCCGTTTATCTCCGATTGTTTGTCGGCAAAATAGCGTACCAACAGAGGAATATCGTCTTTACGCTCACGAAGCGCAGGCAAGTGGACGGTTATCAAGTTGATGCGATAAAACAAATCTTCCCGAAACATGCGCTCTACCACCATTTCACGCAGGTTACGGTTTGTCGCGCTAACCACACGGATATCGACTTTGCGAGGACGGCTATCGCCCAAAACCTCGAACGTCTGGTCTTGCAGAACACGTAACAACTTCACCTGACAAGACAGTTCGAGATCGCCGATTTCATCGAGAAAGATCGTCCCTTTATTTGCCATCTCGAAACGTCCGGTACGATCGATATAAGCATCGGTAAACGCTCCTTTCTTATGCCCGAACATCTCACTCTCGAAAAGGCTTTGCGAAAGTCCGCCAAGGTTGACCTTTACGAACGGCTCCTTCGCACGTGAGCTGTTCGTATGAATCGCCTCGGCAATCAGTTCTTTGCCTGTTCCACTCTCTCCGGTTATCAGGACTGAAGCGTTGGTCGGAGCAATCCGGGAAACCGTCCCCAGCACATCCATCAACGGAGCGCTTTGGCCTATGATCTTGTC
>ERZ827150.4821-NODE-4821-length-11475-cov-7.933538_pt1 | contig 11475 bp, 10 predicted proteins | sample MGYA00519779_ERZ827150 | MGnify/ENA primary metagenome ERZ827150 (study PRJEB31778, sample SAMEA3449267) | human gut metagenome | biome: human gut; feature: human-associated habitat; material: faeces | place: United Kingdom | collected 2010/2012 ...
GAAGTGGGTGGGGGAATTATGTGCCTTTATCTAAGCTTAAATGAAAGAGCCGTGAGAGGAGCCCCGAAAAAAGGGAGATAGATGTTAAATCTTTATTATATTTATGTCGTAAAACATATTTTTGGCAAACTTTTTGTACCTTTGCAGTGTTATTAAAAGAGAACGAACATAAATGTAAAACCAGTTCCCAAAATGTGGGAAACACAAAAACTGAAAATTATGAAAGAAATGAAAAACGAAATCCAAATGTTGCAGTATCGCATTAAGCGTTATCATGACATGAGAAACGGTGCTATGTGCCAAGCTTTAAACGGAAAACTTCAAAAGTTACTGGCTAAACAGCAGGCCGCTCTATAAAAGAAAAACATCTACTTACACATTTCGACAAATCACGAATCTTACACTTGTCGAATATTCTTCTAAATATCCGGAAAATCCTCTATTCGGATTTCCGGCTTCGCAGGAAAATCTGTCAAATCCCAATTTTATTTCTTCTAATTTGAAAAAACTATCAGAAAAGATAGCTTTTTCCAATATAATTGTATAAATTTGTAACAAGCCTTATGAGGGCTGTAAATAACAGATTTAATATTAACCTATTTTGATTGCGCTATGAACATACAAAGTATCGGAGAAAGTGCAGGTATCGTTTGGAAGGTACTGCATGGTGACAACAGGAAATGGGAGTATCAAGAACTAAAGCAAGTTACAGGTCTAAGAGACCGAGAATTAAATTCCGCCATCGGCTGGTTAGCCCGTGAAGGAAAAATCCAATTCGATGAATCCTTGAATAAAGACAAACAAAGTTTATATATTGAGTTGAGCCTGTATATCGGATAGTTTTCTTCGAATTATGAGAACACAATATAAAAAGAAAAGTCTAAATATCTGAAATTAGATACTTAGACTTTTTTTCTTGTACCCAGACCCGCATTTGAAATAACTAAATCGGGAACAATCCGTTTGAATAGCAAAACGATGAAGTTTAAATCAAACTAAACTGATTATTAGCATTTTATGCAATACTAAAAAGTTAATTCAATTTAATTGGATTGAAATAAATTTGGGATGAATGGGAACAATTTGGGAACAAATGCTATATTTGCGCCATAACAAAATCATTCAGCCTATGAAAGCAACAGCATTTATCCGAAAGACTGCAAGCAAAAATGATACCAACAGCGTAGCAACAATCTATTTCAGACTAAGGGACGGGAAAAAGGACATAAAGGCAGCCAGCGAGCTGACTATAAACCCAAACCACTGGAGCAGCGAAAAGCAAGGTTACAAAGACAGGGTTGCACTTGTGAGCGAAGAAAAGAAGCAAGCTTTGAACAATGAAGTGCAAAATATCCTCAACCTGATAAACCAGAACTATACACCGGAATCAGACAGTGAATGGTTGAGCACCTTAATTGATAAATATCACCACCCCAACAGATACAAGACAAAGGAGGAAATCGAAGCGGAAACCAAACCGATGCTGCTTGAACTGTTCTCTGAATTTCTTGTAAAGCACAAACTTTCCGAAGTCAGGAAAAAGAATTTCCGTGTAATACAGCGTACCTTGGCAAGATATGAGCTTTATGTACGTGCCACTAAAAAAGGGCAAAAGGACTTTATTCTTGATGTTGATACCGTCACACCTGAAACTCTTCGGGACATGTGGGACTTCTTCGAGAACGAATACCAATATTATGAATTGTACCCAAGCATTTATGAAGCCATTCCTGAAAAAAGGACTCCGCAACCACGTGGAAAAAACACTCTGATAGACTGTTTTTCAAGAATACGCACATTCTTCCTGTGGTGTTTCGACAACAAGCTGACCACCAACAGACCATTTGACAAGTTTCCGATAGAGGAATGCAAATACGGAACCCCTGTTTATATCAACCTTGAAGAAAGGGACAGGATTTTCAATGCTGACCTTTCGGCTAGCCCACAGCTGGAGATACAGAGGGACATCTTCATTTTCCAGACACTTATAGGATGCAGAGTAAGCGACCTGTACAGAATGACCAAACTGAACGTGGTAAATGAAGCCATTGAATACATACCGAAGAAAACCAAAGAGGGCAATCCTGTAACGGTACGTGTTCCGTTGAACGACAAGGCAAAGGAAATTCTCGAACGGTATAAAGACCATGAGGGAAAACTGCTGCCGTTCATTTCCGAACAGAAATATAATGAGGCAATAAAAAAGATATTCAAACTTTCAGGAGTGGACAGGATTGTCACTATATTAGACCCGTTGACACGTGATGAAGTCAAAAAACCGCTTTATGAAGTGGCAAGCAGCCACCTTGCAAGACGCACTTTCATCGGCAATATTTATAAGAAGGTGAAAGACCCGAATCTTGTTTCGGCACTGTCGGGACACAAGGAAGGCAGCAAGGCTTTCAGAAGGTATAGGGATATTGACGAAGAAATGAAGAAAGACCTCATTAAACTATTGGACTAAGCCTATGGGACAGCAGGAATACGACAATTTCAAAAGACTGGTAAGGGAGTGGCTTGACAGCCACCCCAAGGAATATGCGTCTTTCGTGGAAGAAATGAACGACAAGGAGTTCAAGGGATTCTTCAAGGTTTTCAAGGTCGCAACCGCACTGGCTCCCAAATACAGGGAAGCAGCACGCAAAAGAACCTTGAACGACAGGGCAACGGACTTTGAGGAACTGGAAAACATACTTCAAGGGTCAGACCTTGCCGGAAAGCTCGTGAACGAGTTCCACAATCCCAACAGGAAAAGCATCATACCTGCCATGCTCGCATGGCTGTACTACGGACGTAGCTATGAGTGCATGGTGGAGCAGGGAGAGGAACTCGCCAAAAGAAAGGACATATCCGGACTATACAAATGGCTGGTTTCCTGCATGGTCAAGTTCATCGTCAGGAAGAGCATAAGCAGCGGCATGAGAACCAAGGAGGACTGGCTCGCTTTCAGGAAGCAGCAGAAAGCCATTGAGGAAAACAACCTCGTGGAATGGTCTATTGAGGATGAAGAAGACATTGAAGAAACCGAAACGGAAGATACGGATAGCCTGCAGCAAGGACAGCCCAAGAGTGCCGGACGAAAAGCCGACACACGTACCCTGCCGGAGCTGCTGATAGAGAACAGGGATGTCATTCTGGAAAGAATCGGAGCAAGGCTGAAAACGCATACGACCGAAACGGACATCGCACGGCTGTACATCGCACTGGTGGAATACCGTTTCATGCGTCCCTGCCCCATAAAGACTTTCCGGAACGCACTGCAACAGCAATACACAGACCTCAGCATCGTACACGAAAGGGGAATACAGAAAGCGTACAGGAACCTTACCACACCTTTCGGAGGCAGCAAAAAACTGATAAAGGACATCGGGGAAGACCATGTTGCCATAGAGGAATTGAAAGCTTATCTATCCGCTTGAAACTCGTTTAATTCGTTTTTGGATTTTACGAATTTAACGCATTGAAATACATTGATTTACGATTATTTTTCATTATATATTTGTGCCACTATCCTAATCGGGGTAGTGGCTTTTCGTTTATAATACTGCCGAAACGGGAAGTCTTACAACCGGCAGTTTCAACAAGCCTATGACAGACCTGATGGCAATTATCCAGAGCGGAAACGGCAACATCAAGCTGGAAGTGACAGGAGAAGACCTGCTCATGTTTTCCAACCAGCTGATAAGCCGTGCAAAGCATGAACTCTCCACCGCCATTGCGGAAGCGAGAAAGGAAAAGTACCTCACAAAAGAGGAAGTGAAAAAGATGTGCGACGTGTGCGACACCACCCTTTGGCACTGGGCAAAGAAGAACTACCTGAAACCCGTAAAGGTGGGGAACAAAGTCAGATACCGACAGTCGGACATACAGAAAATATTGGGTGGACAAAATCCTTCAAGCCTATGAAAGAGGAGGAATACATGCGTGTGGGAACGACACTGTACAAGGTCGTAAACCAGCCCTGCGCTGGCGGAGGGTATGAAAAAAGACGTGTGATATGGAACAACAGCACGTTACGACAGGACTATGGCAAGAATTACCTTGCCACAGTTCCGAGGTATGACGGTTTCTGTACGGTTCCCGACCATCTGAACTACCGGAAGGAGATTGACGGCTTCCTGAACCTGTATGAACCCATAGGACACATTCCCCAAATAGGGGACTTCCCGAACATACGTTCTCTGGTGCTACACATTTTCGGTGAACAGTACAATCTGGGACTGGACTATCTGCAACTGCTGTTCCTGCAGCCGTTGCAGAAACTTCCCATACTCCTGCTGGTATCGGAAGAGAGGAACACGGGCAAGAGTACGTTCCTTAATTTCCTGAAAGCCGTATTCGGGGATAACGTGACATTCAACACCAATGAGGATTTCCGGAGCCAGTTCAATTCCGACTGGGCCGGAAAGCTGCTCATTGTCGTGGACGAGGTGCTGCTCAACCGCAGGGAAGACAGCGAGCGGTTGAAGAACCTGAGCACCACTTTCAATTACAAGGTGGAAGCCAAAGGGAAAGACCGCACGGAAATAGCCTTCTTCGCTAAGTTCGTATTGTGTTCAAACAACGAGTACCTGCCTGTAATAATAGACGCAGGAGAAACACGATACTGGGTAAGGAAGATAAATCCGCTGCAGAACGATGACACGAATTTCCTGCAAAAGCTGAAAGAGGAAATCCCTGCCTTCCTGTTCTTCCTGACGCAAAGGGAGCTTTCAACGGAAAAGGAAAGCCGTATGTGGTTCAATCCGAAACTGACACATACGGCAGCCTTGCAGAAAATCATCCGGAGCAACCGCAACCGTCTGGAGATAGAAATGGCTGAACTGTTTCTTGACATCATGTCAAACATGAATGTGGAAAGCGTATCATTCTGCCTGAACGACCTCATGACACTGCTTATCTATTCGCAGGTAAAGGCAGAGAAACATCAGGTGCGGAAAGTGGTTCAGGAAGTATGGAAGCTGACTTCCGCACCGAACTCGCTTTCCTACACCGCCTATGAGATTGCTCCCCACCGTGACTGCCACTACGAGACGAAAAGGAAAATAGGAAGGTTCTACACGATAACCAAGGAACAGCTGACCGCTATATGATTATTTTGATGAAATGATGAATACGGTATATAACACATTGTATTACAGTATAATACAAGCTCATCATTCATTCATCGGAATATAATGCTGATGAAAAGAGAAATCATCATTTCTTTTTTGGCAAGCAGTCTGATGAAAAAATGATGAAGTGTTACCATTCTGTATAACAGCTTATTACAAGCAAAGTTCATCAAATCATCGTTTTTTCACTCATCACAAAACCGTACGAAAATGACAACAGAAGAAGCAAAAAAGATAAGAATCGCAGACTATCTGCACAGTCTGGGGTATTTCCCAGTAAAGCAGCAGGGGGTAAACCTCTGGTACAAATCCCCGTTCAGGGAAGAGAACGAGCCCTCGTTCAAGGTAAACACCGAACGTGAACAATGGTTCGACTTCGGTCTGGGAAAGGGCGGCAACATCATCACACTGGCGGCACACCTCTACGCAACGGAGAGTGTTCCGTATATCCTGAAACGCATAGAGGAACAGACACCGCATGTCCGTCCCGTATCTTTCTCTTTTCACAGGCAGTCTGCCACCGAGCCGAGTTTCCAGCAACTTGACATCGTGCAGCTGTCTTCTCCTGCCCTGCTCTCTTACCTGCAGGAAAGGGGGATAAATACGGCACTGGCGAAAAGAGAATGCCGTGAGGCACACTTCACCAACAACGGCAAACGGTATTTCGCCATTGCCTTTCCGAACATATCTGGCGGATATGAAATCCGCAACCGATATTTCAAGGGCTGCATCGCACCGAAAGAAATATCACATATCAGGCAATCGGGAGAGCCGAAAAAAGCATGTTACGTTTTTGAGGGGTTCATGGACTACCTTTCCTTTCTGACACTGAGGCTTGAAAGCTGTCCGCAATCCCCCGATTTCGACAGACAGGACTACATGGTTCTGAACTCTGTTGCCAATGTTTCCAAGGCACTCTATCCGCTGGGCAGCTATGAACGCATCCACTGTTTCCTTGACAATGACCGTGCAGGAATGGAAGCCCTGCAGCAAATCAGAAAGGAGTATGACAATACCAGACATATACGTGACGCTTCACACATTTACAGCGGATGCAAGGATTTGAACGAATACCTGCAAAAACGGGCAGAGACAAAGAAACAGGCTCAATCCATCAAAGTGAAGACACCGCCCAATAAACCGGGAGGCTTTCGGTTATAGCCCACTATAACTACACGCTTCGCTTACGTAGTTGTGGGCTCTCCCGAGGGGATTAGGGTTTTACCCTAATAACCCACTCAGGGCGTTTCTCCCCTGAGAACCCAGAGCAAAGAGTGACCCTCTCTTTGCAATCTCCGCTTATGGGTTGCACCCCTAAGAACCCCATGCGTTTGCGGACAGCGGAAAAGCAAGCAATAAAGTACAAACCCAAAAACAGGTATCTATGGCAACAAAATCAAGCATACATATCAAGCCCTGCAACATCGCATCGAGCGAGGCTCACAACAGAAGGACTGCCGAATACATGCGCAACATCGGAGAGTCCAGAATCTATGTCGTTCCTGAACTCTCCACCGATAACGAGCAGTGGATAAATCCTGACTTCGGCAGTCCGGATTTGCGGACGCATTATGATAATATCAGACAGATGGTAAAGGAAAAGACCGGACGTGCCATGCAGGAAAAGGAACGGGAGCGCAAAGGCAAGAACGGCAAGACAGTCAAAATTGCGGGATGCTCCCCCATACGTGAAGGAGTGCTGCTTGTCAGGTCGGACACCACACTGGCAGACGTGCGTAAATTCGGTGAGGAATGTCAAAGACGCTGGGGAATCACACCGCTGCAAATCTTCCTGCACAAGGACGAAGAACATTGGCTGAACGGTCAGCCGGAAGCGGAAGACAGAGAAAGCTTCAAGGTCGGGGACAGATGGTTCAAGCCGAACTATCATGCCCATATCGTTTTCGACTGGATGAACCACGAAACCGGAAAGAGCCAAAAGCTTAATGACGATGACATGATGCAGATGCAGACCTTGGCATCTGACATCCTGCTGATGGAGCGTGGGCAGTCAAAGGCTGTAACAGGTAAGGAACATCTGGAACGTAACGACTTTATCATCGAGAAACAGAAAGCCGAGCTGCAACGCATGGATGCAGCCAAACGGCACAAAGAAGAACAGATAAATCTTGCCGAACAGGAACTAAAACAGGTAAAATCAGAAATACGCACTGACAAGCTAAAGAAGACAGCCACCACAGCAGCGACAGCCATAACAAGCGGTGTTGCTTCTCTTTTCGGAAGCGGAAAACTGAAAGAACTGGAACAGGCTAACGAAAAATTGAATCAGGAGATTGCCAAGCGTGACAAAGTCATAGAAGAACTGAAAGTCAAGATGCAACAGATACAGGAACAGCACGGCAAACAGATACGCAATCTTCAAAGAATCCACAATCAGGAGCTTGAAACCAAAGACGGGGAAATATCACGGTTGAACTCCCTGCTTGAAAAGGTATTCGACTGGTTCCCGATGGTCAAAGAAATATTGAGAATGGAAAAACTGTTGGCTGTCATCGGATTCACCAAGGATATGATAGACAGGCTTCTAACAAAAAAAGAAGCTCTGCAATGCAGCGGAAAGATTTACTCCGAAGAGTACAGGCGAAGGTTTGAAACCAAGAATGACATTTTTAGAGTAGAGAAAAATCCGACAGATTGCAATAAGCTTATACTGACCATAAACGGACAGCCTATTTCTGATTGGTTCAAGGAACAATGGGAGAAACTACGGCAATCCATGCGCCCTGTCGTGCTGGAAGAGAAGAAAAGTAGAGGATTCAGAATGTAATTCAGCCGTATTGTGCAAATTATTAATGGAATTTCTTATTTTTGTAAATAGATTGTTTTACTTACAATAAACTGATATTGACTATGAGAAAGATGATTTTATATTTGTTATGTTTCTTCATAGTAGGATGTACAAGCAAACCGTCCAAAGAGAAGAATCTGCAAACTCCGATAGACAACACCGTTGGAGTAAATGACACGCTTGGAATTTCTCTGCGTCCAGAGTTTCCAGTCTATTCCACAAGTCAAAAAAGAATTATTTTCAAATTACGAAACAACGGTGATGCCAATATAGGTTTTGGCGGATATTACCATTACACCTATAAAGACGAAAACGGTACGTGGCGGAAAGTACCTATGGAACTTGTTGTATTCGATGAAGAACTCGTGCTTTTTCCAAATCATGAGTATCTCTATGACGCAGAAGTGTTTCAGCACACTCCTGGTATGTACCGATTTTTCTTGTCAATAAATAGATGTGGCAAAAGCCATACATTGATGACCGAATTCGAGTTGTCTTCAGATTCCGTTCTGAGGGAAAAGACATCACCCGTAGATTCATTGAAGACACAACCCAAAGACTCGTCACAGACTGTTTCTTTTGAGCTAAAGCCTATTCCTCGTGAAATCCCTAAAGGGGAAACTATCAGTTCGGATTTGCTTTCCATGCAGACTGAATACGATTATTATCCATTGTCAACAACGGAAGTAAATGTAATCATTACCAATCACTCTCATTTCGAATATAATTGTGGAGAAGGCTACAGTCTTGCTTACTTCAACGAGAAACAAAATACTTGGGAAACTTTACCAACCAATCCTATAATCAACTCTATCTTATGGATATTCCCACCAGAAAATCCAACTCATAGGCAGACAATAGAACTATATTCCTCTGAGGTTCCAAACCGTCCCGGCAGGTACCGCATTTACAAATCGTTTAATCGTAATACTCGCACGGCTTACGCAGAGTTTGAACTTGTTGACATGAAAGGGGTAAAAAGAATCCGTAAACGGATTGATGATTATTGTGAAAGCAACAGAAAGTCACCCAATGACACTACAGCGTATAATATCCATTCCACTTGGATTGAAGGTGATGATGGGGATACCATTTATGTAGGCCTGATGAACAACACTCCCCACTTTCAAGAAATGTTCAGAAGGAAAGTTGTGAGCTATTCGGCTGTCACTCATGGCATCGTACATCAAGATGTACCTTTCTTCCAATCTGCGCCTTCTGATACATTACATGTAACCATGAAAACCGAACGGCCTGTTTATCCGGTAGGAACAGAAACTATATCCGTAGAACTGGTTAACGGAAATTCTCATAATCTGTTTTTTGGAGACCCATATAATGTAGTGCGCAAAGAGGGGAACCGTTGGATATTACTCCATGACGGTGGTGCTTGGAACGACATCGGTCATGGATTGGCTCAAGGAGGAACATTCCATTTTACGGCAAGACTTCATCCTCTTGTCAATGACAACAAGCCGGGTATTTACAAAGTTGTCAAACGTATCAAATTTAACGGTTCTATTCAAGAGTGGTATATGGGTGCCGAATTTAGAATTGAATAAAAGCCCAATCATGGAATCAATACAATCTATATTTCTTCTGTGCTTGTTTGTAATCACAAGCTATTCAAGCAAGCAACTGTTATTGGTGGAAACCGGGAACTCTGTCATGGCACCTCATTGTAACAATGAACTATCTGCCATCATTGAGAGACTTAATAGCGAGACAGACATTTCCCGTCAAGACAGCTTGAGAAAATTGGTCAACAAAAGACTTTGGACAGAGGCAAAAACTATCGAAGCGAGCCTTACTGATACGACATTCCTGAAAACAAAAGAAGAAATATCTTATTCTGCCATCGCCCCTATGAATAGGAATGGCTTTAATCCGTATTATGCCTATAATCAAGTGATTTATCTGAAAGCTTTGGACAGAGCCAGAAAAAGATTATCCGTTAAAGATAACCGCTTGCATTTCCCTTATAAAAGCGGTATAGAACTGAATATATCGCATGACCTTTATCTTTTTATCTGTTCCTTATTCAAGGAGTGTAACCACTGGCTGGATTCCGGTAAATATGAAATAATCAAAGACGAGCAAGGCTTATATACGGTTGCTCTGAGTGGGAAAAAATCCGACTGACAGCAATAAACTTGATTTTTTAGTATTTTACAGCGACATTTTACATAGCAGACAAAACAGTTTATGCATATGAAAGTTTTTTTTACTATCCTACTTTGGCTTGTTGTTCTACCAGTAAAGGCTACAGGACAGTGGGGCGATATAATTCGCTTGGAAGGAAAAGAATGGGTTCTGTTGGTAAAACCAATAGAAAGTGATACTATGCTGGGTAACCGGGTGAGAGCTTTCCTGCCAGATAATATCAGTTATTCAACTGGAAACTATAGTTGCTATACGGCTTCATGGGAAATACGTAACGGTTATCTTTGCCTACGACAGATAGAAGCCGATGTCTACGATGAAGCCAGCAATAAAGATTCTACACTAGTGTATGAGGGGAAAGATTTGCAGTCGCTTTTCCCTTCTTATTATAAAGATGGAGAAATTCAAGCCCGTTGGTTCAGTGGGGAGCTTCGAGCCGGAAAAGGAAATTTGGTGAGATACGTGCATGACGGTTTCGACCGTAACATGGAAACGGAACAGGTACTGACCGTCCGGAACGGTAAAGTGTTGAAAACAGAAACTTATCATAATTACCGGAGACCCGGTTTGAATTTGAAGAAAGCGCAAAAGGAGATTGCCTGTCGTTTTCCCTGGAAACGGTTTCCTGAATACCGAGGAGAACAGATCATTTTTGTAATAGGTGATTTCCAAATGACGGATGACGGTCACTTCGTGGATTGTGATGTGCATTTTTTCTTTCTGCGTTCTTCACGAAAAACGATAGAAGACAGGAATCATCCGCAGGCTCTCGCTTTTAAAGAAACGCTGAAATCCATTTATCCGTGGGAGGTGCTCTTTATCAACGGGAAGTACACTATGGAATATCGGAGTTTTACTATGCCTTTGAGGGGGGATATAACGCATGATAAGGGCGATTCTGCAAAATACACGATTGTGGGTCGGGTGTATGGTGAATCCGTCCGTCAACGTCCTCCTTATGATGTGGTACATGCTGTGCTGGTTGGTTCCAATTTGAGCATGGTTGAACAACCGTTTCAAGGATGGCTGACAGATTCCACCGGCTGCTTCCGGATAACGGGACTGGAGGCCGGAACTTATCATCTGAAAGCTGAATATGTGGGACTGGCTCCTTGCGATACGGTAATAACTCTCCCTTCGCAGCATAATGACACGCTGCGTATGGTACTTCCCTTATGGTATGATTATATTTTGAAATATGACTGTTCGCCGGAATTATCGAAAGAAAATATCCTCAAGGGACATCCCAAGCTGCGCCTGGTAATACCGGAAGAACAGGAACAAAAAATCCGCACACACTTTTTCTGGAAAAAGTACGGCGTGAGTTATGACGTTTTTTATCCATTGAAGAAAGATGGAACACTGGACTGTTATCTGGGTGTTCCCAAT
>ERZ827150.4824-NODE-4824-length-11470-cov-4.873675_pt1 | contig 11470 bp, 11 predicted proteins | sample MGYA00519779_ERZ827150 | MGnify/ENA primary metagenome ERZ827150 (study PRJEB31778, sample SAMEA3449267) | human gut metagenome | biome: human gut; feature: human-associated habitat; material: faeces | place: United Kingdom | collected 2010/2012 ...
GAAAACCCGCCGGAATGGATTGGCGGGCTTCGCGACGCGGGCGTGACGACGCCGCTGCTGCTGCTGGCGGCGCGCGGCGAAAGGCGGCTCGGGGGCTCGGCACTCAACGCGGGCGCGGATGACTTCATCCTGCCGCCGGCTGCGTGCACTTGGGCAACCGCGAATATCAGATCATCGAGCTGCTCATGCGCGGGCGGGGGCAGCGGATCACCGCGGAGGAGGCGCAGGCAAAAATCCGCACCTATCGCGGGCAGGGGTACGCGCTGGCGGTCTAAAACCAATTATTCTGCTTTTGAGAAAAATAACAGACCTCTTCTTCTGACAGTTTGACGATTTGGCAGCCGCCGTTCCCATCCTCGCAAGCAAATTGAAGCGGGTCGGTGGTGTTTTTCAAAAAGCGTGCTTCTCCATTCCATTTCGTTACAGGAATGAGCGTTTCATCTTCGGATAATATGCAGATTTCGCTGTCGTAATGCGTCGGATTGATCGCCTTGCTTTTCAGGAAGAGGAGTTGTTCTCCGAACGGGATGACATTTTCTACAACCTCATCCATGGCAAGAGCGATTTCTGCTGTCGCCGTAAAGCTGATTTCATCTTCCTTCGCATCCCCCAGCGCAGCGGTATAGAGTTCATAGCTCAGCGTGTCTGCCTGGTTTTTTTCTTGCAGAAAGAAAAGCATGCCATGGCTGACGGCAAGGTTTCCGGCACAGGACGATAAATCTGTTTTGTATTGCGCCAATTCATGCGAATCAGGCGAATAGGACAGCAGATACACCGCGCCCTGTTTTCCTTCGATTATATCATCCGCTTCATATATCATATAATAACGGTCATCGAGGTCTATGCATGTCGCTCGAAGACCATACGCAAAAGGAAGCTCGATGAAGGAACCGTCCGGCACATAGGTCAGCTTGGCCGGTACATTGTGGCCTTCGCCGAAAGGCCACATTTCAAGCGTGTACGGATATTGGGAGTCTATATAGCGAAAGGCTTCCTCCGGCTGAAGAATTGAGTCGAATGACGTGAAGCATCGCTCTCCGCCAAAACTCCAGCTCTTAGAAACATACCGTTCGAAAACGTGATCCCAATAGTATTCAAAAACGATCCGATCAGAACGAACTTCGTTTTGATAGAAAAAAGCGTCCGCATCCTCTTGAAGGATATCTACTTGGAGCACGGGAAAATTCCATACGCTCTGCCCAAACGCATCAAAAACCTCAACGATACAGTTGGAAACATCCGTGTGTCCCTGTTCTAACCAGAATTCTGATGAATTCGGCGTAAAATAAACTGCTTGGTAGTAACCGTTGGGCAAAAGAAAAATATTGGGAAAATCAATCGGCGAATAGCTGAACTGTAGGGGTACTATTTCAGAAGCAAATGCGCTGGAAACGGTTAAAAGCACGAGCGCAAACATGAGGAAGAAAACCGGCTTCTTCATAATGAATTCCCTCCTTATCCAAAAATGAGCTGGCTCAAATCGAGGCGCAGGCGAAAATCTGCACCTATCGCGGGCAGGGGTACGCGCTGGAGATTTAAGGCGCTTTCATCCCCATCGCGCGATACACCGCGCCCATATCCAGCGCCTTGCGCACGCCGTCGGCCAGCAGGTCAAACTGTGTCTGCCGATATTCCGCCATCGACGTCGGGCGCGTCTCCCTGGGCGAAATGCCCTTGCGCGCGCACAACAGCTTCACCAGCGCCTGCGTCAGCTCGCCGCTGTCAAACAGGCCGTGCAGATACGTGCCGAACACATTTTTGCAGACGCAGCCCTCCGGCGTTCCGTCCGCCAGACGGCAAAACGGCTCCCCGTTCACCGTCGTCCGCCCGTTGTGGATTTCGTACCCCGTCATCCGCGCGCCCGCAAACGGCGCGCCCAGCGCGACGGCGCGCACCTGCGTGCGCCGCTTCTGCGCGTCAAACGTCGTCCACGTCGGCAGAAGCCCCAGCCCCGCAAGCGACAGGGGCTTTCCGCTCTCCGTGCCCGCCGGGTCGTCGAGCGTCTGCCCGAGCATCTGATACCCGCCGCAGACCCCGAGCACCGGCGTTTGCGCCTGCGCCAGTTTGCGCACCGCCGCTTCCAGCCCGCTCTGCCGCAGCCAGAGCAAATCCTCCATCGTGTTCTTCGTGCCCGGCAGAATCACCAGATCGGGCGCGCCCAGCTCCCGCGCGCGCTGCACATAGCGAACGCCCAGCAGCTCGTGCTGCTCCAGCGGGATGAAATCCGTGAAATTGCTGATGTGCGGCAGGCGGATGACGGCCACATCCAGCGGCTTGACCACGTCCCTGGCGTTCAGCCGCTCGGAGAGGGAATCCTCATCCTCGATTTCCACATGCAGATACGGCACAACGCCCAGCACCGGCAGCCCCGTCTTTTCCTCCAGCATCGCCAGACCGGGGCGCAGGATATCCACATCGCCGCGAAACTTGTTGATTACCAGCCCCGCGATGCGCGCGCGCTCCTCCGGCTCGAGCAGCGCAACCGTGCCGTAAAGCTGGGCGAACACGCCGCCCCGGTCGATGTCCCCGGCCAGCAGCACCGGCGCGTCCACCAGCTTGGCCAGCCCCATGTTCACGATGTCGTCCGCCTTGAGGTTGATTTCCGCCGGACTGCCCGCGCCCTCGATGACGACGATATCCGCCTCCTCGCTCAGGCTGTCAAACGCCGCGAGGATTTCGGGAATAAGCTGCCGCTTCATCTTGAAATACGCCGCCGCGCTCATCTGCCCGCGCACCTCGCCGCCCACGATCACCTGACTGCCCGTGTCGCTGCTCGGCTTGAGCAGAATCGGGTTCATGCGCACGTCCGGCTCAACGCCCGCGGCCTGCGCCTGCACCACCTGCGCGCGCCCCATTTCCAGCCCGTCGCGGGTGACGAAGCTGTTGAGCGCCATGTTCTGGCTTTTGAACGGCGCGACGCGGTAGCCGTCCTGCGCGAAGATGCGGCAAAGCGCCGCGCAGAGCAGGCTCTTCCCCGCGCCGCTCATCGTCCCCTGCACCATGATGCGTTTTGCCCTGCTCATGCCAGCACCTCCCGCAGCGCGGCCAAAAGCGCGTCGTTTTCGCGCCTCGTGCGCACCGCCGTCCTATACCACGTGTCGTCCAGCCCCGGATAGTTGCCGCAGCGCCGGATGAGCGCGCCGCGCGCCTCCAGCCGCTCGCCCAGCGTCTCATCCGCGCGAAAGAGCAGATAGTTTGCCCGCCCCTCGATCACGCGCAGCCCCAGCGCCCGAAGCCCCGCCAGCAGATACGGCCTTTCCGTCTCGATCAGCGCGCGCACCTGCCGGACGTAGTCCCGCTGTGTCAGCGCCGCCAGCCCCGCCGCCTGCGCCAGAGCGGAGACCGCCCACGGCTGACCCGCGCGCCGCATCCGCTCGAGCAGCGCCGCGTCCGCGCAGAGGCCGTAACCCAGCCGAACGCCCGCCATGCCGTAGAGCTTGGTGAACGCCTTGAGGATGAACAGGCCGCCGTGCGCCGCCAGCTCCGGCTTCATCGTCAGCGCCTCGCCGTCCGGCAGAAAATCCAGAAAGCACTCGTCCACCGCCAGCAGCGCGCCGACCGCCTCGCATTTCGCCAAAATCCGCCGCATCAGCGCCCTGTCCGCCGCCTGCCCCGTCGGGTTGTTCGGCTGACAGAGGAACACGATCTCCACCGGCGGCTGAATCGCGCCCAAAACATCCTCGGTCAGCGCAAAGTCGTTTGTCTCGGTCAGCGCGTAACGGCGAACGTCGCAGCCGACCGTTTCCAGCGCCGCTTCGTATTCCGCGAACGTCGGCGCAAGAACCAGCGCATGCCTCGGCCGTTTGGCCAGCGCGAGCCGGAAAATCAAATCCGCCGCGCCGTTTCCGCAGAGAATCCAATCCCTCGGAACGCCCTCCGCCTCGCCGAGCGCCGCGCAAAGCTCGCGGCAGAGCGGGTCGGGATAACGATCCGCCCGATATGCCGCCGCGCCGATGGCCCGTGCCACCGCCTCCGGCGTCCCCAACGGGCTGACGTTGGCTGAAAAATCCAGCGCGTCCCGCCCGTATTTCTCCCGATAGCCGACGGTATCGCCGCCATGCACCAGCTTCATCGCTTTTTCACCCCAAAACCCATCTGATTCCCGCCGCCGCCATCAGCCCCAGCACACCGGCCGCGCGCATCATCCGGTTCGCCCGCAGGATGTCCTCCGGCTCAATCGGCCGCGTCGCGTCGCCGATGGTCGGCTTGTCGTAATATTGGCCGAAATACGTCGCCGGTCCGGCCAACTGAACGCCCAGCGCCCCGGCGCAGGCGCTTTCCGTCTGCGCGCTGTTCGGGCTGGCGTGGTTGCGCCGGTCGCGCCGCCAGATTCGCCACGCGCCCTTCGCGTCGTTTCCCGTCAGCGCCGCCGCGGCCACCCACAGGAGCGCCGCGATTCGGCTGGGCAGGTAATTCGCCGCGTCGTCCAGCTTGGCCGCCGCGCGCCCGAAATGCAGATATCGCTCGTTTTTATAGCCCACCATGCTGTCCATCGTGTTGACGGCCTTGTAGGTCAGCGCCAGCGGCGCGCCGCCGAGCATCATGTAAAACAGCGGCGCAAGCACGCCGTCGCTCGCGTTTTCGGCAACCGTTTCCACCGCCGCCCGGATCACGCCCTCGCGCGTCAGCGCCTCCGTGTCCCGCCCGACGATGCGGCCGACCGCCTGCCGCGCCGCAGGCAGGTCGTCCTTTTGGAGCTGGCGATAGACGTTCGTGCTCTCCTGCGCCAGCCCCGTCGCCGCCAGCGCCTGCGCGCACCACAGCAGCTCCGCGGCAAAGCCCAGCGCCGGGTGAATGGCCGCAAGCGCCCGGCAGACGCCGCCGGTCAGCAGCAGCGTGCCCACCGGCAGCACAATCGCCATCGTCAGCCCGGCCAGCCGCTCGCCGCGCGGCGTTTTGGGCAGGCGCTTTCTCAGGCCGCTTTCCAGCGCGGCGATTGCCCTGCCCATGATGACCACGGGATGCGTCAGCCAAGCCGGGTCGCCAAAAATCCAATCGAGCGCGAAGCCGCCGAGCATCGCATACAGGATGTTCATGCCTTTTCCTCCATATAACAGACCGTTTTCACCACGCGCAGCACCCGCCGCTCCGGCCACTGCGCCGCATTCAGCACGAAGCCGCCCGCAAGCGGCGCGTTCCAGTCGTAATAATCCCGATGCGGCTCGGCAAAGCGGCTGAGCGCGGCCATCTGTGTGCCGCCGTGCGCGACGATGACCAGCCGCTCCGCCCCGCGCGCCAGCGCCTCATCGACCAGCCGCTCAAACGCGCGGCAGACCCGCGCGCAGAACGCCGCCTTGCCCTCCCCGTTCGGGCAGGCGGCCTCCCCGCCGGAAGCCAGCCACGCGCGGTAGGCCGGATCATCCTTCAGCTCACCGTAGGTTTTCCCCTCGAAGTCGCCGAAATCCATCTCCCGCAGGTCGTCCTCGACCGCCTGCCGCGCGCCGGGGAAAATCGCCGCCGCTGTCTGCGCCGTTCGGCAGAGGGCGGTCACAAAGACGACGTCCGGCGCAAAATCCGCCGCTCTGAGCCGCGCCCTTCCGCGCGCCGAAAGCGGGATATCGCTTCTCCCCTGATAGCGGCGCTGCGCGTTATACGCCGTCTCCCCGTGGCGAAGCAGCACAATCAGCATGGCATTTCTCCCTTGAGCACCGTCGCAATGCCGCAAAACATCTCGATCACCGTATCCGCGCGCGCAGCCAGCAGGCAGGCCAGACGACCGGCCGCCTCCCGCGCCCGCCGCTGTTCGGCCTCGAGCGGCACAATGCCGCCGCCGATTTCCGTCGCCATCACCACGTCGTATTGCGCCGCCAGCTCGTCGGCCAGCCGCTCAAGGCTCTCCGCCCCCGCCGCCAGATCCTGCGCGTCGGCGATCTGCCGCCCGCCAAGCCTCCGCGCGAACGTCCGCTTGCCGCTGTACAGCGGCCCCGTAATGAAGATCATCCCAGCCACCTCCCGGAAAGCAGCAGCGCCGCCAGCATCCAAAGCTCCGCCCGCTGCAAAAACCAGCCTGCCAAATCCCCGGTAACGCCGCCGAACTGCTTCACCGCCACGGCGTGATACCGCCATAGCGCCGCCAGCGCCGCCAGCACGAGCAGCCCGCCGCCCATGCACGCCATTCCCCCGCCGACACAGGCGCTCATCGTCAGCAGCACCGCCTTCACGCGCCGCCTGTCCGCCGCCGTCGCGAACGTGTGTGCCAGCCCGGTGTTCTTCGCCATCGGGAACGCGGCCACCGCATAGCCGGACAGGCAGCGCTCCAAAACGAGCGCCAGCAGCCAGATCAGGCCGACGCGCGGCGTAAACCGCACGCACGCGCAGAGCGCAAAATACAGCGTGAAATAGCTGCACAGGCGAATCACCGCGAACGCGCCGCAGTGCGGATCCTTGAGGATATCGAGCTTTTTCTCGCGGTCGCCGTAGCTTGAAAGCGCGTCCGACGTGTCCGCGTAGCCGTCCAGATGAATCCCGCCCGTCACCGCGACGGGAATCAGGCAAAACCCCGCCGCCCGTAGCATATCCGGCAGCGGGAGCGCCCCGCAGACGCACCAAAGCGCGCCGATCACCGCGCCGATCAGCGGAAACGCGGCCATCGCGTAGCGCATGTTCCGCTCGTTCCAGTCGATCCGCGGCATGGGCAGCGCGGAAAACATCGCAAACGCCACACCGATCGTTTCAAGCACGACCAAATTCGTCTCCTCCTTTGACCCATCGGGGCAGGCCGCAGACCACGCGGCAGACATGATCCGCCCGCGCCGCGACGGCGTTGTTCACCCGCGCCAGCGCCAGCAGGTATCGCGCCGTGTCCCCCGCATAATCCGCACCGCCTCGAAACACCTCGTTGGATACGACGATCAGATGCGCGCATTGCCGGTGCAGGCGCTCCACGCCGCGCACCGCCGTCTCTACCGCGTCCCGCCCCGCGCCGTCCGCGTCGTACAGCTCGTTGGCGACCAGATTGCCCATATCCTCCAGCAGCACCGTCCCCCGCGCGGGCAGAATCAGCCGGTCAAGCCCAATCGGACATTCCAGCGTGTCAAATCGCTTTTCCCGGCGCATGTCCCGGTGGCGCGCCACGCGCCTTTCGCTCTCCGCATCCCAGACGCGCATGGTCGCCACATAAAAGCGCGGCAGGCCGCCCTGCACGGCCAAACGCTCCGCAAACGCGCTCTTTCCGCTGGCCGAGCCGCCGATCACCAGCGTCAGCATTGCGGCGTATACGGCGCAATGCCGCCCTCCGCAAACGAATAGCAGCCCTGATACACCGCCAGCGCCATATCCCACAGCGGGATGGACGCGACCGCGCCCGTCCCCTCGCCCAGATGCATCCCCGCCGTAATCAGCGGGCGCTTGCCCAGCGCCTCCATCACCCGCCGCGCCGCCGGTTCGGAGGACGCATGGCTGGCGAAGATCGCCGCATCCGCCTTCGGGCAGAGGCGCACCGCGCACAGCGCCGCCACGCCGCTGATGAATCCATCCATCACAATCGGCATGCGATAGCGCGCGCCGCCCAGAAACACGCCGCAAAGCCCCGCGATGTCCAGCCCGCCGAGCTTGCCGAGCACATCCAGCGCGTCCTCCGCGTTCGGGCAGTTGCGCGCAATGCCGCGCCGAATCGCGTCGAGCTTGCGCCCGAGCCCCGCATCGGAAAGCCCCGCGCCGCGCCCGGTCATCCGTTCCACCGGCTCGCCCAAAAGCACCGCCGCCACCGCGCTGGACGTCGTCGTGTTGCCGATGCCCATTTCGCCCGTCGCCAGCAGCGAAAAGCCCGCCTCCCGCGCGTCCCGGACGAGCGCCATGCCGGTTTCGATGGCCAAAAGCGCCTGCTCCCGCGTCATGGCCGGCCCCTGCGTGAAATCCGCCGTGCTGTCCGCGATGCGCCGGTCCAGCACGCCCTCGACCTTCTCCCCCGCCATGCCGATATCCACCGGCACAACGTCGCACCGCGCGGCGGCCGCCATCCGGCAGACGCTCGTTCTGCCCGCCGCGAGGTTCGCCGCCACAGCGCGCGTCACGCTCTGATCCGTCTGGCTCACGCCCTGCGCCACCACGCCGTTATCCGCGCAGAGCACCAGCGCCGCCCGTCGGCTCACGTCAGGCGTTTCCCGCCCGGTCAGCGCCGCCGCGTCCTCCACCAGCGTCTCCAGCGCGCCCAGCCCGCCGAGCGGCTTTGCCAGCCGCGCCCAGTGCGCGTGCGCCGCCGCCCGCGCCGCTTCGTCCGCCCCCGGCACGTCCCGAAGCGCTTCCTTCAGTTCCTTTTCCGTCATCCTCCGCGCCCCTCATTCCCTGATCTTTCTGATGACGTCCAAAATGGAGCCGTCCCTGCTTTCCACCACCGCAACCACCTCGTCCTCAAACTCGACGGGGTCGGGCTTGCCCGCGATTCGGTAAGCCTCGTCGCGCAGCGCCTCGATGGTGCAAATCGGCAGACCCGAATTTTGATAGGCCTCGATCAGATCCTGCCGTCTCGGGTTGATGGCGATGCCGCAATCGGTAACCACCACGTCGATTGCCTCGCCGGGAGTCGTGACCGTCAGCACGCGATCCACAATCGTCGGGATTCGGCTTCGGATCAGCGGCGCGACGACGATGGCGCACTTGGCCCCCGCCGCCGTATCCGGATGGCCGCCGGGCGCGCCGCGAACCACGCCGTCCGACCCCGTCACGACGTTGACGTTAAAATCGACGTCCACCTCGAGCGCGCCGAGAATCACAAAATCCAGCTTGTTGACATACGCGCCCTTGTTCATCGGGTTCGCGTATTCCGACGTTGAAATCTCCACATGATTGGGGTTTGTCTTGATGTGCTCAATCGCCGCCGCGTCAAACACCTGCGCGTCAACGATCTTGCGGACGAAGCCCTCATCCATCAAATCGCACATCGCCTGCATGATGCCGCCGATGGCAAAGCCCATCCGAATCCCCTTCTGCTGCATATAGGGCTTGAGCATGCCGTTGACCGCGAGCGCCGCGCCGCCGCCGCCCGTCTGAAAGGAAAAGCCGTCCTTAAAATAGGGCGACTGCGCGATGATTTGGGTGCAGTATTCGGCCATCATCAGCTCGCGCACGTCCTTCGTCACGCGCACGACATTGCTGACGATCTTTTTGGGGTCGCCGATCTCGTCAACCACGCACACGTAATCCACATCCGTCATGGAAATGCTGGCGGGCGTGTTCGGGAAGGGCACGAGGCAATCCGTAATCACCACGACCCGATCCGCGTATTTGGCGTCCGCCATCGAATAGGACAGCACACCGCAATCGCTCTTTCCGCCGACCGCCCGCGCGTTTCCGTATTCGTCCGCCGTCGGCGCGCCGATGAACGCCACGTCCAGATGGATGTCGCCCTCCTCAATCGCGCGGACACGACCGCCGTGCGAGCGAATGATCGCCGGCTTTTTGAATTTTCCCTTGGAAATGGCCTCGCCGATCTTGCCGCGAACGCCGGAGGACTGGATGCCCGCAATCACGCCCTGCTTGATAAGCGGCTCCAGCGCGTCGTGCGCCGCGCCCATCGAGGTGGCGCAGATGGTGATATCCCGGATGCCCATCCGCGCGACCTCCTGCATGACCATGTTGATCACATAATCTCCATCGCGGAAATGGTGGTGGAAGCCGAAATACATGCCGTCATGCAGCTCGCACTTTTCCAGCGCTTCGCGCAGGGATGCGCACAGCTTGCCCCGCTGCGGGTCATTCAGCGCCCTCACCGTGGGGCTCGCCTTCCGGTAAGAAGCGTTGTCCCTGTCATGCAGCCCCCGATATCCGGTTTTCCCCATCCGCGTCAGAATCTCATCCGGGATCTCGCGTCCCACCTGATTTTTCATCGCCGCCCACTCCTTTGCCCGCGTGTCCGATAGCCGTGTTTTCCGTTTTCAGCGAATGCCCTGATTACAGTTCCTTCATCTTAAAAGCCGCACATCTCTCGTAACGGCAGCCGTGATCGCTTTCCTTCCTATAGACCGCGCGGCTGTAATCAAACGGTTTAAGTATACCACGGCAAGGTGTTTTTCGCAAAGAAGATTGCGGATTTATAAGAAAAAACGGCGGACGCTCCCCTCTTTCAGCCGAAAAAAAAACGAGCCCTGTTGGCGTTAGAGCAGGCAGGGCTCAAAAAAGTTGAAAAGCGCACAGCAAATGCCTCATCCCGGAGTTGACGGGAAAACAAGAGATTTGATACAATGACAGTATCATAATGCAGAAACCTGAGCGGCGGATTCCATGAAATCCGTGCAGCATTCGGATTTGAAAAGAGTGAAACAGATTGCCATGAACGGATATTATTCGGTTTTAACCACCATCGATCTTTTTGTTTTGAGCTTTATGGGACTCCTTACAAGGTTGAGCGAGTCCCTGAATAAGAAGCAAAAGCGGGGGTTTTTTCTGGCGTTCGCACTGATTGCCGGTATTTCTGTGATGGAAATTGTAACGCTGGCGGTAGACGGCGCGCCGGCAAAATATCGTTGGCTGAACATCGCATCCAATTTTCTGGGGTTTGGCTTGTCCCCTGCGGTGGCCATCTGCCTGGTGTATGTGCAGGATCGAAAATCCGCACCCCGACAGAATCTTCGGTTTGCGGTGGGCTGCGAAATTGCCTATTTGTTGTTTCTTGCATTCTCCATTCCCTTTGGAACGGTGTTTTCCGTGAGCGCGGACAATGTATATTCCCGGGGAACGCATTTTCACATTTACATCGCGGTGTATTTTGCGGCGATTTTTTATCTATCCCTGGCCACCATCCTGACGGCGCGGGCGTTTCAAAACCGAAGCAGAGCCCTGATCTATCCCCTGATTGTGTTCCTGACGGCGGAAACCATCGTTCAGGTCGCGCTGCCGGATTTGCACGTTACCTGGCTGTGCGTTACGCTGCTGGCAGTACTCTACTATATCTATTGCACCGAAATGTGGAATCAGTTGGATGCTCTCACCGGTCTGCTGAACCAGAGCAGCTATCTGCACCGCACGGCGGAAATGACCCGGCGAGGCGGAATGCTGGTTGTGTTCGATGTGGATCATTTCAAACACATCAACGACCGCTACGGTCATTTGCAGGGGGATGTGTGCCTTTCGGAAATTGCAGACTGCATAAAAAAAGCCTATGCCTCCTACGGTTACTGCTACCGAATTGGCGGCGACGAATTCTGCGTGCTGCTAAAAGACGCGCAGCGGGAAGCAGCCTGCGCCCGGGAATTTCTGCGGTGCCTAGAGGAACGGCGGCAGACAATCGCCTTCTTGCCCACGGTCTCCTTTGGCGCCGCTGCGCTTTCGGGAGAGAACATGGAGAAGGTCAAGGAGCAGGCGGACCGCCGAATGTATCGCTACAAAAAAAGGAGCTGAGCCCGCCTTTGCCTCCGCCGAAGTCTGCCATGCGTCAAAACCCTGCTCACGCGGGCGATTTTACGCAATTTCCCATACATTACAGTAAATGAGCAAATCCGAAATTTTGCACAAATTCCAATAACGGGCGCGCGAT
>ERZ827150.4828-NODE-4828-length-11456-cov-4.226121_pt1 | contig 11456 bp, 10 predicted proteins | sample MGYA00519779_ERZ827150 | MGnify/ENA primary metagenome ERZ827150 (study PRJEB31778, sample SAMEA3449267) | human gut metagenome | biome: human gut; feature: human-associated habitat; material: faeces | place: United Kingdom | collected 2010/2012 ...
GGCCGTCGGCCATGAGCCGGATGTGACGATCTCGGACTTCGTGGCCGATCTGCGCGCAGCGACGCCGTCGAACGCGGCGGAGTTGGCCGTGCCGGACCAGACGGAGCTGCGCCAGCATCTGGCCGCCCAGCGCGCCATGCTGCTCACGCTGATGACGCGCCGCCTGAAGCAGGAACGCCAGCGTGTGGCCCAGCTGGCCGGAGCGCGCGCCCTGCGCGACCCGAAAAACTATATCGACGACCGCCGCATGCAGCTCGACTATACGCAACGCCGCCTGATCGCCGCCTTGCAGCGGCTCGTGGCGCAGCAGCGCGAGCGCTTTGTCCGGCTGACGTCGAAGCTCGACGCGATGAGCCCGCTGAAGGTCCTCTCGCGCGGCTATTCTATGACATTTGACGCGCAGGGCCATGTGGTACGGAGCGTCCGCACGCTGTCCTGCGGCGACCGGATCACCGTCCGGCTCGCGGACGGCCGCGCCTCTGCCGAGGTGCGGGAAATACAGGAGGATGCAACATGAGCACGGAATCGATCACATTTGAACAATCTCTGCAGCGGCTCGATGAGATCGTCCGCCGCATGGAAAAGGGCGACGTCCCGCTGGAGGAGGCCCTCTCGCTGTTTGAGGAGGGCACGCGGCTGGCAGGCTCCTGCAGCCGCCTGCTGGACGAAGCGGAGCTGAAGGTCGTTCAGCTCACCAAGGGCGCAGACGGCGCCCCGCAGGAAACGGAGCTTGCCGATGCTGGAATTTGAAGCGCTGCTGCGCAGCTATGCCGACCGCGTGGAGGGCTATCTCCACTCCTGCTTTACGGATGCGGACGAGCCGCAGCAGGTCCTGTTTGACGCCATGCGCTACAGCCTGCTTGCCGGGGGAAAGCGCCTTCGCCCTGTGCTGGCGCAGGCCTTCTGCGAGCTGTGCGGCGGCAGCGCCATGGACGCCCTGCCGTTTGCTGCCGCCGTGGAGATGGTGCATACCTACAGCCTCATCCACGACGATCTGCCGTGCATGGACAATGACGATTACCGCCGCGGCCGCCTGACGAACCACAAGGTCTACGGTGAGGCAACGGCCGTTCTGGCGGGCGACGCCCTGCTGACGGCTGCATTCGGCCATCTTGCCGCAGCCCCGCTGCCCGCGTCCCGCGTCGTCAAGGCCACGCGGGTGCTCTCGCTGTGCGCGGGCGAGCTCGGTATGGTCGGCGGGCAGGTGCTGGACATGGAGGCCGAGCACCGCGTCTGCACGGAGGAGGAGGTCCTCGCCATCCAGTCGCGCAAAACGGGCGCGCTCATCTCGGCCGCCTGCCAGCTCGGCGTCATCGCAGCCGGCGGCAGCCCGGCCCAGCAGCAGGCAGCGGCGGATTACGCTGCAAGTCTCGGGCTGGCCTTCCAGATCGAGGATGATATTCTGGATGTCGTCGGCGATGCCGCAAAGCTCGGCAAGGCGACCGGCATGGACCAGAACAAAAATACATTCGTCCGGCTGCACGGCGTGGAAGCCTGCCGCGCCCGCATCACGGAAGAAACGCAGCGTGCGGTCGCCGCACTCGCACCGTTCGGTCAGGCGGAGTTCCTGACGGAGCTGGCGCAGCGCCTGACGAGCCGCGACCACTGAGGAGGAAAACCATGAAAGCACTGCTTCACAGCCTTCTGGAGGCCGCTACCCTTGGCAGACCGGTCGTCCTCTGCACCGTCGTGCATTCCGGCGGCTCCGCACCGCGCAGCGCAGGCGCGCATATGGCCGTGTTCGCCGACGGCAGCACCCGCGGCACCGTCGGCGGCGGCCGCCTGGAGCTGCTCGCCGCAAAGGAGGGCCTGTCGCTTCTGCAGCGGCAGACCTCGGCCCTGAGGGCCTATGACCTCTCGGAGCGCGAGGGCGGCATCGGCATGGCCTGCGGCGGCAATGTCATCGTGTCGTATCTCTATCTCGGCCCGGAGCAGGCGGACTTCGTGCGCGCCATGGCGGCTGCGTTCGACGCCGCGGCGCCCTGCTGGCTGAAGCTCGTCATTGCCGAAGACAGCAGAACGGACGTTTCGCTTTCGGACGGGGCGGACCGTTCCCTGTGCGCGGCCCAGCCGGTCTGGATGCCGGGAACGCCTGCTGTTTATACCGAGCCGCTCACGCAGCCGGGGCGCGTCTACCTCTTCGGCGCGGGCCATGTCGGGCAGGCGCTCGTGCCGGTGCTGGAATATGTCGGCTTTGCCGTGACGGTCTATGACCCGCGGCAGGAGCTGGCCGAGAGATTCTCCGATGTGATCTGCGCGCCGTATGCCGAGCTGGAGGATCATGTCACGCTCACGCCGTATGACAGCGTCGTCGTCATGACGCCGGGCCACATGGCGGACTTTGAGGTCCTGCACCGCATCCTGCGCCATCCGCTGTCCTACATCGGCTGCATCGGCAGCCGGAACAAGGCGGCCAAGACGCGCGACCTGCTGCGGCAGGAGGGCTTCTCCGAAGAGGCCATTGCGTCTGTCCATCTGCCCATCGGCCTGCCGATCCTGGCGCAGACCCCGGCGGAGATCGCCATCAGCATCGCGGGCGAAATGATCCGCTGCCGCGCCGAGGCGGCGCAGAAACGCTAAAAAACGGAGCGCCTTCCAGCCGGAAAGCGCTCCGAAATTTTTCTGCCTTACAGTGTTTTGATGGCGTCGATCAGCGCGTCGACATCCTCCTGCGTTGTGGACCAGCTCGTGGCGAAGCGGGCAACGCTGTGCTCCTCGTCGACCTTGCCCCAGGTGTGGAAGGCGATCTTCTGCTGCAGGGCACGGACGGCCTTGTTCTCCATGATGAGGAACTGCAGGTTCGTCGGCGAATGAAGATAGAACTGCAGGCCACGCGCATCGAAGGCATCGCGGATCTGCATGGCCATGTTGATGGCGTGCTTGCTGATGCGGAAATACAGGTCGTCCGTAAACAGCGTGTCGAACTGCAGGCCGAGCAGGCGGCCCTTGGCCAGCAGCGCGCCGTGCTGTTTGGCTATGGTGGAGAAATATCGCGGCATGTTGTGCTTTGTAAAGACTGCGGCCTCGCCGAACAGCGCGCCGACCTTCGTGCCGCCGATGTAGAACACGTCGCACAGCTGGGCCAGCTCCGGCAGGGTAATGTCGCACTTCGGGCTCATCAGACCGTAGCCGAGGCGTGCGCCGTCGATGTAGAGTGGGATATTGTACCAGCGGCAGACGCTGGCCAGCTCGACGAGCTCGCGCTTCGTGTAGAGCGTGCCGAACTCCGTGGGGTAGGAGATGTAGACCATGCCGGGATAGACAAAATGCTGGTGACTCGCATCCTGCCAGTAGTCCTTCATATACATCCAGACATCCTCGGCGCGGAGCTTGCCGTCGTAGACGGGCAGGGCGATGACCTTGTGGCCCGTGAATTCGATGGCGCCGGCCTCGTGGTCGCTGATGTGGCCGGTCTGCGCGGCGATCACGCCGCCGTAGGACGGCAGCATGGAGTCGATGACGACGGCGTTCGTCTGCGTGCCGCCGACCATGAAGAAAATGTCGGCGCCGGGACAGTCACAGGCCGCGCGGATCTTTTCCTTTGCGCTCTCGCAGTATTTGTCGCTGCCGTAGCCGGGGAGCTGCTCCAGATTCGTCTCGTTCAGACGGCGCAGGATCTCTACCCGCGCGCCCGCAGTATAATCGCTCTCAAAAGAATGCATAGCTGTCACTCCTGCGGCAATCAGCCTGTCATTACAGCGCGGGCATTCTTTGCCCGTTTGTCCGCTGTGCAACTACAAGTTTAGCACGGCAGAGCGGCCTTGTCAAGCGCTGTTTCGCCTTTCTGCGGGCCGATCCGCCGTATATCACGCCCGGCCGGCTGCGCAGGATCGGCCCGGCGGAACAGGAACGGATGGAACTATTTCGGCGGGCTGAATATTCACTATTTTGAAATATTTCCGATATTTTCGCTTGCTAATGAGGAAAACATTGGAAAAACCATTGTACCGGTAGAAAATCACGGGATATTTTTTGGAAAAACCGACAAAGGATACTTGTATATTTCCCGCCGTTATGGTATGATGTTATTGGTGGCGCAGTATCCTAGTCAAAGCGCGCCGGTTTCGAAGAAGGGCCTAAAAATCCTTTTAAGGGCATATCGATGAAGTCCCTGGTGCTTGCTTTTTTCGCCCAGATCAGGGTGGGTGCTGGGGGTTAAGGTCTCCGGGCGAGGTGTAACGGCATATACCGACCGACCCGGTTTCCGTGGAGACCTGCTCTTGTGCGACAGCCGTTCCGTATCTGCGGGTACCCGGACTGCGTACGAAGCAGGATTGAACCTGCATTGCGGTGCACAGAATCGTGTGCTGTGTGTAGCGTAGCCTGCCTTGCGTGGGTATGTGGGAATAGGGGAGCGACGCGTCAGCCGCCGTGGCCGCGGCGCTTGGCGATATTGCCCCTTGAAACCATGCCTGCAAAAGAGGATAGAGCCGGTGCGTAATGCTGTGGAAAACACCTAGGCTGACTGTTCATTCAGGGCATGCAGAGGATTACAGTGCGGACTAAGTGGCAATCGGGTACCGGATGCGGCAACGCTCCGGCTTTGGCTTTAAATGGAAACAGCCGTCCGGCGACGGGCGGCAGCGACTGGGGAAATCCAACCCGACCTAAGCCGCAGGCTTTACTCTGTCTGCTGCCACCATTCTTTAGAAATTCTTGGCTTGTGGGCCCGGCCCACAGACTTCAGTGTTTCCGGAGGAGATATTTTTGAGCGCAAACCATACGGAGCCTCCCTCAAAAGGGAAGCGGAAAAAGAAAAACAGTCATATTCGCTGGATCGTCACAGTCTTTTTTGTGGCAGTCGTAATTTCCTCGACGATCTCGTTCTTTTCCTCCACAGTGCTGGAGGGGGCAGGGCTTGTCGAGGCATTTCTTGTACTTTTGCTGATCGTGGCGCTAGGCATCGTGTTCGATATCATCGGCGTGGCTGTGATGTCGGCCGAGGAGAAGCCCTTCCATGCCATGGCGGCCAAAAAGGTCCCCGGTGCTGCCGAGGCTCTGCACCTGCTGCGCAATGCGGAGAAGGTCTCGAGCTTCTGCAATGACGTCGTGGGCGATATCTGCGGCGTCGTTTCCGGCTCGGCTTCCGCCGTTGTGGCCGTGCGCGCTCTTACCATGCTCAATTCCGAAACGGTGGCACAGCTGATCATGTCCGCGCTGGTGTCCGGTGTAACGATCGCCGGCAAGGCCTGCGGCAAGAATATCGCCACCGGCAAGGCAACACAGATCGTGCATACGACCTCCAAGCTGATCTACTACATCAAGTCACTCTTTACCGGCAAGCTCCCGAAGAAAAAGAAAAAGTGACAGTCTGAGGGTGTGTCATTTTTGACTTTATTAGATACCATCAATTCCCGCGAGGCGCTGTGCGCGCTGAATGACGCGCAGCTGCGCCAGCTTTGCGACGAGATTCGACAGTTTCTGGTGCTGAATGTCGCCCGGACGGGCGGTCATCTGGCCTCGAACCTCGGCGTTGTCGAGCTGAGTGTTGCGCTGGAGCGGGTATTCGATACGAGCCGTGACCGGCTCCTGTTCGACGTGGGGCATCAGTCCTATGTCCACAAGATCCTGACCGGCCGGCGGGACGAATTCCGCACACTGCGTATGTTCGGCGGCCTTGCGGGCTTCCCAAAGCCGTCGGAGAGCGTGACGGACCCGTTTGTGGCCGGTCACGCCTCCAGCTCCGTCTCCACCGCCCTCGGCATGGCGCGTGCCCGCACGCTGCAGCATGAGGACTATCACGTCGTGGCCCTGATGGGCGACGGCGCAATGACCGGCGGCCTGGCCTATGAGGCCATGAACGATGCCGGGGAGAGCAGCGAGCAGCTCATCGTTATCCTGAACGACAACGGCATGTCCATCACGCCGAACGTCGGCGGCATTGCCCAGCATCTTGCGCTCATCCGCACGCGGCCGGGCTATTACCGCATCAAAAAGGCCTATCGCGCCGTCACGGCAAAGGTGCCCGGCGGAAAGTGCCTCTACCGCCTGACGCACCGGCTCAAGGAGCACTGGAAGCGTATGCTCTTCGGCACGACGTTCTTTGAGGAGATGGGCTTTGAATATTATGGCCCCGTAGATGGGCATGATCTGAAACGGCTGGAATATATGCTCCGGCTCGTCAAGGACCGCCGGCATCCGGTCCTGCTGCACGTCATCACGCAGAAGGGCAAGGGCTACGCGCCTGCTGAGGAGAACCCCGATGTGTTCCACGGCATCGGCCATTTCGACCCCGAAAAGGGGATGGAGCCGCGCTGCGGCCATCTTCCGACATTTTCCGACACATTCAGCGAAACGATTGACGCGCTCGGCGCGCAGGAGCCGCGCATCTGCGCCATTACAGCCGCCATGCTGCGCGGGACCGGCCTCGATGCCTTTGCAGCCCACTATCCGGAGCGCTGCTTCGATGTCGGCATTGCAGAGGGACACGCCGTCTCCATGGCGGGCGGCCTTGCCAAGCAGGGAATGATCCCCGTTGTTGCGATCTATTCCACATTCCTGCAGCGCGCTTATGACATGCTGCTGCAGGATGTTGCCATGCTCGGACTGCATGTCGTATTTGCCGTAGACCGCGCCGGCCTTGTCGGCGGGGATGGCGAGACGCACCACGGCGTGTTCGACGTGAATTATCTGCGCTCCGTGCCCGGCATGCAGGTCCTGTGCCCCGCCAGTCAGGCAGAGCTTGACCGGATGCTTCGCAGCGCCGTGCTGGAGATGACCGGCCCTGTCGCCGTGCGCTATCCCCGCGGGTGCGACGGCACGTTTACCGGCATCGCAGAGCAGCCGTGCCTGCGCGAGGGGAGCGACATTACCCTCGTCACCTACGGGACGCTCGTCAACGAGGTGCTTGCCGCGGCAAAGATGCTGCAGGCGCGCGGCATTTCCGCCGAGGTCCTGAAGCTGCCCTCCATCAAGCCGCTCGATGTCCGCACCGTCGCCGCCTCCATGCGGAAGACGGGCCGCCTGCTCGTGGCAGAGGAGTCCGTGTGCATCGGCTGCGCCGGCAAGGAGCTGTTGGCGTCGCTCCGTGCTCGCGGAGTGGGCGGGCCTGTGCGGCTGTGCAATCTCGGCGACCGCTTTATTCCCCACGGCGCGGTGCCGGAGCTGTATCGCATGGCGGGATTGGACGCAAGATCTCTTGCTGACGCTGCCTGGGAGGTATGTCAGAATGAAGCATAAGGAACGATTGGATGTCGTTCTCGTGGAGCGCGGCCTGTGCGACAGCCGAAGCAAGGCGCAGGCGCTCATCATGTCCGGCGAGGTCTATGTCAACGGGCAGAAATCGGACAAGGCCGGTACGCCGGTCGAGGACGAGGCCGTTGTAGAACTGCGGGGCAATCCCTGCCCCTACGTCAGCCGCGGCGGCCTGAAGCTTGAAAAGGCGCTGCGCGACTTCGGCGTCGATCCGACCGGCTTCGTCTGCAGCGACTCGGGCGCCTCGACGGGCGGCTTTACGGACTGCCTGCTGCAGAAGGGCGCGAAGAAGGTCTTCGCCATCGATGTCGGCTATGGCCAGCTTGCCTGGAGCATCCGGCAGGATCCGCGCGTGGTGTGCATGGAGCGGACGAACATCCGCTATGTCACGCCGGAGCAGCTCGGAGAGCCGCTGGACCTGTCCGTTGTGGATGTTTCCTTCATTTCCCTGCGGATCGTCCTGCCCGCCATCCGTGCACTGCTGAAGCCGACGGGGCAGATCCTCTGCCTCATCAAGCCGCAGTTCGAGGCCGGCCGGGAGAAGGTCGGCAAGAAGGGCGTCGTCCGCGACCCGGCCGTCCATGAGGAGGTCCTGCAGAATTTTCTGGCGCTGGCTGCGGAGCTGGAGCTGACCGTCCGCAACCTGACGTTTTCCCCGGTGCGCGGCCCCGAGGGCAACATTGAATTTCTCGGCCATCTGAGCATGGAGCCGCAGGGCGGCATCACGCCGGATGTTCCTGCGCTCGTTGCACAGGCGCACGCAGAACTCAGGGGATAAGCTATGAAAAAGATCGTCTTGACGCCGAATCCCTACCGGGACCGGAACTTCAAATATGTCACGCTCGCCGATAAGCTCCTGCGCGAGGCTGGGCTGGAAACGCGCATCTGCCTCGCCTTCGATGTGGACCGCAGCTTCGAGCTGCCGGACAATGTTGTTCTGACGGAGCTGAACCATGAGCTGCGCGATGCCGATCTACTCGTCTGCTTCGGCGGCGACGGCACGATCCTCCATGCCTCCAAGGCTGCAACAAAGGCCGGGATCCCGGTCCTCGGCGTGAACATCGGCACCATGGGCTTCATGGCGGAGCTGGAGAGCAGCGAGCTCAAGGAGCTGCGCCGCCTTGCGGATGACGATTTCTCCGTCGAGCCGCGCATGATGCTCCATGTCCGCGCGGAGCACGAGGGACGCGTCATTCTGGAGGAGGACGCGCTGAACGACGCCGTCATCACGAAGGGCGCGGTCGCCCGCGTGGTGCAGATGTCCGTGCAGGGCGACGGCGTGGATATGATGTCCTTCAGCGGCGACGGGCTGATCGTCTGCACGCCGACCGGTTCCACGGCCTATTCCATGTCAGCTGGCGGCCCGCTGGTCGAGCCTGCTGCACAGAATATTGTGCTCACGCCGATCTGCGCCCACGATATGCAGACACGTGCCATCGTTACGTCTGCAGACCGCGAGATCACGGTGCAGCTTGCCCGCACCGGCCGCAAAAACGCCTTTCTTTCCGTGGACGGCGGCAAGGCTGTCCGCCTGAGCAGCGGCGATCGCATTACCATACGCCGCTCTGAGCATGTCACACGGCTGCTCCGCCTGACCGGACGCAGCTTTTTCGAGATCATACAAAATAAATTCAGGTAGGTGGGAACCATGAAAAACGATCGTCAGAAAAAAATCATCGAGCTTGTGGAGAACCGGTGCATCGAGACGCAGGAGCAGCTGCTCGATCAGCTCCGCCAGTGCGGCTTCCACAGCACCCAGGCCACCGTTTCCCGCGATATCCGAGAGTTGTGCCTTGTAAAGGCAGCCACCACCGAGGGTTACCGCTATGTTTCCAGCCGGAACGAAAGCTTCAACCCCAAGACCCAAGGGCGCTTTGAGACCATCTTTCACGAGTCCGTTTTGGGGGTGGATTATGCAGGGCACGTTGTGCTGGTAAAATGCTATTCCGGCATGGCAAATGCTGCCTGTGAGGTGTTTGACGCGCTCAAGTGGAAGAATGTTGTCGGTACCCTTTCCGGTGATGATACGTTCCTCATTGTGGCGCGTTCCGAACGGGATGCCAAAACCATCTGCAATGAGCTGACCCACCACATCGGGCAACACTAACAAGAAAAGGGTAGGGCAGGAGAACAAAGCATGTTAAGCAGCCTGCAAATTGAAAATGTGGCCGTCATCCAAAAGGCCAATGTCCATTTTGAAAAAGGTCTCAACGTCCTCACGGGCGAGACGGGCGCGGGCAAATCCATTCTCATTGATTCCATCAACGCCATTCTTGGCAACCGCACCTCCAAAGATCTGGTGCGTACCGGTGCTGCAAAGGCGGTGATCCGGGCGGCATTTGAAAATGTTCCGCCTGCTGTGCTGGACAGTCTGGAAAAAGCCGGGTATGAGCGCTCTGAAGCACTGCTCCTGAGCCGTGAGATCACCGCTGAGGGCAAGAGCACCTGCCGCATCAACGGGATGCCTGCCACCGCAGCGATCCTGCGGGAGTTGTGCGGCGGGCTCATCAACATCAACGGCCAGCACGATTCCGTTGGACTGTTGAACCCGGCCCACCACGAGAGCATTCTGGACGCCTATGCCCAGAATCGTACCGAGTATCAGGAGTATTATGCCGTTTATCGGGAGCTGGTCAAGATCAAGCGGGAACTGGACGATCAGATTACGGACGAGAGCGAAAAACAGCGCCGTATCGACCTGTTGAGCTATCAGGTGCAGGAGATCGAAGATGCCGCGCTGACCGTCGGGGAAGAGCAGACGCTGGAAAGCCGCCGCAAGGTGCTGTCCAATGCTTCTACCATCCGGGACCGCATCGCGCAATGCTATGCGCTGCTCTCCGGTGACGATGAGACACCGGGTGCTGTCGATCTGCTGGGGGAGGCCTCCAATGCCGTGGACGCGGCCGCCCAGCTGGACGGCGAGCTCTCGACCAGTGCCGGGCAGCTGCTGGACCTTTACTACAATGCAAAAGACGCTGCCGCAGACCTGATCGGCCGTCTGGACGCCTATGAGACCAATGACGCCGAACTGGATGAGATCGAGCAGCGCATTGATCTCATTTATAAACTCAAACGGAAGTATGGTGATACGGTCGAGGATATCATCGCGTTCGGGCAGAAAGCCCGGGAGGAGCTGGAACTGATTCAGTCTTCCCAGGAGCGGGTAGAACATCTGCAGGCAGAGCAGCATCGGCTGTACGTTCTGGCCCGGGAAAAGGCAGAGACACTGACGCAGACCCGCCTGAAAGCCTTTGAAGAGCTGAACAAACGAATCTCTGGGACACTGGACTTCCTGAACATGCCCGGTGTGCGGATGACTCTGCACCACGCCCGCGGGTCTCTGGCCAGCCACGGGCAGGACAGCATCGAGTTTTATATCTCCACAAACCCCGGTGAAGCGCCCAAACCGCTGGCGAAAATCGCCTCAGGCGGTGAGTTGAGCCGCATCACGCTGGCCATCAAAAACGCCATGGCAGACAAAGACGCTGTGCCGACCGTCATTTACGATGAGATCGACAGCGGCGTTTCGGGCAAAGCAGCCAGCCGCATTGGTGAGGTACTGCGCCAGAGTGCAGAGGGACATCAGATTCTGTGCATTACCCACACGGCGCAGATCGCAGCTTTGGCGGACTGCCACCTGCTGATCCAGAAAAATATCGCCAATGAGCGGACCTATACCGAGATCCATCCACTGGATGAAGACGGCCGCGTGGATGCACTGGCGCATCTCATCTCCGGCGACCACGTGACGGAGCTTTCTCGTGCCAACGCCCGCGAAATGCTGGAACAGACCCGGAATGGGCGTTGACAACCCGCTTTTCATGTGATAAACTAACCCTTGTGAAAAGCGATGACGGGAATAAGTACCCTGAACGGTTCTGCCCAGAGAGGTCCCGGTTGGTGCAAGGGGCGTGCAGAACAGCAGGCAAAATACCTCCCGGAGCTGCAGGCTGAACGAACTTTCCAGTAGGCTGTGCCGCGTGCGAGCGTTACAAACGCAGGAGTGTCCTCCGTCTCTGAGGAGTGCACTCGTGAGGCCGTTTCCGTGAGGGAGCGGCAAACAGAGGTGGTACCGCGATTTTTCTCGCCCTCTGCCAAATTTCACGTTTGGCAGAGGGCGTTTTCTTTTCCCTCTGCCCCAGAAACAGGAGGATTTTTCTATGACTTTGTACGAAGAACTCAAAGCCCGCGGCCTGGTGGCGCAGATCACCGACGAAGAGATCATTGCCCTCATCAACAACGGCAAGGCAACATTCTACATC
>ERZ827150.4834-NODE-4834-length-11441-cov-4.436677_pt1 | contig 11441 bp, 7 predicted proteins | sample MGYA00519779_ERZ827150 | MGnify/ENA primary metagenome ERZ827150 (study PRJEB31778, sample SAMEA3449267) | human gut metagenome | biome: human gut; feature: human-associated habitat; material: faeces | place: United Kingdom | collected 2010/2012 ...
GTTTTGCCTGTGCGGAAACGATTTTACAGCAGTCGATACCCGAACCGCCGCCAACCGCAAGGATAAAGTCAACCTTGTTTTCGCGGACAAGACGGGCACCCTCTTTAACCTTTGCATAGGTCGGGTTTGACATTATTCCGGAAAATTCGACGACCTTTTTCCCGGATTCGGCAAGAATTCCGGTTATTTCGTCGTAAATGCCGTTTTTCTTTATGGAACCGCCCCCATAAGAGAGCATTACGTTTTTTCCGAACTTTTCAAGTTCTCCTTTGAGCATGTTCAACGAATCTTTTCCGAAATGCAGCTTCGTCGGATTGCAATAAGTGAAATTTCCTAACATATCTCCGTCTCCTTAATTTTATTTTTGCCGAAAGGATACTCTTTCGGTCATTTCCGCCTTAATACCTTAACGCTTTAATAATTTTTCAAGCGCGCGATACGCGATTTCATAAATGCCGATATGCATATACTCCACCCCCGCGTTTTTCATTGCGCATTTCTGCTTTTCCGTCGCGGACGTATAGGGATAAATCCCGTGAATGAACGGAAAAAACGAATAAATAAACCGCTTTTGTTCCCCGTCGTCCATGTCGGGAAAAAATCTTTTCAGACACGCCCGCACCAACGCCATGGATCTGCCGAAAGAAACTTTGAAATCCGTCAGACATTCCAGACGACTGTTTTCCTCTATATCGTACATATTCATGGATAACAGCTTCAACATGTTCGGCCTCGCCTCCAAGGAATGGGCCAAAAGCTCGGCAAGCTCCGCCCTTTCGTCCTTGCACGCCGCGATTTCCGCAAGACTTTCGCACCAGCAGTCATATTCCCGCTTCAAAAGCGCCAGAAAAATTTCTTCCTTCGTTTCAAAATAATTGTAAATCGATGTCCGCGTAAACGACGTTTCCCGCCCGATCTCCTTTATCGTGATCTCCTTAAACCTCATCGTCCGATAAAGTTTTTCACAAGCGTTGATGATTTCCTCCCGACGAGCCGCCGTCAGCTCCTCCGACCCTTTCGGCATTTCTTCCTCTCAAAAAATCTATTCTGACATCATGTCAGTATCTATATTTTACCACTGTTCTGACACCGTGTCAAGTATTTCAAAAAAATTTTTTGTGACTGTTTTGTGAAAATTTTCCTCCTCTTCTCAATAACCGCAAAAAACTTTTTGTCACAATAAAAAACAGCCGAACCGCAAAAGACGGCCCGACTGTATGGGGAGAAGCATAATTAATTGGTTTAAGAAACGTTTTTCGACCATAATACCGCGCCCGCGGCGGGATACTGCGGATTGCGCACTTCGAGCAGGGAAACGGTATACCCGCTCAGGCCGCTTACATTTATGGTCTTGACGTTTTCTGCGGAACAATAGATTCCCGTAGTCGTGACGATGAGTTCCGCGTTTTGCCCGAATACCTCGACAAAAACCGATTTTTCCGCATTATAGTCGATCGCGCCGCCCGCGGTCTTTTCGACCTGCCAAACATACACGGAACCTTCGTGACGATAATCGGTTACGCCGTCCGAAGCCGTCCCGACGCTATAAATAAGCTGTGTTCTGTTTTCCGTAACCGAACGGGAAACGACGGGATATAACGTCAATTTGCCCACACAAGAGCCGCTCTTTTCGGGGGATTCGACAGGATTTTCTTTGAGATAGTCCCCGTATTCCGTCACTGTGGACTTATAACTATATCTCTCAACGGAAAACGTCAGTTGCGTTCCGTCGGGCTCCGCTTTGAAATTTTTCTCGTTATTCGGGAGCGTGACGACCAAACGGAAACGTTCCGCTTTTGCCCCCGCGCGAATATCCGCGGAGAATACATTTCCGACCTGCATGGAAGAGAAGTCATATACCGAAACGGAATCGGACTTTTTGGATAAAATCAAATTTCCCGACCAAACGAAAGAACCGTCTTTATAATAATACAGTCTCAAAGATGTATTTTCGGGCAAAACCGTTCCGAAGCCGAACGTCACTTTCTCATTCGGAGTGTCGCCGTTGCCATAATTGACATAATATTCGAGGGAGAAAATTCCGTCCTCGTACATCTGATCTCCGTCGTAATACGTGGCGTCTCCGATGGAAAGCTCCAAAGAATCGGCATAAATTACCAGATAAATGATACCGTCCGAATCTTTCAAGCCCTCTGCCGAGAGAATCCACATATTTTCCTTATCGCCGGAAATACAGTATTGCGTGACCTTGACGAAATTTCCGTTCTTACGGACAAAGACATCGAAATTCGGATCCCCGCCCCAACCTTCGGGAAGAGAAACGATAAAAGCAAAGCCGTTTTTATCGTCGATCGGAACGAGCCCTTCCTGCACAAGCGGAGTATCGAGCCCCGATTCCACTTCCACGCCCTCGGGCGTTTCGACAACTACGTTATACGTCCAACGGGCATAAAACATCATTGCACCGTTGACGACCGTGGTATCCGTCTCCGTAAGCATGTCGGCAAAAGACTTTCCGTAACCCTGCAAAGAATTGGCATTGTTTGTAAGATAAAATCCGCGCAAATCGAAGCCGTCGCGGGAGAGAGCTTCTATCCAGCTTTGTAAAGCGGAAAATTCGGGAGTACCGTCCAAATCTTTGATATAGCTGCCCGCTTCCACCGTCAAAGTATAGTAACCGTCCGTTCCTTCGTTACTATCTCCTCCTTCCGTCGAAAATGCCAAGGTGTAAACTTTCGGAAATGAAGCAGTTATCGTAATGTCATTCGATAAAACGCCCATTAAATCGCCCGGAAGCGTAAACGCATAAGCGCCCGTCGGGGAATCAAACGTATAAACGATTGAATACTCTTTATCCGCGTAAGAAATACTAAGACTGCCTATGTCTTCCTTTCCGGGAATATATTCGCCGCTGAGGAAAGAAAATTTTACCGTCGGCTGTAATCCGTAGCCAGGTTGGGGAGTCAACGTAAATTTGTAATCGCTTCCCGTAACGGCTTTTCGGTCGGAAGAAACGTTTGCGCCCGTTAAGCCGTAACGGACTTCAATTTCATTTCGGACAGTTATAAATACGGATTCTTTTAATGAGCCGTCTAAAAGAGAACAAATAATTTCATACGTCTTTTGACCGTCACCGGCTGCATCTTCGGGTATGAAGACCATACCGTTAGACTTAACTATATTTTGATAATCGCTATCCCCGGGGGCATAAAAAATGACGTCTGTCCGAAAAGAATTTCCGGGATATTTATACATGACAGTCGCTTCAAAACGAACCGCATCTCCCGGCGAAAATATATAACTGTTTTCACCGGTTGTTCCGAGCGCGGGGGTGTCGTCGCCGACAGTCACAATGATTTCCGTCGGCTCATTGGCAATAAATTCCATAACGAGATTATAATTTTCGCCGCCGACGGTATATTGCACAACGATAATAATATCTTCGTCCAATGTGGCATAAGGCACGGCCTTTCCTTCCGACTGTTCACCTATTTCACCGATAAACTGTAAATTAACTTGACCATTAAAATAGGACGGCTGAACGGGAGAACCCAAATTTTCTAAAATTTCGGTCAGTCTACCATTGTAATCCGTTGAAGCAATCCCGAAAGGGTCAACGGCATATATATTCGCTTTGGAAGGAAATACGCCTCCGTTTGCAGGCTCAAAAGTGACGCTTTGAGAGGTACTCGCGTCTCCTACATTGACGCACACATATTGAGTATTAGTGCCTTCACCGACGTATGCGACAAAATTTTTCCCGTCAGATTTAACGGAAAGTCCGAATTCCATCGTTCCTGCGCCGTCGTTGACCGTTATGGGATAAGAGCACAACGAATAACGCGCGCCATTGACGGTAACGACCACGCTCGCATAGACGACGCCGTTTCCGTTTTGAGCCGTAACTTCATGTCCCGAAAGGCTTAAAATCCCCTCTGAATTCTTTCCAAGTTCGATTGTGGCGGAAGATAAATCCAGATGAGAAAAAATCTTAGTATTTCCACCTTGGGAAAGATTATGAGAATTTGTCAAAGTATTTCCGTTGTCAATCAATATAATATATGTAGCGGGAATGTCTTCAATCTTTTTTTGACCTCCTAAAGGTCCTGCTTCTATCAAACGTTGTTTTATCGGTTTTCCCCCAACTGATGCTAACGCATACACTTTTGAGGAATCATCAAAATCTAAAAAGGCGTTTTCCGCAACAAAATAATTGTTACTGAAATTATTTCTATAATTAAATTTCAGTCCAAATCCTTCTTCCCACCAATGAGAAATCCCCTCTCCCTGTATCTCACCAGCTATATCACCATTATCGATAAAAGCAACTCCTGTACAATACGCCGAACCGCTTTTGGCAGAAGCGCTTAAAGAAGCATTGGAATAGTTATTCATAACATTACCGGATTTTATGCGCCCTACCGTTCCCGACGCATAGGAGCGTCCTGAAGTAGTTTCCGCACGTACCGTCGTATTAATCGTATAGGAAGAAGAAACCGTGATACTGCCTTCTGTTTGGCCGGAAATACCCGCCGCGTAAGCATCTCCCGTAATACTGTTTGCTTCGACACTGCAACCGATACTCGCACAGGAAGCCGCCTCAAAGGTACCGCTATACCATATTCCCCCAAATACGCCTCCCGCATACGTCAGTATCAATTCTTCTCCTATGGACTGTATAACCGTATCATATACGTATACATTTTTGATGCTAAAAGCTCTGCTGCCTTGATCGCTCCCGAATACCCCGATTGCCCCTCCGGCAAATAAATCGCTATCGCCGGAACTTGCTTTTGTTTCGCTATATGCTTTACCGATTACGGCCATATCGCGAACTTCGCCGCCGACAATACTGAATTCCTTATTTATGGAACGAGTCGCTCCAATCAATCCGCCGACGCAAGCGGTATTCGGATTATTTGATGAGGTAAAATAAATATTTTGCGCAACAGAAGAATTTCCTAAAACCCGAATTCCCGTCGCCGTACTGTCCACGAACATTCCGAACATTCCGCCGACGTATCCCTCCGATTTATAATCGCCCGCCACTCCGGAATTTCCTACCCCCGGAGCTTCTGCATTTTGCACGCCTGAAACGGCAAATTCCGCGCCCGTTCCCGAAAATTCGGCCGTCTTATAATTGAGCCCGATATTATCTACTATATAATTCTGAATATAACCGATAAAACCGCCCGCATAGACGTTATTTCCGATTTCTCCATAATAAGAGTCGAACGAATATCCAAAAGCATTTATCGAAACGTCGGGAGTAAATTCCAACACGATATTTCCGAACCTTCCGCCGCTCTTCTCGCCCGCCTTGCCCGCGAGACCGCCGGCCGCGATATCGCCCACCGCAGTGGAGCCCGCCTCCCGTTCTGCCGTGACAGTCGCTTTTTCTACGATAAAATGAAGATTTTCTATCGAATATCCGGGTTGTAACTTGGACGAATAAAAACCGCTGCACACCTCATACAGAGTGTCTGCATTTTTAGATTTTGCCGCCTGAACCGCGGATACGTCAAAGTCCGATTCGGAATCGGTCAAACGGAAATAATAGGTCTCCGATTCCGTTCGATCTTCCCTCAATTTAAAAGCATTATATCCGAACAGTCCGCCCGCATAAGCCGGGCCATAACCGTTTTGAAGAGAATTTATTTCCGTATTACAGTCAAAAATATAAACGGATTCGTCTGCACCGGTATTATCGCTTCCCATATATCGGATATATTGTTCGCTACCCGTATGGAGGTATCCCACGAGCCCACCGGAAAAAGCGATACCCACACTGTTTTCGTCCTGTGTCTGAGAAGCAACTATTAAATATCCCATACCGGTCTGTAAAAAACTGATATTTGAAAGAGATATTTCCATGTTATCTTCGCCCGAAACAGCCATTTTTGAATCGCGATAAATCATTCCGACGAGACCACCGCTCACCGCGCCGGAAGAAGATATCATAAAATCGTCGGGATTAATCCCCTTTTTATCATTCCCGTTACTATTATCAACGACGGAGGAAAGCGAAAAGGAATCTCGGACATCTACTTTTATATTCTGTAAAGCAATCGATTTCGGAGCGGAAAGTCCTTCCGATTTACCTTCGGCTATGTAGACAACTCCGGCCAATCCACCGACCGCCGCCAATCCCGAATTTTCACCTATGGAGTTGGCGATAAGGAAAGTTGACTGCGCCGAAACCTCAAAACGGTTAACATAAGCATTCTGCAACAGTCCTGTAAGTCCGCCCACATAGACATCGGCCATTATTCCGGAAGTAATGCCCGAAATATTTCCGTACAGACCGGTATAGGACGCTTCGGACCAGCTATCCACGGAAGCGGAAGAAAAGCCGAACAAGCCTCCCAAAGAAAGCGTCGCGCGCTTTACCTGAGCGGAGACCGCCACCTGTGAAGATATTTGATCGAGGACGACATTTTTTCCGGCTCTTCCCGCAAGCCCGCCGCCGTTGATACGTAAAGAATCATATTTAACGGAAGAATTTGCCCCCATCGTATTGATCGCGATACTGCCACGGACGTCGGCATTCCGAATCAAGCAAGGACTTGTTCCGTTGCCATATATATAGCCGAAAAATCCGAAATCCGCCATATATACCGTATCCTGTCCTTCAATGAGACTTTGTTCCTTATAAAAATCGGCATCGGTAAATTGCGTTTTAGAAATGTTCAGATATACGTTATAACCGTTGAAATCAAAACAGCCGTGAAACGGGTAAGCCGCGCTCCCGATGCCGATAAAATCCTCGCTGTTTACCATGAGATTCGCCGTCAGGCGAAAGTATCCGTATTGCAGCTTTTGAATATCGGAACTTCCCGAAAGATCAAAACGTGCATAGTCTTCCGAAGCACCTTTGCCGCGGAAAATTCTGGACAGAGAAACCAAATCTTCTTCCTCGCCCACGATAAACGGATTGCCGAAATATGTACCGCGGTCATCCGAAGCGGGACGTCGGGTTTCTACGCTTATCGATATAGAATCAGAAATCTTGAGAGTTTGGACAGGGGTTTCGTATGTCGCCCCGTTTATGGTCATGGCTTGAAAAATACCGTCCTCATTGACGACCGTAACGGTGATCTCTGCACCCACGGGCGCGGAATATCCGTCCTTTGTTTTTTCTACCTCCGCACCGCTGACGTATACCGTCACACCGTTCGCTTCCGCGACCATGATATTTGTCGCCGCCGTATAGGTTTTCGGAAAAAGGAGCAAAATTCCGAAAAGAAGCGACGCAAACAATATAAACGCAGGAATCATCAACGCTATTTTTCTGTTACGCATATTCGCCATTTCCGTTTCTCCTTTTGTCTTATTCAGCCTATCGAAAATACGGTTCCGTCAGGCTTTACTCCCGATATTTTTGTATTTTCTTCGTCGATCTCCGCCAAAGCCGTTACACTACATATTCCCGAAGTATAAAAATATAAATTCATGTCGCTGCCCGAAGGGACCAAAAAGGTGTAGACCGTTTCCCCCGAAGCCTGTTCGGGAGTTGAAATTACTTTGACGGAATAGTTTTCCTCAAAACGCGCTGCGTCAAAAACGACAGAGCCACTCAAAGTGAATTTAACCTGCGCTATATAAGTTCTTTCTTCCTGTACGGATTCCGACTCACGAACGAACAAACGCGACGTTTTTAAGTTGACCGCTATCTGAGGAACGCCGTGATAATCCTGTTCCGAAGTAGCGTTAACGGAAATCAGACTCGTCGAAGCATTAATTTTGAAAACCTGTAAATCGCGGTATGGTCTTGTAGTTTCCAAAATAACGGTAAGATATTCTTCCGCCGTATCGGAAATTGCTTCGACAGAACTTTTACGCCGAATACGCAACGTAAGATATTCCGTATCTTTTTTGCCGCCTTTCAAGGTCGACAAGCCCTCGGTCTGCCCCACAATATCGACTGTATAATTTCCGCTGTGCTCCGCAAGAGAATACCTGTTCCCCCATGCGTCCGTTACCTGCTTATCCGTATTTTCCTCGTCCGTCGGAGCCCGAAGAGAAAACTCTACGTCACGTTTTGAAAATTTATTTTCAGTAAAATTGGATACCGAAAGCGCAATATATCCTTCATAATCATAGCCTTCCGCATCTTCTATACTTTGTAAAACCGCCGTCTGCCCTTCTCCGTCATGAGAAATGACAAAATCGGTATAACTTCCGACGACGTAATCTTCCTGCCGAAAAACGAATTTAGAGAGCGACGTACACGCAAGCGCGACAAAAAGCGCGAACGCCATCGCCAAAGCAACGATTTTATACCGTTTCCCGCGTTTCAACGCTTTTTCCTCCTTTATTCGTTTATTGTCTGAGTCTGCGACTCGTTTATTTGCTCAGCCGTTATATCAAAATCAATATACAGGCGAGCCCCCGCATAGGCATCTACAACATCTGCCTGACCGGGTAATCTGAAAGATAAGCAATAGTTTTTTTCCTGAACACTCCCCGAATACGGCGGAAGATAAAATCCCGCCGTATGCACATAGGAGGTATATGCTTCCGCATCGTCGGAAGCCGAGACCATTTCTTCTTTTATGTATAACTCATTCCCGCTGTAATCCGTCCCTTCAAGCGACGAACCGTGAGGCACGTCCACTCCTCCCGTTTCTATGTCGCGCTGAAATTTCAAATCGGCGCCCCACTCCGTCGAAGAAGAGGAGTAATCTTCTCCGGAATAATCTTTCCCCGCACTGAATCCCGTTCTTTTACGTTTTTCTACGCCGATCATTTCCAAGCGGACAGTGAAAGCTATCGTCACGCGGAGATATACTTCGTTATGAAGCGTTCCGTCGGTGTCCGATACGGAAAAATAAAACTTGATTTCATCTTCCGGTTGAATGTCCCCGATCTCGATTTGCTTTGAATCATTTTCGATTATAATCGGCGTCTCTTCCCCGTCGGAGACGAGCGAAAGCCGCTCGCGCCCATAATGCGCCACGGCAGTTGCAACTTGTGCGCCGTTTTCAGACGCCACTTCGGAATAGAAACGGGAAAACGTAACGGAAGAAAAAACCACCGCTACGGCAAAGAACACAACAAAACAAAGTACGGAAATTTTATGAAACCCGCATTTCGTCTTTTTCATTTCCTTCGCCTCCCGTCAGATTTTTTTCAAAAGCCCTATTCCAATCACTACCAACGCCATCAACGCTACGGCGGAAATAATTCCCGACGGAGTTTTCAACCATTCTATGAAAATCCCGACTTTCGGAATCGTAAGAACAACTTCCCCGACTATTTGTTTGAAGTACACGGGTTCGGGATCTTCGGAAAGATTTGCGTCCCCCTTGGTATAGTATCTGTTTCCCTCTGTACGGACAATGCGGTGCGTTACCGTCATCGTCTCGCCGATCGGCAGATATGTAACGACGTCCCCCGTTTCGTAATTGCCCGTATCTTTTACGACGACTACGTCCCCCGCTTCGATGCTTCCAGACATAGAACCCGTTGCAATCACTAAAACCGAATACCCGAAAAAAGAAGGCGCGGGCGATTTTCTGATAAATTTATCGTAAGCCAAAGTGCCTGCAAAAAACAGCAAAAAAGCCAGCAATACGCACCCGACCGCGCGCAAAACAACGGATACGACCCGTTTTGTGCATGAACTTTTTTCGGAATAAAGAGCTTTCATTACGCCTCCGTCATACGGATTGCGCCGTCACGGTAATCGTACAGACGTACTTTCCGCCCAAGAAACCGATTTCCGTATCTGCGGCGTCGTTTCCGTCAAAAGGCCATTCCCAAGTCAAAGTAAATACCTGAGACGAATTCGCCGAAAATATCAATTCTTCCGCCAAAATCCCGACCTCCGTCGAAGTCGCTATCTCGGCATTATTCATTTTCAGCGTATAGACGATCGGAAGAAGGAGCGGATTTCCTTTATCGTCCGAAAAATCCAAAGCGATAGAATATTCCAACTTCCTGTCCTCGGGATTATCGACTTGGAACGTATAATCCCCGCTCGTCCCCGGATAAAGCCTCTTTCCCGCAAAAATATTTAACTCCTCCTGAGCGCCCCAGCTTCCGTTATCGTCTCCGATGACAAGCGTGGGATAAAGCCGACTGTCGTCGGAAATAAAACGCAGGAATACCGCGAAAACGGCGACAAAGACGAGCAAGGCGCTCTCCGCCGCGACTACCCAGCGCAGGATATTGCTCTTTCGCTTCGGCCCGCCCCCGCCGATCCACTTTCCGTCCAAATATAGAGAGCCGTCGGAAACGAGAAAGAGCCGCTTTCCGTCCGTATAATACCGCTCCGTCAGCGAAACGTCCTCATAACTGTCCGTTTCGCTTTTGCGGTATTTCGCTATCGGTTTGCCGTTCAGGTCGTACAGCCGCCGTTTGCCCACAGAGCACAAAGGGCACCCGTCCGCGTCGTATACGGCGCGGACGCCCCCTCTTAAATTTACGCTTTTTTTAACCGGCTCCGCCGTGAGCATTCGATTAATAGACATACTTCCTCCGTCCGACCTTTATAAGTGGTTTTATCAAATTAAAATCAGTCACCTACCGAGGGGTTTGTTTGCTGCTGTTCCAAGCTAATAGTCAAATCGAGATTTATAGCGTTCTTCTCACTACTTACCATATATGTCGCACCGTTATACTCCACGTTCTCTTCATTATCTTGACTCGAATAAATACCGATAATAGTATCAAGATCATCATAAGTCAAAGTATAGGTGTCTTTGCCCTCTTCATTCGGTTTGACAGCACCTTCCTTTGTAAATGCCCATTTCCAAGTAATTTTATAATATAAGCTCACCTCAGAACCGGTGGCATACGTTTGCGCCGACAATTTTCCTTTGATGTTGTCAAGTCCGGTAACAGCATTACCATCGGGAGTTTTAAAACCGCTGTCCTTATATTGTTGCAAAGTCAACTCGACGGGAGCATAGGTATAAGTCAGTGTCGTTTCAGGTTCCTCTGTCGTTTGAGTGGTAATCGTATACGAAGGTATTGAACTCTCCCCGAAGTCATACGTAAGTTTTGCAAGAACTTCCGCATTGCCCGTAACGGAAATCGTCATGGAACCTGTCGTTCCCGGCGCAATTACCTCTCCACTAGTACCTTGGACGACGAGATTATTATCTCCCGTGGTAATCTGTGCAGGATTCTCTTTCGAAGTATTTGCATATTTTTGCCCGAACAAATTCGTAGCGTCTACCTTCACCTTATAGCCCCACTTGGCAATCGTGGCGTTGCCTTCCCCCGAGTCCTTCGATACATATTTGGAAAGCGAATATGTACCGAACGCGAAAATAAGAAGCAAAGCGAGCAAAAGCGTCGCAATCAGGAAAACTTTCTTACGCTTGTTCTCATTGTGTGTAGTTTGCATTTGAAACCCTCCTCAAAAATTTTTATTATTTTCTCCGAAACACATCTCTCCGATATGTCTTTCAGACTTATTTAAGTAGTTTTTCCAAATTTTTCCTTTTCAAGTATATCATATCACTACCCCC
>ERZ827150.4840-NODE-4840-length-11432-cov-2.525358_pt1 | contig 11432 bp, 10 predicted proteins | sample MGYA00519779_ERZ827150 | MGnify/ENA primary metagenome ERZ827150 (study PRJEB31778, sample SAMEA3449267) | human gut metagenome | biome: human gut; feature: human-associated habitat; material: faeces | place: United Kingdom | collected 2010/2012 ...
CCTGCGTTGTCGTTTCCATGGTCATCGTCGCCGTCTCAGGCGCGCTGCTTTTTGCCTGGAAAATCGGGAGGCGCGCCGCAAGCCCGATCACCAGCGCGCAGCAGGCGGCAAGCGCCGCCCATTTGATCCACACAGCCGGCTGCTTCCGCTCTGCCTGCGCAGGCGCATCGGCACGCTGAATCAGATCGTCTCCCACATAGCCGATGGCGCGGAACAGCTTTTCCTGTCGTTCCTGCCTTGTCATACGGCAATGCCCTCCTTCTGCAAAAATGCGCGCAGCTGTTCACGCGTGCGAAAGAGCACCGATTTGACGGTGTTCTCCTTCAGCGAGTAGCGCTCTGCAATCTGCGAGATCGACTCTGCATACCAGTACCGGCGCAGAAACAGACTGCACTGCTTTTCCGGTATGGTGCGCAGAAACCGGTCAATCGCCTGCCCCAGCTCGCGCTCGTCCATCGTCTGCTCAACGCTGCCGCCTGCCGGGACGCACTCCGACAGCTCGTCGAGCGCCGCCGGAAAGCTGCTTCCTCCGCGTTTTTCCGCGCGCGCGGCTTTGTAGCGGTCGAGCGAGAGATTGCGCGTGATGCGTCCCAAAAACGCCGAGAGAACCGAAGGCCGCTGCGGCGGCATCGCGTTCCAGGCGCGCAGCCACGTGTCCGACACGCATTCCTCGCTGTCTTCCATGCTCTTCAAAATATTGTGGGCAATCGCACGGCAGTAGCCGCCGTACTTCGTATCCGTCTCCTGTATCGCCTGTTCCAGCCTTGCCCAATACAGGTCAATAATCTGGGAATCTTCCATAGCGCCCTCCTTCTGTCTGTCTACTCTTCCAGACGAGAAAATTTCCGCCCGGTTGCACGGTTTTCATTTTTTCCAGTATACCATAGGCAAATCGTTTTCGGAATGGTATAATACAGGTAAATCATTTCAAAGGTGGAGCATGGGTATGGAATTTCGTGTGTTGGCAGTGGGCGACGTGGTGGGCGCGCCGGGTCTTCGGTTTTTGCAGCAGAAGCTGCGCGGAATCAAGCGGCTCTACGGCGCCGATTTCTGCGTGGTCAACGGGGAAAACGCCAATGTCGTCGGCATCACGCCGCAGCAGGCGGACGCGATCTTTGACGCGGGTGCGGACGTGATCACGCTCGGAAACCACACCTGGAACCGGCGGGAAATTCTCCCGTATCTGGACGAGTGCGGCTACATCCTCCGTCCGGCAAACTTCCTGCCGAGCCTGCCCGGTCGCGGCTGGGGCATTTTTGAGACGAAGGCAGGACCGGTCGCGGTCGTCAATCTGATCGGCAGATGCTCCATGGACTTTGGACCGGACAATCCCTTCCGCGTGATCGATAAAATCCTGCGCGACATCGGAAACATTCCCGTGCTGATCGACTTCCACGCTGAAGCCACAAGCGAAAAGCTGGCGATGGGCTACTATCTGGACGGAAAAATCTCCGCCCTCTGGGGCACGCACACGCATGTCCCCACCGCAGACGAGCAGGTTCTGCCGAACGGCACGGGCTATCAGACCGACCTCGGTATGACGGGTCCCGCGATTTCCGTTCTGGGCGTGAAGCCCGAGCAGTCCATCGCGCTGTTCCGGGGCGAACTGAAATCCCGCTATGAGCCGGCGGGCGGACCGTGCAGGCTCTGCGGCGCGGTCTTTACGATCGACAGCAAAACCCGGCGCTGCACAGGCGTCGAGCGCGTGATGGTGGATTAGCGCAGACATTTAGAGAAATTGACGAAGGTGCAAGATGCGCCTTCGTCTTTTTTGTCGGAACTGCGGGCTTTCTTTTTTTGCGAGACGTGCTATAATTTAGTCGGCTAAACAATTAGCGTATCAGTTCATTAGCGTATCAGAATTCCGGCGGCACAAGCTGCCCATCGAGAAGAAAAGGAGGAAGCTATGAAGAATTTCACCATGAAGCGGGTACTTGCCGGCACCCTTTGCGCAGCGGGCGTGATCGCCTCCGCGCTTACCACAGCCTCTGCCTGCACCACGATCTATGCGGGCGCAAATCTTACGCAGGAAAACACGCGCTTTATCGCCCGCAGTGAGGACTACGGCTCGGACATGAACAAGCTCTGGTTTGTCAGCGAACCCGGCGCTTACAGCGGCACCTACCGCGGCTGCCCGGAATACGGACCGTTTACCTATGAGCTGTCCCACCCCAGCTACCGCTTCACGTACTTCAAAAACGACAACGTCTACGATGGCGTCTGCCCCGAGTGCGGCGAGGAAAATGCACAGCATGCCTCCTATACCGAGTTCGGCACAAATGAAAAGGGCGTGTCCGTCTCCGCCACGGAAACGATCTCCGGAAACGACGCCGTTCTGTCCGTCGACCCCTACCGCAACGCCGGTTGGGCGCAGGAAAACGGCAAACCCGCCGGCATTGAAGAGGGCGACATTCCCACGGTCCTGCTCAGCGAGGCAGCGTCTGCAAAAGACGCGCTCAAGCTGCTTCTGAACATCTACGACACCTATGGCTGCGCCGACGGTGCGGGGCTTTTCATCACCGATCAGAATGAAAGCTGGTACATTGAAAACTGCTCCGGCACGCAGTATGCGGCAATCCGGCTGAACGATGATCTTCTGTTCCTGGAGCCCAACATGGCGGTCATCGGAAGCGTTGATCTGGACGATACCGAAAACGTAATTGCCTCGCCGAAGCTCATCGAGACGGCAAAGGCAGCCGGAACGTTCCAAGGCAGCGAGATTGACAACGTGATTGACTACCGCGCCAGCTACGCCGGAAGACTCGACTCTGCCGACAAGCGGCTTGTAGAAGGTCTCAACTATCTCAACAGCGCCTACAGCTACGACGCGGACGCCCTGGTCGCCGACAACAGCCGCTTTACGATTTCCAATATCGACACGACCGGCGCGATTGTCCCGCTCTACACGAACATCTCCGCCGACCGGACGCTGGATGTCGACGATATTCTGAACTACTACAAGCTCAGCACCATCGCAAAGTCCGGCAATCAGGAGATTGAAATCTTCCAGATGTTCAAAGACCGCCCTGCCGAATACGCAACGGTCGGTTGGGTTGCGGTAGCAGATCTGGCATGCAACGTCTTTGTGCCGTATTATCCGATGCTGATCGATTCCATGTATGAGGGCTATCAGGCAGGCACGCCGACCGTGCAGTTTACCACCGAGCAGCCGACCGGCGGTCTGTTCTACCCCTATTCCAAGCGCTCTTACAACCGCGAAACCGGCGAGATCACCACGACCGACGGCTACCGGATTCTGCCCGAGGGCTGGGAGAAATCCTACTACTGGAGCTTTGAAATTCTCAACGACTACGTGCGCTACTTTGAATCTGCCGACGGCTCGAAGCTCGTCAGCGACACGGACCGGCAGTTTGTAAAAACAAAGCTGAACGAACTGCAGCAGGAGTTCTACAGCGATTTCGTTTCCATGCAGACGCTGCAGTCGTCTTCGAACGTCCGCAAGCTTGCCACCGAGAATGGCGCGGCAATGGCAAAGAAGGCACAGCAGACCGCGCAGGAGCTGATTGCCTATCTGCAGGGCTCCGAGGCGCTCACGCGCGCCGACGCAGTCTACAGTCTCTGGCTGCGCTCCGGCTCTCCGAAGGCGAAGACCTCCGCGTGCCCGTTTGCGGATGTTTCGGAAAGCGCTTACTACTATGACGCCGTCCTTTGGGCAGCAGAAGCCGGCATCGTCCGCGGTGTCAGCGACAGCAGCTTTGCCCCGGACGCGACCTGCACCCGCGCGCAGGCTGCCGCAATCGCCTACCGCGCCGCAGGTGCCCCGACCGTTTCCGGCGATGGCTTCGCGGATGCAGACGCCGCCGGCTACTATGCGCAGCCCGCGCTCTGGGCAAAGCAAATCGGCGCCGTCTCGGGCAGCAGCTTCCAGCCGGACAGCGCCTGCAGCAAAGCGCAGCTCGATGCCCTGATCGGCGCGATCGCCGCATAATCCCCGCCCAGGCATAGATCAAAAGCCCGCAGGAAAATCCTGCGGGCTTTGCTTTCTGTTTCAGTTCTGCTGCTCTGTATAAAAATTTCGGACAAATTCGATGAACCCCAGTGTCTGCTGCCGCAGCGCGCCGTTTTTGCGCCAGACGAGATATAGACTCCGCCCCGCGCGGTTTGCCGGCAGCGGGAAGGCAAGGAGCCTGCCGGACGCACAGTCGTCCTGCGCCGCCTTGCCGGAGATGATCGAAACGCCGAGCCCCGCGGCGACGAGGTTTTTGATGCTCTGCTGGTCCTCCAGCCGCGCTGCCACATGCAGCGTGCGCTGGCTCAAGCCCTCTTCCTCCAAAAAAGCGTCGGCGCACTTCTGGCTGCCGCTCCCCGCCTCGCGCAGCAAAAGAGGCTCTCGTTCGAGAATGCTTTTCACCGGCGTGCCGTCCTGCAGAAGCTTTGCAAAGTGCGGCGCGTTGGGCGTAATCAGCACCATCCGGTCGCGGAAAAAGGGCAGGAACACCAGCTCCGGCGACTGCTCCTGCGCGCCCGCAAAGCCCAGCTCAAAGCGCCCTGTGCGAAGCTGCTGCAAAACACCTGCACTGTCCGACTGCAAAACGGAAAATACCGCGTCCGGATGCTGCGCGCGAAACGGCGGCAGAACCTCGGGCAGAATGTATGCCGACGGAATCGTCGACGCGCCGAGGCGGATGGTATGCTCATCCTGTGCCCAGGCATCGAGCAGCTGGTCCTGCAGCTCCAGCACGTGCACCGCATAATCATACAGCTCCTGTCCGCGCGCGGTGATGGCAAGGCTCTTTGTCGTGCGCAGAAAGAGCGTCTCGTGCAGCTCGTCCTCCAATTGGCGGATATGGGCACTGACGGTGGGCTGCGAGGTATAGAGCCGGACAGCCGCCTGCGTGAAGCTGCCGCAGTCGGCAACCGTAACAAACGAACGAAGCTGCTTAAAATCCATGTGCAGTCTCCTTTGTCAGCGCGTCGAGCGCGGCAGCGGCGCGGTCCGCGTCGTCTTCGGTGTTGAAAAATCCAAACGAAAAACGAATCGTCCCCGTCGGGAAGGTGCCGAGCGTCTGGTGCGCGGCAGGCGCGCAGTGAAGCCCCACGCGCGTGGAGATGCCGAACGTTTCGTCCAGCTCTGCCGCAATGTCTGCGCAGTCGCGCGCCGTCGTCTGGACCGACACCACGCCTGCCCGGTTTTCGGTGCCGGGCAGACCGAGGATTTGGAGCCGTCCGTCCGCCTGCATGGGCTGGATTCGTTCCAGAAAGCGCTTCGTGAGCGCCAGCTCGTGCGCGCGGATGGTATCCAGCCCCGTTTCCATCAGAAAGCCCAGCGCAGCGTGAAGCCCCGCAAGCCCCGGAAGGTTCATCGTTCCGGGTTCGAACCGGTCGGGCAGAAATTCCGGCATGAACTCGGTGTGGCTCATGCTGCCGGTGCCGCCCGCGAGAAGCGGCGTCAGCTCCTGCGCCAGTTCTTCTCGCAGGACGATACCGCCCGTCCCCTGCGGACCGAGCAGCCCCTTGTGCCCCGTAAACGCCACAGCGTCTATGTGACACGCCTGCATATCAATCGGGAAAACACCCGCAGTCTGCGCGCTGTCCAGAAAGAAGCGGAGTTGATGGCGAAGACAGAACGCGCCGATCTCTTTGATCGGCAGCAGCGTTCCGCAGACGTTGCTCGCGTGCAGGCAGACAAAGAGCTTCGTGTTTTCCCGCACAAGCGCTTCCGCCTCTGAAAGCCTGAGTGTGCCGTCCGGATTGCACGGGACCCGGTCAAACGTCACACCCGCAGCTTCCAGCTGCCGCAGCGGACGCATGACGGCGTTGTGCTCCATCGCGGACACCAGCACATGATCTCCCGGGCGCAGAAAGCCCTTGAGCAGCAGATTGAGGCTCGTTGTGATATTCGGCGTAAAGACAACGCAGCGCGCGTCCCCACCATGAAACAGCGCACAGAGCCGTTCGCGCGTCTCAAAGACCAGCTCCTCCGCGCTGTAGGCAGAGCGATAACCGCCGCGCGAGACATTGCTGCCGCAGGCGGTCATATACCGGTAAACTGCGTCCGGCACGCATGCGGGCTTCGGAAAGCTCGTGCTGGCGTTGTCGAGATAGATCGGATGCATCGCAATCCCTCCTCAGATAGCTCGATTGTAGCACGCATTTATTGAAAGCGCAAATAGATCGAACAGGAATTCCACTTATTCGGCAATCACGAAGATTTATCAGAAAATCCGATCAATCAAAAACAGTTATCCGAAAAGCCAATTGGACATTCTGCGGGAGATGTCATAAAATGAATACAGTTGGACGATCCCGAACCGGATTCGGGTTTTTCCTGCACTGTCGCTATTCTTGTGAAAGAGCAACGAAAAGGAGAATTGATATGACCCTCAAACACGAAAAACGCAACATGATGCTCGCCGGTCTCGTCATCGGCGTGATTGCCTCGCTGCTGGTGCTGTTCGGAAACCCGAAAAACATGGGCTTCTGCATCGCCTGCTTCCTGCGAGACACCGCCGGTGCGCTTGGGCTTCACTCGGCAGAGGCGGTCCAGTATATCCGTCCGGAGATCATCGGTCTGGTGTTCGGAAGCTTCCTGATGGCGCTGGCGAAAAAAGAATTTTCCCCGCGCGGCGGCAGCGCGCCTGTCACGCGCTTTGTGCTCGGCATGTTTGTCATGATCGGAAGCCTGATGTTCCTGGGCTGCCCGTTCCGCATGATTCTCAGACTTGCGGGCGGCGATCTGAACGCGCTGCTGGGTCTTGCCGGCTTTGCCTGCGGTATCTTAATCGGCGTGTTCTTCCTCAATAAGGGCTACTCCCTCAAAAGAAGCTACGCGCTCACAAAGACGGAAGGCGGCGTTTTCCCCGTCCTGACGCTTGCGGTTCTGGCGCTTCTGCTGGCGGCGCCCGCGTTCATCCACTTCAGTGAAGCCGGCGCCGGTCCCGGCGCGCTGCATGCGCCCATCATCATCAGCCTGCTTGCAGGTCTCATTGTCGGCGCGCTGGCGCAGAGAACCCGTCTTTGCATGGTCGGCGGCATCCGCGACCTGGTCCTGTTCAAAGAACCGAAGCTCATCCTCGGCTTTGCGGCAATCTTAGTCGGCGCGCTTGTCTGCAACCTGATTCTCACCTCGATGACCGGCACGAGCTACTTCCATCTCGGCTTTGCCGATCAGCCTGTGGCGCACACGGACGGTCTGTGGAACTTCCTGGGCATGGTGACGGCCGGTCTGGCCTTTGCCCTGGCCGGCGGTTGCCCCGGCCGCCAGCTCTTCATGGCCGGTGAAGGCGACAACGACGCGGCCGTGTTCGTGGTCGGTCTCATCGTGGGCGCGGCCTGCGCCCATAACTTCGGCATGGCCTCCAGCACGGCGGGCATCGGTCCCAACGGCATGCTGGGCGCCCTGGGCGGCCTGGCCGTCTGCCTGCTCATCGGTTTCTTCAATTGCAAGCGAGGTGCGTAATGGCGACCCTTATCGATACTTGCGGGCTTTCCTGCCCCCAGCCTGTCCTGATGTTCCTGACCGCTGCCAAGAAGCAGCCCGAAGGTCCTTTCTCCGTCCTGGTGGACAATGAGGCCAGCCGCTAGAACGTGACCCGCGCGGCCCGCAACAGCGGCTTCGATGTGACGGAAAGTGAAGAGAACGGCATCTGGCGGCTGGAGATCAGCCGTCAGGCCTAAAAAATCCATGCAGGGGCGGCTCCGGCCGCCCCTTTTCAGGAAACGCATGACCTCGAAGCATTCCCTTTTTTCCTCTCTCGGTCGCCGTCTGGGCGGCCTGTTCAAAAAAGAGTCCGCTCCCGATGCAGGCCCCCGCGCCCTTTCCGACCGGGGCCTGCTGGCTTTTTCCCATACGGGCGACGTCATCCGGGCCGAACGCCTGCTGCGGCAGCAGGGCTTTGACGTAGACGTCAAGGGCCCGCCCCCGCAGATGCGTACCGGCTGCGACATGGTGGTGGTCTTCCCGCTCATCCGCCAGGCCGCAGTGCTGGCCAGCCTGAAAACGGCCGATCTGGAGCCGGAACAGGTGGTCAGCGCCCATGACGTGCTGCTGGAGCCCGTGTCCCTGTTCCAGACCAGCCGTCTGGAACACTGGCTCATGGTACGCGCGGCCAACATGAAGATCACGGTGGACTGCCGCGACCGGCGCATCGTCAACATCTCCGGCGGCGGCTGCCCGGACGTGCCCTGGCTGGCCCACTGCCTGTGCGGCAAAACGCTGGATACGGCCCCCGAACCGCTGAGCATGGGGCAGACCCTGTGCTGCTACAGCCTGCAAAAAGCCTTTGAGGAGATACGGAGACAGCTCGCATGTGGATCATAGCCGGAACCATCCCCGACCCTGATTTTTCTCTGCTGGTGCCGGAAGGCCCCGCCCCGCGTAGCGCCAGCCTTTCGGAAGCGGGCCTGCACCTGCCTGACGGCCGTACCGTGCCCGTGGAACGGGGCACCGCGGCCCTAGCAGCCACGGCCCTGCAGACCTGCGCGGCCCTTGGCTGCACGCCCCCTGCCCTGCTGCTGGCCGGGGATACCGGCTCCGGTTCCGGCAGCCGCCAGCTCTATGCCTGGCTGGAAAAAGCCCTGCCCGCCCTGGCCCCGCGCGGCCTGACCTTCCACTACCTCTTCCCCGACGTGGACTGGCACAACCGCCTGCTGCTGGCTGTCCGGGAACTGGAGAACGCGCCCCTGATGGTGGCCGATGCGGGCTTCATGTATGTGGCCAAGATGAGCGGCTATGCCGATGCCTACGAACTTTTCACCCCGGACGTGGGCGAACTGGCCTTCCTGGCGGATGAAAAAGCGCCCCACCCCTTCTATACGCGCGGCTTCCTGCTGGCCGAGGAACAGAACATCCCCGTGCTGCTGGCCCGGGCACAGGAGCACAGCAACTGCCCGGCCAATCTGATCATCAAGGGCAAGGCCGACCATATCATCCACGAAGGCCGCCTCCACGCCGTAGTGGACAGTCCCTCGGTCCCGGCCATGGAGTGCATCGGCGGTACGGGGGACATCGTGACCGGCCTCGTCACCGGCCTGCTGTGCGCCGGTCTGCCCACCGCCACGGCCGCCCTGGCCGCCGCACGTCTGGCCCGCCTGCTGGCCGCCCATTGCCGGCCCGATCCGTCCACACCTGTGAGCCGCCTCATCGCCGCCCTGCCCGAGGTCCTGCCCCGCAGCAGGGACGAGATCCTCGCCCTGGGCCGGGCCTGAGCCCGCTTTGCGGCAGGTTCCTTCAAGGCCTGGAACGAGACCTTGCTCCTGCCCTGAGTCCCTGTTTTCTCCATCAAAAAGCTCCGCCTGCGTCTTGTGCGCGGGCGGAGCTTTTTTGATGGCTGGGTTACGGTGATGACCGGCTGCCGGTCGTCCCCTTTGCGGGAGCGGCCCTCCAGCAGGGCCGCTCCGGTGGAGGCACGCATCCGGGTCGTGCCGCCTGGGGGAATGCCTAGGAATACAGCAGGCTGCCCAGCAGCAGGGTCACGATGGCCGTGGCCGCGTAAGCGCCCAGGATGGCGAGGGGCGAGGACTTCCAGATGGCCTTGGTATTGCACCATTCGTTGCCGTGCAGCAGGGCCGCACTGGCACTGGCGGCAGGCGTCAGGAAAGCGAAGTGGACGCCCATGACCACCATGATGAGCGGCAGCTCCGGCGCCATACCGGAGGCCTGGCAGAAGCTGTGGATGACCGGCATGAGCACCACGCCCACGGCGCCGTTGTTCATGACCTGGGTCAGCAGGGTAGCGGCCAGGCCCAGGAACAGGGCAAAGGTCAGCGGGGTGCCGCCGGAGATGATGGGATCAAGCGCCATCATCAGGAAGGAAGTGATGCCGCTTTCAGGCTTGGCCATGGCACCGGACAGGGGCTGCACGAAGGCCAGCAGCAGCACGATGCCCCAGGTGACGCCGGAGTCCACCATGACCTTGAAGTTCAGCAGGGCCTTGCCTTCCACCTTGATGGCCGCCATGACCGTCACCAGCAGGATGACGATACCCGTATTGCCGATGGCCTTGAGGAAACGGGTCAGGAAGAAGTCCGCAGGCAGGAAGTTGGGGGCCAGGAGCAGCAGCACCAGCAGGAAGAGGAAAAGGAGCACGGTCTTCTGCACGCCGGTCAGGTTCAGACTGCCGTCGGTATCCAGCTTGTCCGCTTCCAGATTGAGCAGCTTGCTCATGTCGGGACGGAAAATGTACTTGCCGAGCACGATGAAGAACAGGGCGCACAGCAGGCAGATGAGGCAGGCGATGAGCATGTACTTGGCATAGTCGATGCCCATGCCGGACATGGTCTCATAGGCACTGAACACGGTCAGGGCCACCTGCTTGAAGGGGATCATGGACTGGCCGATCTGGGCGGCGAAGACGATGCCGAAGACCATCATGGTCGGGTAGCTGTCGCCCTTCTTGTAGCCGCAGACCTCGCACACGCCGTACAGGATGCTCCAGCCGATGAGCGCCGCCGGAGAGGCACTGGTCAGCGCCCCCAGGATGAAGATGGAGGCCAGGAAGGTGAAGCTGAACAGCCACGGCCTGCCCGCCACGAATTTGCGCGTGATGAACCAGAGGGAGATGAAGCGCGACAGACCGTAGTGGTTGATGGTGGCGCAGAAGACGAAGATGAAGAACATCATCTGCACGATGGGGTGGCCGAAACTGTTGTTCAGCAGGGTCACGGGCTTCATGCCGCCCACCAGCATCATGGCCAGCAGACCGGCCAGGCTGGGCCAGACGATCTCGATGAACACCCAGCCGTACAGCACCCCCAGGAACACGCCCACCAGGCGCATCCCCAGCGGGGTCAGGGGTTCCACAGGGTCCAGCAGGCCGAAGCCGAACATGATGCACAGACAGACGAGGCTGTGGACATAATAGGCAAGAGACAGGGGAGCTTTCTTCTCCGGGGTCGTTGCTGACATATCGTTTCCTGTAAATCGCGCGGGCACGGGGCCCTGCGCGGGGATGAAGTTGCGGACGGAATGAGCCGGAGGCAGGGAGAAGACGCCCCCGGCTCACAGAAGGAACCGCTCACGGCTCATGCCGCAAGGGATGGCACCGGCAGTCACCGGGCCGTCGGCCTAGTCCGCACGCGGAGGTTCGGGCCAGGTGAAGTTGTCCATGTAATAGCGGTACGGCTTCACGGGATAGTCATCCAGGGGCACGGGCACGGTGTGCAGCTCATGCCGTCCGTCCACCTGCCGCTGTTCGATCCACTTGAGCCAGTTGGCATTGTCACGCTGGGGGTAATCCTCGCGGTAATGACCGGCACGGGATTCCTTGCGGGCCAGGGCCGCGGTCAGGCACAGATCCGTCAGCAGCACGGTGGAGGTCGCTTCAAAGAGCTTGGCCAGCTCGTGGGCATCGCGGGCCCCCAGCTCGGGCAGGAACTCTTCCCGCACTTCGGCCACGCGATCAAGGCCACGGCTCAGGCCGCGCCCCGTCTTCATCAGGGCCACGTCGGGCGCGCTCATGACTTCGCGCATG
>ERZ827150.4841-NODE-4841-length-11431-cov-3.613836_pt1 | contig 11431 bp, 9 predicted proteins | sample MGYA00519779_ERZ827150 | MGnify/ENA primary metagenome ERZ827150 (study PRJEB31778, sample SAMEA3449267) | human gut metagenome | biome: human gut; feature: human-associated habitat; material: faeces | place: United Kingdom | collected 2010/2012 ...
TGGTAATGGAAATCAAGATTCTGCTCAAAAATATATCTATAATTATAAGACAGAAACTTACGATAAGATCACTATGTCTCAAGGATTTGAAAAAATAACTAAATTAGAAAACTACATTAATAATAATACTATTAAAATTAAATATACTGTAGATGATATGAAGGGGCAATCAATGATTCCAATAATTACTGTTACAGGGAGGGAAAGATAATGCTAGTTATAAAAAATCTTGAAAAATCTTATGGTAGTTTTAAAGCATTAAAGGGCCTAAACTTAGAAATAGAAAAAGGAGAAATTTTTGGGTTTATAGGACCAAATGGTGCAGGGAAAAGTACTACTATGAAGATAGTATCTGGACTTCTTTCCCCAGATAGTGGAGAGGTATATGTAGATGGCATAGATGCAATAAAAAATAATAAGGCTTTAAAAGATAAGATAGGGTATATGCCAGACTTCTTTGGAGTTTATGATAATTTAAAGGCAATAGAATATTTAGAATTTTATGCATCCATATATGGAATAGTTGGAGAAGAAGCAAGGAAGCTATCTATGGACTTATTAGAACTTGTGAACTTACAAGACAAATATGATGCAAATGTAGATGGATTATCTAGAGGAATGAAACAAAGACTTTGTTTAGCTAGGTGCTTAGTTCATAATCCAGAACTACTAATTTTAGATGAGCCAGCCTCAGGCATGGATCCAAGAGCTAGATTTGAAATGAAGGGAATATTAAAAAATCTTAAGGAAATGGGAAAGACTATAATAGTTTCCTCTCATATATTATCTGAGCTTGGTGAAATATGTACTAGAATAGGAATAATTAAAAATGGAGCTATAGTTTGTGAAGGAACAGTAGAAGATGTTATGTTAATGGCATCAGGTACTGCCCCTATAAATATAACTGTTATGGATAAAGTTGAAGAGACTATTGGAATTTTAAAAGAACAACCAGAAATAAAAGAAATATCTGTTGATAGTAATAAAATAACCATTAACTTAGCTGGTGGTGATAAAGAAGCTATGGATATCTTAAAAAAATTAGTATTAAAGGATATACCAGTTATAAATTACAGTAAGGCTGCAGGTAATTTAGAAGAAGTATTTATTCAAATAACAGAGGAAAATAATTAAAAGGGGGAATTTTGATATGAGAATAAATCCAGTATTAAGAAATGAAAGTAAATTATCTGTAAGAACTCCGAGATTTTCATTGATGATATTGATATATATATCAGTTTTAGCTACAGGGATTTTAATATTTTATAATAGTTATAGTAGAGACATATATGCTTCAGGAATAAATCCACAAGGAGCAGTTACCTTATATATTACAATGGCAGTGATTCAAGCTATATTACTTATGTTTATAGTACCATCTTTAACTGCAACATCTATTTGTTCTGAAAGAGAAAAGCAAACTTTAGATATTTTATTATCAACAAGATTAACTCCACTTCAAATAATATTTGGTAAGCTGTCAGCTTCATCATTAAAGGTAATTATGTTAGTAATATGTACAATACCTTTATATGCAATTTGTGGATTAATTGGTGGTGTAAAATTAAGTAATATATTAATTTTAACAGGATCTTTTATTATAAACACTATATTTGTTGGTGCCATTGGAGTATTTATTTCTACTTACTCTAAAACTTCAAAAGCAGCAACAGCCTTAACTTATGCCTTAGTTCTATTTATATTTGTTGGGACAATAGTTATAGCATTTATTATTTTAACTCTTAATGCATACAGAGGTGCGTATAATAACAATATTCCTAAAATACCTATTATTGCATACCTAAGTCCAGCTACAGGATTCTTTATTATGCTATCTAACCAAGTTGGCTTTGGAGGAAATTCTTTTTATTTCATAGGTCAAATGGGTGTTAATAAATATGCAGATTATATTAGTATAGGAATTCAATTATTATTAAGTGTTGTATTTATATATTTTGCAGCTAGGAAATTAAATCCTCTAAAAGGAAGAATAAGATTAAAAAAAATTAGAAAAGAGGGTACTAAGAAAAAAGTAAAGGAGTAGAGCTATGAATTCTTTAAATAATGAAATTTTAACCTTTATAAAAAAGGCATCAAAAAGAATTAAAGCTAACTTTATAATTAATTTAAGCATAATAGGTTTAAAATACCTATTATGCTTAGTCTTATCTTTACTTTTAATATCTTTATTTATAACTATTCCATATATAGAGGAAGTTTCTTTAATAGTTTTATTAGTAGGATTAATAGCTATAATTATTTTTGGTTTTATTAAAGCTCCTGATAATAAAAAGGTTGCTTTAATAGTAGATTCAAAGGGATTAAAAGAAAGACTTACAACTTCTTTAGAATTTATTAATGATGAAGATAGTATTTCTATAGCTCAAAAAAATGATACTTTAAAATTTATAAGAAACTTTAATATAAAAGAAAATCTTAAAATCTCTATTGATAAAAAGCAAATCCTTTTGGTAATAGCCTTAATAGGATTATGTATTTTGACTTCCTTTATAGATACAAGTGCAAAAAAGGAAGCTAATAAGATTAGGGAGTTTAATACTTATCAACAAGAGTACATTAAAAAGGTGGAAGAAGAAAAGAAGAATGTGGATAAGTTAGAAGATTTATCAGAGGAAGAAAAGGAAGCCATAAAAAAGATATTAGAAGATGCAAAGAAGGAATTAAAAGAAAGTGAAAAAAAGCTTCATGTTAATAAAACCTTAGAAAGAATGGAAAAAAAATTAGAGGATGCAAAAGATAAAGCTAAAAATGATAAGAGTAAAGAAGCTATAGAAAATATGCAGAAAAATCTATTAGATAAATTTAATAAGGAAAAAGAAGAGGGAGCTAAGAAGGATTTAAATAAGTTAGTTAATGATCTTATGAAAAAGAAAGAAAGTAAAGACTTAGCAGAGGCAATTTTATCAAAGGATAAGGAAGCTTTGGAGAAAGCCTTAGGAGATTTAAAGAAGTCAATAGGAAATATGAGTTCTAGTGAGCTAAATAATTTATCAAAATCTCTTGCAAGTGCTTCAGAAGGGGTAGATGATGAAAATTTAAAGGAAGCTTTAGAAAATGCTTCAAATTCTGTTTTAGATGGAAAGCTTGATGCTGAAAGCTTAAAAGAAGCTATTGAAAACTCTCAAAATAATAGTGAAGGCAAGAAAAAAGATGGCAATGGAGAAGTAGAGAACTCTGGAGAAGTAGAGAACTCTGGAGAAAGTGAAGGTTCAGGCGAAGGCGAAGGAAATGGCCAAGGCGAAGGCGAAGGTGAAGGAAATGGCCAAGGTAATGGAGGTCAAGGCGGAACAGGCTGGGATACTGGTAGCAATGAAGGTAATGAAAATGATATAGATAATAAAAAGGGAGAACAAGTTTATATTCCAGGAAGAGATATTGGAAAAGATGAAAATTTAACTGGAAATAAAAATGAAAATGGAGATTCTCAAAGTATAGAATCACAAAATGGATTTAATTTAGATGGAAGTAAAATTGATTATGATAAAGTAATTGGAGATTATACAAATAGTGCTTTAGAAGGAGCAAATAATAGCAATCTTCCAGAAAGTCTAAAGGATCTTATTAAGGATTATTTTGAAGGATTAAACTAAGGGGTGAATACAATGGAAGTAAATGAGAAAGAAATGATAGAAATATGTGAAAAGATAAGAAAATGTGAAGAAGAAATATCTAAGGGAATAATAGGACAAAAGAATATAATTAGAGAGGTTTTAATAGCTATATTTGCAGATGGAAATGTGCTTTTAGAAGGTATGCCTGGAATGGGAAAAACTCAATTAGTTAAAACCATTGGTAAAGTGTTAAATTTGAAATTTTCAAGAATTCAATTTACACCAGATTTAATGCCAGCAGATGTAGTTGGTACTAATATAGTTGTTAAAGAAGGAGATAAAACCTTATTTAAGTTTGAAAAAGGACCTGTATTTACGAATCTTTTATTAGCAGATGAAATAAATAGAGCTACACCAAAAACTCAATCTGCTTTGCTTGAAGCAATGGGAGAAAAAACTGTTACTGTAGGGAAAAAGACTTATGAGATGTCAAAACCTTTTATGGTTCTTGCAACTCAAAATCCTATTGAGCAAGAAGGAACTTATCCATTACCTGAAGCTCAATTAGATAGATTTTTATTTAAATTAAATGTGGATTTCCCTAACCTACAAGAATTAAAAGATATAATGGATTTAACATTAACAAATGATAAAACTGAAATTAATTCTGTTCTTGAAGGTGATGAAATATTAAAAATAAGAGAATTAATAAGAGAAATTAAGATTGCAGATTCTGTTATGGAATACGCCTTAAAATTAATACTAGCAACTCATCCAGAAATAGAAGATGGAGCTGAAATAGTTAAAAAATATGTAGAAGCAGGAGCAAGTCCAAGAGCAGCTCAAGGAATAATTAGTGGAGCAAAGGTAAGAGCTGTAATGGAAGGGCGATTAAATGTTTCTTTTGAAGATATTAAGGAGTTAGCTTATCCTGTTTTAAGACATAGAATAATATTAAATTTTGATGCTATAACTGAAGGTTTAACTGTAGAAAGTATTATAGGAACTTTATTAGAAGATTTAAAGGTTGTGTAGAACATGGGTGAAAGGTTATTTAATGAAGACTTTTTTAAAAAACTAAATAAAATTAATATGCATATTAATTTTAAACTTTCATCTGGCACTCAAGGAGGAAGAAAATCTAAGGCAAAGGGTGTCTCTGTTGAGTTTTCTGATTATAGGGATTATGCACCAGGAGATGACTTTAGAAGAATAGATTGGAATGCCTATGGAAGATTTGATAAGTTTTTTGTTAAGGTTTTTATGGAAGAAAGAGAAGGCGTATTTAACTTTTTTATAGATAAATCTAAGTCTATGGATTATGGAGCAGTAAATAAAAAAGATACTGCATTAAAGATAGTAGCTGCCTTAAGTTATATTGCTTTGAATAATTTAGATAGGGTAAATATTTCTACTATGGATAGTGGAAATATAGAAAACATTAAATCTGCAGCAGGAAATAAGGCTTTTCAAAGAGTACTTAGAGAGCTTGATAGCCTAGAGTTTAAGGGAAGTACAGATTTAATAAAAAGTATTAAAAAGAGGCCTTTAACACCTAGAGGAGTTTCAGTTGTAGTTTCTGATTTTTTTAATAATTATGGTCTGAAAGATTTAGAAGAAGCTTTAAAATATTTAGCTTTTAAAAAGCAAGAAATAATTTTAGTTCAAATTCTTTCTGAGGAAGAAATAAATCCAGAGTTTAGTAATGAAATAACATTTATAGATTCTGAAACTAATGAAGCTGTTAAGATGAGTTTAACTCCAAATGTAATAAAGGAGTATAAGAAAGCCTTAAAAGTATATAAAAAATCCTTAGAAGATTTAGCTAAAAAATATGGTGGAAAATTTATGAGTGTTAGCTCATCAATGGAAATAGAAGAAATTATTTTAGGTGAGTTTAGCAAAAAAAGAGTACTTTATTAAGGGGGATGTTGTTATGGGATTTACTAATTTATGGCCATTGTTTTTACTTATAACTATTCCTCTTTTAGTATTACTTTATATATTAAAAAGAAAGTATAGAGAGGAAGTAATTTCTTCAACTCTTTTATGGAATGAAGTTTATAAGAATACAAGAGCAAACACACCATGGGAAAAGCTTAGAAAAAATATAATGCTACTACTACAAATAATTATATTATTATTACTTATATTAAGTTTAATGAGACCATTTTTAAATTTTGGAGGGAAAACTTACAAAAATATAATTTTAGTAATAGATAATACTGCAAGCATGAGTGCAGAGTATGGAGATGGAAGTAGGTTAGAGGAAGCTAAAAGATTAGCAAAGGAAGTTTTATCTTCTACTAAGGATGATACAAATACTTATATTATATCCTTTGATGGAAATAGTAACTTGCTTCAAAATGGAGATTTTAATAAAGAAATTTCAAATGAGGTTATATCATCAATTTCTCAAAGTTATAATACTGGAGAAATAAGTGAAAGCTTATCCTTTGTAAAAGCAATAGGAGAAGGTATAGAAGAGGAGTATGAAGTAATTGCAATTACTGATAAAGATTTTTCATTAGGAGATGTTAATGGAAAGGTAGTGTCCTTAGCTAATTCAGGAGTAAATGCTTCTATAGATAATATATCTCATAAATTCTTAGAGGATAAGGTAAGAGTAATTGCAACTATTACTAACAGAGGTTCTGGAGAATATTCAGGAGACTTTTCACTATATGATGGAGAAGAACTTATATCGGTAGAAACTTTAGATCTTAAAGAAGGTGAAAATAAAACTTTAACCTTTGACTTACCATCCATTAAATCTGAATTCTTAAGAGGAGAACTTTCCAGGAAGGATATGATTTTAGAAGATAATACTTATAATCATGTTATAGGAAAGAAAAAAGTAAATAAAGTTCTTATTGTTACAGAACAAAATTTATTTTTAGAAAAAGCCTTTGCTAGTATTCAAAACACTGAAGTTTATAAGACTAATAGTGCATCTAATTTAACTAGTGAAGATAATTATGATTTATATGTATTTGATAATGTTACACCAGATATTATGCCATCTAAGGGAAGCATATTATTTATTAATCCTTCATCAAATGAATTCTTTAATGTAATTAATGGAGGAGAAGGTGGAGAAGCTAAGGCTGTTATTGGAGAAGTTTCAAAGTATTTGGAGGAAACTACTTTTACAGCTGCTAAATATAACTCAATAGAAATACCTTACTATGGAAGAGGTTTCTTAAATATAGATGAAGACTTTATAGGCTTTAAGGGAGAAGTTGATGGAAGGAAAATAGCTGCATTATCTTTTGATCTTCATAATAGTGATTTTCCACTTAAAAAGGAATTCCCAATTTTAATGTATGAGCTTGGAGAAAATCTAATTTCAAGTGGAATGATTTATAAAAATAATTTTAAAGCTGGTGAAAAAATTATTGCTAAAGGCTTATCTTTAGATGAAAATATTTCACTAACTTATCCAAATGGAGATACTTTGGAGATTTCTTCTGGTGATGAGATAAGAGAAGATAATAATCTTGGAATATATAAGCTTGAAGATAAAGAAGAAAAAGAATTATTTTCAGTTAACTTCCCTTCAGAGAAAGAGGGAAATACAAATGTTAACAACATTAGTGAAAGTGAAAATATAGCTAATGTAAAATCAGATTTAAAGAGAGGTTTAAATATTTCTCCTTTACTTATAATTTTAGCAATGGCAGTAGTAGCTTTTGAGTGGATAATGTATAAGAAGGGTAATTAGGAGGTAAAGAATATGAAGATAGAAATAGGAAACTTATATTTTTTAATATTTATCCCAATAGTCTTTGCCTTTATGTACTATAGTTTAAAAAAATATAAGTTATATAATAAAAATCAAATAGTTGTATTTATAAGTAGGGTGATAATATTTACCTTATTAATATTAGCTTTAGGAAATATAACCTTAAACTTAAAAGGAAGAAATATTTCTACAGTATTTTTACTAGATGTTTCAGAAAGTGCTTCTGACTTTGAAGAGTCAGGCAAGGATTTTATATCTACAGCCTTAGAAAAAATTCCAAGTGGAAATAAGGCAGGTGTAGTTTTATTTGGTGACAACTCAAAAGTTGATAAGGTGCTAAATAGAAAAAAAGAATATAAATCTATTAATGAAAAGCCTATAGCTACAGCTACAAATATTCAAGAAGCAGTTGAAAGTGCTTTAAGTTTATTTGAAAGAGGAGGCTCAAAAAGAATAGTTTTAATTACTGATGGAGAAGAAAATCAAGGTGATATATTAAAAACTATTCCACTTATTAATGAGCAAAAAATAGATTTAAAAGTATATAAGATAACTGGTGAAAAAGGAAATGAAGTTTATGTAGATGGTGTGAAGGTACCAGATAATATATCTGTAGGTGAAGAATTTTCAGTATCTATAGATATTAAATCTAATTATGCAACCAAAGCTAAATTATCATTATTTTCTGGTAGAACTAAAGTTGGGGAACAAGAAGTTCAAATACAAAAGGGGAAAAATTCCTTTGTTTTTAAAGATAAGCAAGCTTCAGGAGGCTTTAAAGGATATAGAGTATTAATTGAAGCAGAAGAAGATACAAATAAATCTAATAATGAATATAGTACTTTTACTAATGTAATAGATAGACCTACTATACTTCTTGTTAATGGAATAAAGGCAGATTCTACAGCACTAGAAGAGATATTAGTGAATTCTGGAGCAAATATAAAGAAAATATCTCCAAGTGCATCCCCAAGTACTTTAAATGAAATGCTTGAATATAAGACAATAGTTTTTAATGATGTTCATAGAGATGATTTAACTAATGGTTTTATGGATAACATTGAAAGTTATGTTAAAGATTATGGTGGTGGTTTAATTACCTTTGGTGGTGAAGATTCTTATGCACTTGGTGGTTATAAAGATACAGCCTTAGAAAAAGTTTTACCAGTGTATATGGACAAGAGAGGTAAAAATGAAGTTCCAGCAATAAGTATTAACTTAATTATAGATAAGTCTGGAAGTATGAGTGCAGAAGGAGGAGGTGTAAGTAAATTAACTTTAGCTAAAGAAGCTGCTATGAAGGCTTTAGAAAATTTAAGAGAAGTTGATGAAATATCAGTTATAGCCTTTGATGATACTTATGATGTAGTTGTACCACTTCAAAAGGTTGGAGACAAGGAATATATAAAGGAAATGATTTCAGGTATACAAATCAGAGGTGGAACCTCTATATATCCAGCTCTTGAGCAAGGTTATAATATGCAAGTTGAAAGTAATGCAAAGATAAAGCACACTATATTACTAACAGATGGTCAAGATGGGTATGGTTTTGATAATTATGCAAGTTTACTTAAAGGCTTTAATGATAATAATATAACTCTTTCAACAGTTGCAGTTGGAGAAGGTGCAAATGCAGATCTTTTAGGACAATTAGCATCCATTGGACGAGGAAGAAGTTATTATACTGATATATACACTGATATACCTAGAATATTTGCAAAGGAAGTTTTATTATCAGCAGGAACTTATATAATCAATGAAGAATTTACACCAAAAATATTAAGTAATCACGAAATACTAGCGGGTGTAAAAACATCAGATGGTATTCCAAGTCTTCTTGGATATATTGGAACATCAATAAAGGAAAATGCAGTTGAAATTTTAAGCTCAAGTCATGATGAACCAATATTAGCAGCTATGCAATATGGAATAGGTAGAACTGTAAGCTTTACTTCAGATGTTAATGGACAGTGGAGTAAAAATTATTTAGCTTGGGAATATGGACCACAGCTTATAAAAAATATGGTTTACTTTACTATTCCAAAGTATGGAGAAGAAGGATATTTAAATATTAGTCAAGAAGGTAATGAAGCAAAGATAGAATTTTACAATGATAATATTTCAAAAGATGCAAAAGTAAAGGGAATATTTAATGGAGAAAATGGCGAAGAGGGAGAATTTGAGTTAGCTCAAGTAGAACCAGGAAAATTCTCTGCAAATGTGCCACTTAATTCATTAGGATTCTATAATTTCAATATAAGAGAAGAGGAAAATGGTGAAATAACTAATAACTATAAAGGGGCTTTTGCACTTCAATATTCAGATGAATATAAATTCAATACTAATGCTGAAAAGCTAGATGTAGTGGTAAAAGAAACTAAGGGAACTTTTATTAATAAGCCAGAAGAAGTATTTGAAGGAAAGCTTGAAAGAGAATATAAGAAAATCAATTTAACTACACCTCTTTTAATTATAAGTATCTTATTATTTATGCTTGATATAGCTTATAGAAGATTAAACTTAGACTTTATTAAGATATTTAATAAAAACAAGAATAAGCTTAAAAAGGAAAAGAAACAAAAAGAAAATTCAAATATTATAATGAAGGAAAAAACTAAAAATATAAATTCAGTTAAAGAAGACACTGCTATTTTAAATAAAGAAAACAAAAATAAGGATAAAATAATATCAACAGAAAAGAATGATATTAAAGATAATGTACAAGAAGATATAAGAGAAGAAATAGAAAAAACTAAGAAAGTTAAAAAGACTAAAAAACAAGAAACTAAGAAGGATAATAAACAAGGTTCTCTTGATACTAGTGCATTACTAAAAAAGAAAAGTGATAGAAAGAAAATATAAAGGAGATGTTGACAGCATCTCTTTTATATTTTTTAGGTAATATCTACATATATGTTCAATTTATTTCTTATGTATATAACATACCTAAATATGGTATAATCCAAGGGTATAATTTAATAGTTGAATACGGGCTACTGGTATCACTTACCTTTCTTATGAAGGGAGGTGATATTAATGAGTAACGATGATTTAATGTTACTATTTACAGCAGGTATATTCTTAATAGCATTATTAACATTTATAGTGTTACTTATAGAAAAAATATCAAAAAAATAGTAGCCCCGACTCGCAATTGGAAACTACTATTTTTTACAGTATTAAATTATAGTGATACCAGTTGCCTAAGCAACTTTAATTGTATAATAAGAGTGTTACAGCACTCTTATTTTATTATATTTATTTTTTATTTATCTTTATATTAGGTTTGATTGGCTAAATCAAAGATTTAGAATGTCACTTAGCTTTGCATAAGTTCGATTGGCTAAATCAAAGATTTAGAATCTCACTTATATTATATCAAATTATTATAGAAAATAAACATAAATTTAGAGAAAGTAAAATACTTTAGTTATTGGCTATGTTTTAGAATAATGTTGATAATATATATGGTGAATTTAAAAGAGCAGCGATTTCTAAATCACTGGTCTTTAGTTTGTAATAGTTTAAGATTGTTCATTATATCTAATCGATGAATTTATAGAGTAGTGCAGGCTATACTTTGTAAGTACGAGCAATAGCTTCTGATAAGCTATCTTTAAATCTCAAATTTTAAAATTTAATTCTCCTTCTTATTACTCTTGATATTAATTATTATTCCAATTAGTAATATTAAAATACCAAATAATAAACGTGTAGGGCTTACATTAGTTACAGAAGATGTTACTATGAAATTGAATATTAAAGTAACACCAATGGTAATAATTACACGTCCGAAGAATCCTAATATTTTATTTGTTTTCAATGTATTTTTCATTCTATCTCCCCATTTTATTCAGTTTAAGCTGCTCACAAAATTTCTGTTTATTGAGCAGTTAAACAAACAACTAACTCGTTTTTAACTACAATTGCGTATTAATATATATTTCAATTATACATTTAATTGGAATATAATTCCACAACAAATAGAAAGAATATGCTCTTGTTGAAAAAAATAATAATTATCAACATCTAAATGAAACAGAGCCTAATTATTTTATAATTACATACATTTTTTACTTTTTTTTAAGATTCTATATATGTAAATTAATATATC
>ERZ827150.4845-NODE-4845-length-11416-cov-2.636564_pt1 | contig 11416 bp, 10 predicted proteins | sample MGYA00519779_ERZ827150 | MGnify/ENA primary metagenome ERZ827150 (study PRJEB31778, sample SAMEA3449267) | human gut metagenome | biome: human gut; feature: human-associated habitat; material: faeces | place: United Kingdom | collected 2010/2012 ...
GGCTCCTTTAGCAGCAGCCCAACCAGCTGAACCCTCTCACAAGGAAAAACAAATGGCTCAAAAAATCATTCATATCGAAGGCATGCACTGCGGACACTGCACTCAGTCCGTCGAAAAAGCGCTCAAGGCACTGCCCGGCATTGATGCCGTTGAAGTGAGCCTTAAAGAGCAGGAGGCCCGAGTCGACGCAGATCTTTTCGTAACTGACGACATGCTCCGGGCAACCGTTGAAGGAGCGGGCTTCAAAGTCACGGGCATTGAATAACGCCTCCCGCAGCTCAATTGAAGGGCGTGCCTATCATGCACTGCATGACAGACACGCCCTTTTGACTGCAAGAGCTCTGCCGCTCGAGAATCTCAGAGCGTTTATGGAGGAAAACCGGTCAGCAGGTCATTTCATCATGGGAACTACGCAGATGTTTTGTTTAAATGACTATCTTCGCGATCTTCAGGAAGTCGTCGATCTTGACTGCGGCAGCAGCAACTGCACCGGCGTCACTAGAGCCGCAGAAATCATGAAACGCCGCTTCGATGCGATTGGTTTTGCCGCTGAGCTTGTTGATCTTGGCAGCCAAGCCGGCCGAGGACTCTTTGCCGTCAATCAGCCCAATGCCGACCATTATGACGTTCTCTTCAATGCGCACCTCGACACGGTCTATCCGGACGGTACTGCCGCCCTGCGGCCTTTCACCGTTGACAAAGAACGCATCTCCGGCGCGGGGTGCGCTGACTGCAAGGCTGGCGTCGTTGCCATTTTTCATGCGCTCAAAAATGCCCGGTCCCAAGACCTCAATCGACTCTCTATTGCCGTGGCCTACAATCCCGATGAGGAAATAAGCTCTGTATCCTCGGGCGCTTGGCTCTCGTCGCTTGCCCAAAAGAGCCGGCTCGCCGTGGTATGCGAACCGGGGCGGCCGAACGGGGCCTTTGTGCGTTCGCGCAAAGGCCGTGCTGTTTGGGAAGTCGTCTTCCGCGGCGTCGCCGCTCATGCCGGCAATAATCCGCAGGACGGACGTTCGGCCATATTGGCCGCCGCTCGCTTCACGCTCGAAGTTAATCAGCTTCAGGACTACAGCGGCAAAGGCACCTCGGTCAATGTCGGCGTCATTCACGGCGGCACGGTATGCAACACCGTGCCGGACCTCTGCAAGCTCACGATTGACCGCCGATGCTGCCGGGATGAAGACGGTCAAGCGATTGATGACGCCATCGAAGCCCTTGCACGAAGGAGCTGCGGCGACGGCATTCATGTTGAAGCCAAACGGCTGTCGCTTTCACCAGCAATGCCTTATTCCGAAAAGAACCGCCCGCTCATTGAGCTCGTGAATGAAGCTGCACGTTTGGAAGGCTTTGAAGCCCAATGGGCGGACGCAGGCGGCGGTTCGGACGCCAACCGCATAGCTGCTGCCGGTACGCCGGTGATCGACGGCGCAGGTCCTGCGGGCGGGGGCTTTCACTCCGCCAAAGAATACCTGCTCATCCCGACTATTGAGCCGCGCGTGCGCGTGCTTTCGCGGCTCCTCACGCTCTTGTGAGCCATTCACACCGCTTCCCAAAAAACAGTCCGGCTGCTGCGGACGCAGCAAACCGGACTGTCAGGAGCGAAGAGAGACCATCTTCACATTATTTTTCGTGGCAGCCTGCATCGCTGCACTTTTGGAAATTCTCCATGTGATGGCACCCGTAGCACATCGACAGTGAGGCGGGTTCGGGTTTAAAGTCCTTGGGAACCGGAATCGGGTGAGCCTGATGGCAGCCCGTGCACTCCGGCACAACCTTTGCGCCGGCATGCGGGTTAGCGGCATTAGGATCAAGGTATTGATGGGGCTGGACAGGCGATCCAAATTCATCCTTCCAGTTCTTTGTCTGCTCTCTCAGGGCGTCAAAGCTGCCGCCGTGACACATGAGGCATTGTTCGGGCTTCATGGTCTCAGCGGCCTGAACCTCGGGCGCCGGAGAGAGCATCATGAGCACTGCAGCCGCAGCTGCGAGCGTAATGATGGAGGTCGTTCTCATGATGCTCTAGGTCTCCAGGAAGTGGGTTCGGTTTATTTACTTCTTGAGCGAGGCGAAGGTGTCGCCAAGCACATAGGCTTGAATAAGACCGCGAGAGAGACCGTGCATGGAGGAGCCGCCCGTCACTTCGCCAGCTGCATAGAGACCCGGGATCTTTTCGCCTTCCCAGTCAAGCACTTCACAGGCATTGTTCACATGCAGACCGCAGTAGCAGTCGTGAAGCGTGACGGAAGTCCACGCCGCATAGAACGGCCCTTTCTCGATCTTGTACTGGGGCTTGGGTTTGTCAAAGTCCGGATCCGCACCGGCGTCGACGTAGCTGTTGTACTTCGCAACGGTTTCAGCCAGAATCTTCGGATCCATCTTGTGCGACATGTACGGATTCGTGTTGATCTTCTCTGCGAGCTCTTCAATCGTATCGGCTTTGAAGAAGTATTCCGGATCAACACTCTTTTCATCCGTATGCATACGTTCGCGCTTGATGGCTTCACTGTCGAAAATAGCCCACTGAGGACCAGCCGACCAATCCGGGGCATGCGACCCTTCATTGATCTGCAGCGCTGCGGCGATGAAGTTGATCGGGTTGTACTTCGTACGGTCGATATTGCGCCAATTACCCTGAACGTACGGGTTCTTGTCAAGTTCCTTGAAGAAGGCGCCGTTCGTGCCGTTCATCAGGCCGCGGGTGCTGTTGGCCGTGCCGTAGCTCGTCAGTTTGCCGGAATCAGCCGTCAAGCCGGCCGACGAAGTTTCTTCAAAGAAGCGTTTGCCGACCCAGTTGACAACGATGGCGTTCTGCCAGTTGCGAAGCGCTACGCCGGAATGCTTCACGAGCGGGAAGATCGGCGATTCAGGCGCCCAGCGCAGATACGTGTCGCGCACGCCGATCACTGCACCGCGGGTAAGTGAAATCGGGCGTTCCGTATAAGCATTCGTCAGACCCCAAAGGCCAGCGCCAACCTTAATAGCGGCAAGCGTGCCGGAGCCGTCCTGCGGCGAATATTCGCAGGCAGCCGAAGCGAATTCCTTCGTGAGACGCGGATCGACCATGCGGCGGAAGGTCACATTGTCGGTATAGCCGGCGGTAGCAAGCACGACGGCCTTCTTGGCACCGACGACGATCTTGTCCTTCTTGGACTCCACATTGCCGTCACTGCGGAAACTCTTGAGTTCCGTACCGTCCGGGAGAACCTTCGGCGTACGATGGGCCTTCAAACCCACAACGCGGCCCTTTTCGTCGACGATCAGTTCGTCCATGTAGAAGTTAAGCAGGAACTTAACGCCGACCTTGCGGGCTGCATCTTCGAGCGAGCGCATCAGCACTGTGCCGCTCGTGCCGGCAGGCGCTTCGAGATTGGCGCCCTTCGTCCATGAGAAGTGGAGTTCACGCGGTGCGCTGCAGCCTGCGCCGTAAGCACCGGCATTGTCAGGCTTCTTGTCGAGGAACGGAACGCCGATTTTGACCAGCCAGTCATAAGTTGGCACAGATTCTTTGGCGATCATCGCCTGCATGTCACGGTCATTGAAGCGATAGTCGGCAAAGCCGTTCGGGAGCGTCACTGACCAGTCCGTCAGATCTTTGAAAATCGTCTCAGGAGAGTCTTCAATGCCGTACTTTTGCTGCATAGCATTGCCGCCGCCCAAAAGCGTATTGCCCTGAGAAATGATGGCGTGGCCGCCGATATCGTAGTTAGCATCAACCACGAGAACCGAAAGACCCTGTTCGACTGCGCGAATAGCAGCCGGAATGCCTGCGGCGCCGGCACCGACGACAATCACGTCGGCCTTGAAGTCCCACTTCGAAGGAACTTTGGCTTCAGCGGAGCTCGATACACCCAGCATCATGCCGCCCATAGCGGCTGAACCAGCGATGAAGGAGCGACGAGATAGATTCGCAGACATGGTTTTCTCCTTTTCTACGTGCGTACGGCATTGACCGCACACTTTTAGTTTTTTCGGAAAGCGGCGTTTGAATAACGGCCACGGGCTGTATTCATTACGCACTTTCTTCCGATGAAAACAATTTCCCAAACGAGGTACTCGAGTAGCCTGACAAGCGTCAACAAATCTATGCGTTCAGGAAAAGCGCGCAATCAGTCCTCTGCCTAGAATGAGAGAACAGAAGCACCGATCGGCAGCTCAAAAACCATGTCCGCACTTTTCCCTTCATGTATTCGCCAGCGCTCAGCGCTCCTGCCGACTTTGTGTCGGCGAGCGGCACTGCTTCTGCTTGTCCTTGCCTTCACGCCAAGCCTTGCTGCAGCGGCGGCCGACACGGCGCGCCTGCCGAACTTATCTGGCACGGGCCAGACGCGGCTCGCCTTTCCCGTGCCCACGGCGCAGCCTGATACACCCACCAATCTGGCACATCAAGGACACCAGGAACCGCAGCCCGCTCAAGAACCGATGAGCGCGTCCGACATATCAGAGAGCGCTCACCGAGCCAATCGGACGGATGCCCTTTCATCGGCCACTGCGCAGATTTTCCAAAATCGACCGCTTCGCGTCGGGATCATTTCGCTTTGGGAGCAGCCCGTTACCACCGAAGCGCTGATGAATACGCTTGAAACCATTGAGAAGGCATTTGCACCCTATCCGGTTGAGATCTATCCCAGAATTCCTTCCCCCAAGCTTGAACATTTGATCGAAACGGGCAATATCGATGTTTTCATTGCCAGTTCAGGCTTTTCCATGCGCATGTCGCCGCACGGCGTTCTCCCTGTAGCCACGCTCATCACGGATCTGCAGCCCAATCCCAATACGGGTGTAGCCACCACTTTCCTCGTGCGTGCCGATGAAGAAAACATCAAAACCATCGCGGACCTCAAAGACAAACGCCTCTCGGCAAGCTACGCCTCAGCCTTCATGAGCTATCGCACAGGGCTCGGCGAAATTGCCGTCCGCGGATATGATCCGGAGCATTTTTTCAGCGATATTCACTTTACCGGCGACAGCGAAAACGCGGCCATCGCTTCCCGCCTCGATACGCATGAAGCCGACGTTGCCATGGTTCGCGCCTGCTGGCTCGAACACCAGCCGCCCGAAGTCCGGTCCCGCTACCGTGTCCTTGAACCCCGCGAAGATCCGACGCTGCACTGCGTTCACACCTCGCGCACCTACCCCAACATCATGGTGTCTGTGCTCGAAGGCTCCGCGCCGGGTGCGGCGCATGTGATCGCCCGCACACTCCTCTCAATCAAGGAAATTGCACCCGGTCACCATTGGGGTGTAGCCACCGACCTTCGTCCTGTTAATCGGCTCTACCGCGAACTCAAAATCGAAAACTACGCTTATCTGCGCGACATTTCCTTCAAAGATTGGCTGACGAAAAACCTCGCCTGGTGCGTATTGGCTGCAGCGATGATTCTTGGGCTTGCTTTTCACAGCTGGCGTGTCGGTTACCTTGTGCGGGTGCGCACGGCTGAACTTGAAGCCAGTATTGAAGAGGAGCGTAAATCGCAGTTTCGGCTGGAAGAAATGCGCGGGCGCATGGAACGCATGCAGAAAGCGACCATCGTGGGACAGCTCTCCAACCTGATTGCTCATGAACTTGCTCAGCCGCTCGCAGCCGTTCAGTATTACCTTGACGGCATGAAAACACTGCTTTCACGCCAGCCGGTTAATACCGCCATGCTGGAAAAAAGCCGCGTTGGCATTGAGCAGGGACTTGAACGCACCAAAGCGATCGTTGCCAAAGTCCGCGGCTATTCGCGCAACCAAACCCGCCGCGACAGAACGGTGTCCTTAAAGACCACCATTGACAATGTACTGACCGCCATTTCTCCGGATCTGCAGCGCTCTGTGGCCTTCAAGTGTGAGTCCGTTGAGGGCATTGAGGTGTTGGGCGACGCGCTCGAACTCGAACTGCTCATGAGAAACCTCATCAAAAATGCTTTTGAAGCCGCCGCCTCCGCTGCTAGTGACAGCACTTCCGGCGCTCAAGAGGTTCCGACCGTATCCGTGCGTACAGAGCCCGATCCGACAGACAAAACAAATCGTTCAGTGCTCATCACCATCGAGAACACTGGCCTGCAGATGACCAATGCCGCCTTCAACGAGCTCACTACGCCGCTCATCACGACCAAAGCTGCAGGGCATGGACTCGGTGTTCCCATTGCAATTGCCATCGCCGAGGCCTCCGGCGGGCGACTGACCTTCTTTGAGCGCCCGCAGGGCGGCGTCATCGCGCAAGTTCGACTCCTGCGCGCCGGCTCGTACCCCTCGAAGAACACAGCCGCTGCCGAATTCTCCTCTTCTTCGCACTACGACATTCCGCCTCAAGCATCATGACCGACCAGAAGCAAACTGACGGCTCCGGCCTCAAAACACTCGAAGATCTCCAGCGAACGGTGCTCATCCGAATCGTTGATGACGATGCCGAAGTCCGCGATGCACTCTCCTTCATGCTCTCCTGCCGCGGCTGGCAAACGGCTGCCTGGGGATCGCCGAAGAATTTCTTAAAGCCTGGCGCTCAACGCCTCCCGGGTGTCTGCTCCTAGACATCCGCATGCCCGGCATGTCCGGACTGGAACTCCAGGAGCGCATGAAGGCTCAGAATCTGTCGCTTCCCATCATCTTCGTCACTGGACACGGCGATGTGCCCACCGCAGTCCGAACGCTCAAACTCGGTGCTTTTGATTTCCTTGAAAAACCCGTTGATGCCGAGGCGCTCGCTGACGCTATTGAGGCGGCAAGCCGCGTGAGTGTTGAGGCGTCGCAGGGCGCGCTGCCCAAACAGGCCGTGGAGCAGATTCTCGCGGAAATGAGTCCGCGAGAACACGAAATCACTGAGCTTCTTAAGGAGGGTCTTGCCAATCATGACATTGCCGAGCGTCTCGACCTTTCAGATCGTACAGTGCAGGGACACCGCAACAACATCTATAAGAAGCTGCGGGTGCACAACTTAAAGCAATTCCTAACGGTGCTCGAAGGCGGCTAAATCATCCCATTGAAATCACTCCTTCACGCCGCGGCTGAACGGCAGCTCGTCAGCCGCGAGTCCAAGTTCCAACGCAAGAAGATGACGTTTGGCGGCATATCCGCCGCCATAGCCCGTGATGGAACCATTCGCGCCGACGACGCGGTGACAAGGAATGATGATGGAAAGCGGATTGGCGCCCACGGCACCGCCCACCGCCCGCACAGCTTTCGGCGAGTTCACCTCCCGCGCAATTTCCCCATAGGAAATCGTCTTGCCGTATGGAATTTTGGTGAGTGCGTGCCAAACACGCGTTTGAAACTCGCTGCCAATCAGCCTTAACGGGACGGTGAACACCTGTCGCCGCTGATCAAAATACTCCGCAAGCTGCACCTGAGCGAGGTCAATAACCGATGAGGCATCTTCGACCATAGGAAGCTTGGTCAGTCGGGTCAGCCGATTGAGCGTTGCCGCTCGATGCCAGCCATCCACCCAGTCGCACATTACAAGCTCCTCGCCAATCGAAGCGAGGTCCAAAATGCCGCAAGGCGATGTCCAATAATGATGAATGATGTGACTGTGCTTCATGATGACTCCTCAAGCCAGAGCAGCGTCGGAAAGCTCTGCGAAAAGATCAGCGAGCTTCACCGCATCTGGAATTCCAAGCCGCAGGCGCTCGACAATCAGCTCCGCTTCGTTGTCCGCATAAGGTTTCATCCACTTTATGCCCGGCACCAGTACGACGCGGCCGGCTGCCGTCCAAGCTGCAAGCGAAGCAGCTTCGAGCCAGAGCGACTCGATCGTTTCATCCCTTGCTGCGTCTTGCGCCCTGTCGAGAAGACACTCTGCAGCCGTGAAAAGTCCTGCCTCAGCATCCGCCCAACGCTGTTCGGCCACAGCCATTCGAACGTGCCAGAGCAATTGGTGAAGATCATCTCCGAAATATTCCGGCCATTTGATCAGCAGCGGTTTGAAAAGTCGGACATCGGCTGATTTGGGCTTCGTCCGGCGGCCCGCTTCCACAACAAGACGCAAAAAGTCCTCGGGCATCTTGAAGGGGCTGGCTTCTCGGCGCCAGAGTTCGAGCAGCTTCTCTGCGCGATATTCGCCCGGAGACAGAGGACCAACGGATTCCTGCAGGATGAAACGCTCATCATTCATGGGAGATCTCGGTGCAAAATAAAGCGCCAGCATGGCGCCTCGGCCAAGACTCACAATCGGTCCATCGGCATCTCCGAAAATATATCGAACAAATTCAATGCCAAGCTGCCGAGCAGCTCTGTCAAGGGCTTCCTTCATTGGGGCGGTCCCCATCAAGCGCTTTTGCGCCGCAGCGGTTCCACTAACCGCCTTGCCGCCGGCATTCTGCCCAAGCAAATCGCCGGATAGCCGAGCGAGCACTTCCGCCTCTATCACCTTAACAACGAGCAAAAGCACCGCAGCCGTTTCCGCGTTCGACGGTACGGCAAGATGCCCCTTCAGCCGATATTGACTCTCTGCAAGCGCATCACGATCACGCTGAGACGCTTTCGCCGCGCATCGCACATCGAGCACACGAAGGAGCAGTTCTTCGAAGAACGTCCGATCGATAAAACGCGCATAGGCCAGACGTTTTTTCAAATCCAGCACATTCCCTTCCATGAAAAGGGAACGCAGGAGCCAAAACCGATCCGCTTCTGCCCGACAGGCTTCAGCGCTCTCTGTGAGCACTTCGGCCGGATGCGGCCGGATGTCAGCCTCAGCCTTCTTTCGTGCAGGCAGCACTGCTGCGCGGCGCCTGTCCATGGCGCAAGAAAGCCAAGCCAAACAGTCCGCCGGCACTTCAAAATCCTCCCCCGCAAACATGACCGTCATCAGGGCCAGCACCTCTAAAACTTCCTCAGCCGGCCGCAAAAGCGATGTGAGCGACATCAGTTCGTTCAATCCGGTTTCGACATCACGTTCATCTTGGGAGAAATAGAGAAGCGCCGCGGCACGCCATAAGCGCTGATGAAAACTCAATGCACTGCTGCATTGCTGCATCAAGGTGCCGTTTTGGCCGACACGCAGTATGGTTCGGCGCCATTGGGCAGTCTCCTGCGCGTCCGATCCTTTGCCAGCGTTCTCTTCAGGCTGCAGAAAACTCAAAAGAGCAGAAAAAACAGCCGGCCAAGCGCGAGCAATAAGGTGCTCGGCCTTTTGAGTCTCCCCCAAGGCGAAAAGCTCATCAACGAGCGTCGGCACCAGAATATCGTCCTCCATTCCCGCCGCTGCTCGGGCATAAGCCCACTCGGCACGCAGACGGCGAACGGGACTGCTGAAATCCGCCGGCATCCGATCTGCCGAACCCGATGGGGGCAGAGCATATCCTTCGAGCTCATTGATGAGCCGCTTCGCCTCATCCCAGCGCTCAAGTCCAATGGCTGTCCGAATACACCATTCGAGGCGCTCCTGGGGATCAGGAAAAAGTTCCTCACCATAAGACTTGAGCGCTTCATCGAGCAGGAAAAAGTCAAACCGGTCGCCGGCCTTCAGCACTGCATCAAAAAGCGTATGCCATGCTCGAGCTGGCCGGCCGGCCGTTCCTGCGTCCCAATCGCGCCACTTGGCAATGAAATCCGATGCCGCATAGATTCCGGGAAGCGGACCATTTTCGGTGGTTGGCGTAAATATCACCTGGTCGGGCTGAAGTACATACGCAATAACAGGAAGCGACATAAAGGACAAATCAAAGAGACACCATCAGCAGAGCGGCGGCCTCGTTATTGGCCGCTGCCCCCGCTGTTAGGCAAAGTCTACCGATCCTGCGGAGCTGCATCGACCCGCCGTTCCGTGCCGCAAAATACTGCTTCGTCCGAAGAAAATCTTCGTTCTTGTTTATGAAGCTTTCGGGCTCAGCGAAATCTTCAGCAGAGCCAACAAATTTCCAGCCGAATTTTGAATCCAAAGTGCTGGGAATCAACCATTAAGCCGTTCAGTCTCCCTAAGCACCTTATGCATGCCATGAATTAATTGTTGGTTTTTCCCGTTTCGAGAACCATACAGACGCGCATTGAAAATCGTTATGATCTCGAGCATGTCTTGGGCGAGATCTTCGTCAAAGGATGCGTCACTGCCTTTGTTGACAATGACCACTTCCACATTCTTGGCTTCACATACGGCAAATACAAGTTCTGCGCCGAATCTCAGCAATCGATCCTTCTGAGTAATAACGAGACGCTCCACGTCCTCGTTGACTAATATAGTCAAAAGTTGAAGAAGCCCTTTTTTGTGGTAATTCATCCCAGATCCAAAATCTGAAATCATCTCAAAGCGCCAACCGCGTCCCGTACAAAAAAGCTCCAAGATCTCTTTTTGTTTTTCCAAATCTGCTTTTTGATCACTGCTCGATACTCTGGCATAAGCAATGGTTCGGCCGTCCGTTTTTTTCTTGTGCGTGTGCTCCATACAAACTTTCAATCAGAGCTGCATCGTATCTGCGATGACCTGCCTGCGTGCGTTTAGGCACTAGTCGTCCCAAAGCTTCCCAACGCCGAAGTGTGGTAATGGAAACGCCCAGACGTTCCGCGGCTTCGCCAATACTCAAAAATCTATTCATCGTGCTGATATATGGCTATGTAGTAATAGGTTTACGAGGTCGGATCATCAGGCTTAGGACTTCGCACAGACCGGACGGTGGTGAAGCCCCAAAAGCAGCCAGACGAAAGCCGCGGCAGCAAAGGCCGAGCCCAGCCAGAAAGTGGCTGACGGACCGACAAACTCCCAGATCGTGCCGGCAACGAGTCCGGCAGCAAGCGCAGCCACACCGCTCGCGAAGCTGAAAAGCCCAAAAGCCGTGGCCCGCTTTTCTTCCGGAGCGGCATCTGCCGTCATCTTGGAGAAAACGCCCTGTGTAGCGCCAAGGTGGAGCCCCCAAAGCGCAGCGCCGAGCGATGCTCCCACGGGCGTAGCCCAGACGGCAAAGACGACGTCTGACAAAGCCAGGAAAACCAAACCCAGCGCGAGAAGCCGTTCAGCGGGCATGTGGTCGGAAAGTTTTCCAATCGGTACGCATGCCAGTGAAAAAACAATGTTGACGCCCACCATCAAGAGCGGCACGGCAGCCGTTGAGATGCCCGAGTCCGCTGCACGAAGCACAAGGAAGGCATTGGAAAAGCGAGCAAGTGAAAAGAGAATACCCAGCACAAGCAGCGCTCGAAAGGCCGGACCTGCGACCGTGAAGCACTCCGCCAGATCGCTCCAGCGTCTGACGGCAGGACGTTTCGCGGCGGGCTTCTCCGGAGCATCTTCAACGCCCATGAGAATGAGGAGCAGACAAAGCGCGCCGGGAATCAATGCCAGCCAAAAGATGGAACGAAGATCATCCGTCCAGAAAAAGAGAAAGAGGCTCGCCAGGGCCGGCCCGACGAAGGCACCGGCTGCATCGAGCGACTGACGAATGCCGTATGCCTCGCCCCACAGCGGCTTAGGCGTTACCGCAGCAACAATGGCGTCACGAGGCGC
>ERZ827150.4846-NODE-4846-length-11412-cov-3.220129_pt1 | contig 11412 bp, 7 predicted proteins | sample MGYA00519779_ERZ827150 | MGnify/ENA primary metagenome ERZ827150 (study PRJEB31778, sample SAMEA3449267) | human gut metagenome | biome: human gut; feature: human-associated habitat; material: faeces | place: United Kingdom | collected 2010/2012 ...
ATGTATTCGTGCTTTCATGTCACAAAATGCTTCCCGCTTTAAGATAATAATGCTGAAATTTGCACATGAAAGATACATCTGGAGTATGTCTTGTGTTTTCTTGCGTCTTATTAGTTTTCTTACAAAAAACGTTTTATCAAATATTGTCTAAAATGAAATCAGCCGGTATGCCCAAATTATCACGTAACCTTTTCACAATGTTAAGGTTCAATGAACGACGACCATTCAGAATATCACTAACTCTGGATTCTGATATTCCAAGTCGTTTGGCTGCTTCTTTCTGCTTTAAGTTATTTGCCTCCATTCTTGCCTTAATTGCATCAGTAATCAAAGTTGAAACTTTTCCGGGTAGCGGATGATAGGCAGATTCCCATTCGTTGATGGCTTGAGAGAGGGCTATATATTTTGCTTTGTCTTCCTCACTCAACAATTCCATATCACCCAAAGATGTACCTTTAGCGATGATGCTTTCCATGTCTGCCTGATAAGCACGGAATTCCTTTTCTGTCTTAATCTTCATATACGCACCTCCTATATAGTTTTAATTTTATTTACATCAATAGCATCATAATCTGAATGGGTTCCGTTACCCACTTCTCCAAAGCAGGTTGTGCATCATTGTACTTCTTGCAGAATTTCTCAAATTTTTCAGAACCCGTAATGTTCATGTTTTCTTTATTTGAGTACAAATATAACCGATAATTCCCAAATAGAGAAGTCTTACATCCTTTCTCTTCTCTTTTGGAGAATTATTTAACGTTTCATTTGCGGATGCATATACAAGAATATAGTCGTGAATGAAATGTATGGCAATAGTAAAATTGCTTTCATCTTTCATAGTTGTCTCATTCATTGGCTTTTCCGCTGAAACTGCCGTCTGAAGGATGGGGAAGTGCTTTCAGGAAGATTACATCACTTCCTCGCACACCCGCATTTCCATCCCTTTATATACCACTACAATCTTGTGTAGTTGCGTGGAGCCAATAGCTTGTTTCACCGTGTCCGTGTCGGCATAGCGATTGGCCTGGGCGATGGCTTCTTGACGCAATTCCTCCACACGGTTTTCAGAATCGCGATATTTGGCGTACTTCAACTCAACGATGTAGCTGTGCTTCATGTCAGAATATATGTCCAACATGGGACAGAGGAAAATATCGACGTAACCCGCTTGTGTATCTTGCTCGGAGATAGGACGGTAGAAGCGGTTTTGCGCAGTCATGGCCAAGGTGAAGCCGTGAACGAAGAATTCGCCCTTTTGCTTGTCACGCTGGGATGCATAACGTTTCAGGCAGTCGGCAATGTAACCGAAATAGGCTTGCCAATTGCCATCATAGGCGAGTTGACTTGAAAGTTCGCTCTTTTCGTAGCTGCTGAAATTCAAGTCTGCGTCGTTATAGGTATTCAGCAAATAAGTGTAGAGCTGCTCTTGAACCACCAGGTTCGGAATGGTCAGTTTGGTCTTGCCTTTATCTATTCCGCTAATGGTTAACATTCCGAAATAGTAGAGCAGGCTTATAAAATTGTCCGGATTGGTGATGTTGACGGCAGGGAAACCTTTCTTCAGGTCACCAGTGATATAACCTTGACTCACTAAAGTTTGAATGACGGAAGCATCGTGTGCAAACTCTTTATCCTTTCGAATGAGCATACGCAGCTTTTCATAGTCGATACGTATATTATCTTCTATCATTTCTCGTGGTGCTTTGCCGTTATCTATGTAATTCTTCACGAAGTAGAGCACCATGTTGGAGTTGTACATGGTAGTTTCACCGTAACAATCCTGCGCGAAGCAATAATTGTCGTACCACGGTTTCATTATTTCCATCAGTTCGTCAACAGTATGGCGGAAAGGGCTGTTCGTTGAATAATAAGTCAGCATTTCGCGCACTTCTTCTTCGGTGAACCCCATCATTTGGTTAAATTGAGGGGTAAGTGAGTAGTTTGTGCCGATGTTGAAGCCACTCGTCAGGTCATCCATCGTTACGGGGCTTACGCCGGTGATGAAACAACGTTCTATGCTGGAATAAGTTCCTGCCTTCACCTTATTGAAGAAAGCACGCAGATAACCTTCGCCATGCGTTTCATCAGTGTAGCGGTGCAAACTTTCCGCATCGGAAAGGATGGCGTTGGTGAAGTGGTCGTATTCGTCGATGAAGAGATACATTTTCTGTCCGGCACGTTCGCACTCCGAAACCAAATAGTCCAGTTGGTTGACAGCCCCGTCCTTTTCGTCCAATCGTTCTCTGATACCTTGTGGCAGGAGGTCAGAATAGACTTCACAGAAGAAGTCGAAGCGGATTTGGCAATGTGCATCCAGTCCTTTTCGATAATCGTTCAGTTCGCCGGTGATACCTGAAAAGTTGAGGTAAAGCACCAGATAGCTGTTGCGGTTTGCTGTGGGATGCTTCCCAATGTAGAGGTCGCCGAATAAGTCGTTGAACTTATCGCGGGTACGCACATCGTAGTAGTGTTGCAGTACGTTCAGCGTGAGGCTTTTGCCGAAGCGGCGGGGACGGATGAAGAAAAAGAACCGGTCTGCCTGCTCTATCATAGGAATGAAGCGGGTTTTGTCTACATAATAATAGTCTTCGCGGCGGATGACTGCGAAGTTCATCATACCGTAAGGTAAACGCTTTCTGTTGGGTACTATATATTCCATTGGATCCATCTTCTGTCCTCCTGCTGATTTCTTATTTAACAACTTGCTTCTTTAGCGTTAACGACACAAAGATAGTAAAAGTTCTTGTTGGGTACGAGGCATCCTCAAAAAAGTATTGGAAAAACTCATTCACACTAAGAACTGCAACCCTGGCAAAGCTATTTTGAAACAGCAGTGAAGGGGTGGAAATAATTCTCGGGGTTAGCTTGTATTTAATGAAAGATACTGTATTTTTGTGCAGAACTAAAAAAAGAACAGACTATGTTGGACATTATTTTGATTGTAATTAGTGCCCTTTGTATGATAGCCGGGTTAGCAGGTTGTATTCTGCCGTTTCTTCCCGGTCCGCCTATTGCTTATGTGGGGTTGATCATTCTGCACTTCACGGATAAGGTACAATATTCTATGACACAATTAATCGTATGGTTATTGATTGTAGCTGTTTTGCAGGTATTGGATTATTTCACTCCGATGCTGGGAAGTAAATATAGTGGCGGTAGTAAATGGGGTAATTGGGGATGTATCATAGGAACTCTTGTCGGTCTTCTTTTCTTGCCTTGGGGGATTATTCTCGGTCCGTTTCTAGGAGCGGTGATTGGTGAACTATTAGGAAATAAAGAGTTCTCGCAGGCACTTAAATCAGGTGTGGGCTCTTTACTCGGATTTATATTCGGAACTTTACTGAAGTTCGTTGTCTGCGGTTATTTTTGCTATCAATTTATCATAGGTCTTATTCGGTAACCTATTTGATGTTGTAAAACATTCGTAAGAATAACCTATCTATTGCCTTTACATAGAGTACTAAATCGATGTGTGTTCGTCTTTATTGAAGTAGCACATTGAGGTAGTACCATGAAAAAGACTTTTATTTATCTTTCTTTTATCATTTTCTTGGGGTGGTTTCCCTCGCTTTTTGCGGGAGAAATTTATGTATCCCTGCAGGGGAATGATAAGAATCCCGGGACAAAGGAAGCCCCGTTTAATACATTAAACCGGGCAATCAAGCAGGCTCGTGAATGGCGTAGACTGAATCGGCCGGAAGTAGCCGGAGGAATTTATATTCGTTTGGAAGAGGGCGTTTATGCCCAGCGCAATTCTCTGTTTCTTCGTTCGGAAGATAGTGGGACACCCGATTCTCCAACAGTGATTTGTGCGGTAGATGGTGCTCACCCTGTGATTAGTGGTGGAGTTGCTGTTACAGGATGGAAGCGTGGATGCGATAATCCGGCAATTCCTGAAGAGTTGAGGCAGAAGATATGGTCGGCAGAGGTTCCCCTAATAGGAAATAGAAGAGTCGAAACCCGGCAAATGTGGGTGAATGGCAATAAAGTTCAAAGAGCTGCGCAATTTCCTGACGGAGGAATGGAACGAATGATTGACTTCAATCCGGAGGAACAAACGATAACGATCCCTGCCTCTTATGTGAACAGTTCCCGGGAATCACAGAGTATAACTGGACTACAAAATGCCAGTCAACTGGAAATGATTGTCCATCAACGCTGGGCGATTGCTATTTTGCGCGTGAAAAGTATAGACGTGAAAGACGGACAAGCTGTAGTTCGCTTCCATGAACCTGAAAGTCACCTGGAGTTTGCGCATCCCTGGCCGCAACCCGTCATCGGAGGAGAGAAAGGAAATTCTTCCTTTTGCCTGACCAATGCACTGGAATTGCTGGACCAACCCGGTGAATGGTTCCAGGAATATCCTTCCGGCACGATTTACTATTATCCGCAGGCGAGCGAAAATATGGAAACAGCTGAAGTGATTATCCCTACCTTAGAAACTTTAGTGACCATAGACGGTACATTGTCTCGTCCGGTAAAACATATACAATTTAACGGAATTACTTTTGCGCATACCTCCTGGATGCGTCCTTCTTTTCAGGGGCACGTCACCTTGCAAGGGGGATTTCCTTTATTGGATGCCTATAAACTACAAGAACCGGGGCTTCCGGAAAAAGCGGAACTGGAGAACCAAGCCTGGATCACCCGTCCCGAAACGGCAATACGTGTAAGAGGTGCCGAGCATATTGATTTCAAGCATTGCACGTTCCGTCATTTATCATCCACCGGACTGGATTATGAATGGGCCGTTACTGCATCGAGTGTCGAAGATTGTCAATTTACGGATATTGGAGGAACGGCTTTACTGGTCGGTGCATTTCCGGACGGAGGATTTGAGACGCACATCCCTTTTATTCCTGCTGACGTACGGGAATTATGTTCCCATATTACTATCAGAAACAATTTCATAAGTAATGTGACTAATGAAGACTGGGGATGTGTAGGTATCGGTGCCGGATATGTCAGAAACATGGATATTTCTCATAATGAAGTCTGCCATCTGAACTATTCAGGGATTTGTGTAGGCTGGGGATGGACATCGCTGGAGAGCGGAATGTGTAACAACCGGATAGAAGCAAACTATGTACATCACTTTGCCCGTCGGCTATACGATGCAGGCGGTCTGTATACTCTTTCCAACCAGCCGGGTTCCGTCATGCGTAATAATCGGATCGAACATTTAATCGAGGCACCCTACGCTACGAATGACCGTGCTTTTTATATCTATCTGGATGAAGCTACGGACGGATATACAATGGAAAACAACTGGTGTCCCACTGAACGTTTTGATTCGAACCGCCCCGGGAAAAAGAACGTGTGGAAGAATAACGGGCCTCAAGTGGCGGACAGTATTAAATACAAAGCTGGAAGAATAAAGCAAGATTGAAACAAATCAATGGATTAACATAGTCATCAATGTACTAGTATAGCAATCAATAAACTAGTGTAATAATCATTAGAACTAGACTAGTATGGTAATCATTCAAACTAATATGATAATTATAGTAATCAATAAACGATATTTAATCAATAAAATAGATGAAACCAACGAACTACCACTTATTTGATTTCCTTGATTTCGATACCGAGTTATCAAGGAATGAGTCACTTTGGAAAGCATACAAGCCAACGGCTGTTTATGAAAAGGAAGGAGATATTTACGTAACAGTTCCCTTTCAGAAGCAAAAGCTGGCTAACGATATGATGGCGGATACCGATGTTCCCCAGGAGGAATATACGTTAATCATCCGTCAGTATAACATCGGCATCACCCGCCTGTTTCTTGGCTTCGGTGATTATGTACTGACAGATGAGTCGGAAATGCTACAATTCAGTGACCGGATTCAGAAAGTGCCCCTGTTTATAAAAGAACAAAAAGGAAAATGGATTCTTTCGACGGAAGACGGAACGAAGCGTGCCGTTATCAATGTGGAAGAGCCTCTATTAGACCGATGGAGCGAATTGCTTCCCGACCCTCAAGAAACGCTTGACATCACTTTATACCCTGATGGAAAGCGTGAAATCCGCTTGTCAGCCTACGACCATTTTTCGCCTCCCCGTTACGATGCGTTACCTGTTGCCTTTTGCAAACGCGATGGTCGGAAAGAACGGGCAACGCTTTCTTTTGAATGTAAGCCCGATGAATGTTTTGCCGGAACCGGAGAACGTTTCTTTAAAATGGACTTGAGCGGACAGACTTTCTTCCTGAAAAACCAGGACGGGCAAGGAGTCAATAACCGGCGTACTTATAAGAATATCCCCTTCTATCTATCCAGCCGAATGTACGGAACATTCTACCATACATGTGCTCATAGCAAGCTCTCGCTGGCCGGACATTCCACCCGTTCCGTCCAGTTTCTAAGCGACCAGGCATTGTTGGATGTATTTGTAATAGGCGGTGATACGATGGAAGATATTCTTCGCGGTTATCGTGACCTGACCGGCTATCCGTCTATGCCTCCTCTTTGGAGTTTTGGCGTTTGGATGAGCCGTATGACTTATTTCAGTGCCGATGAAGTAGACGAAATATGCGACCGCATGCGTGCCGAACACTATCCCTGTGATGTAATTCATCTGGATACGGGCTGGTTCCGTACCGATTGGCTCTGCGAATGGAAATTCAATGAAGAACGGTTCCCCGATCCGAAAGGATTCATCGGGCGGTTGAAAAAGAACGGCTATCGTGTCTCTTTATGGCAACTTCCATACGTTGCAGAAAATGCAGAGCAGATTGATGAAGCCAGAGCCAATGATTATATAGCCCCATTGACCAAACAACAAGCGACCGATGGTTCCAACTTCTCCGCCCTGGATTATGCCGGAACAATCGACTTTACTTATCCGAAAGCAACCGAATGGTACAAAGGACTATTGAAACAACTCCTGGATATGGGAGTAACCTGTATCAAAACCGATTTCGGTGAAAACATTCACATGGACGCCCTCTATAAAGGTATGAAGCCGGAATTGTTGAACAACCTGTATGCCCTGCTTTATCAAAAGGCCGCTTACGAAATTACGAAAGAAGTGACAGGTGACGGCATAGTCTGGGCACGTTCCGCATGGGCGGGATGCCAGCGTTATCCTTTGCATTGGGGAGGCGATTCCTGTAGTTCCTGGGATGGAATGGCAGGTTCTCTGAAAGGCGGTCTACATTTCGGCCTGTCGGGATTTGCTTTTTGGAGCCATGATGTTCCCGGCTTCCATACATTGCCCAATTTTATGAACTCGGTAGTAGCAGATGATGTGTACATGCGCTGGACTCAATTCGGCGTATTCACATCGCATATCCGTTATCACGGAACCAATAAGCGTGAACCCTGGCACTATCCGGCCATAGCTCCGTTGGTGAAAAAGTGGTGGAAATTGCGTTATTCGCTCATTCCATACATCGTAGAACAAAGTAAACTAGCCATAGAAAGCGGCTATCCGCTCTTGCAGGCACTCATTCTGCATCATCCGGAAGATAAACTTTGTTGGCATATAGATGATGAATACTATTTCGGCAATGATTTCCTGGTAGCTCCGGTGATGAACAGCGAAAACCGTCGGGATATCTATCTTCCCGAAGGAAAATGGGTGAACTTCTTTACGGGAGAACATTTGGAAGGAGCATGCTGGTTGAGAGACGTGTATGTTCCGTTGGAAGAAATGCCCGTATATGTGCGTGCAAATGCCGTGATACCCATCTATTCGGAAGACGTGGACTGTACGGATGAAATGGATTTAAGCAAGAGCATGGCTTTACGCATAGATAATGATTATAAAGGATTTTGGAATAGTTCACCACAGATTACACAGATTGACACAGATGATAAGGGGAGATAAATCATATCTGTGTTAATCTGTGTAATCTGTGGTGGACTATGATAGATTGTGGTAGAAAATTAATTAATTTAGTATAGTATGAAAACATGGAAGAGTAATTTAGAAGAAACAAAACAACGTTATATAAATTGGTGGAACCATAAAGGAATCATTCTCAATATGTGGGAGCACTTCCAGGAAGGAGTGCAACCACATGCAGAGATAACACCTCCCGCACCGGCAAAAGATTTGTCGCAAAAGTGGTTCGACCCTCAATGGAGAGCTGAATATCTGGACTGGTACGTAGCGCACAGCAGTCTGAAAGCGGATATTCTTCCGGTTGCGAATACCCAACTGGGCCCCGGCTCACTGGCCGCCATCTTAGGCGGAGTGTTTGAAGGTGGGGAAGATACCATTTGGATTCATCCCAACCCGGATTTCACCGATGAAATAGTCTTTAACCCCGAACACCCGAACTGGATTCTTCATAAAGAACTCCTGAAAGCCTGTAAAGCGAAAGCCAACGGACACTACTTTGTCGGTATGCCCGACCTGATGGAAGGACTGGATGTCCTGGCCGCACTGAAAGGAACGGATAGGGTATTATTGGACACAGTGATGCAGCCCGAAATCCTGGAACAACAGATGCAGCAAATCAACGACATCTACTTCAAAGTATTTGATGAACTATACGACATCATCCGTGAAGGCGACGAGATGGCTTTCTGTTATTTCTCGTCTTGGGCTCCCGGAAAGATGAGTAAACTGCAAAGTGATATTTCGACCATGATTAGTCAGGATGATTATCGCCGGTTTGTGCAACCTTTTATTCGTGAACAATGTCAGAAGATTGATTATACCCTTTATCATCTGGATGGAGTGGGAGCCATGCATCACCTGCCTGCCTTGCTTGAAATTGAAGAATTGAATGCGATTCAATGGACTCCCGGAGTGGGCGAACCACAAGGAGGATCTCCCAAATGGTACGATCTGTATAAGAAGATTCTGGCAGGCGGAAAGAGCGTAATGGCTTGCTGGGTGACATTAGACGAACTAAAACCTCTATTGGATCATATCGGCGCGGACGGTGTACATTTGGAAATGGATTTCCATAACGAAAAGGAAGTGGAACAGGCCATGCGGATTGTTGAAGAATATACCGGTTCTTCTACCGCTGTAAATACCAATAAGCATCAACAGGATGCCGACTTGGCAGCTACCGGACAGGAACGTATTTGTATACGGGAAGAACAACACCTGGAAGAGGATAAACTGAAACCTCTGTATGAAGCCATTGTTGCCGGGAAACTGGAACCTGCGGTTGAAATCACCCGGCAAGCCATTGCGGAAGGAGTAGCTCCCCAAATGATTATCAATAATTATATGATTAAAGCAATGGGCGAAGTGGGACAACGTTTCCAGGATGGAAAAGCTTTTGTTCCCCAACTGTTGATGGCAGGACGTGCTATGAAAGGGGCTTTGGAGCTACTGAAACCTTTATTGGCAGGAAGTGCTTCCACTACAATCGGTAAGATTGTCATCGGTACAGTGAAAGGAGATCTCCATGATATTGGTAAAAACCTGGTGGCTTCCATGCTGGAGGGTTGCGGCTTTGAAGTCATTAATATTGGTATTGATGTGACTTGTGACAAGTTTGTGGAAGCTGTGAAGGAAAACCATGCTGACATCTTGTGCATGAGCGCATTGCTGACTACTACCATGACGTATATGAAAGAGGTTATTCAGGCATTGGAAGAGGCCGGTATTCGTAATCAAGTGAAAGTGATGATTGGCGGAGCACCCGTCAGTCAGGGGTTTGCTGACGAAATCGGTGCGGACGGATATAGTGACAATGCGAATACAGCTGTAGCAGTTGCCAAAGAACTGATTGGAAATAAAAAATAGAATAAAAAGGCACGGATTACACGGATAAACACGGCTTTTAATTACATAGCCTATTAAAACCGTGAAATCCATGTAATCCTTGCCTGAAAGAAAATTAGATTTAAACTTACGTTACTTATTTAATACTTGAATTATGCATGTGAAATTCTTAGAGACATTAGATTGGAGTATTCTGATTGCCTACTTCCTGATTTTGATAGCTATTGGTATATGGGCAAGTTCTAAACGAAAAAAGGGGAGTAGTCTTTTCCTTGCGGAGAATTCGTTGAGATGGTATCATATCGGCTTCTCCATGTGGGGGACGAATGTCGGACCTTCCATGTTGATAGCTTCCGCAAGTGCCGGATTTACTACTGGTATTGTTTCGGGGAATTATGCCTGGTATGCATTTGTCTTTATATGTCTGCTTGCTTTTGTCTTTGCTCCCCGATATTTGGGTAGTCGCATCACGACATTGCCCGAATTTATGGGAAAACGTTTCGGACAATCTACCCGTAACATCCTTGCCTGGTATACCATTATTACCATTCTTATTTCATGGCTTGCATTGACTTTATTTGCCGGTGGAGTCCTGATCCGTCAGGTCTTCGATATTCCTATGTGGCAATCGGCATTGCTGTTACTTGTCATCTCCGCTTTCTTCACAATGCTTGGCGGACTGAAAGCTGTGGCCTACACGAATGTATATCAAATGATACTGTTGATTGTAGTATCAGCCACACTGGCTATCATGGGAATCTATAAAGTGGGCGGTGTAGGAGCACTGGTGGACGCCGTTCCGGCGGATTACTGGAATCTTTTCCATCCAAATGATGACCCGGCTTTTCCCTGGCTACCTATTATCCTGGGTTATCCTATTATGGGAGTTTGGTTTTGGTGTACGGATCAGTCGATGGTGCAACCGGTTCTTGCTGCCAGGAATCTGAAAGAAGGACAGATGGGAACCAACTTTACCGGATGGTTGAAAATATTAGATGTACCTCTTTACATTCTTCCCGGCATTATCTGCCTCGCTTTATTCCCACAATTGGAGAATCCCGATGAGGCTTACATGACAATGGTGACTCATCTGTTCCCGACAGGAATGGTTGGCTTGGTATTGGCTGTATTGACAGCAGCATTGGTAAGTACTGTCGGCTCTGCTTTGAATGCATTAAGTACGGTATTCACGATGGATATCTATGTGAAGAAAATCCGACCGCAGGCCAAACAGAGAGAGATTATCAGAGTGGGACAAGTGGTTACGGTAGTTGGTGCACTGATCTCTGTGATAATAACCATAGCGATCGACAGCATCAAGGGACTGAATCTGTTTAATGTTTTCCAGTCTGTACTGGGATTTATAGCTCCTCCGATGGCAGCTGTATTTCTCTTTGGCGTGTTCTGGAAACGCACCACTACTCTGGCTGCTAATATGGCTCTAACATTGGGAACAGTGTTCAGTATCGGAGTAGGAATCTTGTATTTATGGGTGTTTCCGGCAGAACAATATGATGCATGGCCTCATTTTATGCTGCTTTCCTTCTACTTATTCGTTATCATCGGAATAGGCATGATAGTAGTCAGCCTGTGGGATAAGTCTCCGCAATTGGGCATCTTGAATATGGAAAAGATAGAGGACAAACCTGCACGAATTGTTCTTATCCTATGGGGATTACTTATTGTGACCATGATTGGGCTTTACATCTTCTTCAATGG
>ERZ827150.4849-NODE-4849-length-11395-cov-4.463580_pt1 | contig 11395 bp, 9 predicted proteins | sample MGYA00519779_ERZ827150 | MGnify/ENA primary metagenome ERZ827150 (study PRJEB31778, sample SAMEA3449267) | human gut metagenome | biome: human gut; feature: human-associated habitat; material: faeces | place: United Kingdom | collected 2010/2012 ...
CGAAATAGCAAACGGCGTTTACGGCACCGTAATCGCAAACACCGATGCGGTATATGTAAAATCGGGCGGCCAATCGGCAAAACTTGTTTTCGGCATCAACAATACGCCTGCGGGAACGCATCAGGCAGGATTCGTCGATTGGTCGGCAAAATATAAGCCCGACATCGAAGGCGCCAACGGTATCGCTTTCTGGGTACATTCGGATATAAACGCATATCTCTACGCAAATATTTCTACGGGTTCGGGATCTGCCTACTCGGGTGCGAAAACGTCGAAAGCCATCGAACTTAAAACAGGCTGGAATTATGTAGAAATAAACATGAATTCGGATATGGCTTCGAGCGGCGTAAAAATCGCTGACGGTATAGCCGAATTGTTCTTCCGTTTGGGTAGCGACGCAAACGGCGCCGATATGAGCGGAAATATTACCGCAACCTTATATATCGACAGCGTGTGCTTCAAGAATTTCGTTTACGACACCGAAGAATTCCTTTCGTTCGAATTGATAGACGGCGCTACGCCCGACGTTGCGAAAGGAACGTTCGGGCAGGTAACCGTTAATACCGATTCTCAATATGTTAAAAACGGCAGTCAATCGGCAAAACTCGTAACCGTTTTGGCGTGGAGCAACTATTCTGCAGGTTTCTCTTGGGACAGTTCGGCGCTTCAAAAAACAAAAGTTGACGGAGCAAACGGCATTACTTTTTGGATGTATTCCGAAACCGCAACCTATCTTTACACTTATATAACTACCGGTGTGGGCGATACCTGGGCTTCGCTTCAGTCAAAACCCATCGCGTTGGAAGCAGGTTGGAACTATGTAACCATAGACGTTCGTTACGACTTGGCTTCGACCAACGAAAAATTCAATCTGGCTAACGGGCTTCAGGAATTATATTTTAGAGTAGGCACCGAAATCGAGCTTGCTCAAGAGTCCGCAACTTTATACATCGACAACGTTTGCTTTGCAAAACTTGAAGATAGAACGTAATTAACAACCGATAATAAACAAAACAAAATAACATTTTACGGTTCGGGCGGATTATTCCGCCCGGGCTATAAAACGGAGATTAAAAAATGTTTAAAAATTTAAAGGAACGACTTAAATCGGCAAAGAAAACGGTAGTCGCCGTATCGGTTTGCGCATTGCTTTTTATGGGCGCGTGCGGAACCGCCGGCGGACAAAATTCCGATGTGAACGCTACTTTATGGAGCGCGCCTTCTACCGTAAAATATATGCTCGACGATTCGCCGGTTTCAGATTACGGCGAAAACATGAACGTTTCGCTTGCGGCTAACGAAAAAGAAAGCGCGCAACTTACCGTAACACCCAAAACCAACGTTAAAAATTACGAAATTTCGATAAGCGATTTAACGGGCGACAACGGGCATACCATTTCGAAAGAGAACGTTTCGGTATTCGTTGAAAAATATATTAACGTTTCAACCGTAACCACCGTGTTCCGCGCGGGGTATTATCCCGACGCGCTCGTTCCTTACGATAGCGTTAAGCAGGCAAAAGAAGACAGAATTAAAGCGGGGCAGAACCAAACGTTTTTATTCACGGTTTATGCACCCGAAAACACGCCTGCCGGCAATTATTCGGCAGACGTAACGATTAAACTCAACGGGCAAACGAGAACCAGCAAACTTAACGTTACGGTTTACGATTTCGCAATTCCTACCGAAAGCCATTCGCGCACGTCATTCTTTTTGTGGTATGACCAATTTATGTATCAATGCGATAACGTTACCGACGAACTCATCGATAATTATATCGATTTTATGCTCGATTATCGCGTAAACACTTCGATAGGCAGAATAGGACAGTATAACACCAAAGAACTTATCGAAAAACACATTAACTTTGCAAAAGACGAACGGGTAAACACCATCGATTTGCCATTTGTTTATATAACCGAACAGGTAAACGGCAAAAACTTCACTTCGTTCGATTACGACGGGCTTAAATACTTTTTGACCGAAGTTATCCGCGCAAGTTCGGATGAAAACAACTACGTTAAAAAATTCAAACTTTCGTTCAACGCACTCGACGAACCCAACACGGGCAAATATGAAAACGTGCGCTTTGTTCACCAAAAGTTTTTGCGTTTAAAACAAGAACTCGCCGCCGATACCGCGCTTTTCCCCGAAGGCGCGAAAGAAAAAGTAAAATCGGCTCTTTTACAAATTCCCAACGCCTGCACGACCAACTATAAAGAAACGCTCGACCGCCACGTTGCCGGCGACGATTACGGCGTCGATTCGTGGTGCGGCGTTTACGACTGGTATGACAGCGAAGCCAACCGCTATCGCTTGGAGCAAGCCACCGAACAGGGCGACGGTTCGTGGTGGTATGGTTGCATACAGCCCACAAACCCCTATCCCGCATATCACATTGACGACAACCTTTTAAGCGCGCGCGCTTTGAACTGGATGATGATGGATTACGGTATTCAGGGCAACCACTATTGGGCGGTTAACATCTGGTCGGTTTACAGCGGTTCGTATACCTACCGCGACGTATGGACCGATGCGCTTGCTTTCCCGGGTGCCGTCGGCGACGGATATATCATTTACCCGGGTTCGCGCTACGGGCTTGATACCGCAATCGCGTCTATTCGTTTAGAAGCCATACGCGACGGGCTCGAAGATTACGAATATTTATACAAACTTAAAAATTTAAGCGAAGATCTCGCCGATAAATACGACGTTTTCGATTATGACTTTAACGAAAACATGTCGAAGTTATACGACCTTATTTATCAGGGCACCATTATTCACAACAACATCGACGCGTTCGCCGTAGCGCGCGAAACTGTTGCCGAACTTATCTCGCTTGCACAAAAGGGCGTTTTGGTAACTTTCGACCGCTCGTCGCTTAACGGCAAAATAACCGCCAACGTTTACGGCGGCGACAACGTTTCCGAAGTTAAAGTAAACAACGTTTCGGCTACCGCGGCAAAAAGCGGCGAAGGCAATTTATTTACGGCTTCGTTCTTCCCCGCAGGGTATGCGAACGTCTCGCTTAAATGCGGAAACGAAAATATAACCAAAAAGATTTTCGTCGGCGGATTAAGCGTTCTCGTTAACTCGTTCGAATCCGAAAGCGTTATAGGCGGCATCGTCTGCTCCGACGAAAGCGAATACGACGATATAGCGGACACTTCGGTTTCGCTCTCGCAGGAATTTGCAAAAAACAATTCGGCGCTTAAAATTTCATGCGTTAAAGGCACGTCGAAGTCTTATAAAAACTCGGTTACCTTATCCGCCCAAAACGGGGTTATCTCGGATTCGGAAAGATTTGCGTTTATCGATTTCGAAGTGTATAACCCGCAGGATAAAGCGATTGAAGTTTTCGTAACGTTAAAATCGAAAAACAAGGCGGTAACGCTCGTTTCGGCTGTTGCCCGCCCCGGGCAATGGAGCAAAATTTCGCTTCAATTCGTAAATTTGGGCGACTTCGATTTAAGCGACCTGCAGAGCGTAACGTTCGCGTTTTCGCCGCTTAATACGCTTGAAAACTTCGATATTTATTTAGATAACGTTAAAATGACCGCGAGAGGTGAATTATGAAAAAATTATTAGCTTTAATTACGGCTTTAATATGTTCGTTCGGCGCGCTTGCGGCTGCCGGTTGCAACGCGGGCGGCGGCTCCGACGATAATTTCGTGGGGCTTTACGACGAAGTTGATAAAGAAGAAGTAACTTTCACTTACACCAACGACAACATGCTCTACGACTTCGAAGAAAAAGAAGCGTGTTATATGAATATGTCGTTCGATTGCATTTTCGGAAGCGCTTCGCTTAACACCGACAAAAAATACCTTACCTGCGGAAACGGCAGTTTAAAATTAGACGTTTACGGCAGAACGGACGGAAGCTGGTCGATCGCTTATTTCGATATTCCGTTGAAATATTCCGACTTTACTACCGTCGATTCTATTTTGGTCGACGTTATGTACGTTACCGAAGATTCGCATGAACAAATAGTTTCGCTCGGCGTTTGGTCGAGTAACGGCAACCGTTGCGAAACCGAAGGCAGAGTAAGGGCGAAAAGCGGCAAATGGTTTACTTTAAAAATAACCATGCACGACGTTATGTATGCCTGCACCATAGGCGGCGCGTGGAAATACGGCATTAAGTGGCGCGACGATTATATGAAAAACATGACAAGGCTTTATATCTCGCTTCCGCCTTTTACGCAGGGGCAAAAACCCGTTACGCTATATGTAGACAACGTTCGCTTAACTTATCTTAACAACGATTGATTTAATCGATTTTAATAATTTCCGCTAATCTTTTCACTTTGATAAGGAGAAAAATAAAATGAAAATCAAAAAAATATTAATCGGCGTGCTTGCCGCGGTTCTCGCTACTTCGGCGGCCGCTTGCGGCGGCGGCAACACCACGACCGAAGACCGCAATCACATCGAAATGTACGTTATGGACGCGGGCTATCGCACCGAAGTTTTCGATGAACTCGCAAAAGCCTTTAAAGTTCATTTTCCCGACGTAACAATGAAAATTTATCCGTCGACGGGCGTCGATTCGAAACTTACGAGCGAACTCGGCAAAAAGAACGGCGTGGGCGATATTTGGTTCGCGGGCGAACAGAACATCATTCGTCTCGTCGAAAAAAATCGGATTTGCCCCATTATGGATTTAACCGATCTTATGGGCATGACCGCGCTCGGCGAAGATAAAACGTTAGAAGAAAAGTTGAACCCGCGCTATAAGTATTACGATACTTATAAGGATAAATATTATTCGATAAGTTGGGTTTACGGCGCGTGCGGCATTATGTATAACGCCAACTATCTGTCCGAAGAAAACGAACCCAAAACCACCAAACAGTTTATAAAACTCGTGCAGGATATTGCGGGCGGCAAAATAGAAGGGATTCCTTCTACGGTTAAACCCTTAATCTGGTCCGGCGCAAACGCCGCGGGCTATATGTCGTATGCCATGGAAACCTGGAAAGCGCAGTATATGGGCGTCGATAAATACGACGCGATGATTAACTTCTGCGAAAACGGTAACTACACTTACGAATATTTAAACGACGACGCTGTTTTATACGCTTATAACACCGTTAAACAGATAGCCGATCCGTCTTACAGCGTAAAAGGTTCCGAAGGCTTCCAGCACACCCCCGCACAGCAAGATTTCTTGCGTGGCGCGGCTGTGTTTATGCCCAACGGCGACTGGATCGAAACCGAAATGCGCTCGTCTGCCGCTGACAGCGGCATAACCCAGAACGTTAAGTTCCTGCCCACTCCCATCGTAAGCGAACTCGGCGTTAAACTTCGCCTTGCCGGCTCTGCCGCTACCGCAGAAGAACACGAAAACTTGCTTGTTGCTTTGGTTACCGCTATCGACGACGGTAAAACCGACGCCGAAATCAAAGCGACCTATGCAAACCTTTCCGACGCGCAGATTAAAGCGGTAAGAGAAGCCCGTTCGGTAGTTTACACGCTCGGCGCTTCGCACCGTATTTACATTCCTACCTATTCGAAAGCAAAAACCGCCTGCTATAACTTCGTTCGTTTTATGGCAAGCGACGAAGGTATTAAAATCTTCCGTAAATACGCCGGTTCGCATTCGCCGTTCGAATATACCGTTCAACCCGAAAACGAAGAACTTACCGGTTTTCAGAAAAGTCAGGATAAGGTTTTGAAAAATTGCAGCCTTATTTACGCTACCATCACCAAATCGCCCATTCGCGCGTATAACACCATAAATTCCGATACCAACGCGTTTTCCGAATTCTATGCAAACTCCTCGATAACGGCAGAACAACTTCGCGCCGATCACTACGACTCGGTTGCAAGCAAATGGAATTCGATGAAACTTATTGCCGGCGTATCCTGATTTTTTAGTATCATTCAACCGCCTGTAACCGCCGAGCGGGCAGAAAAACCCGTTCGGCTAACCAAGCAAAAACTTAAATTTATATTTTATTAGGGACAAAAATGACTTATAAAACAAATAAACCGTCAAAAGCTAGATGGTCGGGAATTATTTTCGCGGCGACCTTTCTCGCTTTCCCCATTTTACAATTTATAGTTTTTTATCTGGGCGTAAACGTTAAATCGTGGATTTCGGCTTTTCAGCCCGAGTTTGGCGAAGAATTTTCGCTTATCAATTTCCGATTGTTCTTTATCGAACTGAAAGATCCGTTAAACGCAATGTCGTCAACGATAAAAAATACCTTTATCACGTTCGGCGTTTACGATTTTATTTCGCTCCCTTTGTGCGTGTTCTTTTCATACGTTTTATATAAAAAAGTGGCGGCAAGTTCGTTTTTCCGCGTGGTTTTCTATTTTCCGTCGTTACTCAGCATAGTTGCGCTCGCGCTCGTGTTCTATTTTATAGTAGACGTAAAAGGTCCCATAGCCCTTGAGTTTAACTCGATCGGGCTTAATTATCCGTCGCCTTTCGGGCGCGAAGGTTCGGCTTTTGCATGGATTATGGTTTTCTGCGTATGGTCGGGCTTCGGCTATTCGATAGTGCTTTTTTCGGGTTCTATCGCAAGGCTTCCCGTCGAGATTTTCGAAAGCGCGAAAATCGAAGGTTGCTCTATGGCGCGCGAATTTTTCACTATAGTGGTGCCGCTTCTCGCGCCCACAATTTCAACGCTGTTCATTTTAAACTTCGCCGCGGCTTTCGGTATGTGGGCGCCCGTTCAACTTTTAACGGCGGGCGGGTATAAATCGTCTACTATCGGCTATTATATTTATTCGCAGGCAAAAGCGGGCAACTATAATTATCCGTCGGCAATCGGGCTTCTGGTTTCGGTTATCGTGGTACCCGTCGTTCTCGGGTTAAGGGCGATTTCTTCAAAATTCTTCGAGGAGGATACCTTTTAATGCAAAACGCAAACGTATTAAAACAAAAGCGTTCAAACAAAATAAAGCGCGGCAAGGGCGAAAGCGTGTTTATGTGGATTATGTTCGCGCTGTTTCTGTTTTACGCTCTGTCGGTAATTCTTCCGTTTTTGTGGATGATTATGAACTCGCTAAAAAGCAACGGCGAATTTTTCGAAAACTGGAACTCGTTTCCGTCAAGATTAAAATTCGAAAACTATGCCGACGCTTTCGAAAAAATTAATTATAACGACACGAACCTTATCGGGATGTTTTTCAACAGCGTTATTTTAACCGTTGAAAACACTTTGGCGGCGGTAATTTTCCCGCTTATGACAGCTTACGTCATCGCCAAATACCCTTATAAATTCTGTAAATTCCTTTACGGGCTTGCGCTTGTGGTACAGGTTTTGCCTACGATAGGCTCGCTTCCCGTCGAATATAAACTCGTTTACGACTTGGGCATTAACGACAACTTCTTTTTAATCTGGATTTTGTCGGCGGGTTCGTTCTCGTTCAACTTCCTTATTTTATACGCGGGTTTCCGCTCGATAAGCTGGACCTATGCCGAATCGGCTATGATCGACGGGGCGGGGCATTACACCGTTTTCTTTAAAATAATGCTTCCGCAAGCAAAACCGTTTATAACGGCAATTGCAATTACCACCTTTATTTCGCAGTGGAACAACTATAACACGCCGTTTTTGTATCTCGACAGATACCCCACGATGGCGCTCGGACTTTACGACTTTCAGCAAAAACAACTTTACGGCACGCAGATGGCGCCGCTGTTCGCGGGCATTATCCTTTCGGTTCTGCCGGTTGCCGTGCTGTTTACGGCAATGCAAAAAACCATTATGGAAAACACCGTTGCCGGCGGCATTAAAGGCTGATTTTTGCGGCCGAAAACGCTTTACTAAAACCAAAAAACATGATAGAATGAAATTCGTCCTTAAACTTATAGTGTGGGGCGAATTTGTTTAAACGAAAAAATTAAAAGGTTAAACTATGACCGAAAAAATTAAATCTGCCGTGTGGGCGGAAGGGCAAAAAAATCAGATGAATCGCGCGTTTGCGTTCGTTTTGGACCTTGGCAAAAAACAAATGGGCGAAATCTGCTTGTCGGCGGCTTCGTGCTATAAAGTAATTGCCGACGGAAAACTTATGGGGTTCGGTCCCAACCGCACGGCTCACGGCTATGCGCGCGCCGCGGTTTATCCGTTTAACGCGCAATATATTACGGTAGAAGTGCAAAGCCATTTCGTGCCTAATTTCTGCTGGGTAAAACGCGAACCCTTTTTTGCCTGCGTTTTAAAAACCGAAAGCGGAAAAGAATATTTTGCCGAAGATTTTAATTGTTTTGCACTTTCGGATCGCGTTCAGAAAGTCCGCCGCTATTCGTTTCAGCGCGGATTTTGCGAAACTTATATAAACGAAAAAGACAGAACCGCGCTTTATTTTTGCAAGCCGCAAAACGCTTTTCCGCGCGTTAAAACCGAAAAGGCCGAACTTCCGCACCTTTTACCGTCGGAAACGTTAAACCCCGCGCTCAGCGAAATTTTTGCAGAAAAAGTTATCGATTCGGGCTATTGCAAAACTTCGCCCGAAATCGCGGTTTACGTCGATCGCACCGAAACGCTTATAGGTACCGTTATCGAAGGCTTTAAACGAGGCGAATGGCAGGATTTTTCTACCGACGAAATAAGCCGCATAACATATCTTTCGGGCGCAAAATCGGGCGATTACGCTTATGAAACGCTCGACTTTTCGCGCATCGTAACGGGCATAGTCGAAGTTGAAATAATAGCCGGTAACGCGGGCGAAGTATTTTTTGCGTTCGACGAAATTTTATCGGACGAAAAGTTAAAAACGATAAAGCCTTTCCGCGGCGACACCGCGAACGTGTTTAAGTGGACGGTTAAAAAGGCGGGCGTTTACAACCTTTCGGCTTTCGAACCTTACGCTTTCAGATATGCAAACGTGATAACTTCTGCGGGCGTAAAGGCAAACGTAAAGGTGCGCGCCTACGAAAATCCCGAAGCGGGAAAGATGCTTTTTGAGTGCGACGACAAAAAAATCGAGCGGATTATGGAAGCGGCGCGGCATACGTTCGCGCACAACGCGGTAGACCTTTTAACCGATTGCCCTTCGCGCGAGCGGGCGGGCTGGCTTTCGGACAGTTTTTTCTCGTCGGTGGCAGAGCGCGTTTTTACGGGCGACAATAAAGTTGAACGCGCGTTTTTGCAAAACTATATTTTAGCCGACAAAAGCGGGCATCCAAAGGGAATGATTCCGCGTTGCTATCCCGCCGATTATTACGAAGAAGACGGTTTTATTCCCAACTGGTCGCTTTGGTACATCCTTGAAATTTACAAGTATTTTACGCAATACGGCTATGACGAAACGGTTGAAAAATCGCGCGCCAACGTCGAAGGCATTTTGAATTATTTTGTCGATTTCGAAAACGAGTTCGGCGTGCTCGAAGACCTTAAAGGGTGGATTTTCGTAGAGTGGAGCGCGGCGAACAATTCCGACCACATAAACGGCATAAACGTTCCGTCGAACGCCTGTTATTACGCTTCGCTTCTTGCTGCCGCCAAAGTTTACGGCATTAAAGGCTTAAAAGAAAAAGCCGAAAAAGTTAAAGATTATCTGCTTAAAAACGCTTACGTCGACGGCTTTTTCGTCGATAACCTTATCCGAAACGAAAAAGGCGATATAATTCCCACCGAAAACTACACCGAAACCTGCCAATATTATATGTTTTTCTTTAAGTGCGCAGATAAGCACACGCACAAAGAATTGTTCGATAAAATGCTTAACGAATACGGCAAGTCGGATAGTTCGGCAAGCGGCGGAAATCCGGTAAAAAAACAACTTACTCCGTCGAACATGATTTACGGTGTGTATATGCGGCTCGAACTTTTAATGCGCGAGCAGAAAAGGGTTGAACTTTTAAACGAATGCGTGCGCTATTTTTACGATATGACGCAAAAAACCGGCACTTTATGGGAAAATAACACCGCTTCGGCAAGTTGCGACCACGGTTTTGCTTCTTACGTTTCGCGCTTTATAATTTACGCGCTTTTCGGGTTCGACGTTTTATATCCCGAAAAGGGCGGCGCGAAAAACGGCATTAAATTAAACTCCGAAGCCGTTTTGCCGTTTAAACAAAAAACGGTTAATTTAAGCGTTTTAAACAATATCGTAACGGTAAAATAATCAACGTAATAATATAGCAAAAAACCGCGCTATAGGTCGATTATCGCCTGTTTCGCGGTTTTTAATATGTAATTTAATTGTCGTTTTTTGTTGAAAAATTAAGCGGCTAAAAAATAAGCGACAGGGTATCGGGGTGGGTAAACGCGCCGCTTATGTCGCGGTCGCAAACGATATAATCGATGTCGGAAACGTTGCAAATTTTAAACGCGCCGCCTTTGCCTATTTTTGTGTTGTCGCAAAGGCAAACTTTTTTATCCGAATTTTGCATCATAGTGCTTATTATTTCGTTGCAGGGCTGAAACAAATCGTAAATGCCGCCGTCCGACGTTATTCCGTGAATCGAAAAAAACATAAATCGGCATGAATTTTCGATATTGCGGCTCGCGCGAATTCGCCCGTTAAAGCGGCGTTGTTTTCCGAATAAACCTTGCCGCCCGAAGAATAAACGTTAACCCTTTTTCGCGGCAAGAGCGGCGAGTGTGTCTACGCCGTTGGTAACCACCGTTACGTTAGGAAACTCAGAAAGATATTCCGCCAAAAAATACGACGTTGACGACGAATCCAAAAAAACATGTCGCCGTCGTGCACAAGTTTAAGCGCTTTTATCGCAATAAGCCGCTTTTCAAGGGCGTTTGTGTGTTTTCTCGTGAAAAACGACATGCCCGATTCGTCGTCGTTTATCGATTTCACTCCGCCGTGAGTGCGCACCACAAGCCCGTCTTTTTCAAGTTCGGTAAGTTTCCGCCTTATCGACGACGGGCTTACCGCAAATTGTTTTGCAAGTTCTTCGACTTTTATAAAGCCCGCGCGCCTTATCGCGTCGGTTAAGGTTTCGGTTTTTATTTTCATCGTTTATACCTTTTTATAATTCGATTTTAAACAATTCAATCGAAAATAATGCGCGTTCGCGCATAAAAATTTGCGCGTTTTTGCCGATAATGCACGTATTTTTAAAATAGTAAAAAAACTTTTGCACGTTTTACGCATCTATTGTATAATTTACACGCTTTAAATGCAAGCAAATTTTATTAAAAAACGCAAAAAAACAAAACTAAAGGCGAAAGTTATGAAAAGTATAGAAAAAACGGCAGAACGCCTGAAAGTCGATAATTTAAAAAAACTTGAAAACGAAAACGACAAGCGCCGCAAATCTTATGAAAAGTTCGTTATTTTTATTTTTTTTTAATATATTTCGCGGCACAAATCGGAAGAAACCTCTAAAAGATAAATAATGGATGCTAATTGCCTTCCGCATCAGAGACAGAAACAATTTTGATTTTTACCAATTTGGCACCGTGGCGTGT
>ERZ827150.4855-NODE-4855-length-11390-cov-2.352360_pt1 | contig 11390 bp, 7 predicted proteins | sample MGYA00519779_ERZ827150 | MGnify/ENA primary metagenome ERZ827150 (study PRJEB31778, sample SAMEA3449267) | human gut metagenome | biome: human gut; feature: human-associated habitat; material: faeces | place: United Kingdom | collected 2010/2012 ...
CGCTGACGGACTCTCCGGCAATGCAGGTGTTCCGCGCATAGCGATCATCGGACTGCCTTTGCCTTCAATATAGGCTTTGGTAATCGTCACACTGCCGATATTGTCATCCTTCGGGATCTCATACATGATATCCAGCATATATTCCTCCAGGATAGCCCGGAGAGCTCTGGCTCCTGTATGGCGTTCCAATGCCTTACGGGCAATGGCATGTAAGGCACCGTCCTCAAACTCCAGTTTTACTTCATCCAGTGCCAGAAGCTTCTTGTACTGTTTCAGAATAGCATTCTTCGGCTCCTTGAGGATCTTCACAAGCATATCTTCCGTCAGCCCGTTCAGGGTAAAGATGATCGGAAGACGACCGATAAATTCCGGGATCATTCCAAATGCACGGAGATCATCTACCGTTACTTTCTCCAGCACATGCGGATCATCATCATATTTGTCCTTCAGATCTGCATAAAATCCGATAGACGCCTGTTTATTCAGTCTTTCTTTGATGATATTCTCAAGATCCGGGAACGCACCGCCACAGATAAACAGAATGTTCCTTGTATTTACAGTCACCATAGGTACCATGGCATTCTTGCTGGTAGCACCTACCGGAACTTCCACTTCACTTCCCTCCAGAAGTTTCAGAAGTCCCTGCTGGACAGCCTCTCCGCTGACATCTCTCTGGTTGGTATTCTTCTTCTTTGCGATCTTATCGATCTCATCGATGAAAATGATCCCGTGCTCTGCCTTCTCCACATCATTATCTGCAGCTGCAAGCAGCTTGGATACTACGCTCTCGATATCATCACCGATATAACCGGCCTCTGTAAGAGATGTGGCATCTGCAATGGCAAGCGGTACCTGAAGAAGTCTGGCAAGCATCTTCACCAGATAAGTCTTACCGCAGCCTGTAGGTCCGATCATCAGCATATTGGATTTCTCGATCTCAATATCATCCATGGTATCTGTGGCAACTCTTTTATAATGGTTGTATACACCTACAGACATTACCTTCTTGGCATATTCCTGTCCGATCACATATTCATCCAGAGTTGCTTTGATCTTATGTGGTGCAGGAATATCTTTGAGATTGATCACCGGCTTCGGAGTCTCTGATTTTTTCTTGATCTTCTTCGCCTGGTTTCCGGGATTCTGGAAACTGCCCAGATCGATCATGCTCACATTCGGCATGTTAAAAAGATCGGAATAATTTCCATTGTTCATCTGGGTGTTCATAGTATCAAAGCTTTTCTGCATGCAATCCGCACAGATATGTATATGATTAGGAAGGTCGATCATCTTCCCTGCCTGACTCTCCGGTCTGCGGCATAAAAAACAGAATTTCTCGTATTTCTGCTCCTGGTCATTGTCTTTATTATTATCAAACTGATCTGCCATAACATTTCCTTTCTGGTTTTTATTATGCATATTATAGCACATAATCCCGCTGTATCAAATTAAGTTTTTATAAACCGGGGAGCTGCATAAGAACATGCAGCTCCCCGGTTTATAAATGGTTATCCTGTATTTTCTTTTATTTGTCAGAAGAGGGTTTGCTTCCGAGGGTCACTTCAACCGTCTGTTCCTTGTACTCTCCGCTGTTCGCTCTGGAGATCACCACTTCGATGGTTTCTCCTGCCTCATAATACTGCAGCTTATCAACAAGGTCATCCTTGCCGCTTACCTTCTGTCCATCCAGCTTCACAATGATATCGCCTTTTTTGATCCCTGCATTATCTGCTGCGCCACCTTCCGTTACCTCAGTAATAAAAGCACCTGCCGGCATATTATACATCTGGATGGCTTCTGTTGTAAGATCGGCAGCCTTGACTCCCATATATCCTACCTTGGAAGAATCTTCCACCTTATCTCTGGTTTCGCGGTTCATCAGTTCTTCCAGGATCGGCTCTGCCTTGGAGATCGGAATGGCATATCCCATGCCTTCCACCTGACTGTCTGCATACTTGGCCGCATTGATACCGATCACTTCACCGTTCATGTTCAGAAGTGCACCGCCACTGTTTCCGGGATTGATCGCTGCATCAGTCTGGATCAGTCCGCTGGCTTCTCCGTCCTCTGTACCGATGCTTCTGTTAAGGGCACTTATCCATCCGGAGGTAACTGACTGTCCATAGCCCAGTGCATTGCCAATGGCAACCACCTGCTCACCGACTACAAGATCGTCCGAGCTTCCCATCTGTGCGATCTTGATCTCATCCATGGTCTCATCCGGAATATCGGATTTCTCCACTGCCACCACTGCCAGATCATTCTCTTCATCGGTACCTTTGATCTTGGCAGAAACTGCGTTATCCACATCCGCATCTCCATCGGAGCTGCTTGCCATAGCCTGGGTTTCTTCTTCCGCTCCTACCACATCACTGCCTGCAAAGCACACAGTAAGTGTAGTCGCTCCAGATACCACATGGTTGTTAGTCGCAATGAGAAGCTCGCTGTCATTTTCTCCTACAATAATACCGGAACCACTTCCTGCACTCTGATACTGCCTCGTTCCATATCCGAAAAAGCTTGGGATCTCCTGCACACTGACAGATGTAATGGCAACGATAGAAGACATGGTTGCCTGGGCTACACCGGCCACTGTACCACTCTCTGCCACAATATCCTTCACAGTAGAATCCGCAGAGCTACTGTCAGTACTATCCTCTGTTCCGGTAACTGTTTCTGTCTTTCCGATCGTTGTACTGCTGTCATTTCCTCTGTATTTATCTGCTGCAATATTCACACCCTGAAAAACTACTCCGGCTACCAGCCCAAAGATCACAGCCAGTGCCACCGCAGTGGCTGCTTTCTTTCCAAAGCTGTTGTTGCCTGAAAAATCTCTCTTTTTCCGTGGCTTTTTGGGCGGTATATTTCCACCGGCATAATTACCGGCCTGAGGCTGGTGCACCTCATAATGTCCGTATTTTGGTTTCTCCTGCGAAATGCCTTCACTCTGTCCGGCACCTGCATCGCTGTCCTGTCTGCTCTCCTGCATCCTGCGTCCCTCAGAATAAGGATGCGTCAGCGGTTTCTGTTCTGCCGAAGCATTCTTATCCTCATCCGGCAAGCCTGTCCCCCATTTATTCTCTTCACTCATGCCTCTGGTGCTCCCTTCTATGTTATCTGATGCATGTATCTGTTACTGCTCACTCCGTTCTCAGTAACATTTATTTCTCTTATAAAAGACAGTTTAACAGGGAATTGTGTTTAAACTGTGATATCTCTTTTAAAAAACCGTGACCTGCTCTTATTTGTTCTTTTTCCAGTATTGCGGATTCATGGTGCAGAAGCGGATCATTTTTTCAGGGAGCTTTTTGTATCGTTTTCCGAGAAAATATCCGGCGTATTTGGAGACACTTTGCAAAAACAGTCCGGGGATCAGCCATATGTGGCCTGTTTTTAGAAGATATGCCATGCTTTTTTTTACCAGCCGGATGCCCTCACCTTCGGAAGGCACTCCTTCAAAAACCTCCGGATGCTCCGCCTGGGAAACTCCCAGATCAAAATTCCTGTGGAACTGCTGCATACAGGTGTAATTGTGAGAATGATATACACGCGCTTCTGATACATAGGCAACTCCATAGCCTTTTTTTACCATCCAGCCTGCATAGATCATATCTTCATTAAAAATAGCATGCTCCGGAAATCCACCAATCTCATCATAGATCCTGTGATCATAAGCAGCACAGACGTTGGAGCAGAAATATGTTTTGATCCCGTAGGTCTGTACATCTTTTTCCGTTTTCAGACAGGACTGTTCCGGATAATTAAAGGAGCGGGTATATTTTTCCAGAAATCTGCAGTCCTTTTTTGGAAGCTGACGCGCATAAGCGGCTCCTGCCTGTGGATTCTCTGCAAGAGCTCCTACCAGTGCTCCGATCAGTTCCCTGTCTGCCGGCATTGCATCCTGTGTCATAAATACAAGGATCTCCGCATCCGAAAGCTCTGCCGCCTGCCTTCTGGTACCGCCATGGTCAAATTCTTCTTTTGTAAGATGCTGGACTTCCACAAGCGGATATTCCTGTTCCCAGGTCTCTTTCCAGAATTTCTTTTCTGTATTCATGACAAGGATCTTATTGATAGGATATTTCTGTGCGCTGAGTCTTTCCAGCAGTTTTTCAAATTCTTCTCCCGGACGGTATGCCGGGATGATCACGTCTGTTTTTAATGTTTTCATATTTGTCTCCTGTCCAGAAAGGACCACCCGTTACTGGATGGTCCCTTCTGCTGGTTGCTTATTTTGATGTTTTATTCATTCTCCGAATCATCTTCTCCGTCGGTATAATCGTTATAATCCGTATCGGAATCGCCTCCGGAATAGTCCGTATCTGTGCTGTAATCGTCTCCGGAATAATCCGTATCTGTGCTGTAATCGTCTCCGGAGTAATCCGAATCATAATCTGTGTCTGTGCTGTAATCAGCATCATCACTTGTGTCCGTACTGCTGTAATCTGTGGATGTATCTCCCTGCCACGTGTACGAATCATCCGTTGCGTCATTCGGTGTATCTGTCACCGCAGGTGCAGTGTCCTGCACGTCGCCTCCGCCTGCGATATTTGTAATCTGGGCACTTCTGTTGAGTACATCCTGCGTCGGAGTGTAACTGGTGTCTCCATACAGAAACTGATGCATCTTCAGAACATTGGATTCCAGTGTGGTAGGTACGATAACGCTGCCCTTTACCTGGGCAAATTTATAATCGTTGGGGAAGCCTGTAGTTTCATCAATACTGTAGCCGATCATAGCCGGGATCATCTTCAGGATCTCTGTTTTGGAAACAGAAGTTTTGACCATCGGGAATACCTGATCCATAATATCAAAGATAGTGGAAAGTCCTGCCTTTTTCGCCTTATCTACGATCATCTGGATCACTCGTCTCTGTCTCTCGGTACGTCCCATATCAAGACTTGCAGTATAACGGATACGGCAGTAGGAGGTAGCCTGTACACCATTAAGATGATAGGTATCTACGATTGCTTCCTCATCCTCCGGCTTCGGATCCGGCAGTTCGATCGGTGTGTAGCTCTTTCCGGTTTCCTCTGATGTCTCCACACAGTAATTGTTCATATGAACGATCTCCGCATAGGAAAGAGGGATGTCCAATCCTCCGAGACAGTCTACCACAGTTACCAGCGCATTAAAATCAATGGCAACATAATCTGTGATATTCAGATCCAGATTCGTATTCAGCATGGAAACCGCGTTGGTCGGTCCGCCAAATGCATATGCCGAATTGGCTTTGGAATAGGTATCATCCTTTACATTGAGAAGGGTATCTCTATAGACAGACACAAGTTTGACTGCCTTCGTATCATTGTTGATACTCGCAATGATGATGGTATCACTGTTCTCTGTATTCAGCTTCTCATTCTTGCTTCTGTGGTCCAGTCCGAACAGTGCATAGGTGGTATATCCCGTCATCTGCGGTGCCTGATCATTGGTTACAATATCCTGGTCTGCAAGATCTGTTTCCTGGATGTCGATCTTATCCAGTTTGGCTGAGATCTGACCATAAACGAACAGACCTCCGATAAACAGGAGCAGTACGACGATCTCCAGGATAAATAAAATCTTCTTGCTTTTTTTCCGAGGTTTTGACATCTTTTCCTTTTCCCCTTTTTAGTATGCGTTCTTATTAATAAATCCTTTGAATATGGTAAGAAACATGATCTTTATATCAAATCCCACAGACCAGTTTTCGATATAATACAGATCACACTCTATCCTTTTTCTGATAGAAGTATCTCCACGATAGCCATTTACCTGTGCCCACCCGGTAAGACCCGGCCGCACCTGATGCTTGACCATATAACGTGGTATCTCCTCCCTAAACTTTTCTACAAAAAATGGCCGCTCCGGTCTTGGTCCCACAAGACTCATCTCACCCTTCAGAATGTTAAAAAGCTGTGGAAGCTCATCCAGACTGGTATGACGCATAAATTTACCGATTCCGGTAACTCTTGGATCGTTCTTTACTGTCCACGCCTTTTTTTCTTCTGATTCTTTCTGGATCTCCATGGAACGGAATTTATACATCCGGAAAGTCTGATTATGAAGCCCGACACGTTCCTGCTTATAGATCAGCGGTCCCGGCGAAGTCAGCTTGATCAACATACACAACACCAGCATCACTGGTGAGGACACAATGATCGCAACGATCGCGCCTGCAATATCCATAGATCTCTTGATCAGTGCATTAAACGTGTTGCTCAGGGGCACATACCGGATATTGATCACCGGAAGCCCGAGAATATCTTCTGTATATGGTTTGGTCGGAATAATATTATTATAATCCGGAATAAATTTTGTGTGCACGCCGGATTTTTCACAGAGTGCAACGATCTCTTCCAGACGATAATACTCACTTAAGCCCAGGGTAATGGCTATCTCATCCAGACGACTGGATGGAAGGATGATCATCAGATTGGCGATTCGACCGATCACCTTAACGCCCTTATAAGTAGTGCCTGCCGGCACATTGTCATCCAGTATGCCCCTGATCACGTATCCCCATTGCGGATTCTGCAGGATCCTGTCTACATATTCCTCGGCAGCACGGCTGTATCCTACCAGCAGCACCTGTTTCTGGTTCATTCCTTTTTTGCGCATATCCCGGAGAATGTAAAATATGACCATACGCACAAACCATTCCAGGACGATATTGATCACACAGAAAGAAACCAGAGTAAGACGGGAATAGTCCAGCTCTTTAAAATTGTAAAGTGCAAACATGATGATAAGGAGCCCTAACGCATTTGCCTTCACAATTCCGGCAAGTACGAGACGACGCCCCTGCATTCGCATCGGTGTATAAAGATCAAAGGCCTGATAAAGAAGTAAATATCCCGGAATAATGAATATCAGCATAAACATATATTCCTGGACGGTCTTGGACTGGACCGCCGAATGTTCAAAAATTCCCTGAAAACGGATCAACCAGGCCAGGGCATAGGAGGCCGCGATCACAAATACATCGATCAGCATATGGAGACGACTGAAATTTTTCTGGTTGTCTTTAATCAATTTCCGCCACCTCATTTAAGTTCATTGCTTTTATCTTATAATAGATGAAACTCAAAAGCAATAAAATCTTCCCTCCGAAATATAAAAATTCTGTGAAAATATGATGTCTTAACCGGCAAAACGCCTAAAAATGTTGATCCAGAGTTCAAACTGGAGCTGTATATAACGCGGAAGATTCCTCATGGAAAATCTGACTTTTTTGTTTTTGCGGCTGATCTGAAAGCCGTTTTTGATGCCTGCAAGGTACTCACGTCCGAATCCCTTGGACGCAAAAAACAGGATCTTCGCACCGAATCCCACCAGAAAAAACGGAAGGTTCAGCACGATCTGGAGAAACGGCATATTCTTATAGATAAGATAAATATTGTTTCTGGAAGAATACCGGATCTTAAACTGATTATATCTGGAGCCGCTGGTGCCGCTTCCTACATGATAAACCTTCGCTTTTGGAGCATACCAGTTCTGATAACCGCAGATCCTGGCACGATAGCCGATATCCAGATCCTCCAGATAAGCAAAATGCTCCTCATCAAAATCTCCGATCCTGTCAATAAATTTCTTCCGGTAGATCGCAGCTCCCGCACAGGTGGAAAAAATCTTCTGCTCTCGGTCATAATGGCTGATATCCTTGCCTTTTCCCCTGGCAAAAGCCCAGCCAAGGGCACAGTAATAATTTCCGGCATCATCCATCTTGTCCCTGTCATGAAGCTGGATCATCCTTGCCTGACAGGAAAATGCCTTCTTATGTCTGCGCAGGGCAGCAACCATCTCCTCCAGGAAATCCGGTTCCGCTTCCGTATCATTGTTCAGAAGTAGCACATATGGGGAACGTGCCGCATGGATCCCTTCATTGACGGCTCTGCTGAAGCCGTAATTCTCCTGAAGCTGTATCATGTGTACCCATGGATATTCCGCCGAAACAAACGCACAGCTGCCATCAGTGGAACCATTATCCACTAGTATAACCTCAAAATTACGGATAGTCTGTCTTTCAAGACTGGAAAGAACACCATCCAGATATGCCATTCCGTTAAAGTTTGGTATGACTACTGATACTTCCTGCATTGCTTTATCCCTTCTTCTTTCCCATTCCCGGAAGGGGCTTCAGGGAATAATTCCATTTGGTTAAAGAAAGATTTTTGTTATAGTATGGATCTCCTTTTTTCAGGATATCCAGCCAGTGACAGCGCATGTATTCGATCTCCGTCTGGAAACGGCGGACCTTTTCCTCGCTGTCCTCAGTGCCTCTTGACTTGGATTCGTAATGATAGAGCTTCACATACGGATCATAGACGATCAGATGGCCGTGGCTTCGCACCTTCAGACAGAGATCCACATCATTAAACGCAACTGCAAGCTCTTCCGTAAAGCCTCCTGCCTCCAGAAAAACTTCCTTCTTCATCATCATACATGCTGCAGTCACACAGCTCATATCCTGCAAAAGAGAGGCCTTATGGAGATATCCAGTACGCTCTGCCGGCATATTCACAAACATGTTCCCGGCAATTCCGCCCATTCCCACCACGCAGCCTGCATGCTGAATGGTGTTATCCGGATAGATCAGCTTGACGCCAACTGCACCTGTTTCCTTACGCTGGCACACGCTCAGCATCTCTGACATCCAGTCCGGATCGATGACCTTTACGTCATTATTCAGAAAAAGCAGGTAATCTCCTTTGGCATGGCGCACCCCGAAATTGTTGATGGCAGAATAGTTGAAGCCTTTTTTCCAGCGGATCAGATGGACCCTGGGATCCTCCGAAAGCTTTCTGTAATACCGGAAGATCTCTTCGGAGCTGCTGTTATTCTCCACAATGATGATCTCGTAATTTTTGTAGGCAGTTTTTTCAAAAATGGATTCCACGCAGGCCCGAAGCGTTTCTTTCTCCTCACGGTTCGGAATGATAACAGAAATCAGAGGTTCTCCCTGCACCGGATACTTCACACGGTAAAATCCAAAATCCGGAGTATGCTCCACGGTTCCCGGAGTTCCGGTCCGTTTGAGATTCCCCTCAATGGCACGTCTGCCGGCTTCAAAAGCATACATCTTGCTTGCCGGATTATCTGCTGTGGAGGATTTATGGGTCCTCCAGTGATAAAGGATCTCCGGTACATGGACCACTTCCCTGGCCTGCTCCACACAGCGGAAAATGAAATCATAATCCTGGGCGCCGTCAAATTCCCGGCGGAATCCGCCCACTGTCTGCACTACGGAACGTCTTACCACCAGAAAATGGCAGATATAATTATTGGATCTTAAAAGATCCAGGTTAAAGTCCGGTTTCAGATGGGGCTGAAAATGTTCAGAAAGATCTGTCGTGACCTTATCCTCATCTGTATAGATCACATCCGCCTCTGGATGCTCCTCCAGTGCCGCCGCGATCTCATACAATGCATTAGGTGCCAGCAGATCATCATGATCCAGAAGTGCGATAAAATCACCCTCTGCCATGGCAAAAGCCGCGTTTGTATTTTCTGCAATGCCAAGATTCTCTTTCAGATCCTGATAGCGGATCCTCCTGTCCATCTCTGCATAGGATCTCAGCACAGTCTGCATGTCTGGATCCTCCGGGCTTCCGTTTGCCAGACACAGCTCCCAGTTCTCATATGTCTGTGCAAGGAGAGAGTCCAGCATCTGTCTTAAAAAACGCTCCGGTGTCAGATATGCAGGTACCACAATGCTGATCAACGGCCCATCCGGAAATTTGCGTTTCCGCTGCTTCTCCAGTGTTTCCTCGTCAGGTCTGTATGCCTCATACCATGGTCCGTAAGGAACCTCTTCCGGTTCAAAACGTTCATGAAGCCGGATCCAGAACTCTTTCAGACCATAATGCTTCAGGTATCTTAGGCCCTTCTGTACTGTATAGGGGGAAAGCTTCTTTATAAGTCTGTCCCATTGGATCTTTCCTGTAGAATCATCTTTACTCATATATTATCTCCGTATTACTCAGTTTGCTGTTACTGTTCACTCTGTTCTCAGTAACAGTTTGATGAACATATTTTACCATTCCATCATTTTTTTTGCAAGGAAGAGAGGAAATGTGTTATACTGAGCTTACGTATGTATTGCTTACATAAGAATTATTTTTTATACAGGAGTACCATTTATCATGAAAAAATCAAGAATAACCACAGCGCTTCTGGCTATTGGGATCTCCGCTTCCATGGTGTTCCAGACTCCAGTTTTCGCCACAGAAGAAACCGCTGTTGCTGTATCCTCCGGTGTTACCACCAATGGGATCAGCGGATGGCCTCAGGGGCCTGAGATCACTTCCGCATCTGCCGTGATCATGGAAGATACTTCCGATACGATTCTCTATGCCAAGGATATGGACACCACGCTTTCTCCGGCCGGCGCAGTTAAGATCATGACCTGTCTTCTGGCACTGGAGAACAGCCAGCTTGACGATCAGGTTACCATGACAGAAACCGGTGTATCCGGTGTTACAGACGGAGGCGCTCATATTTCCTCACAGCTCGGAGAGGTATTTACCATGGAGCAGTGCCTTTACGCTCTGATGCTGGCCTCTGCCAATGACATTGCTCTCCAGGTCGCAGAACAGATCGGCGGATCTGTGGATGCCTTTGTCCAGAAAATGAACGACCGTGCCCGAGAACTTGGATGCACCAATACGGTATTTACCAATCCTACCGGTCTCCCGGATGACAACCAGCATACCACAGCACATGATCTGGCTCTGATCATGCAGGCGGCTATCCGTAATGACAGCTTCCGCACCATCTCCGGAGCCACCTCCTATACGATCCCGGCTACCAATGTTTCCGGCGGTACCCGTAACCTGACAAGCTCTTTTACCATGACAGATCCTGCATCCGCTTCCTATTATGAAGGATGTATCGGCGGTCGTGAAAGTACCACCACTGCTTCCGGAAGCGTTCTTGTCACAGCTGCACAGCGAAACGGTACTACTCTGATCGCAGTAGTCATGAACGGAGCGACCGGTCAGACAGCCAACGAAGCGATCTCACTTCTGGATTACGGTTTTTCCAATTTCCAGCTTCTGAATCTCAGCGAGGATGATTTTCACATCCTGTCCGGCGGCACTGTAATGGTTCCATCCGGTGCGACCGCAGACGACCTGACTACGGAAGATACGAAATCTGATGGTCAGATCTTACGCACCTATTCCTTTGGCGGAACTCAGGTGGGAACTGCAGTTGTCGAGGATTCCTCCCAGGAAAGCTCTTCCGATGTACTGGAAAATGATGAAAACATGGATTCTGCAAAAGCTTATTCCGAATCCAGATCCCAGATCCCGTATTTTGCCATTGGCGGTGTGGGCATCCTGCTCCTTATCCTTCTGCTGTGGCGCATGATCCGGATCATCCGTTCCTGATCTTGGTTCCCAGGC
>ERZ827150.4856-NODE-4856-length-11389-cov-3.789571_pt1 | contig 11389 bp, 11 predicted proteins | sample MGYA00519779_ERZ827150 | MGnify/ENA primary metagenome ERZ827150 (study PRJEB31778, sample SAMEA3449267) | human gut metagenome | biome: human gut; feature: human-associated habitat; material: faeces | place: United Kingdom | collected 2010/2012 ...
GGTTTGATTGGCTTTATAGATTTTGAATTTCCTAATTCAGAGATAAGAAATAAATATGCTTTTTGTATTGAGGATTACGTGTATGTAATGTATTTGTAATTTTGAAATGAAAATATTTTGTTAATAACTGTTTTTGTAATTTATTATTAATAAATTTAATTTGTTATGGAAGGAATAAAGTATACGGAACTCATGGGGGAGAATGTTAAAGACAAGTTGAAGTATTGTGGTAAAGACGTTCGCATTTATAATCTTGCCAAAATTATTAATCCTCAGTTTGCGGAAATTGATGATCATTCAATTATTTTAGATTATACGTTTATTGATGCAAAAGAATCTTTTAAATTAGGTAAATATAGTTGTATAACCTGGCAGTGTGTAATTGAAGGTTGGGCTAATATCTCTATTGGTGATAGATGTTTTGTTGGGCCGGGAACTAAAATATTAGGTTCTACTTATGAATTTAATGGTTATTATACAAGTGAACATCTTCCAGAAAGTGTACATGCTACAAGATTTGGAGATATTACTATTTGTAATGATGCCTATATAGGTGCGAATAGTGTTATTATGCCAGGAATAACAATCGGGGAAGGTGCAGTTATTGGTTCGAATGCATTTGTTAATAAAGATGTTGAACCATGGGGGATATATGTTGGAAGTCCTGCAAAAAAAATAGGAGAAAGACAAAAGCCTACAGATGAAAGAAGGAGAATTGTGGAGCTTATGGATTGGACTAAACATTTTTGAGTTTAGAGATAAATTTGTTTTTGGGGGAATATGAAGGTATTTTATAATGTATGATTAATTATTAATATAGTAATGATTAATATTGAGTAATTGCCTTAATGTTATTTGTAATATTTTTTTGTGATGAGTGATCAAATGGATAATGACGAATTGATGGTATCAATTCGTTGTCTAGCATATAATCATGAACCTTATATTCGACAATGTTTGGAAGGTTTTATAATGCAAAAAACCAACTTCAGATTTGAGGCTGTTGTTCATGATGATGCTTCTACGGATGGTACGGTAGCTATAATACGTGAATATGCCGAAAAATACCCGAATATCATTAAGCCTATTTACGAGACTCAAAATCAATATTCTAAGCATGATGGCTCATTAGGTAGAATAATGAGTGCTGCTTGTACAGGAAAATATATTGCCATGTGTGAAGGGGATGACTATTGGATTGATCCTTACAAGCTACAGAAACAAGTTGACTTTTTGGAAACACATTTGGATTATTCTATGTCACATACTTCTTTTCGGTATTTTTACGAACAAGAAAATAAATTTTATATTTCTAGAGATATTGAAATTAATAGTAATATTCAAGCTTTAGGCCTTAAGCCTGAAAATGTTTTGAAAGATTATAGAATTCAGACATTAACCATTCTTGTGAGAACAAAGCTATATCAAAAAGTTGTTGAGTCAGATTATTTCTTATTTAAATCAGGTTATTTAAAAATGGGAGATGTTCAATTATGGTATTCTTTGTCTATGTTAGGTAAAATTCATTTTTTGCCAGATGTAACAGGTGTATATAGAAAAAATCAAGGTTCTGTTACCCGAGCCAATTCTGTAATAGACGTTTATCGCTTTCGACTCTCATCTTGGGAGTTACGAATGTATCTGTGTTTACGAGATAGTTTATCTGAATCGTACAAAAAACAAGTTGAAATAAATTATAGTAGAGCTCTTTTTAAGTATTTGTGTTTTGATAAATCGTTTAATATATTATATCCGTTAAATAAAAAAGATTTAGGATATTTGCTTTGTTTGGAGAAAATGCATGTATTAAAATTTGTTTTAAAAATTATTGTTTATTATCGAGGCTTTTTGGGACGTGTAAAAAGATTGTTTACAAGGTCTTTATGAATGAGTATAGATGCTTGAATATATGATTTGTAATGAGAATCTGGAGTAAAAATATAGATAATTATATTGTTTTTGCTGTTTTGCTACAATCTTTGTTGATAATAATGCAACATGTGATGATGTCTATTTTTCATGTGGCAGAAGAAAGTACAACATTTTATAGAATATTGTTAACAGCGGCTCCTTTAAGTATTGCTATTGGTATATCTTTATATAGAAAGTGGTTATTGTTTTTTGCTGTTTATATTGTAACGATTATAATTCTGTTATGTAACATTATTATGTTTCCACAGAATGCTTTTTTTTTGTGGTATGATTCTTTTCGTTTTTTGTTGCCAGTTGTAATTCCAAGTGCATTATGTTTGATTTGTGTGTCAGGTATTGACGTCGTAGAGAAAGTTCTGTACAAAATATCATGGGGTGTTGTTATTTTGATTGGATACTATGTGATGAGTTTTTTTAGTGGTGAATTTGTTATAACAACATATAATATGAGTTTATCATACGGGCTTTTATTGCCTGCTGTATCATTGTACACTCGGAAAAAATGGTATTCTTTGTGTGCGGCATTATTTTTATTTGTAGTCATAGTAGTATTAGGCTCAAGAGGAGCAGCAATCATATTTATGTTGTATGTGTGTTACGATATTTTTCAAGCTAATAGGCGATTGTTTTTGCCTATAATGATATTTGCTTTAATATCCGCATGTACTTTACCTTTATTTTTAGAGTGGTTAGATGGAATTGGAGTACAGTCTCGCACGTTGAGTTTGTTGTTATCAGATAATATAACTTATACTTCTGGTCGAGATTACATTTATGATAAAGTGATGGAGGAATTTTGGAATAATCCAATTGTTGGCATGGGGTTATGGGGAGATCGAGTTATATTAGCGGGAATTTATTGTCATAATATAATTCTAGAGTTATATTTGAATTGGGGAATTGTTATAGGGTCAATTCTATTCATTTATTTTGTATATAAATTGGTACATGTCTATATGTTATCTGATAAGAATAGAAGAAATATTTTAGTTAAATATTTTATGACAATGGTAATTCCTCTTATGGCTTCAGGTTCATATTTAACTAGTTATAATTTCGGTACATTTATTGGAATATTAGTTTTAATTCATCGAGATAATCATAGCGAGGGTTGAATGTTAATTTTTTATGTCGTAATTAATTTTGTTTCAGATGCACTCTTTAGAATGAGAGAAACATACTCGTATGAATATTTGTTGTATGGTTTGAATAAAGTGTTTAACTCATAATCTTATTGGGTGCATTGGATTTATGTGATTATTTGTGAAATAAAAAATACTAAAAAGTGCTTTATAGAGATATACTCTTGATGATAGTAATGTTTTTAAAATTATAGATAGTAATATAATTAATATGAAAATAGTTTTCTTGCTTACTCATATCCCTAATCCTCGAATGAACAAACGCATCGGGCTGGCTAAGCTTTGTGGAGAAGTTGTTGTAATATGTGTACGAAGAACGTCACAAGATGTTTATGAACCATATTATGGAGATGTTGTTCATGAAATTATTAATATTGATCTTCCTCCGTCGAAGTATATCTTTCAGCGCATTTTAGCATCTTCTAAATATTCTAATATAGCAGGCCGACTTTTGGAAAAATACAATCCAGAAATGATCTATACCGAAGGATTGGATTCTTTGGCTATTGCTTCTAGATACAAAAAAAAATCATGGTGTAAAATTATATATGAAGTAGCAGACTTGAGGGAATGTTTTATTGAATTACCCCATTCGGCTGTTTCTCGGCTTTTAACATACATAATAAAAAAGCAAGAGTTGTGTTTGTTTAAATATGTCGATAATTTAGTCGTTACTTCAGAGAAATTTTATGATATGCATTACTATCGTTTGATTTCTAAAGACAAATTGATATTTATGCCTAATATTCCGGATGATGAGCCATTAAGAAAATATGTTAAGAAGAGTGGTGGCGTGTTTACTATTGGTTTCATAGGGGGAATTCGTTATTTAAAACAGATGAAAATGTTAGTGGATGCGGCAAAAACTGTTGGATGTAATGTTTTGTTTGCTGGAGCAGGTGAAACTAACGATGATTATAAACAAATAACTGATTACTGTAAAGACAAGGAATATGTCACATTTACTGGTAAGTATATTTATAATACGGATATAGCAAAGTTGTACGGTATGGTGGATTGTGTTTATGCTGTTTATGATGCAGGTAATCCTAATGTTAAAATAGCTTTGCCAAATAAGTTGTATGAAGCGGTACGTTGTTGTTTGCCTATTATTGTGGCTAAAGGTACGTATCTATCTGAAATTGTGGAAGAGTGGAGGGTTGGAATATCTGTCAGTCATCATGATGTTAATGACTTGTCGAGGGGATTAAAACAGATGATGGATAAAACATTCCGAGATTTGTTGATAAATAATTGTAAAATAAAGAGTTGTGAGATAATTAATGATAAATATAATGCTGAATTAAAAAAATATTTTCTATAAACAATGCTTTACTTGTTTGTATGTATAAATTAAACTTCAAGCTTGTTAATAAAAATAAAAATTGAATGATGTGATAATGAAAATTATAATTTTAGGCATTGTAAAAAATGTCTAAAAATAGAGGCGTCTTAAGTTGAAGTACTAATGATTAATATTGTTCTTTGAAATAAATGTCAATTTTCAGTAGGATTGATATATTATGGAATACGGTTAAGTATTTAAAACCGATCCAGTGGCGTTATCGTGTAAAGTTGTGGGGAAGACGATTCCACTCTCAATATTTGCAAATTTCTGACATTGTTCCTGTTGCACGGGTTTTAAATTTTGTTCCGTCTCTATCTAATGAAAAAACGTATTTGGGAAATAATACGTTTAATTTCTTGAATTTGCAGAAGTCTTTTGGTGAGAAGGTTGATTGGGAATGTGTTGAATTGGGGAGGTTATGGGGGTATAATTTGAATTATTTTGAATTTTTAAATCAGGAAGTGATAAGCGTGGAGGAGGGAATACGACTGATTCGTGATTTTATTCAGCATTTTCCGAAAGCCAATATGGGAGTGGAACCTTATCCCTTGTCGTTAAGATCTGTAAATTGGATTCGTTTTTTGTCGAGTCATAATATAGAGGAGGTTGATATAGACACGACTCTGTATACACAATTGAATTTGTTGATCGGTAAGCTTGAATATCATTTGTTGGGAAATCATTTGCTGGAAAATGGTTTTGCATTGTTATTCGGAGCATATTATTTTAATGATAGTGCTTTTTATAAAAAGGCAAAATCAATATTGGTACCGGAATTACGTGAACAGGTGTTAGGGGATGGAGGACATTTTGAAAGAAGCCCGATGTATCATTGTATTATGTTGTATCGGGTGCTGGATTGTTACAATTTGGTGCATAACAATACTTTGTTCGGGCGAGAGTTAGAAGTTTTTTTGAGGGAGAAGGCAGAAGCCATGTTGGGATGGTTGAAGGAGATTATCTATCGTGATGGAAAGATTCCGTTATTAAATGATGCTGCTTTTGGAATTGCTCCCGTGGCAAAAGATTTGATGGAATACGGGCAACGGTTAGGTATCACGTGTTGTAAAAAAGTAAAATTGAAGGAGTCCGGATATCGGAAATTACAATTTGGGAAGTTTGAGTTGTTGATGGATGTGGGAGAAGTTGGACCGGATTATCAACCTGGACACGCGCATGCGGATACTTTTAGTTTTGAGTTGTACATCAATGGACGACCCGTTATTGTCGATACGGGAACCTCTACATACGAAGTGAATGATACTCGTTTTTATGAAAGGAGTACGGCAGCTCACAATACGATTGTCGTGTCCGGACAAAATTCCAGTCAGGTTTGGGCCGGACATCGTGTTGCCCGTCGGGCAAGGGTGCGAGTTATTTGTGATGAGGAGGAACGGGTGGTAGTTCAACATGATGGATACAAGCGTTTGGGTACTTTGCATACTCGTGGGGTAGAGAAAATAGAAGAGAACATCCGGATTGTTGACGAGATTGACGGAGAGGGGTGTGCTTATCTGCATTTCATGCCTGAAGAAAAGATTATTTTAAACGGAAATATAATTACCGGATCGGATTTTTGCATAGAGTTGAATGGTATGCGTACAATCGAATCGTTTTCGTCTTGGTATGCTTCTGAATTTAATAAAAGAGTGGAACGACAAAGTTTTCGAATTTTTTTTGACAGGAGGTTAGAGACTATTATAAAATGAGGATTTTATTCTTGACTTTTTATTTCGAACCGGATTTATGTGCCGGATCATTTCGTAACACGCCATTGTTCAGAGAATTATTGCAACAAGCAGGAGTGAATGGTTGGATTCATGTGATTACAACGCAACCTAATCGTTATAATTCTTTCCATGTTGAGGGACAAGCAGAGGTCATAAAGGGAAATTACAGGATAAATCGGATTCGCATACCGGAACATAAAAGTGGTTTTATTGATCAGGCCAAGTCTTTTCGGGTGTATTATAAAGAAGCTTTGAGATTGACAAGGAAGGAGCGTTATGATTTGGTGTATGCTTCGTCTTCAAGATTATTCACGGCCTTTTTAGGTAGGAGGATTGCGGGGAGGCAAGGAATACCTTTGTATTTGGATATACGCGATATTTTTGTGGATACAATAAAAGATGTGTTCCGGAGAAGGAAAATGATTCAGATTCCGGCAGGGATTTGTTTTAAATGGATTGAACGATATACTTTTTCTAAAGCAAATCATATTAATTTAGTATCGGAAGGATTTAAGGCGTATTTTGAAAAATACGACAAGCCTGTTTATTCATATTTTACGAATGGAATCGACGATATTTTTCTTAACATTCCGAAGCCTACCAAACGAGATTCTAAGGTGAAAGTGATTACTTATGCCGGAAATATTGGAAGTGGACAAGGGTTGGAAAAAGTGGTTCCCATGGCAGCTCAAAAGCTTGGGAATCGGTATTTCTTTAGGATTATTGGGGATGGGGGAATAAAAAAATTGTTGAAAGATAAGGTGGAAGAGTTGGGGGTTCATAATGTCGAATTATTAGATCCGGTATCAAGAGATAAGTTAATAGAATATTATAATGATTCTGATTTTTTGTTTTTGCATTTGAATGATTTGGAAGCATTTAAAAAAGTTCTTCCGTCAAAATTATTTGAATATGCAGCATTTGGTAAACCTATTATTGCAGGTGTAGGCGGGTATGCCAGCCAGTTTATTCGAGAAAATCTGGATAATTATATTTTATTTGCTCCAACTGATGTTGAGAGTATGGTGACGCAATTATTAAAATTTGAAGGGTGTGATAAAGATCAGGGAAATTTTGTTAGAAAGTTTGCCCGGAAAAATATAATGGAAGAAATGGCACGCTCAATTCTTGAGTGTCGATAGTTTTATTAGTGTATTTTATGAATATTCTTGTTACAGGTATCCATGGTTTCGTGGGTTCTAATCTTGTGTTGTCCTTAAAAGAGAAGCATGTTCTTTATGGGTTGGATATTGTTTCTCCTGAAAAAGAGGGGGTGACAAAGACTTATTCGTGGGATGAGTTGGAAGGAGTGGAAGGGATAGATGCGATCGTGCATTTGGCGGGGAAGGCGCATGATACGAAAAACGAGGCTGTGGCGCAAACTTATTTTGATATAAACACGGGATTGACCCGAAAAGTTTTTGATTACTTTCTGAAATCTTCGGCAAAGAAATTTATCTTTTTCAGTTCGGTGAAGGCGGTAGCGGATTTCGTGGTGGGGGTTAAGTTGACGGAAGAGGTGATCCCGACTCCCAATGGGCCTTACGGGGAGAGTAAAATTGCGGCAGAAAATTACATCCTTGAACAATTGAAAATTGAAAATGGAGAATTGAAAATGCACGGGAAGCAGGTGTATATTTTGCGGCCTTGCATGATTCATGGGCCGGGGAATAAGGGGAACTTGAATTTGCTGTATAGTGTGGTGAAGAAGGGGTTACCATGGCCGTTGGGGGATTTCGAGAACAGGAGGTCGTTTACTTCGGTGGATAATCTTTGTTACGTGGTGAATGGGTTGATTGAAAAAGAGGTTCCGTCGGGGATTTATCACATGGCGGATGATGAGGCATTGTCAACGAACGAGTTGATACGGGAGATGTGTGAGGTAATGGGGAAGAAGGCGCATATTTGGCGGATGAACAAGGGGTTGATGAAGGAGTGTGCGGGGTTGGGGACGCTGTTGCATTTGCCGTTAAATTTGGAACGGTTGAGAAAATTGACAGAAAATTACGTGGTGTCGAACGAGAAGATCAAGCGGGCGTTGGGGATTGAACGGATGCCGGTGACGGCGGTGGAAGGGTTGAGGAAGACGATAAGATCGTTTACTAATTGTAAATTTTAGATTTTAAATTGAGCGATTTTCGATTAGCTGATTGTTGAATAGTAGGATCATTCAATTTCGGGATACTTTTATCTTTTAGTTCTTAACTTTTAGTTTCCATGTTGTATTATTTAGTAGTGTTTGTGGTACTACTGGGGATAGAGTTGTTCTATTTTCGGGTGGCGGATCATTTTAATATTATTGATAAACCGAATGAGAGGAGTTCTCACACAAGAATCACGTTGCGGGGAGGAGGGGTTGTGTTTTACGTGGGGGCCTTGGTTTATTTTGTTGCTAATGGGTTTAGTTTTCCGTGGTTTATGCTGGGGTTGACGTTGATTGCAGGGGTGAGTTTTGTGGATGATGTGCGGTCCGTGACGCAGCGGGTGAGGTTGGTGGTACATTTTGTGGCGATGTTATTGATGTTTTACCAGTGGGGAATGGTGTCGTTGCCTTGGTGGTACGTGGTGGTGGCTTTGGTTGTCTGCACGGGGATTATTAATGCCTACAATTTCATGGATGGTATTAACGGGATCACGGGAGGGTATAGTCTGGTGGTGTTGGGAGGATTGGCGTACGTGAATGGATGGGTTGTTCCTTTTGTTGACGAGAAGATGATTTACACGATGATGGTGGCGGTGTTGGTGTTTGATGGGTTTAATTTCAGGCGGAAGGCGAAGTGTTTTGCAGGGGATGTAGGGGCGGTGAGCATTGCTTTCGTGATTTTGTTTTTACTAGGGCGGTTGATTCTGGAAACGGGGGATTGGAGTTATATTATATTTTTGGCAGTTTACGGAGTGGATAGTGTACTGACAATCATACATCGGTTGATGTTACACGAGAATATCGGGTTACCGCATCGGAAGCATATGTACCAGTTGATGGCGAACGAATTGAAGATTCCTCACGTGGTGGTTTCTTTGTTATATATGGTGGTGCAAGTCGTGATCGTGGCGGTTTATCTGGCTATGCCGGGGATGCATTATGCCTGTTTGGGTGGAAGTGTTGCCGTATTGGGAATAGGGTACGTGTTGTTTATGAGAAAGTATTTCAAGTTACACTTGATGGTGAAGTGATTTGAAATTTTGTTATACAAGGATTGGGCCTCGGAAATTCCGGGGCTTTTTTATTTATAAATACGATGAAATTTGAGAGTGATTCCGAAAAAGTTGTATTTATAATGTTCTTTTGGACTTGTTTGCTTGAATATTGAGGGGAATTGAGATAGAGGTTAAAAATATTTGAAAAAATAATTGCGAAAATATTTGGAAATCGGATATTTTTGGTTATATATTTGTGGAGACAGAAATCTACACGATGTTTTAAAATCAGCGACATCGTTTCAACCATTCTCTTGCAGGATGCATTCAGGGAACTCAAGGTAGTCCCACCTTACAGTTAATCTTATTGTTTTATTTAAAAATTTGTAATTATGGCAATTCATGATTCTGTTTTGTTGGGTGCGATGTCTCAATCAGTTGATAACCTTACCATGTGCGTGTGTCGGAAGCTTCGTATCGTACGGCATAAAGCCAAACACGTGACGAATCCCCGGACGGATAAGCAGCGGGTGCAGCGAGCCAAGATGAAAGCAACGATTGAGCTGGCTCAGGCGTTTGCCCCGATAGCGAAGATCGGTTTCCCGGCAATGGCCGCCGGACAGATCGGGTATAACGGATTCGTATCGGCGAACTTGCAGGCGGTGACGGTTGACGAGGGTTTCGTGGCGACGGTGGATTATTCCAAGTTGGCGTGTTCTTCGGATTTGAAGTTACGCACGCCTAAGGTGACGGCGACTCTTGCGGATAAATCGATTACTTTCACGCAGGAAAGTCAGGAAGCATCGTCTTGGGCGAATAGGGATGACCAGGTGTATGCAGTTGTGTACGAGAAGGCATTGAACGAGGTAGAAATGGTGAAGTTGAGAGAGCGAGGAGAGAACGGAGTGACGAGTTTTGCGTTACCGGAAGACTGGACGGCTGCCGAAGTGTTGGTGTATGCTTTTGCCACGACGGTTGCGGGAAGGAGAACTTCGAGAACATTGGCAATAAGCATGGAATAGGCTATGAATAAGTTGATTGTATTCATGTTGGGTTCATGCTCGACGTTTAGTATCCATCTCGGTTTGATGTATGTCAACTGGTGGGATATGCTGTTCACGCACGCCATGAGTCTGGTTGGAGGGGTGGTGAGTGCGGTGATCGTGGCTTGGTTACAACAACGTTGGAAAGAACGAGGAAAGATAAGGTGATGTTATACGAGAAAGGGGCACGATCAACGGCCCCTTTCGTTATTGATAGGGGTGTTCGGGCGAAGAATATAAATTGCACAGATGTGTGTTGCACAAAGTTGTGCAATTGGGTGGAAAGAGTTACTTTTGGCTTGAAAAAACAAATGTGGTAAGTATGATACAAGAATATCAAGTTAGTGGTTTTCGGGTGAGAGAGTACGAGGAGCTGGGGTCCACGAACACGGAAGCAGAACATGTGGGGTGGAGCGAGTTGGAAGATAAGATGGTGATTTTGACGTATAGGCAGACACAAGGTCGGGGACAAGTCGGGAATCATTGGGAGAGCGAGCCGGGGAAAAATATATCCATGACGGTGGTGTTTAAGCCGAGGGAGTTACCGGCGGGACAACAGTTTGCGGTGTCTATGGTGATTGCTTTGGGGGCTTGTGATTTTATTTCCCGTTACGTGAACGAGTGTTCCGTGAAGTGGCCGAATGATATTTACGTGGGGGATCGGAAGATTTCCGGGATATTGATCGAACATTCCATCATGGGGCGTTACGTGGGAGGTTCTTTGTGCGGTATCGGGGTGAATATTAATCAAGAACGTTTCTTGTCCGATGCACCGAATCCGGTTTCCTTGTTTCAGTTGATCGGGGAGGAGATTCCCGTAGAGCGGGCGTTGGAGGAGTTGCTGGATTGTATTGGAAAGCGATATGAAATGATACGGGATTACGAGGGGCTGGAACGTGATTTTTTGAAGGTGTTGTATCGTCGGGAGGGGGTGTATGATTGGGAGGATGAACGGGAAATATTCCGGGCGTCGATTCGGGGGGTGAACGAGTTCGGACAGTTGATGTTGGAGGATGTGGAGGGGAATGAGCGGGTATATGGTTTTAAGGAAATCTC
>ERZ827150.4861-NODE-4861-length-11374-cov-8.199488_pt1 | contig 11374 bp, 9 predicted proteins | sample MGYA00519779_ERZ827150 | MGnify/ENA primary metagenome ERZ827150 (study PRJEB31778, sample SAMEA3449267) | human gut metagenome | biome: human gut; feature: human-associated habitat; material: faeces | place: United Kingdom | collected 2010/2012 ...
TGAGGAAGTCCTGGCTGAATGTCTTAAAATAGCAAAAAAATTTTACGCTTGCTATCCTTTATTATTTGAATTGGGCACACTTTTAATCAATCACACTTCACAGGCTTCCAGTCCTGAACAAGTGGAACAAATTATGGAAAAAGCCCTAGAGTGGTTTCATCGTGTAAGAACTGAAGCGGACGAGACGAATCTGCAAAAAGAATCACTGCTAATGGAAGCGTTTTGTTTGCTTCAACTCCAACGCCCGTCTGAAGTAATTGATATTTTGGAACCAGTTAATATGCAACCTGGTTCTCCTGAGCCTCTTTTGGCTTCCGCCTATCGGGCAATAGGTAACGATCAAGAGGCAAAAAAAATTCTTCAGGTCGGAATATATAAGGAGATTATGACTCTTTTTAATTTGTTCCCGTCCTATTTGAACTTATGTCTGAATGATGCGGAGCAATTTGCAGAAACCTGTCAGCGATTTTATAAAATAGCAGATGTTTTTCAAATGAAAATGCTACACCCCGGTATTCTTTTGGGAATTTATATTACTATCGCTCAAGACTGGATGAAACTTAATAATGCCGAACAGGCGTTGGACATCCTTTCACAATATACGGAACTGGCAGTCAGTAATATTTATCCATTGCATTTGCATGGGGACAATTTTTTTGATCTTCTAGATGAATGGTTGGACAGCGAACTTGTGTTACGATCCTTTCCGCCAAGAGATGAAACTCTGATCCGTCATAGTATGACACAAGCTCTTAATGAAAATCCTGTCTTTCTGCCATTGGCTAAAGATTCACGATTTCAGATGATGGTTAATAGACTGAAGGCAAGCGAGGAGGAAAAATAAATGGAAACTGTTACTATACAAAAACTATCCAAAACATACCCTAGTGGAAAAGAAGCATTAAAAGAACTCTCGTTGACACTAAGTACCGGAGAGGTATTTGGTTTTCTCGGTCCAAATGGTGCCGGAAAGACGACAACCGTAAAATTGCTTACCGGAGTCCTGAGCCCGTCTGGAGGATCATGTGAAATTATGGGTGTCAATCCTAATATTCAGCCAGAAAAAGTGCATCTCCTTGCAGGGATTGTGACTGAACACGCACAGATGTATGACAATCTGACTGGTATTGAAAATCTGATGTTTTATGCTGCGGCTTTTGGCATGGAACAAAAAGGAAAATGGCGTGCTGAGTCGCTGCTCAAGGAATTAGAGTTGACAGAAGCAAAAGACCAAAAACTGGCGACCTATTCCACCGGTATGAGACAGAGGTTATCTATGGCAAGGGCACTGCTGCACCACCCGAAAGTTCTGTTTCTTGACGAACCAACTTCTGGCTTGGATCCGGAAAGTGCGCAGAATGTCAATCAAATGATACACAATCTGGCTTGCAAAGAGGGAATTACTGTTTTTCTCTGTACCCATCAACTTCGGTATGCACAGGAAATCTGCACACGCTACGGACTGATTGATCAGGGGATTCTTTTGGCCTCGGGTACAATAGATGAATTACGCGCTCGGGTATTTACTTCAAAATCGCTTCGTATCTGTGCGTCAGCGGTTCCTGACAAGCTAAACTTTGTTAAATGCGGAATCAATGAGTTTGAAACCAAAATACAAGATAAAAAAGAAATCCCTTATTTGGTACGAAAGATTGTAGAAGCCGGTGAGGATATTTATTCTGTAAATCTTATAGAACCCACTCTGGAAGATATTTATTTTACCCTGACTGCCGGCAGGAAGGAGGATTGATGATATGAAAGCTGCTATGTATGCAATTATCAAAAAAGATTTTCGCATTATTGCAAGTAACCGTAGACTATTTCCTGCTCTTTTTATTGTTCCTTTAGTGCTGACTATTGTATTGCCGTCTATTTTTGTCATTACCATTCATTTTGTACCGGATGATCCGGATATTACAAAGTTACTGTCACTGCTTCCTGAAACTGCCCGGATGGAAAGCCTGGAGCTTACGCTTTCTGGCATGATCTTAAATTATATACTTCCGATTTTTTTCCTGATAATTCCTATAATGACTGCTTCTATCATGGCAGCCAGTGCATTTGTAGGAGAAAAGGAACGGCATACGCTTGAAACATTGCTCTATTGTCCACTTACTCTCAAACAGATTTTTCAGGCAAAAGTATGGGCTTCTTTCCTTTTAAGTATGCTTGTCTCTGTAATCTCATTTGCGGCTATGTTTCTGGTTATAGAAACAGAATTATTTTTCTTGGCAGGTAGGCTGCTGATTCCAAGCGTAAGCTGGCTGGTTGTTATACTGTTGCTTTCACCTGCAATCTCACTAATTGCCATTACACTGATTGTCCGGGGATCTGCCAAAGCGCAGAGCGTAGAGGAATCTCAGCAGGCTGCCGTTTTTCTGATTCTTCCGGTGATTCTGCCCATAGCGGGACAATTTACAGGAGTCTTTTTAATGAATGTCTGGATTCTTCTCGGACTCGGTGTGATATGTGCAATACTTGCCTGGTTCTTATTGCAAAAATCTATGGGACGGTTCACCTATGAAAAACTTCTGCAATAAAAATCGTTACAAATGGTTTTGAGCTTTGTGATTATTTTCGCAGATAAAAAGAAAACTCTAGCTACATTGATTGTTGCTAAGAAGAAAAAAGGATGGTGATGTGATGGGACATTAGCTGTTTTTGATATAGAAGAATCCGGCAAGCAGATCGGAGAAAAGTTATTTCTGCTTCTTAACGAGGAACAAAAGAATGCTCTAATGCAATATATTTTGGAACAAGGAGTCTGTCATGGAACGGTATTCAATTCCTGTCACACTTCCTTCGCAGCAAAGAAAAATCCTCTAACAGAAATACAGGAAGGCGAGCTTTATCTATGCCTGGAACACCGCACTGTCAGGGTTAGGGAACGGATTATCAACCTGACAAGTAAGGAGTTTGATATACTGGCATTGCTCATTGCCAATCCCAAACGTGTTTTTACTTACGAACTGATTACCGATTTGGTTTGGAAAGAGGATTGTGATTTCTATTCGAGAAAAGCGATTCATAATCATATAAGTAAGCTGCGTAAGAAATTGCGCTTTGAACCGGATCTTCCAAACTACATTGAGAGTGTCGCCGGAATCGGCTATAAATTTGAACATCTATAACATGAGCCCACAAGGTGTCGTTTTCCCCTTGTGGGCTTGCTTTTTGCGGCATATATTCTAAGAGCAGAATATGTAGAAAATTGCGAATATAAAGAGTAAAAAGCGAATGCCTGCGGACTGATACAGGAAACATAACCGATATAATTTTCTCCCAAGGAGGTATCAAGCAGCCGATTCAGGCTCCTCCTTGATGGGAGGAAATGCCTATGCGTCTATGCAACACAGATCCGCAGATAAACTGCTTTACATTCAGTCACCTATACGTCGTAATCCAGCTCGTATGGATTGCGGCGTTTTTGGTTTCGACAATATTTGAGCATTTTCGCTGTCAGCCTCCCGGAGAAATTTCATACTGCTGCTTTGGCGCGCCTGTTCTTTGTACGGGCGCGCTTTTTTGTACCCTTTTTTTAATCAGAAAGAGACTTAGACCTTATCGCTGCCGCAGCCCACCCTCTGATTTCGATTTTTGCCATCAACTCAAACATCGAAATTGGAGGAAATTACTATGAAGAAAATCAATCTTCGGGATTATTACCCGTATTATACACAGGACATGATCGTTGAGGTGCCGGATGAAGTTGCGGACATTCTCCGGGAATATAAACTTGCTGAAGCAGCTTATTTTTTGCGTACATACCGGCATAAAGCCTATTTTTCTTTGGATTATGACATCAATGTGGAACATGAGGCTATGGTGCTTGTTTTGACACCAGCAGATATTTTTGAACAGAAGGAAGAAAACGCTAGACTATATGAAGCGCTTGCCTCGTTGCCGGAAAAACAGCGTAACCGTATCACTTCACATTTTCTGTTGGGAATGAGTTTATCGGATATTGCAAAAAGCGAAGGAACCGGCGTCAGCTCTGTACATGAAGGAATCCAACGTGGACTTCGGCGTTTGAAAAAAATTTTAGAAAAAATGAATACAGACCCCGAAAATTACCATCAAAAATGAAATGTATAATAGAGGGACATATTCGGCGGGACAAGCTGGACGGGTGTGGTAAGGAAGCATATACATCCTCCACCCTAACTGTAATATCAATTTGTCTGCCATGCCCCTTGCTTGTTCCTTGACAACCGAATATACGCTGTTACAGGTACTTCATTCTGTGTTCCGAGCGGCAGATGGGGCGGCGCGGTGACAGGCGGCCTAAGGAGGTGATGAATCCAGGCTGTCCGAGCGATAAACGCAACCTACGAAACCGGCTGTGGCAGGCCGGACGCGATAACGACGCAGATCATAATGGTACTTCTTCACAGCTTCCTAAAGACTTGGGGAGAGTTCCTGCGGCGTTTGCTTGCTCTGGCAAAGCGGCGGCGTATGCGGGACTATGATGCGGTGACGCTATCCGCAGCCTGTAACAGCCCCGTCCTTATAACAGAAGGACTTGCCGGGGTGCGTGGCAAATACGGCAGTAAAATCGAAATCAGATATAATGGGCCGGATTTATGTGTGTAATAACCATAGATCCGACCTATTCATGTGGTTTTGATAACACAGTTTTCAGAAGGGAGTTGATACTATGGAATTGAACACCATTGTCAGTGAAGTGGGTACGCTGGTAGACATTCGGGATGTCTCTGTCAACAAAGAACTTTCTCGTGATGAACGGATTGCAGAATTTGTTCAGCAAATCAAAAATCCATACCATTTTAAGTGTGGGCGTTTTACTGTACAGGCCAGCTTTTCTGCTGAAGGTGCTACCCTGGAAGAATGTATCAAGGGTATTTTGCGATAGCTGCAATTTTAAGAAAGGGGCTGACTTTTCCGTAAAAGCATGGTAGAATAAGAATCGGAAAAGGAATTGAATATGGAATAACCACACTTCTTGAATTGCGGGGATTTTTCTGTGCAACGAAAGGAGTGTTTTTTTATGCAGGTTTACAAAGCGATTAAGTACATCCGTCTTTCTTATACGGATGATAAAACAGTAGAAAGTGACAGCGTTGCTAACCAGCGGCGCCTGATCGATGACTACATAGCCCGACACCCGGAAATTGAGGTTGTGGCAGAAAAAATTGACGATGGTTATAGTGGTGTTTTGTTTGATCGCCCGGCATTTCAGGAAATGATGCGGATGATCGAACAAGGCGAAGCTAACTGCGTGATTGTCAAAGACCTCTCCCGCTTAGGTCGTGAGTACATAGAAACAGGCCGTTATATGCGCAGGGTATTTCCAGCCTATGGAGTGCGTTTTATCGCAATTAACGATAATGTGGACACGGAAAATGACGCTGCCGATGATCTCACGGTTTCTGTCAAAAACATTATGAATGAGGCTTACTGTCGGGATATTTCCGTTAAGACACGGAGCGCCCTGGAAGTAAAACGGCGCAGCGGGGATTTTGTAGGTGCTTTTACCATCTATGGTTATGTGAAAGTCGGCGATAAACACAAGAGCCTGGAAGTAGACGAATATGCTGCTAATGTTGTGAGGGATATTTTCAGAAAACGGCTGGAGGGATTCAGCGCTTCCCATATAGCGGATGAACTGAACCGATTAGGAATTCTTTCGCCTTTAGCGTATAAGCGCAATCACGGAATGCCTCATGCAAAAGGTGGCTATACAGACCGAAAGGATTGCAAATGGTCTGCAACTACAATCATCCGCATTTTGCAGGATGAAACTTACACCGGAACACTGGTCCAGGGCAAACAGACAACGCCCCATTTCAAATTAAAAGAGCGTGAGGACAAACCTTCTTCGGAATGGATTCGTGTGGAGGGAACCCATGAAGCGATCATACAAAAGCACGATTTTGATCTGGTGCAACGGCTCCGCAGGATTGACACAAGGACTTCTCCCAAATCGGATAAGGTTTACCTGTTTTCCGGTATTTTGATCTGCGGCTGCTGTGGCTGCCGTATGACCCGCAAGACGAACCGCTATAAAGATAAAGAGTATCACTATTATTACTGCCCGACCGGCAAAAAGAATGGCTGCACATCGTCGGTCATGCTGAAAGAGTCGGATCTGATTGAATGTGTGCAGGACAGTTTGAAAGGACATATTGAAAATGTTGCTTCTCTGGATGCCCTGCTGTCCAGTATCAGTCAGGAACGGATCAACCGGGAATTGGCGCAGGAATATGCCGCACAGATCAGAGTAAATGAAAAGCGTGTGGCACAGACCGAGGGCTTTAAGGCAAAACTCTATGAAAATCTGGTGAGTGGAATTCTGACAAAGGAAGAATTTCTCTCTTATAAGCGAAAATACAATGCAGATATTGAACTGTTCCAAAAGGCAATCGCTGAATGGAACGATAAACTTACAGATGTATTGGAAAACCGAAGCGAACGAAACCGTTGGATCAACCATTTTATGAAATTTTCTACTATGGAGGATATTGACCGCCGGGCAGTCATGCAGCTTATCCGAAGCATACGGGTAATGGGTAAAGATGAACTGCATATTGAATTTAATTACCAGGATGAATATCAGAAAGCAATCTCTTTGGCGGAACAGATTGCTACAAAAAATGAAGAAAGGATGGTGGGCTAAATGGCAAGAAAAAGCAGAAAACAGACGGCAGCGCCTATGCCGGCACCATCTTTATATGTACATGTGGCTCTGTATATCCGTCTTTCTGTGGAGGATAACAAAAAGCGGGGCTGCTCAGTAGAAAATCAAAAGCTGGTACTGAATGACTTTCTTTCAGATAAACCGGACTTCGTTGTGTATGATACCTATATCGACAACGGAGCGACAGGGACAAATTTTCACCGCCCTGGATTTCAGCAAATGCTATCTGATATTGAAGCAGGCCACATTAACTGTGTGATTGTTAAGGATCTTTCCCGATTAGGGCGAAATTCTATTGACACAGGTTATTATATCGAACAGTATTTCCATGCTCATAATGTTCGCTTCATTGCTGTTACGGATCAGTTTGACACAGCGGATTCCGGAAATCTTCATGGCGGTATCATGCTGCCTTTGAAAAATATGATCAATGAAGCCTATGCTCTGGACATTGGACGAAAAATCAAAGCACAAGCGCGGCAGGCTATGAAAGATGGCGACTATATTGGTGCACGGGCACCTTACGGTTACAGGAAAGACCCTGATAATTGCCATAAACTTCTGATTGATGAAAATACTGCCCCTGTGGTAAAACAGATTTTTGAATGGGCACATGAGCATGTGGCACTGAACCGGATTGTCCGCAATCTAAATGAGATGGGAATTCCGGCACCGAGCCATTATAAAAAGGACACTGGCGAGATTACCAGTCCGGGCCTGATTGGAAGCGGCAAATGGCAGACCCGTACAGTGATGAAAATTTTAGAAAGCGAAGTCTATACAGGCGATCTGGTGCAAGGAAAAACAAAGATTGTAGATCATCAGCAGGTCAAGGCTGGAGAAGATAATCTGATTATTGCAAAATGCACCCATGAACCGATCATCAGCCATGAGTTGTTTAATGCAGTTCAGGAATACAGAAAACAGATCTGTGAAGAAAGCAAAGCAACTCCAAAACGTCCCTACACACCAAACATTTTCAAAGGTAAAGTGTTCTGTGCTGATTGTGGCAGAAGCCTTCACAGGCAACGCGCCGAGCGCCGGAAAGGACCCGACACTTACTGGTTCCACTGCCTTACAAACAGCCGGGTAGAAAAAGATAGCTGCAAAGGTGCGATGATACAAGAGAAAGAACTGATTTCTACTGTTACGGCTATTCTTGAAAAAGAGCTGACAGTTGCGCTGGGAATGTCGCTGCCACTCTTTCAGTTGGAGGCAAGACAAAAACAGGAAAAAGATAAGCTGAAAATTCAGATGTCGGCCAAACGGCAGGAAATTGAAAAAACACGCCGGCTGATCCGTGGCCTATATGAAAATTTTGTGCAGGGTATTTTGACAAATGACGAATACTTTGAATTGAAAGCGGATTATGAACATGCTATCAATGCTCTGTCTGGTGAGATTGAAGTATTTGAAAAATCTATGGACTCCCTGGACAACCAGCTTGCCCGATACCGTGCAATGGAAAAGGATGCAAAAACACTGGCACAGGATCATGTGCTGACTGCAGAACTGATCGAACGGCTCATTGAACGAATTGAGATTGACCACGAGCGGAATATTCATGTAACCTTCCGTTTCAAAAATGAATTTCAGGGAAAGGCGGTGGAACTGTGCGCAACTATGTGATTGCCCTTTATATCCGTCTTTCTGTGGAAGATTTCAAAACTGAAAGTTTGAGCATACCAAATCAAAAACTGATTCTTCGTGAAAAAGCTATGTCTCTGCCGGAATGGGATAACAGTGAGATTTTGGAATTTATTGACAACGGTCATACAGGGACAAACTTTGAGCGTCCGGCGGTGCAGGAACTTTTAACAATGGTTCAGGCCGGAAAAATCAACTGTATTATTGTAAAAGACCTTTCCCGATTTGGACGTAACAGCATTGAAACCGGCTATTTTATTGAGCGGGTATTTCCTCTTTACCACACCCGTTTTATTTCCGTCAGTGATGATTTTGACACAGCTAATTTCAAAGGTGATACCGGAGGGATTGATATTGCTTTCAAGTATCTTATTAGCGAGTGTTATAGCCGGGATATGTCCATGAAAACCAAAAGTGCAAAATACGCAAAGATGCGTCGTGGGGAATATCAGAGTGTCATCTGTCCTTACGGCTATCGCAAGAGTGCAGACGGACGTATGGAACCGGACGAGGATGTTGCCCCGAATGTGCAGATGATATTTCAATGGGCGTCTGAAGGCAACACCGCAGCCGAGATCACAAGAAAATTGTATGCCATGAATATCCCCACCCCTGGGGAATATCGCAAACTTAAAGGCAAGGACTATTACAATGTTTCCCGAACAAACGGCGTTTGGAGTACATCAACGGTCCTGCGTATTTTAGAAGATCAAAGATATATCGGTACCTATGTAATTGGCAAGAGAAAGGTAAAAGAGATTGGCAGCCGACATACACAGTTAAAGGATGAAAGTGAGTGGTTCAAAATACCGAACCATCATCCGGCTATTGTAAGTGTGGATCTATTTGAGAAAGCCAATGCTTCAATTAAGCGTTTCTCTCTGTCAAATAAAAAGCCGCGTGATTATCTGCTCCGTGGTAAGGTGTTCTGTGGATGCTGCGATCATGCAATGTCTCTACGAAATGGTGCGTGGTTTTATTGCCGTCATTCCGAGGTGGCTGAAACGCTTCCTTGTCATGGTGTGCGTATAAAGATGGCAGATCTGGAGCAGGTTGTATTTGAAACAATTCGGGCTCAAATGTGTCCGGCATTGGGAATTGATAGCAATAAGGATAAATTGGATTTGCAGACAGTCCAGCAGGCCGAACATGAAGAAAAACTCCGTTCTATTCAAGACAGCAAGCGGCATCTTTATGAGCAGTATGCACTCGGAGAGATTGATTTGGAAACCTATCGAACACGAAAAGCGGTTTATGACACGGAACTGGTACAAGCCAAAAATGTTCATGCTGTCATTACTGCACAGACAAAGCAGATAAAAAGTGATTATGAGATTAAGCTGAAACAACAGGAAATTGTTCAGGAAGTCGGAAACGCCAACATGCTGACAAAAGCTCTGATTGACCGGCTTATCAACAAAGTTTACGTCTTTCCAGGAGATCGGATTGAGATTGAATATGCAACACAGGATTTCTTAGAAACAAAGCAATCTGAAAAGGAGGTATAACCGTGAACACCCATTTGAAACAGCTATGGGCAGCTATGAAGCTGCCCGAAAAACTGCAAAAAAAGTTATAAATTTTTTGTCGTGGGCTTGACATACGGGTGTCGCAGGTCGTGAAAACGGATCTTCGGCAGGTCGCTGTGCGCAATTCGCCAGCGAAAATGGTCAGACACATACTCGGGCGAGAGCAACTGACCGTTCGCATCGACGAATACGTACTCAGCATCTGCGGTCCGGTATCGGCGCTTTTTCGTTCGGTTTTCCTCGATTTGAGCCTTGCGGCGTTCCAGCCGCTGACGGATATCGTCCGACAGTGGGAATGCGCGGCGGCTCGCCTCGGTCTTGAGGTCGTTGCTGCGGACAAGCTGGCGCTTGCCGTTAATCCGGACTTCAGCGACCTTGTGCCGGATTTGGAGGGTGCCGGTCTCGAAGTCGATGTCTGACCAGCGGAGCCCGAGGATCTCGCTGCGGCGCAGGCCGTAGATGACTCCAATGCGGACGATATCCTCAATCGGGTCGCCTTCGAACAGCCGGAACAGCTGTCCGATCTGTTCCACCGAGAGCGTTTCGCCCTGGAATGTCTCAACACGAGGCGCTTTAACGCACTTTACGGGGTTTAAAATGGGCGCGCCGTTGCGGATCTCATCATTGAACACCGACTTGATTAGGGTTAGATGATGGTTCACAGTATTGGCGGACAGGCCTGCATCAAGCAGGAACGCGCAGTAGCTTTCCAGGGCGGTGGGCGATACCTCGTTCATAGTCAGGTCGAGCTTGCGGAAATACGGCAGCAGGCGTGCGGTAATATGCTCGTAGCCCTCGAAGGTGGAGGGTGCCACCTCGGAGCGCTTGCGCGTCATCCAGCGGCGGACGACCTCGTCGAACGGTACCTCACCGACTTCGGCCACAGCCCAGCCGGCTTGGCGGGAGCGGCGGTCGTAGTCCGCCTGCAACTCAACTAACTTCGCGTCGAGCAGCTGCTTGGCGCGGCGCTGGTTGTCCTGCACCGGCAGTCCGGTGCTGACCCATTTCTGGTGCAGCTTGCCGGTGCTGTCGGGAATGCGGAGCACAAGGTAGAACTTACCGTTCTTCTCTTGGAGCGTGCCGGTGACGGCTGATTTCATGTGTCTCATTTGGTTTTTCATCTCCTTTACAAGTGACAAAAGTTATGATAAACTGATATATATGAAAAATCTGGCCGGATTTGTTTGTTTATTGTACGGATATCATACCACGCAGTAGACGTTCTGACGATGCAGTTTTAGGGCGTTTTGGTTACACACTCACGGGGGATTTATTTTGAGACTAGTATTAGACAAAGAGAAACGGCCGCAGCCCGAAGCGGCTGCGACCGTAAATGACGATATTTTCCAGAGCGAACAGCACCGAGGGGTACGCTTGGTACTGGATCAGCTGCATACTTTTTTCACGGCATGCGAGCTGATGGACCTGCCGTTCGATAATCCGTTTGCGTTCTTTGTAAAACTCGATGACGTACTCCACCATCCGGACAAATTCCGCTTGGACGGCAAACCGGCAGACCTGAATGAACACCGATTTCTCC
>ERZ827150.4866-NODE-4866-length-11370-cov-16.516836_pt1 | contig 11370 bp, 9 predicted proteins | sample MGYA00519779_ERZ827150 | MGnify/ENA primary metagenome ERZ827150 (study PRJEB31778, sample SAMEA3449267) | human gut metagenome | biome: human gut; feature: human-associated habitat; material: faeces | place: United Kingdom | collected 2010/2012 ...
GGGTCACGGGCAGAGCCAGCACGGGAGCCACCAGTCCGGCAAACAGGAAGCCGATCAGGGAGGAGATACCAACCGTCAAGGCATAGGGCAGCTGGGTCTTTACGTGCTGCAGATGGTCGCAGCAGGCGCTGGTGGAGGACTGGATGGTGGTGTCGGAGATGGGGGAGCAGTGGTCACCGAACAGACCGCCGGAAACGACCGCGCCGATAGCCAGAGTCAGGGGGATACCCATTGCGTTGGCCATGGGCAGGGCGATGGGCATACCCAGGGCCCAGACGCCCCAGGAGCTGCCGGTGGCGAAGGACACCACCACGCCGATCAGGAACAGGATGGCGGGGATCAGCGCTGCGGGGATAGAATCCTGCACCACGCCGGTGAGGAACTGGCCGATGTTCATGGACTTGGTCAGACCGCTGATGCTCCATGCACACACGAGGATCATAATGACCTGCATCATGCTGGCCGCACCCTTCGTCCACTTGTCAATGGCACCGCCCAGGGTAATGAGCTTTGACTTAATGCCCACGATTCCGGCGGCGATGGAGCCGGTGAGGAAGCACATGGCGATGGCCATCTGGATATTGGCGTGGCCGAAGCAGCCAATGAAGCCGTTGACCCAGATCTGGCCAGTGTAGAACACCACGGCGAAGATGGTGAGGATCAGAGTGATCATGGGGGCCAGGAAGTTGGCCATGCTCAGCTTGCAGTCCTCGGCGAAGTCGGTCTCGGGGGGAGTGGCAATCAGGTTGTCGGTGTCGCTGTAGGTCTTGCCGGTCTCGATAGCCAGCTTCTCGGCCTTGTACATGGGGCCGACATCCAGACCGAACAGGATGACCAGCAGGACGGTGATGACGGAGAACACACCGTACAGGTTGAACTGGAACATACCGAAATACAGGTCGTAGGCACCCACGCCGGTGAGGTTCAGGGCGGCGATCTCGGCGGCCAGCAGACCCACCAGGTACACGCCGTTATCACTGATGGGGGACATAGAGACCAGCGGTGCGCCCATGGCATCGGTGATGTAGGCCAGCTTTACGCGGGAGATATGGGTCTTGTCGGTGACGGGACGCATGATGACGCCCACCAGCAGGCAGCCCTGATTGAAGATGAATACGAAGGGGGCGATCCAGGCCAGCAGCTGGCTCTTTTTGCGGTTGTTAGCCACCTTCTCGGCCCAGCGGCCGAAGGCCTCCGCGCCACCGCAGGCGCTGAGCATATACATGAAACCGCCAATGAGCGCCATGATGATCAGCATGCCCGCGTTCCAGCTGTCGGCAATAGAGGGCACCAGGTACCCAGTGAAGCTGCCGATCAGGCCGTCGATGGGGTTAAAGTGATGGATGATGGTGGCACCTACCCAGATGCCGATGAACATGGAGATGATGGTCTGCTTGGTAACGAAGGCCAGGACGATGGTGACCAGCGGGGGGACCAGGCACCATGCGCCGTACTCCGGTGCCGCTTCGCCGTCACCGGCAGCATAGCCGATAACGGTCAGAGCGAGCATGAGAACGGCCACCAGGCATACACCGATTAGATTTCTTTTCTTTTTCATGATTCTCTCCTCTCTTGTATCGTCTTATTCTGATGCGTGGGAAAGGGGATGTCAACGGGAATATACCAACTTACCTCCCAAGTAGGTTTGCTCAACTTTGGTGTTGACGATCTCATTCTCCGGGACGGAGAAGATGTCCTGGGACAGGACGATGAAGTCCGCCAGATAGTCGGGGCATAGCTTGCCCTTGACGTTTTCCTCGTAGCTGGTGTAGGCGGAGCCGGTGGTGTACAGCGCCACGGCCTCCTGCACGGTCAGCTTCTGCTGCGGCAGCCAGCCGCCCGCAGGCTGTCCATCCAAATTCTGAGAGGTGACGGCGCAGTGGATAGCCAGGATGGGGTCGAAGGATTCCACAGGGGCGTCGGAGCTGCCGGAAACGTGGATGCCCTTGTCCAGCATGGTCTTCCAGGCGTAGGAGGTGGAGACACGTTCCTTGCCCAGCAGTTCCTCGGCGATCTCCATATCCGCACGGATGAACAGGGGCTGGATGTCCGCCAAAACGCCGTTGCGGGCGAAGCGGTCCAAAATATCTTCGCTGGTGATCTGACAGTGGATGATGCGGAACCGAGGATCGGGCTTGGGGTACTTGGCGGCGATCTTTTCATAGCAGTCCAAAATCACGTCCATGGTATAGTCACCGATGGCATGGATGGCCAGCTGCAGGCCGTTGCGGTAGGCTTTTTCCAGCAGGTCATAGAACACCTTCTCGTCATAGACGAAGATGCCCTTATTTTCCGGGTCGCCCTCATAGGGCTCACGCAGCGCGGCGGTCTTTCCGCCCAGGGAACCGTCGGGCAGCAGCTTGAAGGCACCGATCTTGAAGAACTCGCTGCCGTCGCCGGTGCGGCCGCTGTGGCGGTGGAGATAGTCCTCCAGCTGCGCGTCGGTGATGAGGCGGAGCTGCTGGATGAAGCGCACGTTCAGCTTGCCCTCTTTGTCCAGTTCCTCATAGGCGGCCAGAATGTCATCGATAGTGGCGTCCCACAGCTTGAAGTCGTCGGTCTGTACGGTGGTCAGGCCGGTAGACAGCAGATCCTTCTGATAGTCCAGGATGAACTGCTTCAGCTGTTCCTTGGTGTACTTGGTCAGGATGTCATAGACCAGGTGCCGGGCGCGCTCGTGGAGCATGCCGGTGGGGACGCCGTTTTCATCCACCACGATGTAACCGTCCTGCAGCGTAGGAATATCATCAAAAATGCCGGCGGCCTTCAGCGCGGCGGTGTTGGCCACGGCCACGCTGCAGCAGGTACGGGTAAAGATGGCGGGGTTGTCCGGGCAGAACTTGTCCAGATCCTGCCGGGAGGGCAGCACAGGCACGTCGAACTCATTTTCGTTCCAACCGCCGCCCTGGATCCATTCGCCCTTTTTGATGCCGCGGTCGGCGATGTACCGGCGGGTGCGCTCGGCCATTTCCTCCAGAGAGCGGATACCGAAGAAGTTGATCTTCTCCTTATCCGTGGCATAGCAGAGGAAGTGCTCGTGGCTGTCGTGGAAGCCGGGCAGCACGGTCTTACCGTGCAGGTCCACCACCTGACACTCGCCAGCGGGGACATCGCAGTTCACATCCAGAATGCGGCCGTCCTCCACCAGCAGGGAATGAACGACCTCTGTGCCGTTCATGGTGTGGATGCTGCCATTGCGGAACAAAGTTTTCACGATTTGCTCTCCTTTCTTATTACAGGATGATCCAGCAGATCACCCCAGTGACCAAAGTGAGGATCGCTGCCGTCAGCAGCGTGAAGCGCAGTACCGTGCCCTCTTCGCCGGGTACGCCGCCGGCTGTGGTGCCCAGGATGATCTTGCTGGGGGAGATCATACTGCCGGCGGAGGCGCCGGCGGTCTGCGCCGCCAGCAGGGGGCTGCTGCTGACGCCGAGGTCGGCGGCTGCATTCACCTGTACATCGGTGAACAGGATGTTGGAGGACATGTTGCTGCCGGTGACAAAGGAGCCTATCACGCCCAGCACACCGGCCAGCAGCGCGTACCACCGACCCATGACGTGGGTGATGCCCTGCGCCAGCACCAGCGTCTGGCCGCTGCCGCTCATGAGCTTGGAGATGATCAGCAGCAGGATCAGGGACACGGCTACGGGTCTTGTTTTCTGCAGCGTCCGTGACAGCATGACGCGGAGCTGTGAACGCTCCAGCAGGCCGCGGCCATGGAGCAGGGCGTAGCTGATGATACAGGTCAGCAGCAGTACGGTACCGGAATCCACCAGCGGGTGGAAGGGAGAGTACTTGGCCGTGGCAGCATTGACGATGCCGTAGGCGGTGCGGGTCTCGGGGAAAGCGAACCCCACGCTCCAGCGGCTCAGCGCCTCGTGGACGGGAGGGATCACCAGAAGTACTACGGTAACAAGGATCAGCACCATATAGGGGGCAAAGTACAGCCAGACGGCGCCGCGAGGCTTTTCCGCGCCTGTCGCGGAGGTCCGGCGTACCATCATGGGGCTGCCTTCACAGGCGTATGCTCTGCGGTACATGGGCAGACGGGACAGGGGGAGTATGGCGGCCATAGCCACGGTGGCGGGGATAAAGGCCGCGATGGAGGCGTTGTACTGTGCAACCAGCAGCTCGCCGCCGCCGTGTATCAGGGAGATCACAAGGACAAACGCAGCGCCCTGCCGCAGCCCGCGGCCCCGGTCATACAGCCAGCAGATCAATGCGCCGGCGGCCAGGTTCAGTATCCACAGAAGCAAGGCGGTGTAGCGGGCAGTCAGATGCAGCTCCGTGCCGGTGATGCCGGAGATCTGCGCCAGCACGTCCCAGGCCACAGCCAGCGTACCGAAGGTGTTGCCCCAGGCTTGGCCCAGCAGGGCGATGATGACCGCCATGGTAGGACGGACGCCCAGCGCCACCAGCATGGGGACGCATATGGCGACCGGAACGCCAAAGCCGGTGATACCCTGCAGAAATCCCACGAATACCCAACCTACTGTCAGGATGCGGAACAGCTCGTGGGGACTCAGCTGCCGCATGGTGTCGTTCATTACATCTATGGCGCCGGAGGCGGCGATGAGCTCGTACAGCAGCAGCGCGGGGAAGATGATATATAGGATGGTGGCTGTGCTCCACACGCCTTTCAGACTCTCGAACAGTACCAGCTGTATGTCCGCTTTGTACACTACTAAGGCGGACAGTACGGTCAGCAGCAGTGTCACACCTGCGGCGCGGGCGGTAGATACGCGGAAAACCGCCAGCAGCATAATCAGCAGCAGTATAGGTAAAAAGCTGACGCACCAGGTCAGAACAGTAATTTTCATGTGCTCCCTCTTTTGCGGTCTGAAGTATTTTCACCTATAGGGTAGCACGATTTCCTCGGCCATGCCCGCCGCACGGCACAAATTCGCGCCCGGTTTTTTGTGCGTCTGCACAAAAGGCGGTTTACACTTATGGGGTATAATGGTATCATCAAAATAGGGGGTGTTTTGGTGTTTTGCCGAAGGGAGGCGTACTTATGACGCTGCGGGAGCTTTTGAAACAGAATGAGCTGCGGGTGGTGGAGGTGGCCGCCGGTGCGGACGGCCTGGCGCGCACCATATCCGGCGCAGTGATGTTCGATAACCCGGAGATGGTCAATTGGATGCGTGCCGGGGAGATCATGCTGACTACGGGTTACTTTTTGCTGGACGACCCGGTAAAGCAGGAGAAGGTACTGCGGGACCTGGCCGACAGCGGCTCCGGCGGCCTTGTTATTAAAATGAAACGGTATTTTCATGAGATACCGCCCGCTATGCTGCAGCTGGCCGATGAGCTGCACTTCCCGCTGATGCGTATTCCCTACCACACCTCCCTATCCGAGATCAGTGAAGCCGTCAGCAAATATGTTTACGGCATCAACGAGGAACAGGCGCTGCAGATGGTGTATCAGGCCATGTTTGATGTGCTGCAGGGACACGCGGAGGTGGAATATCTGCTGAAAAAGTGCGCCCCGCTGCTGCACGTGCCGCTGCTGTATATGACACCGAGCCGGAAGATACAGTGCGTTTCCCAGATGCTGCAGCCGGGGCTGCGGGAAGAACTGGCTGTGGGGCAGGTGCTGTTCTCCGTGCCGGAGCGCGTCAAGGAGGTAGAAAAACTGCGGACAGCAGGTCTGTCCGCCGGGATCTATCCCTTACAGCAGGAGGACAAGTGCGTGCACATCTATCCCATCCACTCCGAGCAGGAGATCATGGGGTATCTGGGCGCGATCCGCCCCGCCAATGCGCCGCTGACCGAGAATGAGAACACATTGTACCGACGTATTGCCGCCGCCTGTACGCTGGTGCTGATCAAAAAGCGCGGGGGTTCATCCTCCAGGAGGGAGATCAGCCACTTCCTGGACGGCCTGGTGACGGAGGGAGCTTTGTCCTACGGCGAGATCGTCAAATCCGCCAACTACTGCAATATCCCGCTGTATTCGCCCTATATCTGTGCGCTGATCTCCTTCACCGAGCAGAACCGGCTGCTGCAGACGTCAGAATGGCTGGGCACCAGCGCCCTGCTGCGCAGCCAGTTGGCGGACAAGTGGGAGATGCTGTCCGGGAATATCAGCTATGCTTTCGCCAAGTACAACAACGTGATCCTTGTGCTGCAGCAGAGCGAGAGCCTGCCCGTGTATGAGCAGGTGGCGCTGGTGCGGGAGTACTGTGGGGACCTGATGAAGATGCTCAGCGCTAAGGGGCAGGATCGGGGTGTGATCTTCGGCATCGGTGACCCTGTGCCCTCGCTTGCGGAATTCTGCCGCAGCTATTCCCAGGCGCTCCGCACGGTGGATCTGGCCAGCAGGATATGCGACGAGCGTATTGCCACTTACCGCCGGTATATTCTCTGCGAGCTCATCTATGACTCACCCAATGCGAAACTGGCGCTGATCCAGCGGATCAAGCCGCTGCTGGCGTACGACGAGGAACACAATACTCAGCTGCTGTACACGCTGGAAACCTATTTCAACAACTGTCAGAACTCCGTAAAGACCTCCAAGGCGCTGTTTATCCACCGGAACACGCTGCTGTACCGGCTGGACCGTATTGCCGAGATATTGGATCTGAACTATAACGACAGTGAGCAAATGCTGACCTTCCAGCTGGCGCTGAAAGCGTTTCTGATGTGCCAGTAAAGTAAAACCGGCCCAACGGCTATGCCGTGGGGCCGGTCTGTCAGTTCAGTTATTCCGCAGCTCAAGCTGCAGGCGGTCGGTGATCATGGCGGCGAACTCCTCCGGCTGCGTGCCGATGGCGCTGACCTTCTCCCCGCCGTGGGGCAGAACACGATACTCCATATTGTCCTCTTTTCGCGGGATACGGTCCCGCCGATATTCTTTACGGGCATTGTACCATATTGCGCGGCCTGAACAAGCCCGGCCGGGTATTGGACGCCCGGACAACGGACTGTACCCGCACATTTATATGCTGTATATCACGGCGCTCCGCCACGCCGGGGTTGCGAAAAGCGCGCGTCCGTGGTACCATCGATTGACAAGGACTTGTTTGTCCTTGTCAATCGATGGTACAGTGAAAAAACAAGTTCTATGGAGGGACACCCTTGAAAACGGATCATCTGGCTTTGCTGCGCAGCGGCGCGCCGCTGTCCACCCGGCAGCAGATCAGCCTGACGCTGCAGCTCAGCTGGCCGGCCATCATGGCACAGCTGGCCACTATTATCATGCAATATATCGACGCGGCCATGGTGGGCCGCCTGGGCGCGTCCCAGTCGGCGGCAGTGGGGCTGGTGGCCTCCACCACCTGGCTGTTCGGAGGGCTGTCCTACGCGGCAGCTATGGGCTTCAACGTGCTGACGGCGCAGCGGGTGGGCGGCGGCCGCCTGGCCGAGGCGCGCAACATCCTCAAGCAGGCGCTGGTGCTGTGCCTGGCCTTCAGCGTGGTCATGGCGGCACTGGCGGCGGCACTGTCTGCGCCGCTGCCCCGGCTGCTGCGGGCGGAGCAGGAGATCTGGCGGGATGCCTCTGCCTATTTCCTGGTGTACAGTCTGTTCCTGCCCGCCCTCCAGCTGGACAACGTGGCGGCGGGACAGCTGCAGGCCACCGGCAATATGCGCACGCCCGGTGTCTGCATGGTGCTCATGTGTGCGCTGGATGTGGTGTTCAACACCCTGCTTATTTTCCCCACCGGTACCATCCGGCTGGGCGCACTATCCCTGCCCGGCGCGGGACTGGGCACGGCGGGCGCCGCCCTGGGCACTGGCCTTGCGGAGCTGGCGGTGGGGTTGTACCTGCTGTATTTCGTCCTGCGCCGCAGCCCGGCGCTGCGGTTGGAAAAGGGTGAGCGTCTGCACCTTGACCGCACACAGCTGCGCATGGTGCTCCGCATCGCGGCGCCAGTGGCATCGGAGAAGGTGATACTGTCCACCGCGCAGATCGTGTCCACCGCCATCGTGGCGCCCCTGGGCACCGTGGCTATCGCTGCAAACTCCTTTGCTGTCACGGCGGAAAGCCTGTGCTATATGCCCGCCTACGGCATCCAGAGTGCCGCGGCCATGCTGGTGGGGCAGAGCGTGGGAGCGGGACGCCGCCGCATGGCCAGACGCCTGGGCTGGGTCACGGTACTGCTGGGTATCGTTGTCATGGTCGTCACCGGCGGGCTGCTGTACGCCTTCGCCCCGCAGATGATGGCGATACTGACGCCGGACAGCGACATCATCGCCCTGGGCACCCGCGTCCTGCGTATTGAGGCCTTTGCCGAGGCTATGTACGGCGCGTCCATCGTGGCCGGCGGCGTATTTCAAGGTGCAGGCAGTACACTGGTGCCCACGCTGTTCAATCTGGGCACCATGTGGGGCATCCGCCTGCCACTGGCGTGGCTGGCCGCGCCCCGGTGGGGACTGCCCGGCGTGTGGGCGGCCATGTGCGCGGAACTGTGCGTCCGGGGCCTGCTGTATCTGATACGGCTGGGAGGCAAACGCTGGCTGCCGCCGGAGGGGCCGGCCGGACAGGTATAGACACAGCGGTACAAATGAAAGCAGAAAACTCTGCATAGCAACACCTATACCTTATCCAGACCGCCATCGAGCAGGGCAAAACAGAGCTGGCAGAGCACCTGTACGCCCTGCTGCAACCAAATCCGCTGCCGCGAGAGGAATGGCGTGAAGACCCCGATGCGTTCAAATCTCTGATGGAGGAACCTGCCGATACGGAGGATAACGCGCCGATGTACCGCTACTGAAGCAGCGAAGAAAAACAGCGTAAACGGCATGGGTAGAAGCGTTCACAAATATCTGCCATAATTTTTTTGAAGAAATTTTGAAAATCGTGAAACCAAATCCGATTTTTGTCGGGATATATAGTGAAGGAACCTGACAGCAGATGAGAAAGGAGGTTCGCCCATGCAGGATAAAATGATCGTTGACTTATACTGGAAAAGAGATGAGAGTGCCATCAGCGAAACGGAGCGGAAATATGGGCGGTATCTTTCAAAGATCGCCTACAATATCCTCTCCGACTGGGAGGACAGCAAGGAAACCGTCAACGATACCTACTTAAAGGCGTGGAACTCCATGCCAACGCATAAGCCAAGCGTCCTCTCCACTTATTTAGGAAAAATCACACGACAACTATCCATTGATGCGTTCCGCACACGCAACAGGGATAAACGGAAGCACTCGGAATATGCAGGCTCTCTTTCCGAGCTGGAGGATTGTATTTCCGGCAGCGAAACCACGGAGCAGAGCATAGAATTGAAACTGCTTGCGGAAGCGATCAATGCCTATCTCTACACGCTCCCGGCAGAAGCACGAAACACTTTTGTCGGCAGATACTACTTTGCGGATCCTATCCGAGAAGTCGCAGACTACTACGGCATGAGTGAACCGAAGGTCAAGAGTATGCTCTACCGAACAAGGCAAGGTTTGAAAGAATACTTGGAAAAGGAGGGCTATGAGCTATGAAGAAAGAACACATCAGTGACGCTTTGAATATGCTGAACGATGATATTATCGAGGAAACCAACAATGTCCGCACCAATGCGAAGCCGAAGCGCAAGTGGGTTAAATGGGGAGTTGTTGCAGCCTGCCTGTGTCTGGCGGTGACTATCGCCATTCCTGTGCTTCACCATAAGGGAGGTCCTGACACCCAAGATCCCGTGCAGAACATTGCCGCACTTGAGTACAACGGCAAATTTTACGAGGCTGTCAAACTTCCGGAGGTGCTTGAGAAGTATGGTCTGCCGCCTGAAATCACCGCCGATATGGCTGGCGAACACATTTCCTACCTGAAATCTGACGGAGGCATTGGCTATAAAAGCACTGTCAGCCAGACTGACATCGAGCTATACCGGTATGCACCTGCTGTTTGTGATGGCGTATATGTTCTGCGAGACGGTGACACATGGTATGCCGCGCTGTTCTGCAACTTCTATCAGTTTGACAGCAACACAAACTGTTCGTTCACCGAGCTTTATCGCGTGTATGGCATTGAGAGCGCAGACGATATTGCATCCATTACAGAAATGAAGTGGAACAACGAACAAGAAGTTGGCTCACCGGTAACAAATCGGCAGGAAATCACTGAGTTCTATCACATGACGATTACACTTGTGAGTTATGGAAACGATGACTTCCAGACGGAAGTATTTGATGGTATCCCCGAAGAAAATCAACAGGAAGCGCACACTGCTTTTGCCGATGATCGAAGAAATCTCCGAATCGAAACCGCCTCTGGCTTGCGCTTCTTTATCTCCTTCTATCCGAACTATGACTGGATTGAGGGCGGAGGCACAACGTCCTATTTCAAAATTGATAAACAGATGCACGGATGGATTGAGAGAAATTTGAACAGATAACAGTTGAAGTATATAAATATTAGAAAAGAGCAGCTATTTTCGCATAGAAAACAGCTGCTCTTTTCGTTTGCCCCAAAAATCAAGAAAGGAGTGACTGGTAATGTGGACTTTTTGACCTTTGGCCACAGGGATACGGACGCGCTTCGCTTTGAGAATATGGACATTGCCGAGGAGTTGCTGTCTCTGACAGATGGATCAGCGTGCGAACAGATGCGGCTTTCAGGTCGAAGATCAATGGGGGCACTGTTTAGGTGCCCCCATGTCGTGCTTATGTAGTGGAAACTGTTTCCGCCGGGAATTGCCGGCCGGTGTGGTCGATGGTGTAGGGCGGATCGAGGATCAGCTGACTGATGGGCACAACGGTATACCCGTCGTTGATCAGGCAGTCGAGGATGGCAGGCAGGGCCTCCGGCGTGTGCAGCGCAGCGTTGTGGAACAGCACGATGCTCCCCGGCTGCACCTTGGATGTTACGCGCCTGCATATCGTATCCGCGTCGTAGTCCTTCCAGTCCAGGGAGTCCACATCCCACTGGATAGGTTCCATACCCATGGAGCGTATGGCGGCGATGACGTGGTCGTCATACTCCCCGTAGGGACAACGGATCAGCGTGGGCGTTACGCCGGTGGCGGCGCTGATGCGCTCGTTGCTGGCGGTCACGTCGTCGATGATCTGCTGAGTGGACAGACTGTTGTAATGGTCGTGGTGATTGGAGTGGCTCATCACCTCGTGGCCTGCGTCGTGCAGGGCTTTGACGGACTCCGGGTACTTCTCCGCCCAATCTCCCACAACAAAGAAGGTGGTCTTGACACCATACCGCGCCAGAATGTCGATAAGCGTCTGGGTATCCTCGTTGCCCCACGGTGATGCAAAAGTGCGGCAGTTCACGGAAAACTGCTGCACTCTTTTGTTGTGCTTTTATGATAGCATAAATGTGTCCTATCTGCAACAAAACGTAAGCGTCAAAACAGCGGGCGGCTGGACACACATGGGACAATAGTGGTGGGGAGTTGTGAAACTTTCCACCACTATAATGTTCAG
>ERZ827150.4867-NODE-4867-length-11367-cov-3.929367_pt1 | contig 11367 bp, 9 predicted proteins | sample MGYA00519779_ERZ827150 | MGnify/ENA primary metagenome ERZ827150 (study PRJEB31778, sample SAMEA3449267) | human gut metagenome | biome: human gut; feature: human-associated habitat; material: faeces | place: United Kingdom | collected 2010/2012 ...
ACGTTCGCCATGCAAGCCTCGGCTTTCATCATGCGTCTGCTCTCGAGTTTATATTCCGTTGCGGAATAAACGTTCAATTCGCCCCAGTTGTAATCGATAGACACAAGTTCGCCGAGTTTCACGCCCGATGCGGAACACAGAACTTCCGCTTTTTGCTTCGCGTTCCGCGCCGCGGATTTAAGAAGTTCGTCGCTTATCGCCGCAGGGTCTTTCACCGTGAAAGATATCGAAAACGCGGGTTTTGCAAGACACGCGGAAATTGCCGACAACACCTCGGCGAGCCTTTTCGTATCGAAATCGAATTCAACCTTAAGATTGTGGTTGCAAACGTAGCCCTTGAACACGGTTTTATACGAGCCGTTCTTATCTCTGACGTTTTCGTAATTCGCGCGAACGTTGAAGTTCGTGGTTTTCACGGCTTTCTTTTCAAACCCTATTTTTTCGAGCGATTCGTTGATAAGCCCTATTTTTTCGACGGCAATCTCCATCGTTTTTCCGTAATCCTTATCTTCGGTTTCCAGCATCATCGAAACGACTATGAGGTCCGGTTTTGCCGAAACCCGTCCCGTTCCTTTAACCGTAATCGTTTTCATTTAATTTCGCCCTCCTCGGTTTTATTTGACGATATTATATCAAATCTTTTATAAAAAGTAAACAGAAATTATATGCAACGCGCCGTGGCGGAATTTAATTCCGCCACGGCGCTACTATTTAATTATTAAGTTTTTATGCCGTTAATCAACTTATAGCCTCGTTTTTGAGTTTGTAAGTCTGAATTCAGCCGATGTATTCGATAAGCATTTTGCTTATTTCGGCGGAAGATCTCAAACCGACGGCTCTCTGTTTCAATTTGCCGCCGACGAAAACCATAAGCGTGGGTATGCTCGAAATTCCGTACTTGATTGCCGTTTTTTCACACTCGTCCACGTTGACCTTAACGACCTTGACTTTCCCCGCAAGTTTGGGGAAAACTTCGTGCAGAACCTCGCTTTGCATTTTGCAAGGCATGCACCAACTCGCCCAGAAATCGACGAGAACAGGCTTGTCCGACTTTAAAACTTCGGTATCGAACTCGTCATCCAGAACGTTTATTATCTTTTCTTCCATAATAATTTCCTCCATAGTGGTTCCATTCACCCTTCAAAAAGACTTCGCCCCATTTAAAGCCTCACCTTTTTAAAAGACCTGATTAATTGTTATACCCGACTTTATTATGCGCGTTATTTGGCGAAATATAACGAAATTTCGTCGATTTTCACTTCTTTAAGACTTCCGTCCGCCATATGCTTTATCTGCGCGATACCGGACGCAAGTTCGTTTTCGCCGAGCGTGACGACGTTTTCGGCGTGAATTTTGTCGGCGTATTTAAACTGCGCCTTAATTCCTCTGCCCGCGTGATCGACTTCGGCCTTAACGCCTTTATCGCGGAGCGCGGAAACGATTTCAAACGCCTTTTTATAAGCCGCGTCACCCATCGTCGCGATATAAAGTTTAACGTTTTCACGTTCGGGAATAATCACGTTTTCCGCTTCCATAAGCATCAGAAGCCTTTCGATACCCATTCCGAAGCCGACGCCGCAAGTGGGCGTTCCGCCGAGTTGCGAAATAAGATTATCGTATCTTCCGCCGCCGCACACCGTGCCTTGCGAGCCGAGCGCGGTGGTGACGAATTCAAACACCGTTTTCGTGTAATAATCGAGTCCGCGGACGATGAAAGGATTAATTTCGTACGCGACGCCGCAGTCGGTGAGAAGTTCCTGCAGTTTTTTGAAATGCGCGGAGCAATCGTCGCAAAGATAATCGATGGTTTTCGGCGCGTCCTTGCAAAGAGCCTTACAGCCCTCTTCCTTGCAGTCGAGAATACGAAGGGGGTTTTTGTAATACCTTTCGCGGCAGGTAGAACAAAGTTTATCGAGTTTATCGGCGAAATAACCTTTTAACGCCTCGTTATATTTCTTTCTGCAATCGGGGCAACCCATACTGTTGATATAGAGTTTAACCGAAAGTCCGCATTTTTTCAGAACGGTGTAAGCGAGTTTTATGACTTCCGCGTCCGTATCCGCTCCCGCTCCTCCGTAAACTTCCACGCCGAACTGATGATGCTCTCTGAGTCTGCCCTTCTGGGGGTTTTCATAGCGGAAAACGGGCGTGATATAGTACATTTTGAGCGGCATCGCGCCGTTGAAAAGCCCGTTTTCGATGAAACTTCTCGCAACGCCCGCGGTGCCTTCCGGTTTTAACGTAATGCTTCTGTCGCCTTTGTCGCGGAAGGTATACATTTCCTTGTTGACTATATCGGTCGTGTCGCCGACGCCCCTCAGAAAGAGTTCGGTATGCTCGAAAGTCGGCGTTCTTATCTCGTTAAGACAATAAAGATCGGCGGTTTCTCTGGCGATCCTCTCCACGTAATGCCATTTATAACTCTCCGAAGGCAGAACGTCCTTCGTACCTTTTGGAATGTTTATCATATAGTTACCTCTTAAAAAATCTTACAGAATATACTTTTTCACGCTCTGACCGGCGATTACGGCGGACAAATGCTCTGCGACGTATTTCTCGTCCACGACGACCTTGGTGAGCGGAATATCCCCGCCCGCGTTGAAAGAGATGTCCTCGAGCAGATTTTCCATAACGGTGTGAAGCCTTCTCGCTCCGATATCTTCGCCCGTGACGTTGATTTCAGCCGATATTTCCGCTATTTTAGAAATCGCGTCGGGCGTAAATTCGAGTTCGATGTTATCCACGGCGAGAAGTTCGGCGTATTGCGAAGTGATTGCGTTCTGCGGAATGGTGAGAATATTGATAAAATCCTCTTTCGTGAGTGAATCGAGTTCGACTTTTATCGGGAAACGCCCCTGCAATTCGGGGATAAGGTCCTCTATAGCGGAAACGTGGAACGCGCCCGCCGCAATGAACAGAATATAATCTGTTTTGACTATTCCGTACTTAGTGTTGACCGAAGAACCCTCGACTATCGGCAAAATATCTCTCTGCACGCCCTCTCTCGAAACGTCCTGACCGTTGGTTTTCGCTCCGCTCGCAATTTTATCTATCTCGTCGATGAAGATAATTCCCTCTTCTTCGGCGCGGCGGACGGCTTCCGTCTTAACGGCGTCGTTATCGATGAGTTTTTCGCTCTCTTCGGCGACGATAAGATTCATCGCTTCTTTCACGGATATTTTTCTGCGTTTGCGTTTTTTAGGCATCATATCGCCGAAAATCGAGCCGAGCGAAATTTCCGCGCCCATTCCGTTCATAAGTTCGAGCGGCTGAGATTCTTCCGCAACGTCTATTTCTATCGTGAATTTATCGTAATCGCCGGCGCGGAGTTTCCTTAAGACTTCGGCTTCCCATTCGTCCTTGGGCTTATCGCCGCGCTCGGTTTTCAAAGCGTCGAGCAGAACGCCCATAATCTTCTTTTCGGCGGTCGCGTTAGCGCGCTTGGAAACTACGGCAACCTGTTCTTCTTTTACCATGCGGTAACTTGCTTCCACAAGATCCCTTATCATCGATTCCACGTCCCTGCCGACGTAACCGACTTCGGTATACTTCGTGGCTTCGACTTTGATGAACGGCGCTTTGACGAGTTTTGCGAGCCTCCTCGCAATTTCGGTTTTACCCACGCCCGTAGGTCCTTTCATGATGATGTTTTTCGGCGTGATCTCCTCGCGGAGTTCTTCGGAAAGGCGACTCCTTCTGTAACGATTGCGAAGAGCCACGGCAACGGCGCGTTTCGCCTTGTCCTGACCGATGATGTATTTATCAAGTTCTTTAACTATCTCTCTCGGGGTTAAATCCATTTGAAAAACCTCCTTACACTGTTTCGCAACGAATGTTGTCGTTGGTAAAGATACAGATCTCGCTTGCGATTTTAAGAGCCTTGACGGCAACTTCGTCGGCATCGAGATCGGTTTCTTCAACAAGCGCCTTAGCCGCGGCGAGAGCGTAATTTCCGCCGCTCCCGATAGCGCACACGTTGCCGTCGGGTTCCATAACGTCACCCATACCGGACACGATGAGCAGGTTGTTTTTATCCGCGCATATCATCATCGCTTCGAGTTTTCTCCCTGCCTGATCTCTGCGCCACTGCTCGGCGAGTTCCACCGCGCTGCGCTCTAAATTTCCGGCGTATTTATTAAGCATCGCCTCGAATCTTTCGCAAAGCGAAAACGCGTCCGCAACGCCGCCGGCAAAACCTATCACTACTTTTCCGTTGTATATTCTTCTCACTTTCTTCGCGCTGTTTTTAAAAACGACCGACTCGCCCATGGTGACCTGTCCGTCGCCGGCGATTGCCGTTTTACCGTTTTTTCTCACGGCGCATATGGTTGTGCCTTTAAATTCTGTACTCATAATACTTCCTTGATCTTTTTTATTTCGATTAACGCCCTTTCGCTTAAAAGACGTTTTTTGTCTGCTTTTTTAACTTTTCCGTAAGACAACGCAAGCGGCGAAAGTATTCCGTAGTTCGCGTTCATCGGTTGAAAATCGGCGTTCGGCGCGGCTATATATTGCGAAAGCGCGCCCGTTACCGTGTCCGGATTGAGTTCAAGCGGCTCTTTTCCGCTCAGTTTTCTGTCGAGATTAATCGCCGCCATAAGTCCGCTTACGGTGCTTTCGACGTAACCCTCCACGCCCGTTATCTGCCCGGCGAAATAAACGCTCGGGTGCTGTTTCATCGAAAAATCCGCGTTGAGATTTTTCGGTGAGTTTATATAAGTGTTTTTGTGCATCACGCCGTAACGCAGAAACTCCGCGTTTTTAAGGGCGGGAAAAATGGAGAAAACGCGTTTTTGTTCGGGAAACAAAAGATTCGTCTGGAATCCGACGATGTTGTATCTTCTGCCCTCTTCGTCCTCTTTTCTCAGTTGCATGCAGGCGTAAGCGCGTTTGCCCGTTCTCGGATCGGTAAGCCCCACGGGTTTCAACGGTCCGAACCTTAAAGTATCCTCGCCGCGAGCCGCCATAACTTCCACCGGCATACACCCCTCGAAAACTTTTACGTCCTCGAAATCGTGCAGTTCGGCGCGTTTCGCGGTGATAAGTTGCTTATAAAATTCGAGATAACCTTCCTTATCTATCGGGCAGTTTACGTAATCTCCCTCGCCCGCTTCGCCGTATCTGTCCGAAACGAACGCCTCGCTCATATCTATCGAATCGCCCGAAATTATCGGCGCGGCGGCGTCGTAAAAATAAAATCCGTCGCCCGTTATACGCGATATAAAATCGCACAGTCCGCCAGTAGTCAGCGGCCCCGTGGCAACGATGACGTTTTCGTTTAAATCGAAAGAACCGATTTCTTCGCAAACGAATTCGATATTATCGCAAGACTTAAGTTTTTCGGTGACCGCACAAGCAAATTTATCCCTGTCTACCGCCAAAGCCGCGCCCGCCGGAACGCTCGTTTTATCCGCGCATTCTATGACCATAGAGCCTAAAATACGCATTTCTTCTTTTAAAAGTCCGCAGGCGTTGGCGTAAACATCGTTGCTTTTGAGCGAATTAGAGCAAACGAGTTCGCCGTAAAGCGGATTTTTATGCGCGGGGGTAAAACTCTTCGGCTTTATGTCGTACAGTTTAACGTTATACCCCTTTTTTGCGAGATAATACGCCGCTTCGCTGCCGGCAAGCCCGCCGCCGATAATTTTTACGACTTCTTTCATCGGTTTCAATTCTTCTCTTCCGTTTTTTCGTTCTTTTTGCTCTTCTTCGGCTTATCCGAATAATCACATTCCTTGTTTGAACATTTGCGGGTTTTTCCGTCCTTCGCGAGAACTATATAACTTCCGCATTTGGGGCAATGTTCGCCCGTGGGCATATCCCAACTCATAAAGTTACATTCGGGATAATTGGAACAGCCGTAGAAAGACTTTCCGCTCTTTGAGGTCATTTTTTGCGTCGGATTGCCGCACTGCGGACAAACGCCCGCCTTTTCGGCAAGGCTTCTGGTCGCCTTGCAAGACATACATTGCAGGTATTTTCCGAATCTGCCCTTTTTGACGACCATATCCCCGCCGCATTTTTCGCATTTTTCCGTCGTGGTTTCCTCGTCGATGGGCTTCACGTTAGTACATTCGGGATAGTTGGGACAAGCGAGAAATCTTCCGTATTTGCCCGTTTTGTAAACCATCATCGCACCGCATTTGTCGCACTTCACGTCCGAAACTTCTTCTTTTTCGGACTTGATGTTGGAACATTCCGGATAATTGGAACAAGCGAGGAATTTGCCGTATCTGCCGTTCTTTCTTATCATCGGCGCACCGCATTTTTCGCAGAGAATATCGGTAACTTCGTCGCCGTCCGTCGCCGCGAAAGCGAGTTTTTCGGCAAACGGAGGATAAAAATCGGCTATAATCTTGTGCCAGTCCTGCCCGCCTTGCTCGATATCGTCGAGTTTATCTTCCATATCCGCCGTGAACGAAACGTCCATAACGTCCGGGAAGTACTTGACGAGCATATCGGTTATTCTGAACGCGATATCCGTGGGAACTATATATTTATTCTCTTTCGTGGTATATTTGCGTTTGGAAAGAACGGAAATAATCGTCGCGTAAGTGGACGGTCTGCCGATTCCCTTTTCTTCCATTATTCTGACAAGACTCGCGTCGGTGAATCTCACGGGCGGCTTGGTGAATTTCTGCTCTTTTTCTATTTTTTCGCTCGTCAGACCGTTGCCTTCCTTAACGGGCGGGATAACCTTGACGATTTCCCCGTCGTCGTTTTCGGCGGCGACTTTATAATCGTCGTAAACGGCGGTGTAACCTTTGAAAACTACCGTTCTGCCGTTCGTTCTGAACGTGTAATCGCCGCAGACGGAATCAATCGTGACGTAGTTGTATTTCGCTTCGCTCATCTGCGACGCGATGAATCTCTCGTAAACGAGTTTATAGAGGTTGTAATGATTTCTGTCGAGAAGGGGTTTGACCTTTTCGGGCGTCATCGACAAATCTATCGGACGGATAGCCTCGTGCGCGTCCTGCGCGTTCTTTTTGGACTTGTAGAAATTCGGTTTTTCGGGGACGTATTCCTCGCCGTATTTTTCCTTAATGAACTCTCTCGCCTTTGCCTGCGACTCTGCGGAAATTCTCACGGAGTCCGTTCTGATATAGGTTACGAGCGCGAGATGCCCCTCCGGGGTTTCGATACCTTCGTAAAGGTGCTGAGCGACCTGCATACACATCGGCGAGGACATATTGAGTTTTGCCGACGCGTCCTGCTGCATGGTGGACGTGGTGAACGGCGGGAGAGCGTGGCTCTTCGTATCCGTCTTTTTAACCTGCTTAACGATGAACGCGTTGCCCGCGGCTTTTACGGCGTTTTCCACTTCGTTCGCCTCTTCGCCGTTGGCGGGTTTGAATTTTTTGCCGTTTTTCTCCGCGAGATACGCCGCGAAAGGCTTATGCTGACCGTCCGACAAAGTCGCGGTGACGTTCCAGTATTCCGTCGGAACGAACGCCCTTATTTCTCTTTCCTTGTCGACGATTATTCTGAGCGCGACGGACTGAACGCGCCCTGCGGATAATCCGTTCTGAATTCTCTTGCAAAGCAAGGGGCTGAGTTTGTAACCCACGAGTCTGTCCAGAACTCTTCTCGCCTGCTGAGAATCCACGAGATTATAATTGATTTCTCTCGGATTTTTCAAAGCCTCTTTAACGGCTTTTTCGCTTATTTCGTTGAATTCGATTCTCTGAGCCTTGTCTTTAAGCCCGAGAACTTCCTGCAAATGCCAACTTATCGCCTCTCCCTCTCTGTCCGGGTCGGTCGCGAGATAAATCTTGTCGGCTTTTTCAACCTTTTCTTTAAGCCTTTTTATAACAGGCTTTTTGTCCGCCGTAATGACGTAATTCGGCTCGTAATTCTTCGCGATGTTTACGCCGAGCCTCTTCTCCGGCAAATCTCTGACGTGTCCGCCGCTGGCGTCCACCTTATACTTGCCGCCGAGATATTTCTCGATCGTTTTTGCCTTTGACGGCGATTCCACAATAATAAGTTGCATATATCCCTCCGCTTTTTGCGTTGTTTTTTTGTTTTATGTTTGTCCGCTTGGTTGCGGGCTTGATTCGCTCCGTTTCGGCTCTGTCGGTTTCGGCTCTCCCGCCTGCGGTTAATTCGCTTCGAATCTTCCGTCCGGACCTTTGACGATAAGTCCTTTCATTTCAAGCGAAACGGTTGTCGTAAGCAGTTCGTAAATCTTGAAACCAAGTTTCAGAGCAAGCGCATCGGTTGAGTTTATTCCCGATTTAATCGACTTATAGACCGCTTTTTCAACTTCGTTCAGTTGAATTTCGGGTTTCTTTTCAAAAGTAATTCCCATCAGGAACGCAACCTCTTCCGCGTTCTCCGTCATAGCCGCGCCGCTCTTAATAAGACTCTTGCAAAGTTCGCCGGACGCAACGCCCAGCCCGTAAGGAAAACAAGCGATTTCCCTTCCGTAGTCCGCCGCGTAATCGGCGGTGTATTTCGCTCCGCTCTTCGCGTTGCCGCTTGCAATCAGCGTCGCCTGCGACAACGCCGCGATTATTCTGTTTCTCACCGGGTATGAAAACGACCTCGGAACGTACCCTTTCGGATTTTCGCTTATCAGAAGTCCGCTCTTCGCGATTTCGTTCGCTAAGTTCTGTTTGCTCGCCGGCATAACGGGATAAACTCCGCTCGCCTGCACCGAGATTATTCTGCCCGAAGGAAGCGCGCCTTTTATCGCCGCGCTGTCCGCGCCGTCGGCGATACCGGTGACGATAACCGCCCCGTTTTCGCTCAGTTCGCGGGCAATCTTTTCCGTTGCGGAAAGATATTGCGGCAAAGTTTTTCGCGAGCCTACTATCGAAATTTTACGCTTCTCTTTAAGCAATTCCTTGTTGCCTTTTACGTAAAGCGCGAGCGGCGGAACGGGCGTTTCCCTGAGCAATCCGGGATAATAACTCTCCTTTTCGCCGACGGACGCTATCGTTATAACGTCGTCCGCGCCGGAAATTGCCTCCGCGACGCGTTTTTTCACATAACTCTCGTCGCCGAGCATTTCCGCTAACGATTTGCCCAGCACACGCTCGCCGCGATCCTCGAAAAACTTCTGAAGCCTTGCTTTGTCCTTGAACAAATCGCCTTTGAAATTATCGATAATCGTTTTCTTGTATTTATATTCGAGTCCTTCCGTCGAATCGAGAAACACTATCGCCTTTTCGATTCCCGTAAGTTCCGTCATAATCCGTCACCTCTGTAACTTATCGCCTCGAGCAAATGCTTCGGTTCGATGTTTTCCGATAAGTCCATATCGGCTATCGTTCTCGCCACTTTGATTATTCTGCTCCGCGCCCTTGCCGACATTTTGAGCGATTCGAACGCGTATTTAAGTATTTCTTCGCACTCGCGTGACAAAACGCAGTATTTATTGAGATGTTTTTCGCTCATTTCGGCGTTGGACGAAATTCCATCGTCCTTGAACCGCTCTCTTTGCAATGCGCGCGTTCTGTTCACTCTCTTGCGTACTTCCGCCGAACTTTCGGCTTCCGTTTTGTCGGTGAGTTCGTCGTATTTAACGTTGTCGACGTTTATCCTTATATCCATTCTGTCAAGCAGCGGACCGGAGATTCTTTCTCTGTATTTTTTAATCTGCGTCGGCGAACAGGTACATTCTCTGTCCTTCGAGCCGTAATAACCGCACGGGCATGGATTCATGCTCCCCGCAAGCATAAAACTCGCGGGATATTCGAGATTTGCTTTCACTCTCGTTACGGTTATAACTCTGTCCTCTAAGGGCTGCCTTAAACTTTCGAGAACGGAACGCGGATATTCGGGCATTTCGTCCAGAAACAAAACGCCGTTGTGAGCAAGGCTGACTACGCCCGGCTTTGCGGACTGCCCGCCGCCGATTATCGAAACTCTCGACGCGGTGTGATGCGGACTCATGAACGGACGGCGATAAACGATGCCTTCCGTATCTTTCATTTTTCCCGCCACGCTGTGAATCTTCGTCGTTTCAAGCGCCTCGCGGAAACTCATGTCCGGCATAATGGAAGGTATGCACTTTGCGAGCATCGTTTTGCCCGCGCCCGGCGGACCTTCGAGAATTATGTTGTGATTGCCGCTCACCGCCACTTCCAAAGCGCGCCGCGCGACGAACTGACCTTTAACGTATTTTAAGTCGCTGTCGTATTCCGCAGTCCGATAAACCTGCGCGTATTCTTTCTTTTCGACTATTTTCAGGTCGCTTTTACCTTCGAGATAATCGCAGACCGATTTGAGATCTTCCGCAGCCCGAACGGTTATCCCGTCGATAAAACTGCCCTCTTCCGAGTTTTCCTCGGGGATTATCATTTCCCCGACGCCTTTTTCGCGCGCGGAAATAAGAATCGGCAGAATTCCGTTCACGCCCCTTATTTTTCCGTCGAGCGAAAGTTCGCCTATCATCGCCGCCTTCACGTCCGCGCTCGCGAGTTGCCCGTTCGCCGCGATTATGCCCACGGCTATGGGCAGATCAAGCCCCGCGCCCTCTTTTTTCAGTTCCGCGGGAGCGAGATTGACCGTTATTTTATGAATGGGGAATTTCCTGCCGCTGTTTTTTATCGCTGAGCGAACCCTCTCTTTGGATTCCTTGACGGCGGCGTCCGGAAGCCCCACTATTTCAAATCCCGGAAGTCCTAAATTGGTATCGACTTCCACGTCGACTTCTCTTCCGTCCAGCCCCGTGATGACGAAGCCGCGAGTTTTTGCTAACATAATCCCTCCCCCGGGTTTATCGCTTTCGCTTAGCCATAGGCTAACCGAACAAGATTCAATTAAGCGACGATTCCGTAAACGTAACCGAACGCGAACGCCGCGAAGCATACGCAAACGCAGACGAGCGCGACCGTTCTGATGTTTTTGCCGAATATTTTAAACGCCGAATCAAACGCGAGCGCGGCAACGAGCGAATAAAACGCCGAACAAAGAGCAAAATTCGCAACCGAGCCGCTCTTGCCGAAAACAAACGCGATAAACGCCGCCGCAAACGCCGTCAGCGCTTCGCAAATCTCGGCTTTCTGCGGGTCGTCATCCATTGGAGAAAATATAATCGCTGTGTCGTTCATCGCTACCATGGCAATTTTGTACCGGCAGATGGGCTTGATAAAGTTCAGCACCGGTAATTCCTCATCTCCGGACTGCAGCCCGTGCCACTGGTCGCCCTCGTAAAAGCGGTGGCATTTTTCCGTCAGCGTGTACATGTTCGCCTTGTTGTGATGGTCCTTGCCCGCCTGGTACTTGCGCCAGATGTCCGTACACTCTTTTTCCTGCATCATTTAACCACCCTCTGGCCTTTCCCGGTCCCGTCATATGCATCGATGTTCGCCAGAATCGTGTCATATTTGTCCGTGCGCTTTACCGTAGCTTTAA
>ERZ827150.4869-NODE-4869-length-11362-cov-4.429911_pt1 | contig 11362 bp, 8 predicted proteins | sample MGYA00519779_ERZ827150 | MGnify/ENA primary metagenome ERZ827150 (study PRJEB31778, sample SAMEA3449267) | human gut metagenome | biome: human gut; feature: human-associated habitat; material: faeces | place: United Kingdom | collected 2010/2012 ...
TCTCGGCGCAGCCTGCGCAGGCGGCGGAGAACTGGAAGTAGGGCTTTGCGAACTGAACATTCTTGACGCTCTTGTCGCTGATGACGTCCTTCTTGAGGTAGCTTTCGTTCATGGCAACGTCGTCGAACAGCGGCTGCTCGGACTTCATCTCCTCAAACGGCGCCCACGTCAGCGCGTCCTTTGCCGGGCACGCGGTCAGGCACACGCCGCAGCCGAGGCAGTCATACGGCGAGAGCTGCATGCGGAAATTGTACTTCGGTGCGTCCTTGCCGAGGCCCTTTGCCGGAGCGGTAACGAAGGAATCCGGAACACCGGCCTTCTCCTCGTCGGTCAGCAGGACCGGACGGATTGCCGCGTGCGGGCAGCACATCGAGCAGCGGTTGCACTGGATGCAGGCGTCGGGGTTCCACTTCGGAACCTTGGTCGCAACGCCGCGCTTGGAGTAGACCGAAGTGCCGTTCTCCCACGTGCCGTCGAGCACGCCGTACTTCTGGAATACGGAGACCGGGAGCTTGTCGCCCTGCTGCTTGTCGAGCGGCATGACGATGTCGCGGACGAACGGGGTCATGTTCTTCGGCTCTGCAACCGGCTCGTCGGTCGCGTCCGCCCATGCAGCCGGGATCTCGACCTTGACGGACGCCTGAACGCCGAGGTCGACCGCCTGGTTGTTCATGTCGACGATCTTCTGACCGGCCTTCTTAAAGTAGGAGTTATAGTTGTTCTTCTTCATGTCCTCGATCGCGAGGTCCATCGGGATGACCTTGGTCAGCGCGAAGAACGCGCCCTGAAGGATGTTGTTGGTGCGCTTGCCGAGGCCGATGGCCGCCGCCAGCTTTGCCGCGTCGATGATGTAGAAGTTTGCGTGCTTGCGCGCGAGGTCGCGCTTCATCTTCGCCGGGAGGTGCTCCTCGAGCTCCTCGACCGACCACGGGCAGTTGAGCAGGAAGGTGCCGCCGTCCTTGAGGTCTGCGGTGACATCGTACTTTTTAACGTAGGTCGGGGCGTGAACCGCGACAAAATCCGCGGAATTGACCAGATAAGTGCTGAGGATCGGCTCGTCGCCAAAGCGCAGATGGCTCTGCGTCAGACCGCCGGACTTCATCGTGTCATAGGAGAAATACGCCTGCGCGTACTTGCCGCCGACAAAGCCGATGGTCGAGATAGCGTTCTTGTTCGCGCCGACCGTGCCGTCGCCGCCGAGACCCCACAGCTTGCAGCTGATCTGACCCGGATGCGGAAGCTCGATCTCGGTGTAGTCGAGCGAGGTATGGGTAACGTCGTCGTTGATGCCGATGGTGAAGTTGTTCTTCGGCTGCTCCTTCGCGAGGTTGTCGTAGACCGCGATGAACTGACCCGGGGTGGTGTCCTTGGAGGACAGGCCGTAGCGGCCGCCGACGACCGTGATGTCGTTCCGGCCTGCCTGATTGAGGGCGGTCACGACGTCGAGGTATACCGGCTCGCCGACCGAACCGGTCTCCTTGCTGCGGTCGAGAACGGCGATCTTCTTGACGCTCGCCGGGATGGCAGCAGCGAAGTGCTTGACCGAGAACGGGCGGTACAGGTGGATCTGCACCATGCCGACCTTGCGGCCCTGCGCGTTCAGATAGTCAACGGTCTCCTTGACCGCTTCGGACGCCGAGCACATAACGACGATGACTTCCTCTGCGTCCGGCGCGCCGTAGTAGTTGAACAGCTTGTAGTCGCGGCCGGTCAGCTTGTTGATCTCGTCCATGTAGTGCTGGATGGTGTCGGGCACGATAGCGGACTTGACGTTCGCGCCCTCCTTGCACTGGAAGTAGATGTCCGGGTTTACATTGTTGCCGCGGTTGGTCGGGTGCTCCGGGTTGAGCGACTGACGGCGGAACTCCTGGAGCGCCTTCTGGTCAACGAGGCCGCGCAGATCCTCATAATCGAGGGTCTCGATGCGCTGCATCTCGTGCGAGGTGCGGAAGCCGTCGAAGCAGTGCATGAACGCATAGCGCGCCTTGATGGCGGACAGATGCGCGACGGCGGCCAGGTCCATCGCCTCCTGAGGCGAGGAGGACATCAGCATGCCGTAGCCGGTGGTGCGGCAGGTCATGAAGTCGGTGTGATCGCCGAAGATCGAGTGGTGGTTGCTCGTGACGACGCGGGACGCGATGTGCATGACGCTCGGCAGGAACTGGCCGCCCATAGCGTACATCGCCGGGATCATCAGCATCAGGCCCTGCGAGGAGGTGAAGGTCGTGGTGAGCGCGCCCGCCTGCAGCGAGCCGTGGCAGGTGCCGGCCGCGCCGGCCTCGGACTGCATCTGAATGACGTCGACCGTCGTGCCGAACAGGTTTTTCTTGCCCTTTGCGGACCATTCGTCGACCTTTTCCGCCATCGGCGAGGACGGGGTGATCGGGTAAATTGCTGCTACCTCGGTGAACGCATAGGCGCTGTACGCCGCCGCCGTGTTGCCGTCCATAACAGCATAGTTCTTTTTGTTATCCATAACGATCCTTTCTTTTGCGTCTGCATCAGCGGAGCCGGACCCCGCCTGCGAAACGCAGTCCCTGGTTTTTATGTAACAGACATTGAATGAAGCTGAACCTGCATTCTTGCCTTATCGAAAGAATAAAACGGTATAAACCCCGTTATTTCTTCGATTTATACATCAAATTCAGCAACATCAGCCTTTGCAGCCTGCATGAAGATATACGTGTCGCAGCCGTAGCCGATGAACTTTACACCCATGTCGCGCCACTTCTTGCCGCCCTCGACCGTGTCGGCGAAGCAGCCGATCTTTACGCCCTTTGCAGCTGCCTTTGCGATGATCTGCTTGATCGCGGCGATGACCTCCGGATGGTCGATTTCACCGACATGACCAAGCGAGCTGGACAGGTCATAGGGGCCGACAAAAACTACGTCGATGCCGGGTACGTCCAGAATTTCATCGAGATTGTCGATCGCCTTCTGACCCTCGGCCTGAAGGATGACCACGGTGTCCTGTGCACGGGAGAAATACTCGCTGCCGGGAACCGCGCCGAAGCCTGCCGAACGGACAAAACGGCAGGTGCCTCGCGTTCCGACGGGCGAAAACTTCGCGGCGGAAACAGCGGCACGCGCCTGCTCTGCGGTGTCGATCTGCGGAATCATGACCGCGCCTGCGCCGACATCCAGAGCCTGATCGATCCAGATATCGCTGCCGCGGGGTACGCGGACGACCGGGCACACGCCGGTGACGTTTGCTGCACGGATCAGATTGGGGAGTTCCTGGAAGGTGGTGGTGCCGTGCTCCATATCGAGCAGCACGAAATCATAACCGGCATGACCTGCGGCTTCCACCATCGCAGGGTCCGTACAGATCATGAACGGGCCAAGCGCGCCCCGGTCAGAATCCATTGCCGCCTTGAAACGATCCACGCTTTCCATCGTCGGCATAACGGACTTTTTGTTCATATGACCATCCCTTTCCACTATGCGGAATTGAATTCCGAATAGTTGGTAAAAATATTTACAAGGGCTCACCCTTGCCGTATAATAATATTATTAGACCACTATCGAAGGTTTGTCAAGAGGGCATTTGAAAAAATTTTTGAAGGAGTTTGTTATGGCTAGGGAGCATACCTCGAGCATTCTGCGCGCTTTGCAGATTCTGGAATGCTTTATGGATCAGGAAAAGGAATGGACGCTCAAGGAGCTGGTAAACCAGCTCGGACTGCCCACCACGACGGTTTTTCGTCATGTTTCCACGCTGATGGAACGGCGGTACCTGACGCAGGATCCGGTGCGGAAGACCTACCACGTAGGGCCGAATCTGCTTGCGCTGGCAGGAGCGATCATCGGCGGCTCCGATTTGTGCAAGATCGCCCGGCCGGAGCTTGAGCGCCTGTCCGACCGCGTCAAGGAGACGATCAATCTGAGCATTCTCGTCGATAACGAGATCTTCTATCTGGACAAGGTGGAAACGCAGCGCTCTATTACCTGCAGCACGAGAGTCGGCGGCCGTGTGGCCGCACACGCGACCAGCTGCGGCAAGATCCTGCTTGCGGACAGGGACGCAGATTTTCTCGCACAGTACTGTGAATGGATGAAAAGCGTTCCGCCGCTCACGCCCAAGACCATCACACAGCCCGACCTGCTGCTGAAGGAGCTGGAATCGGCGCGCATCAACGGCTACGCCATGGACGACGGCGAGGTAGAGCAGGGACTGATCTGTGTGGCGGCGCCCGTGCGTGATGCCAGCGGCCGTGTCATTGCGGCCGTGAGCATTGCCGGACCGGATTATCGAATGGAGCAGGATATGGAAATGATGATCCGCGAAATCAGGCAGACAGCAGAACGAATTTCCTATGCGCACGGCTTTTTCCGGTAGGATTATCAAAAATCATCATAAAAACAGCCCGGCAGCGAGCATATCAGGCGCTCGCTGCCGGGTTTTTCAATGCAATATTCATTCTTTTTTGATAATATCATCATTTTTATTGATTGTAATCACGCCGAATTGCAGCATATTTCACAGAGCACGACCGTGTTTTTTTAGTAAAACAGCATTTATCAACAAAAACGATGCATCTATCAATTATTTTGATTTCAATTTTGCGTCTGAAATTGATATACTGACAGTACAAAATCACTCTTATGACGCAAGCTCAATCCGAAATCGGAAACAGTCCCGGCTGCTCCGGAAGGACGACCGTGTGCAGAAGCTCGATAAACCGTTCGATCATCTCCCGTTTGCAGGTATCCGGCTGATAGACCGCGACGATCTTTCTGGTATCCGGAATGCCCTTCATCGTGCAGTAGACGATCTTCGGCGCGAGCTGCTCGATCTGCATCCCGAGAAAGACCGGGCTGGTGAACAGATAGCCCATGTTCTGCGAAACGAGCATGGCCGCCGTCTGCATGGAGCTGACAGTCGTGACCGACTGCGGACAGATGTCGAAATGCTCGAGCGCCTGCCGGGTGATGCCGCCGATGTCATTGGCGGCCGAGGGCAGGATCAGAGGCAGGTTCTGAAGCTGCTTCGGAGTGATCTCATAGGGATTTTTCGATGAATTGCCGCTGTACGCCCAGGGCGGGACCAGATTGAACGAGCGCGGAACGATCAGCAGAAGCTGTTCGAGCGCAAGCTCAACGCTCGTCTCCTGCGAGCCCGGCGTCATGCCGCCGACGACAAGGTCAGCGTCATTCGAGCGCAGGCTCTGCATCAGCAGCTCATCTCCCTGCTCGATCAGGTTGATGCTGACGCTGGGATAGATCTCATGAAAAAGCGGCAGCAGCGACGGCATCCAGGCCGCGCCGTGCATCAGACCGATGCCGACGTTCAGCGTTTCCTCCGGATGCGCCATCTGCTGGAGCCGGGCGGTCAGTCTGGCCTCGATCTGCCGGATCTTCTTCAGCTCTTCAATACACAGCGCGCCTGCCGGAGTCGGCAGGATCGGCGTCTTCGAGCGATCAAACAGCTTTATGCCCAGTTCCTGTTCCACGCGGTTGAGATACATCGTCAGCGTGGACTGCGCGACAAACAGCCGCTTTGCGGCGCGGGTCAGATTCTGTTCCCTGGCGATCGCAAAAATATAATCCATCTTGTCAATCATCATCGACTCTTTTCTCCTTTTCCCAGCAGATGTTTCAATCATGATGATATGGGAAAAACGGAAAAAAGGCAAGCATAATTTTTTCAGCAGAAAGCGAGGCGGCGTCATGAGCATCGGCGAATATCTGAAATCCATATTCAGTCTGGAAGGAAAGACCATCCTGATCTCCGGCGCGACCGGCGGCATCGGGAGCGCGATCAGCCGCGGACTCGCGGCGGCGGGCGCTGAGACGGCGCTCTGTGCGAGAAACCAGCAGAAATGCCGGGAGCTGGCAGACGAGATCTCCGCGCATGGCGGCGCGGCGACGGCGCACGCTCTGGATATATCCGATCTGGACAGCATTCACCGCTGCGTAGACGAGGTCATGCAGCGTTACGGCAAGATCGACGTTCTGTTCAACGTGGCGGGCATCAACCGCCGGGAGGGACTGCTCGACGTCGAGCCGGAAACCTATGACCGTATCATGGATACCAATCTCAAGGGCGTGTTCTTCCTCAGCCAGGCAGTCGCGCGCGAGATGTACCGGCGCAGAGCCGGCAATATCATCAATATCGGCTCTCACAACGACACCGGAATGCTGGGCGGCTGCTCGGTCTACGGCGCATCGAAGAGCGGCGTGGTCGCGCTGACCCGTTCCATGGCAGTCGAGTTTGCACAGTACGGCATCCGCTGCAACGCGATCAGCCCCGGTCATATCCTGACCGACCTGACGCAGGTGACCTGGCAGCATCCCACGCGGAGCGAATATCTGCGCGAGCGGATCGCCATGGGCCGTCCGGGAAAACCGGACGAGCTGACAGGAATGGCCATTCTTCTGGCCTCGGATGCCTCCTCGTACATGACGGGGCAGGCGTATCATATTGACGGCGGCTGCCTGTGCGGCGGCAGGCCGTGGGACTATGATACACAGTATTGAAATTAGGACAGCTCCCCGCAAGGGGAAACGACGCTGTCTTGATAAATAATAAAGGAGGGGGAATTTTCCTGAGCCGGGGAGGGAACCGGCTCCACGCGGCAGGAATGTTCAATTCTTTGCCATCTGATTAAGAAAGGGAGTAAAAAACTATGTCTGCAACTGGATTTCTGGTTCTGCTGATCGTTACCATCGCGATACTGATGGTACTGATCATGAAAGTCAAACTGCATCCGACCTTTGCGCTGTTCCTCTCTGCGCTGTTCATGGGTCTTGTTCTGGGACGCTTCGAAGCGGAGGGCTTCGGATTTACGGATATTCTGACGACGATCACCGGCGGCTTCGGCGGCACACTCGGCAGTATGGGTATCCCGATCATGCTCGGCGCGATCCTCGCAATGGGCGTTCAGGACACCGGCGCTGCAAAGGCCATCGCGAACTCCTTCATCAAGCTGTTCCGCGGCAAAAACCTTGAGCTTGCTCCGGCGCTGACCGCCTACATCGTATCCATCCCGGTATTCGGCGATATCACCACCATTCTGACCTCCAACATCGCAAACGTCCTGTCCAAGCGCAAGCATATCTCGATGGGCAAGATGGCAGCGTTCACCCAGACCGGTCTGAACCTGACCCATGCGATGGTTCCGCCTACGCCCGGTATCCTGGCTGTATCCATCCTGCTCGGCGCTGACCTCGGTCTGGTCATCGGCTGGGGCATCCTGATCTCTCTGATCGCGTTCGTACTGACCTGGCTGGTCCTGCGCAAGTGGACCGACAAGGAATTTGTCGAGCCGGTTCCGGAGGTAGTCGCTGAGATCGAGGAGACCTCCTCCAACGACGTCAAGGACATCCTGATCACCGGCAACGACATCCCGGCGACCTTCGCATCCTTCCTGACCATCCTCATTCCGGTCATTCTGATCGCAGGCAGCTCCTTCATCAAGATGGTCGTTGCCGAGGATTCCGCTCTGTACGCCTGGGCCAACATTTTCGGCGACAAGATCGTCGCGCTCGGCCTCGGCGTTATCTACACCATGCTGCTCGCAGTATTCCACAAGGCTTCCGTCCGCAAGAGCAACGCAGACGCTACCGGCAAGAACCCGCAGAGCTTCCGTGAAGTCGTTCTGAACAGCTGGATCGCACGCGGCCTGGAGATCGCTCTCCCCGCACTGCTGATCACCGGCATGGGCGGCGCGTTCGCAGCTGTTATCAAGGCAGCTCCGGCCATCAACGATCTGGCAGGTCTCATCGAGCAGTCCGGCGTTCCGGGTCTGCTGATCCCGTTCCTCATCGGCGCTATCATGTTCACCGCAGTCGGCTCCATGACCACCGGCGGCATGACCGCAGCAGGCGTTGTCGGCCCGATGATGGTCACCCTGGGTCTGAGCCCGATCTCCACCGTTCTGGCAATCGGCGCAGGCACCATGATCTTCAACCACGTCAACAACTCCGGCTTCTGGGTTATCAGCCGTTTCTTCAACCTCGACCTCAAGCAGGGCCTGAAGTACATCACCCTGCCCGACTTCGTAGCCGGCATCTTCTGCTTCGTCATGATCTGCGGCGCGGCTGCTGTAGGTCTGTTCTAAAGACAAAGCCGAAAAACATTTTCAGTCAAATAAGGTCTGCTGCCTGCTGATCCAGCGGGCAGCAGATTCTGTATTCCACCTCACTTTATTCCGAATCCGGAGGAAAGGACAAGATTATGATTCAAAAAAGCCATGACGACCGCATGCTCTGGGCGCAGTTCGACGCCCTCGAAATGGGCACCGGCTGGGAGGATACCGACATCCTCAAGCCGCAGATTATGATCGAGAGCGTATACGGCGATTCCCACCCGGGCAGCTATCATCTGAACCAGATGGTAGAGCAGGCGGTCTACGGCGTATATCAGTGCGGCGGCAAGCCGGCCAAGTACTACGCTACCGACATCTGCGACGGCTGCGCGCAGGGTCACGACGGCATGAACGTCGTTCTGGCGTCCCGCGAAGCCATCGCCAACATGGTAGAGGTTCACGCCTCCGCCGTGCCCTGGGACGGCATGATCCTCTCGTCGAGCTGCGACAAGTCCATCCCGGCGCACCTCAAGGCCGCAGCCCGCATGGACATTCCGGCCATCTTCATGCCGGGCGGCTCCATGCGCCCCGGTCCGAATATGACGACCTCTCTGGTCGCGGGCGACATTTCCCTGCGCCAGAAGCGCAAGGATGCCATCACTCCGCAGGAGGTCCGCGACTACAAGCTGACCGGCTGTCCGTCCGTCGGCGCGTGCACCTTCCTCGGAACGGCTTCCACCATGCAGTGCATGGCTGAGGCGCTCGGTCTGACTCTCCCCGGCGCGGCGCTCGTTCCGGCTACCATGCGCGACCTGCTCCAGTATTCGCGCTATGCCGGCCGCAAGATCATGGAGCTGGTCGAAAAGCAGATCACGCCGTCCAAGATCCTGACCCCCGCAGCGTTCAAAAACGCTATCATCGTGCATTCTGCCATCGGCGGCTCGACCAACGGCACCATCCATCTCCCGTCTATCGCAAGAGAGCTCGGCTATGATCTGCCGATCGAGCTGTTCGACGAGATCAACCATCAGGTCCCGCATCTGGGCAACATCAATCCGTCCGGCACCCATCTGACCGAAGCGTTCTGGTTCGCCGGCGGCGTACCGATGGTACAGTGGCTGCTGCGCGACATGCTCGATCTGGACGTCATGACCGTCACCGGCAAGACGCTGGGCGAGAACCTCGAGGATCTGCACAAGGACAACTGGTTCGAGCGCAACCTCGGCTATCTGCACAACTACGGTCTCGAGCGCGATCAGGTCATCTTCCCGGTCGACAAGGCGCCGGAAAAGGGCTCGGTCGCTATCCTGAAGGGCAATATCGCTCCCGAGGGCAGCGTGCTCAAATACTCCGCCTGCGCAAACAATCAGCGCGAGGTCGTCAACGCCAAGGCTCGTGTATTCAATCACGAGGAGGACGCACACGATGCTGTCGTCAACAACGAGATCAACCCGGGCGAAGTCATCATCATCCGCTACGAAGGCCCGCGCGGCTGCGGCATGCCGGAAATGCTGATGACCACCGAGGCCATTGTCTGCGACGAGCGCATCAACGGCTCGGTCGCTCTGATCACGGACGGCCGCTTCTCCGGCGCGACCCGCGGCGCGGCGATCGGCCATGTCAGCCCGGAGGCTGCTGCCGGCGGCCCCATCGCCTTCATCGAGGACGGCGACCTGATCTCCTACAGCGTCAAGGACCGCACCATCAACCTGACCGGCATCCACGGCGTGCCCTGCACGCTCGAGGAGGCGGACAAGGTGCTTGCAGAGCGCGCCAAGGCAGGCATCCTGCCGCGCGAACCCCGCAAGGGCTTCTACAAGCTGTACACCGACCACGCGCTTTCCGCAATGAAGGGCGCAGGTCTGGAATAAAAAAAACACTCAGGACCGCCGGAATGCTTTCTGCTTCCGGCAGTCTTGCTTTCCGGCGCCGCCGCACCACACAGGGCGCCGGTCCGGAACAGACAAGGAGATTTTGATATGGAAAATCGATTATCCGACAAGAAAGCGCAGGGGATTCCCTCCTACGGCACCTTCACCCAGCTCAAAAGCGCTGCTGCCATAGAAAACATCGCCTGTGCGCCATTTGATTTTGTTGTTATCGACACGGAACATCAGGCGATCGGAAACGATCTTATGGCCTCCGCCGTCGCGTCCGCGCAGGGCGCCGGTCTGACGCCTCTGGTCCGCATCTGCGAGATATCCAGACGCGCAGTCCTGCATGCGCTGGACGCAGGCGCCGCCGGACTGATCGTCCCCGCCGTCAAAACCGCGGAGGAGGTCCGTCAGCTGGTCGCCTACGCCAAGTTCGCCCCCCCTCGGCAACCGGGGCTATCAGCCTACCCGGGACTGCCGGTGGGGTTCTTCGTCCTCCTTTTCCCCGGTATCCTATATGGAGGAAGCCAACCGGAAAACGTTATTGATCCCGCAGTGTGAGACCAGGGAATGTCTGGAGCATATCGAGGAGATCGCTTCGATCGAGGGCGTAGACGGCATTTTTATCGGTCCTCTTGATCTGTCCATCGCCTTAGGCTGTCCGCTTCAGCTGGATTCCCCTGTCATGGCTCATGCCATCGAACGCATCCTGAAGGCCTGCCGGGACAACGGCAAAATGAGCATGATCTTTGCAGGCGATGCAGCGGCTGCCCGGAAACTCATCGAGCAGGGAGTCGACTCTGTGGCTGTCGGCGCGGATATTTTCCTGCTGATCCACGCCTATCAGGAGCTGTACCGCCAGCTGACCGACTGACGGAAGAGCGCGCGTCGACATCATGAAATGATATGCCCCCTATATAGCGAACAGTGAAATAAAAACACTGAAAGCTGTACAGGGGGCATTTTCTGCGTAAAAAATCTGCCAGGAGCTGAACGCTCCTGGCAGCAACATCTTATTTTATTTCATTGTCCTCTTGACGGGGCGGCTTATCTGCATAAAGTGGTTATCCGCCAATGCCGAGCGGAGAGAATGCCAGATAGACCAGCAGCACGCACACGATAACGATAACACTGACGATCTTGCTGTACTTCCACGGGGTCAGGTCTACCGCGCCGACATCCTGCTGCACCCAAACCTCAGCGCCCTTGCTCTTGTTGCGGCGGTGCATGAGGTACATGATGAGCATTTCGAGCGGCCACAGGATGGATACGGCGTACAGGTAGTGGATGCTGCCCTCATTGCCGCCGAACAGCGAGTAGCTCGGGGACAGGAGCATGAAACCGCCGTAGCAGATGATGTGGAACACCATGATGAAGCGCGCGCTGTACTTCGGCAGGCAGTTGAAGAAGAAGCCGCCGAATACGCCGGACAGAACCGGCAGGCCAACCAGCATAACG
>ERZ827150.4870-NODE-4870-length-11362-cov-3.375343_pt1 | contig 11362 bp, 6 predicted proteins | sample MGYA00519779_ERZ827150 | MGnify/ENA primary metagenome ERZ827150 (study PRJEB31778, sample SAMEA3449267) | human gut metagenome | biome: human gut; feature: human-associated habitat; material: faeces | place: United Kingdom | collected 2010/2012 ...
AGTCCTAATGGGAACTATCCTCAGTCGTAGTAGGAAAATAGCTCGCTATACAGTTTTAAATTCCTCTAACGGGTTTTGAGTAATATATCCCTCTACTTCGTATATATAAAGAAAGAATTAATAAAAAAGTTATGAGAAATAAGAGTTTAATTCTAATGACAATCTGTGCGGCTCTATCAACCGGCCTTTCCGCTCAATCCATTTATCCCGGACAACATGCCGGAAAAATGAAAAAAGTGACAACAGCGCCGATACAGGTAGAGAGTTTCGACTTAAAAGACGTGCGTTTATTACCAAGCCGTTTTCGCGACAATATGATGCGTGATTCTATTTGGATGACTTCTATAGCAACCAATCGTTTGCTACACAGTTTCCGCAACAACGCCGGAGTATTTGCCGGACGTGAAGGTGGATATATGACCGTAAAGAAACTAGGCGGCTGGGAATCACTGGACTGCGAACTGCGCGGACATACAGCAGGGCATTTACTATCAGCCTATGCGCTCATGTACGCATCTACCGGAAGTGAAATATTCAAGCTGAAAGGTGACAGTCTTGTTACAGGTCTGGCAGAAGTACAGGCAGCTTTGGGAAACGGGTATCTCAGTGCATATCCGGAAGAATTGATCAATCGGAACATACGTGGGACAAGTGTATGGGCACCCTGGTATACATTACACAAGCTCTTCTCCGGATTGATCGACCAATACCTCTATACAGATAACAAACAGGCATTGGAAGTAGTTACCCGCATGGGCGACTGGGCTTATAATAAACTTAAACCGCTGGATGAACCCACCCGGAAAAGGATGATACGGAATGAATTCGGCGGTGTGAACGAATCTTTCTATAATCTTTATGCCATCACCGGTGACGAGCGTTATCAATGGCTTGCTGAATTTTTCTATCACAATGATGTTATCGATCCGCTGAAAGAACAACGCGATGATTTAGGAACCAAGCACACGAATACCTTTATCCCAAAAGTTCTTGCCGAAGCACGTAACTACGAGCTGACGCAGGATAATGACAGTCGGAAACTGACTGATTTTTTCTGGCATACCATGATAGACCATCATACCTTTGCACCGGGATGCAGCAGTGATAAAGAGCATTATTTCGATCCACAACAATTATCCAAACATCTGACCGGATATACCGGTGAAACTTGTTGTACGTACAATATGCTGAAACTCAGTCGCCACCTGTTTTGCTGGACAGGAGATGCCAAAGTTGCTGACTACTACGAACGTGCACTCTATAATCATATCCTTGGGCAACAAGATCCTGAAACAGGAATGGTATCCTATTTCTTGCCTTTGCTCTCCGGCTCTCACAAAGTTTATAGTACCCGGGAGAATTCCTTCTGGTGTTGTGTAGGCAGTGGTTTCGAAAACCATGCTAAATATGGAGAAGCTATCTATTATCACAATGACCAGGGAATCTACGTAAACCTCTTTATCCCGTCAGAAGTAAGCTGGAAAGCGAAAGGAATAACTCTGCACCAGGAAACAGCTTTCCCCGCAGAAGAGAACACTACATTGACCATCCAAACGGACAAACCTGTCACCACTACGATTTATCTGCGCTACCCATCATGGAGTAAAAATGTGAAAGTAAACGTCAATGGAAAAAAAGTATCGGTAAAACAGAAACCGGGATCATACATTGCCGTAACCCGCCAATGGAAAGACGGTGATCGCATTGAAGCTAATTATCCGATGAGCCTGCAATTGGAAACAACGCCAGACAATCCACAAAAGGGGGCGCTGCTATACGGACCGCTGGTATTGGCCGGTGAATCGGGAACAGAAGGTATGCAATCTCCGGCACCATTCTCTGATCCGGCATTATACAATGATTACTATACTTACAATTATCATATTCCGGCTGAGCTGAATACCACCTTACAAATAGACCGGAAACACCCCGGACACAGTTTACAGCGTACAGGCGAGGAACTGATATTTAAAACATCACAGGGCAATGTTTTAAAGCCACTGTATGACTTACATCACCAACGTTACGTTGTATACTGGGATTTAATAGAAAAGTAAAAATGAAACAAATTATTATTATAGTTTCTCTCATAGGTATTTATCTGTCATTCACATCATGCCGTCCTGCCGATAACCGGCAGGCGGATTATGATTTTACACCACTTGACTCCATTATCACCTCATGGATGAATAAAGGATACTATCCGGGAACCTCAATCTGTGTAGTCAGAGACGATAGCGTTATCTTTCAGAAAAACTACAAAGACGTTACCCCTGACACTAAAGTCTATGTAGCCTCTGCCGGAAAATGGGTAGCCGCCGCAGTAATCGGAGCTGTGGTAGACTGCACCGAACTGGACTGGAATGACAGTGTAAAGAAATGGATTCCTGAATTTAAAAACGACATAAAAGGAATGATTACTTTACGTCAGTTGCTTTCGCACACATCGGGTGTCCGCCCTTATCTGCCGGAACCACGCGTAGACAATTACAATCATCTGGATTCGGCAATCATGGAGATTCTTCCGCTTGACACGGTTTTCACTCCCGGCACCCGCTTTGAATATGGCGGACTTGCCATGCAGATAGCCGGCCGGATGGCAGAAAAAGCTATGAATAAAGAATTCGAGGAATTATTTCAGGAATTAATAGCCCGACCTTTAGGAATGAAAAATTCCCATTTCACACCCGTGAATACAGATGGAGGACACGCTCCCATGTTGGGTGGAGGTCTCTGTACCACTTTGCACGACTACATGCGTTTTCTTGATATGATCTACCACAATGGCGTATTTGAAGAAAAGCAACTACTGAAACCCGAAACCATACATGAAATGCAAGCAAACCAAGTGGGAAATGCAGAAGTTCATCCGGGTGAATATGTGGAACGTGCACTGAAAAAATATCATACTGGCATATATGGTTTGGGAGAATGGCGGGAACTTATTGATGAAGCAACAGGAGAAGCCTATCAGATCAGTTCACCGGGTTGGGCCGGCGCCTATCCATGGATCAATAAACAGGACCGGGTATATGGATTCTTCATAGCCCATGTACAGGGAAGTTCACAAAAGGAAGATGGATTCTCGTCATTTTTTGGAAGTCCTGTCATTTCACAAACTGTCTCAAACATTATTTCCCTAAAAAGATAGAATACATTGAGTATCCTCATATCCCAAATCGTATTTATATAAAAACAATAAATACGAAGATATGAAGACTATCGGCTCAGCAATTATTATGTTAGTTCTCACTCCTTCCCTCTTTGCAGACAATGGCAAGGAACTGAAGCTGACATCTCCTGACGGAACACATGAAATAGCATTTTACCAGAAGCAGGTTTCACCTGCGGCAAACGAACTTTGTTATCGGGTAGATTACAAATCACAACCTGTAGTCAATGAATCACGTGCCGGGCTGGAACTGGACAACCGGATATGGGAAATGGCTCTGGGAGCACGAAACCTAAAACAGCCTGCCTGCTGGATGGACAATCTGGAAGTGGACTCTGTGACTTACCAACCCGAAACAGACATCACCTGGCAGCCACTTTACGGTGAACGTAGCAGTGTACGCGATCATTACCGGACCGGCACCCTTTATCTCTCCAAGAAAGATAACTCCGGTTACCGGCTCAACATTGAGGTGCGTGCCTATAATGAAGGAGTCGCTTTCCGCTATCATTTCCCGGAAACAACAAATGGGCTTTTCCTGCATATCATAGGCGAGCAAACCAGTTTCACAATGCCTCAAGGAACAATGGCTTATTATGAGCGTTGGGCACAAGGGCCTTATGCACTTCGTCCGCTGGAAGGTTGGGGAAAAGAAGAAAGTGAACGTCCTTTGACATTGAAACTGCCCGACGGGTTATCAGTTGCCCTGTTGGAAGCGGAAATGGTGGATTATGCTCGTGGCAAATTCCGTTTGTCGGCAGACAAACCTTCCACTTTGGAGACAAGCCTGTATAGCAGTGTCGATATAATTTCTCCTTATAGCACTCCGTGGCGCGTTATCATGGTTGGCGAACGTCCGGTCGATTTGATTAACAACAATGATATTGTCTTGAATCTGAATCCGGCTTGCAAACTGGCTGATACTTCCTGGATTAAACCGGGAAAAGTATTCCGTTCGGGCGACTTGAAACAAGATAGAGTAAAAGCAGCCATTGACTTTGCGGCAGAACGTGGTATTCAGTATGTGCACATGGATGCAGGATGGTATGGGCCGGAAATGAAGATGAGTTCGGACGCTACTACTGTTTCTCCGGATAAAGACCTTGATATACCTGCTTTGTGCCAGTATGCCGAATCGAAGGGAATCGGACTTATGGTATACGTCAATCAGCGTGCATTGGTGCAGCAATTGGATACTTTATTACCTTTATATAAGAAGTGGGGATTGAAAGGTATCAAGTTCGGTTTTGTACAGATTGGTAATCAGCGTTGGAGTACCTGGCTGCATGATGCAGTTCGCAAATGTGGAGAATACGGTCTGATGGTGGATATTCACGATGAATATCGTCCGACAGGTTTCAGCCGTACTTATCCTAACTTGATGACACAGGAAGGCATCGGTGGCAATGAAGAGATGCCGGATGCTTTACATAACACGATTCTTCCGTATACACGTTTCCTGGCAGGCGCTGCGGATTATACACTGTGTTATTTTAATGGCAGAGTGAAGAATACGAAAGCACATCAATTGGCGATGGCAGCAGTGTATTACAGCCCTTTGCAATTTATGTTCTGGTATGACCGACCGGAATTTTATAAAGGAGAAGAAGAACTCGAATTTTGGAAAGCCATTCCGAGTGTATGGGACGATAGCCGTGCGCTTGACGGAGAAATTGGTGAGTATATCGTTCAGGCACGTCGTTCGGGAAATGACTGGTTTGTTGGAGCAATGACAAACACGGAAGCCCGCACTGTCACATTGACTACTGATTTTCTGGAACAGGGAAAAAAGTATCTGCTTCATCTGTATGAAGATGACGACAAGCTGAATACACGGACGAAAGTACGCAGTACTCATAAGAAAATAAAGGCAGGCGACAAACTTGTCTTGAAGTTGAAGGCGAGTGGCGGAGCTGCGTTGCATTTTACTCCGCTTAAGTAAGCAAGTTAATAATTATCCCTTTAAGGCACGGATTACATGGATTCCACGGTTTTATGAATTATGATAACATAAAGCAATAGTGTAATCTGTGTAATCCGTGCCTGAAAAAGAAAATTATGGTGAACTGTTATTTACTATAATTAATCAGCCACTTTACCATTTCCGGGTCATAGTGGGAGAAGAATAAGGTTTGGGCTGTATCAAGCTCGGCAATAGCAGCCATATCGTCCGGTGTTAACGCAAAGTCGAATACATTGAAATTCTCAATCATACGTTCCTTATGGGTAGACTTAGGAATAACTATGATATCGCGTTGAATCAGATAACGCAGTGCAATCTGTGCCACTGATTTGCCGTACTCTTTACCGATTTCCTGAAGAGTTGCATTAGTAAAGAAGTCGTTCCTTCCTTCGGCAAACGGCCCCCATGACATAATCTTAGTCCCATATTCCTTCATTACTTCCTGTAACTTTATCTGTTGATTGAAAACGTGCGTCTCCACTTGGTTGACGGCAGGAGTGATTTCACAGAATTCCGCCAAGTCTACAAAACGGTCGGGATAAAAGTTGCTGACGCCGATAGCATGAACTTTTCCGGCCTTGTATGCTTCTTCCATAGCCCGGTACGTTCCGTAATAATCACCGAATGGTTGATGAATGAGCAATAAGTCAATATAATCGCTCTTTAACTTGCGCAGCGACTCATCAATAGAAGCTTTAGCCTTTTCGTAACCGGCATTTGAAATCCACACTTTTGTAGTGATGAACAGTTCGTCACGTGGCACACCGCATTTGCTGATTGCATTTCCTACACCTTCTTCATTATGATAGGCTTGTGCCGTATCAATAGAACGGTATCCTACACTGATTGCATCCGATACGCAACGTTCACACTCTTCAGGAGTAACCTGATAAACACCATAACCCAAAATAGGCATTTCAATGCCATTGTTCAATTTTACCTTTTCCATAATCAAGCTATCTTAAATTAAAAGCATATTCTAATATTATTACTACCTTTTTTCTGTATGCAAAGTTATTCAGTAAAAAGTAATTTGTATTTATATAGATTACGGGTTTTGCTACCATTTTTACGGATAACTCTGTCTTCGCTTCGGCCTTCCATATATATACTTATTTTCAGCGTATTTTGTTCTCCGGATTCGTGGTATATGGAGTTAAATCAAGTAAAAGAAGCCTTATGAATAAATAAAGGCTTCTACGGAAACAAGGCTTATTAATTAATAGAACAATCTTGTGGTGGATAAAGATGTATCTTCTTTTTGTTTACATTTGTCTGCAAAGAAACATAAGAGGGATTACGGGGATGAAATTAATTTATAGGCTGGAAACCTGATATACTAATATGATAGGTTTATGTATGTTCAAAGGCTGTCTAACAAGTCGATAGTATTTAAAAGTCTCCTCCTTCTGGAAGGAGGAGTACCCCTAGGGGGAGGTGGTAGGCATTATATAACTTGTTAAACAGCCTCCTATTATTATAATACGAGCTCTTCGAACAGCCTTTCCAAAGTCCTGTCCAAGTCAGTGGAAAATCCCGGATGCGGACGGGATACCTGTATGCAGGAACTTTTCACCGCAGTCAGCCAGCGGAATCTGTCGGGAATATCCATATTCGCTATCGCTCCCCCTTCCTCATTCCCCAGACATATCTTATCAAAGACCTGTAATCCCTCTTTCAAACAACTAACGTCCAATTCGGAAGAAAACAGTTTCAATTTATTTTCATTTATTGTATAAAGGGATTTAAGATACTTGCACCGTTTGGAAAACAGTACAATACCTACATTAATAAATTCCTCACGTTCAACCCTGGGGACGAAACGGATGACTGCGTATTCATATAAGTGCCTTTCTTGCATTTTGCGCTTCATTTACAAATGTTTCGGAATGGTTTATCCTTTCTTCTAAAAATTGAATATAAATATCTCTCAGGTCTTGCGGAGTTTCCTGTCCGTCTGTCCAGTTCAGCCAGTCGTCGGGAACTGCATTGACTATTTCCCGGATTTTATCAGAAGTCAGCAGTTGCTTGAACTCAGCATCCACCTCTTCCAATTTATCAGCAAACGGCAACAGCACATGGTCTTTTATCTGCACGAACGGACTAAGCGCATGCTTTTGCCAAGTAGTCCATGAATGGTGAAAATAGAGGGAAGCTCCATGGTCAATCAACCACAGTTCCTTATGCCACATCAGCATATTCGTATTTTTGATAGTACGGTCTACATTGGTCAATAAGGTATCCAGCCACACAATTTGCGAGGCTGTCTTACCGTCCACTTTATGCACAACGGGGTCGAACGTTAATGCTCCCGACAGAAAATGCAGCCCCAGATTCAACCCGCGGCTCCATTGAAGCAAATCCTGTATTTCTTCGTCCGCTTCCGTCCGTCCGAAAGCCTCGTCCAGGTTCAGAAAAACAATCTCCGGTACTCTGAACCCCAACGTACGGGCAATTTCCCCGCCAATCAGTTCGGCAATCAGCGCTTTCGTCCCGTGTCCTGCCCCTCTGAATTTTACCACATACTTAAATTCATCGTCAGCTTCGGCCAAAGCCGGTAATGAGCCCCCTTCCCGCAGGGCAAGAATATATCTTGTGACATTTGCTGTACGTAAATCCATATAACTCCTTTCTTAATTGAGAATAAAGATACAACGTTTTTGTGGAATAGCCGGTGAAAGGCTTCCGATAATAATAGTTTTTTTATATTTTTCGGTTGAGTATATGTAGTCATTACTGCGTATTATATGGGAGAATGATAAATGAATTAAACATGAAACTACTTCGTTTTTTTATATTTGTAATATTGGCTGTCAGTTTATTGCCAAGTAGCATAGCTGCCGAATGGCAGTGGTCCGTGCAGATTTCGGGTATTGTTTCCAACGAGACGAATGACCATCCGCAGGCTTTTTTATGGATACCGTCTGATTGTGTCCAAGTAAAAGGGGTTATGATAGGTACTCATAATATGACGGAAGAAACTCTGTTTGAGAACGCCTTGTTTCGGGAGAAAATGTCAGAAATAGGTCTGGCACTGATATGGATTACTCCGGGATGGGATCAGAAGTGGGACATAACTGCCGGAAGCCAGAAGGCATTTGAACAAATGCTGGATGACTTTGCTTCTGTTAGCGGATATAACGAATTGAAATATGCTCCGATTGTTCCGTTCGGACATTCGGCAATGGCTACCTATCCGTGGAACTTTGCGGCCTGGAATCCCGACCGCACATTAGCCATTATCTCTTTGCATGGAGATGCGCCACGCACTAACCTTACCGGATATGGTCGTGACAATATGGAGTGGGGAAAACGTACGATTGACGGCATCCCTGGATTGATGATTGAAGGCGAATACGAATGGTGGGAAGACCGTGTAAATCCGGCTTTGGCATTCCGTATGATGTATCCTAAAAGTTGCGTCTCTTTCCTTTGCGACACAGGACGAGGACATTTCGATATAGCCGACCGCACCGCTGGTTATATTGCGTTGTTCTTAAAGAAAGCACTGGAATATCGTATGCCTGCAACGTATGATTTGAATAAGCCTGTGGAATTGAAGAAACTGAATCCGCAGAATGGCTGGCTTGCCGAAAGGTGGCATCCGAATCAGAAGAAACGTGCAAAAGCTGCTCCTTATAAAGAGTATAAAGGAGACTCGCACGATGCATTCTGGTATTTCGATAAGGAAATGGCTGAAATGACGGAAGAACGCTATCGCCGGGAGAGAGGGAAGAAACCACAATATTTAGGTTTTGTACAAAAGGGGCAATTACTCACATATAATCCCAAATCCCATGTGAAAGTTGCCGCCCGCTTCCTGCCGGAAAAAGATGGATTGACTTTTCACTTGAAAGCTGTATATACGGATAGCTTGCATACTGCAATTTCTGACGAACATTCGCTCACTTCTCCTGAAATAACCCGTATCTGTGGCCCGGTTCAGAAAGTGAACGACACTACTTTTACTGTCCGTTTCTACCGTATGGGAATGTACAATCAGCGCCGTACGGGAGATATTTGCCTTCTAGCCGGTAATGACGGTGACAAGCACTATAAAAGCACAGTTCAGGAACTTAGTTTCCGGATTCCCTATCGCAATACGGAAGGTAAACGTCAGCATATTCTTTTCCCGGGTCTTGACGATGTGAAGCAAGGCACGGAAACTATCTCTTTACATGCAACTTCCGATTGCGGGTTACCCGTATATTACTACGTGAAAGAAGGGCCGGCAGAAATAGAGGGAAACAAGTTGGTATTTACTCGAATTCCCCCACGCAGTAAGTTCCCGTTGAAAGTGACTGTGGTGGCATGGCAATATGGATTGGCAGGAGAAGTACAGACTGCCGAACCGGTAGAACGGAGTTTTTTCATTTATCCATGAAATATTAAATTCGTATTTTTGCATTGAGTAATAGGCGGAGTCTATTCGTATCCAATAATAAATAAGGATATTAAAAATGATTATGAATAAGAAATCTTTAGTTGCAATCGCATTATTGGCAGTATCGGCTATATCGTCGGCTCAATCTGTGTACCCCGGACAGCACCAGGGGAAAATGAAAAAAGAGACAGTGGCTCCTGTTCGGGTAGAAAGTTTTGATTTGAAAGACGTCCGTTTATTACCGAGTCGTTTTCGTGACAATATGTTGCGGGATTCCGCATGGATGACCTCTATCGACGTAAGTCGCCTGTTGCATAGTTTCCGGACAAATGCCGGAGTCTTTGCCGGTCGTGAAGGCGGGTATATGACAGTGAAGAAACTCGGTGGCTGGGAATCCTTGGACTGTGAGCTTCGCGGACATACTACCGGACATCTGCTTTCGGCTTACGCTTTGATGTATGCTGCTACCGGAAGTGAGATTTTCAAGTTGAAAGGGGATAGCCTTGTCAACGGGCTGACCGAAGTTCAGAACGCTTTGAAAGGCGGATATTTAAGTGCTTTTCCCGAAGAACTGATAAATCGTAATATCCGGGGAAAGAGTGTTTGGGCACCTTGGTACACCTTGCATAAGCTTTATTCCGGTCTGATAGACCAATATCTGTATGCGGATAATCAGCAGGCTTTGAAAACAGTGACCAAAATGGGCGACTGGGCTTATAACAAACTGAAACCACTTAGTGAAGAAACCCGCAAACTCATGATACGTAATGAGTTTGGAGGTGTCAATGAATCATTCTACAATTTGTATGCTATCACAGGAGACGAACGTTATCGCTGGCTGGCGGAATATTTCTACCACAATGACGTAATCGACCCATTGAAAGAACTTCGCGATGACTTGGGGACTAAACATACGAATACCTTTATCCCGAAAGTCATAGCCGAAGCGCGTAACTACGAGTTAACCCGCAACGAGACAAGCAGGAAACTATCGGAATTCTTCTGGCACACCATGATTGACCATCATACTTTTGCTCCGGGATGTAGCAGTGACAAAGAACACTACTTTGATCCGAAGAAGTTATCCCAACATCTGACTGGCTATACCGGAGAAACTTGTTGTACCTATAATATGCTCAAACTTAGCCGCCATCTTTTTTGCTGGACGGGCGATTCATCTATTGCGGATTATTATGAAAGGGCATTGTATAATCACATCTTGGGACAACAAGACCCTGAAACAGGTATGGTAGCTTATTTTCTGCCTTTGCTTTCCGGGTCTCATAAACTGTATAGCACAAAAGAGAACTCTTTCTGGTGTTGTGTAGGCAGCGGATTCGAGAATCATGCCAAATATGGAGAAGCTATTTACTATCACAACGACCGGGGAATATATGTAAATCTGTTTATTCCTTCCCAAGTCACTTGGAAAGAAAAAGGGTTAACGCTCCGTCAGGAAACGGAATTCCCACAGGAAGAAACAACGCGTTTTACTCTTCAGGCAGAAAATCCTGTCCGCACGACTATTTATCTGCGCTATCCTTCGTGGAGCAAGGATGTAAAAGTTTCGGTGAATGGTAAGAAAATATCTGTAAAACAGAAATCTGGTTCTTATATTGCCATTACCCGTGAATGGAAAGATGGCGATCAAATCTCGGCTACTTATCCGATGCAAATCAAAATGGAAACTACTCCGGATAACCCGGATAAGGCAGCCTTGTTATATGGCCCGTTGGTATTGGCGGGAGAACGGGGAACTGAAGGTATGCAAGCCCCTGCTCCTTTCTCAAATCCTGCTCTTTATAATGATTATTATACCTATAATTTTCATGTCCCAGCACAT
>ERZ827150.4890-NODE-4890-length-11308-cov-2.538168_pt1 | contig 11308 bp, 8 predicted proteins | sample MGYA00519779_ERZ827150 | MGnify/ENA primary metagenome ERZ827150 (study PRJEB31778, sample SAMEA3449267) | human gut metagenome | biome: human gut; feature: human-associated habitat; material: faeces | place: United Kingdom | collected 2010/2012 ...
GCAAGATCGTAGACGCTTTTGATGATGCCCGCCACAATGCCACGCTGGCCCGCCTCATCAGTGCCCTGGGCATCCGCCATGTGGGCGAGCAGACCGCCCGCATGCTGGCGGCGCATTTTCACGATATGGATGCCCTGGCGGCCGCCGATACCCAGCGCCTGCTGGAGCTGCCGGATGTGGGGCCCGAGGTGGCCAGCTCCATCCGCAGCTTTTTTGAAAGCCCGGCCAACCAGCATATGCTGGCCGGATTGCGTGAGGCAGGCCTGTGGCCCGTGGCTGCGGCAGAGCCTGCCGAGGCAGTCGGGGAGGGTGGTCCCTTGCAGGGGAAGAACATCCTCTTCACCGGCACCCTTTCCATGGCGCGGGGCAAGGCCAAACAGCTGGCCGAGACGGCCGGCGCCGTAGTGCTGGGCAGTGTGAGCAAAAAACTGGATATCCTTGTGGTGGGCGAAAATCCGGGCAGAAAACTGGAAAAAGCCCAAAGCCTGGGGATCACCGTCCTTGATGAAGCAGCTTTCTTGAATCTGCTCGCTGACAGGATGGACGCATAACTTTCAACAGAACAGGACAGGTGAAGCAATGAGCACGCCGATCATCGTCATGGGTGCCAATGGCCGTATGGGCCGGACCATCTGCACGCTGGTGCAGGAAGACCCCGCCTTCACGCTTGCGGGCGTGGTGGAACGCAGCGAATTTGCTGCCGGTCTGGCCGCGTTGTCGTGCCCGGTGAGCCAGAATGTGGAAGAGCTGCTGCAAAGTCTGGACGGCAAAGCTGTCGTCGTCGATTTCACCGCTCCCGAGGTCAGTCTGGCCACGGCCCGCAGTGTGGCCAAGTTCGGTGCCGCTCATGTGATCGGCACCACCGGCTTCACCAATGAACAAAAGCAGGAACTGGCGAAGCTGGCCGAAAGCTGCCGCATGTTCTGGGCGCCCAATATGAGCATCGGCGTCAATGTGCTGCTCAAGGTCCTGCCCGAACTGACCCGCGCCCTCGGGGAAAAGTACGATATCGAGATGGTGGAGCTGCACCATAACCGTAAAAAGGATTCCCCCAGCGGTACGGCCCTGCGTCTGGGCGAATGCCTGGCCGAAGCCCGGGGCTGGGATCTGGACGACGTCCGCTGTTCCGCCCGTGACGGCATCATCGGTGAGCGTCCCAAGGCGCAGATCGGCATCCAGGCCATTCGTGGCGGGGATGTGGTCGGTGTTCACACGGTCTACTTCATGGGCCCCGGCGAGCGCATCGAAGTGACGCATCAGGCCCACTCGCGCGAGACCTTCGCCCAGGGAGCCCTGCGGGCCGCTGCCTGGCTGTGCGGACAGCAGCCGGGACGCCTGTACGGAATGCAAGACATTTTCTAGAAAATGTCTTGAACTTTGACGGGGCCTGCGGTAGGCTTCCTGTAAACAACGCAGGAAAATGGCGTCGCAGACGCCTACGGGGGCCCCATGCCACAGGTAGCAGCACGCATCAACGACGAGCAGGAACGCTGGCTCAAGGATTACTTTCGTACCAAGAGCGCCGGAGCTGAATTCATCCTGCCTTGGGCCGTGGATACGTTTTTCCGCGCCATGGCCAACATCAAGCAGATGTTCACCGCAGGCGAACTCAAGACCATCGTGGAAGCGCACAAGGATACGCGCCTGCTGCCTGACCACACGCGTTTGTCCTATCTGCTGCTGCGGGTCAGTGATGCCTGTGAGCTGAACAACCTGCACACCCGGCATGGCGCCAGCCGCTCCAGCCTGGAAAGCAAGCTCAAAAGTCTGGACGACACCCAGGCGACGGCCCTTATGGTCTGGGCATCCGCTTTCTGGGTGAGCCGGAACTGTTCCGCCGGCAGCCTGGACGAATACATCAGCGCTTACTAACGAGGACGCCCTGCGCAAGCAGGGCGTTTCTTCTATGTTTTTTCTTCATTACCGGGCCTTCACAGGCCTTTTTTTCGGCCTTATAACTGAAAAAGACCCGCCGCATGGCGGTCATTTTTTCTCCACTGCCGTATCCGGCATCAAACCGGCCTTCATCTCATGCGCGTACTTCATACATCGGACTGGCATCTTGGCCGCTCGCTTTTCGGCCAGAAACGCTACGAGGAATTTTCGGCTTTTCTGGACTGGCTTGCCCGTACTTTGCAGGAAAAAGAAGTGGATGTCCTGGTCGTTTCCGGGGACATCTTCGATAGCGGCACGCCCAGCAACAGGGCCCAGCGCCTGTATTATGATTTTTTGCGGCAGGTCTATCTTTCCTCCTGCCGACATGTGGTCATCACTGCCGGCAACCATGATTCGCCCTCCATGCTGGGGGCTTCGCGCGAGATCCTGCAGGTGCTGGATGTCCATGTGGTGGGCAACCTGCCCGAAGATCCCGCGGAAGAGATCAAAGTCCTGCGCGATGCCCAGGGCAAGGTCGCGCTCATCGTCTGTGCCGTTCCCTTCCTGCGTGATGCCGACATGCGTCTGGTGGAAGAAGGGGAGAGCAGCGGCGACAAGGAAAGCAAGATGCAGGAAGCCATCCGCCGGCACTACGCGCAGGTTCTGGAAGAGGCGGCGGCGCTGCGGGACCGCCTGGCACCTGACGTCCCCCTGCTCTGTACGGGCCATCTGTTTACTGCCGGAGGCCAGACCGTTGATGGCGATGGCGTGCGTGACCTCTATGTGGGCTCTCTGGCGCATGTCCCGGCGTCCATCTTCCCGCCGTGCATAGACTATCTGGCTCTGGGCCATCTGCATGTGCCGCAGCGGGTAGGAGGCATGGAGCATATGCGCTACAGCGGCTCGCCCCTGCCCATGGGCTTTGGTGAGGCCTCGCAGCCCAAAAGCGTTTGCCTGGTAGATTTTACCGGGCGTTCGGCCCGTGTGGAGCTGCTGCCTGTGCCGGAATTTCAAAAGCTGGAGCGCGTGAGCGGCTCCATGTGCGAGATACTCGGCCGCCTGGCAACACTGCGGGACAGCAACAGCTCCGCCTGGCTGGAAGTGGTCTATACCGGCGATGATCTTGAGGGCAGCCTGCGCCAGCAGGTAGAGACGGCTGTGGCCGGGAGCGGGCTGCGCATCCTGAAGATCCGCAATGCACGTCTGCTGGACAACCAGCCAAGCCTGGACGATACGGGCAGGAACCTTGAAGAGCTGAACGAGACGGAAGTTTTTTCGCGCTGCCTTGCAGCCCGGAAGATAGAAGGCTCCCAGGCCGACTTGCTCATGCGCCTGTACGGCGAGATCCTCACCGCCATGCACGAAACCGACAGTAACGCCGAATAGGGGCCGCCATGCGTATCCAGAACATACGTTTCCAGAACCTCAATTCCCTGACCGGCATCTGGGAGATAGACCTCACCAGGCCGGATTTCGTATCCGCCGGTATCTTTGCCATCACCGGCCCCACGGGTGCCGGCAAAACGACCATCCTGGACGCCATCTGTCTGGCCCTGTACGGGCGGACGCCGCGGCTCAAGACCCTGAGCGACAGCGAGAACGAGATCATGTCCCGCCAGACCGGGGAATGCATGGCGGAGGTGGTCTTCCAGATCGCCTCCAGGCGTCGTTACCGTTGCCACTGGAGCCAGCGGCGGGCCAGGAAATCCCCGGAAGGCAGGCTCCAGGCGGCACGGCACGAGATCGCGGATGCGGACAGCGGCCAGATCATCTGTGCCCAGAAAAGGGATATGGCCAGAGTGGTCACCGAGATCACCGGCCTGGACTTCGACCGTTTCACCCGTTCCATGATGCTGGCGCAGGGCGGTTTTTCGGCCTTTCTGGATGCTTCGGCCGATAGCCGGGCGCCCATCCTTGAAAGCATCACCGGCACGGAAAAATACAGCCGTATCTCCATGCTGGTGCACGAACGGCACCGGCAGGAAAAGCTCCTGCTGGAGGACATGCGCAAGGAACTGGCCGGCAAGCCCCTGCTGCCTGCGGACGAAGAGCAGGCCCTGCGGCAGCAGCTGTCCCGGCTGGAAGAGCAGGGCCGTCAGTCCAGGAGCCAGGCGCAGCAGCTGCAGCAAGCCTTGCAGTGGTTGCAGGGGCTCGATACGGCCCGGAGCCAGCTGGCCCAGGTAGAAGTGGAAGAAGAAAAATTGTCCCTCCGGGAACAGGCATTCCGTCCGCAGGCTTTGCGGCTGGAGCAGGCCCAGCGGGCCGCCCGGCTGGAAGGCAGCTATTCTGCCTTGCTGCAGTTGCGCCACCAGCAAAGTCTGCTGACAGAGCAGCGGCAGAGCCACGCTACGGAGCTGCCCCGTTTGCAGGAAAAATTGCAGGAAGCCCGGCACAGGCAGGAGGAGTACGCCCGTCAGCTTGAACAAGCCAAAGCGGAGCAGACCCGCCAGACGCCGTTGCTGCATCAGGTCCGGGCCCTCGACATCCAGCTGGAAAGCTCGGAAAAGGAAGTGCGCCGCGTCCTGCTGGAAGTGCGCCAGCAGGAGCAGGCCCTTGCCTCCTTGAAGGCCCGTCGCGACAGTCGGCGGCAGGCTCTCGACGACCTCCTCCGGGAGCAGGCCGCCGTGGAGAACTGGCTGGGGAGCCATGCGGCAGATGCCGGACTGGTAGAGCAGCTGAGCGGCATCGAGGCCGGTATCCAGCGGGTGCATGACCTTGAGCAGAAGCAGCAGCAACGGAATATGGCCCTGCAACAGATCAGCCAGCAGCTGGAGAATGGAAAAGCCCGGCTGGCGGAACGTCTCCGGCGTCAGGAAATCGCCGCTGCCGAACTGGCGCAGCTAGAGAGCCGGCGGCAGCAATTGCTTGAAGAAAAAGAAAAACTTCTGGAGGGCCGTTCCCTGCTCCAGTGGCAGGAGGAATACAACGGTATCCAGAAAAAGATCCTGCTGTTACAAGCTGTTGAAAAATCTCTGAAGGATGTTTTCCTGTACCATACCGAGGTGCGGCGCTGGCGGCAGAAGTTGCAGCAGTGGCAGGAACAGCACCAGCAAAGCAAGGCTCTTCTAGAACAGCAGCAAGCTCTGCGGGATGCATTGGAGATCTCGCTGGCGAGCCTGGAACGTGAACGTATGCTGGCCCTGCGTATCGCCAGCCTGGAACAGCATCGTGCTTCTCTTGAGGAAGGACATGCCTGCCCGCTGTGCGGCTCTCTGGAACACCCCTACCTCCTGCAGGGCCTGCCGGCTTCCGACAACTGGCAACAGGTGGAAGATGTTCGCCGGCGCTTCACGGTGACGGATCAGCAGTGTGCCGCCTTGCGGGAACGGTTGACGGGCCTGGAGCAAAGTCTGCTCGTTGGAATGGAGGATGCCCAGTCGCTTCAGGACAAGCTCCAGGAAGCGCAGAATTATCTTGCCCAGCTGGCAGAGAAGGCCGGGTTGCCTTCCCTGCTGCGGGAATCTCCGGAAAATGCCGTCACGTTCGTGCGGGAACAGCAGGGCAGGATGGACGAATTCCTTCGGGAGCTCTATCAGCGGATCTCCACAGCAGACAAGCTCGAGAAGGCCTGCCAGATGCTGGAAAGCAATCTTCCCCGTCTGCAGGAACAAAAGGCGATGCTGGATCAGACCGTCGAACGGCTCAAGCATGAGCTGGACATGGTCACTGCCGAACAGCAGCGAGTACGGCAGGAAGCCGGGCAATTGCAACAAGAGGAAGAGCAGGGGAAACAGACGCTTGATACGATGCTGGCTGCCTACGGTCTCGGCACAACCGATACCGAACTCTTGTCCATCTTGTCTGCCTTGAAGGCCCGCCGTGCGGAATGGGAATGCCGGACGGCAGAGATGACGCGCCTGACCGCTTCGCGGCAGGAACTCGAGCTGTCGGCAGGCCAGCATGATCAGGAAGTGAAATCGCAGCAGGCTCATCTGGAATCGCAGCAACGGGAAGCCCGTGAAAGGGAAGGGCAGTGGAAAAAGCTGCACGAGCAGCGTCTGGCGCTGTTTGCTGAAAAAGATGTCCAGGAAGTCGAAGCCGATCTGGCCCAGGCCGTGTCACGGGATGAACAGCGGCTTGCCGATCAGACCGCCGCAGTCAGCAGGATGTCGGATGTCGTCACCATGACGGAATCCGCCATCAGAGAAAAAGATGCCTTGCTGGCCAGCATAGCCGAACAGAGCGTGCATGCCGGGCAGGCCTTTGCACAGGGCTTGGAGCAAGAAGCCTTCGCCGATGAGCGGAGCTTTTTGCAAGCCTGTCTGCCCGCAGAGGAACGGGAAAGCCTGGAGCGTCTGTCACAGGAACTGCACGCAGCCCGCATGGAACTGGCAGGGCGGGGCAGGGCGGCCAGGGAACATCTGGCCACCGAGACCGCGAAGGCCCTGACGACAAAGAACAGGGAAGAGCTGGGGCAGGAGCTGGCAGTACTGGAACAGCATCAGGCAGCGTTGCAGCAGGAACAGGGCTCCTGCCTGCAACGACTGGCGGACAATGAGCGTTTGCGGCAGGAGCAGCGCGTACTCGTGGAGCGCATCGAGCAGCAGGAACGTGTGTTCGAACAGTGGTCCGCGTTGCAGGAGCTGATAGGTTCCGCTGACGGGAAAAAATTCCGGAACATCGTCCAGCAGATGAATCTTGAGTTGATGGTCGCCCATGCCAACCGCCAACTGGTCAAAATGACTGACCGTTATTTGCTGGAAGTGGGCAACGGGACGCTGGAGCTCAATATTCGCGACAATTACCAGGCCGGGGAGCTGCGCAGTACCAAGAATCTTTCCGGTGGAGAAAGCTTCCTTGTCAGCCTGGCCCTAGCCCTGGGGCTCTCCCAGATGGCCAGCCGTACTACCCGGGTCGATTCACTGTTCCTTGATGAAGGTTTCGGCACGCTGGATGCCCTGGATACGGCACTGAGTACCCTGGCCAGCCTGCAGCAGCGAGGGAAACTCATCGGTATCATCTCCCATGTGCAGGGATTGAAGGAGCGGGTCCCCACCCAGATAGAAGTCCTTCCCATCGGGGGTGGCAGAAGCCGCATCCTTGGTCCCGGGTGCCGGAGCAAAACAGATCTTGATAATTGATAATCGCTCTTGCTTATAGCAATAAAAATGACGAAACTCCAGAAAACGGCCCAAAATCGATTTTAAGCCGTTTTCTGGAGTTTATGATTATTGGGTCGAAAAAAAATTTTTAAGGGCTTAAAATCAAAATTTGAGCTATGTGTTTTTGAGAATGGTTCCGAAAAATTTGATCCCTGCAGCGCGTGCGATATGGATACCGGACATATACGGTCGGCCTGCTCTTTTGAATCCCTTTTTCTTAAAGTTCTACATTAACTTTTTGCAAGAATTGTTTTCTCTGCCGTCCTGTCAGAGAGCATCGTCCAAAAATTGTCCACCTGTCCAAAAATTAGCCATATCCTGTGCCGGAATTGCTGCCAGCATCTTTGTTGTTTTCTGGCGGTGAATGCGCTATATAAGGGGACTTCACAGGAAATTATTTGTTTAAGGAGCAAATATACCATGACTGACGAAAAGAATCTGTCCACCTTCGAAGAAGGCAGCGAAGACTTCGCCGCCATGTTCGCGGCCCAGGAAGCCGGCACTGTGCGCCTGCAGCCTGGTCAGAAAGTGACGGGCACCATCATCACCATCACCGGTGACTCTGTCTTTGTGGATGTGGGCATCAAGCTGGATGGTATCATGGACCGCAAGGACATTCTCGATGCCGAAGGCAACGAAAGCGTTGCCCCCGGTGACAGCATCGAAGTCTATGTTGTGGGTACCTCCGCTGGTGAGATCCGTCTGTCCCGCTCCATGAGTGGCGCCGGTATGGCCGCCCTGGAAGACGCCCGCGACGCCGGTGTGCCCGTGGATGGCCGCGTGACCGGTACCTGCAAGGGCGGTTACACTGTCAGCGTGATGGGCAAGAATGCCTTCTGTCCCGGCAGCCAGATGGACAGCGTGAGCGTGGCTGACGCCGAAGCTCTGGTGGGCCGCACCATGCAGTTCCTCATCATCCGTGTGGAAAACCGCGGCCGCAACATCGTGGTTTCCCGCCGCGCCCTGCTGGATCGCGAACGTCAGGAAAACCTGGAAAAGGTCCTGGCTTCCCTTAATGTGGGCGATACCGTGGAAGGCCGCATCACCCGTCTGGCCTCCTTTGGTGCCTTCATTGAACTGGCCCCCGGTGTGGAAGGCATGATCCATCTTTCCGAACTCTCCTGGTCCCGCGTGAACAGCGCTGACGAAGCTGTGGCCGTGGGCGACATGGTGCGCGCCAAGCTGCTGTCCGTCAGCAAGGACGACAAGGGCCGCACCCGCATCTCCCTGTCCCGCAAGAAGGCTGAAGGCGATCCCTGGCTGCAGGCCGCTGACCGTCTGGCCGCCGGTACCGTGGTGGAAGGCAAGGTCGTGCGCATCGCTCCCTTCGGTGCCTTCGTGGAACTGCTGCCCGGCGTGGAAGGCCTGGTGCACCTTTCCGAAATGTCCTGGACCAAGCGCGTGAACAAGGCCGAGGACGTGGTGAACGTGGGCGACGTGATCTCCGTCAAGATCAAGGAGATCAATGTGGAAAGCCGCCGTATCTCCCTGAGCCTGCGTGACGCCGAAGGCGATCCCTGGCAGGATGCCGACCAGCGTTTCGCTGCCGGTACCGTGGTGACCGGTACGGTGGAAAGCCGCAGCCAGTTCGGCCTGTTCGTGAGCCTGGCTCCCGGCATCACCGGTCTGCTGCCCGCCGGCGTCATCAAGAACGCCAAGAACAGCGGTGAATTCTCCAAGCTGGACAAGGGCGACAGCGTGACCCTGGTCGTGCAGTCCGTGGATACCACTGCCCGCCGCATCAGCCTGGCCCCCGAAGGCATGGAAGAAGCTTCCGCCGCCGAAGACAAATCCTGGAAACAGCACACCAGTTCCGCTCCCAAGGATGCCGGTATGAGCATCATGGCACAGGCTTTGCAGAAGGCTCTGCAAAACAAACGCTAAGGAGTGTGCCCTGTATGAGGATTAAACACTTTCTCCCTGCCGTGCTGACTCTTGTCCTGTTCACGGCAGCGCAATTCGCCCAGGCGGCCAGCCTTCCTGAGTTCAGTGAACTGGCTGCCAAATGCGGCCCGGCTGTCGTCAACATCAGTGCGGAGCGGACCTCCCCGGCTGCGGCCGGTCCTGAGGAATTCTTCGGCGAGATGTTCCGTGGCATGCCGCCGGGAGCGGACCGCTTCTTCGAATTCTTCGGCGGTCCCAATGCGCGCGGAAAGCGTCCTCCGCAAAAACAGATGTCGCGTGGTTCCGGTTTCATCATCTCGCCTGACGGCTACATCGTGACCAACTATCACGTGGTGGCCGATGGCGACAGCATCCAGGTGACGCTGGACGAAAGCAACGGCAAGACTGCCCCTCTGACGGCCACGGTCGTGGGGACGGACGAAGATACTGACCTGGCTCTGCTCAAGGTCGAGGCCAAAAAGGATCTGCCTTTCCTCAAGTTCGGTGATTCCGACGCCCTGCTGGTAGGGGAATGGCTGCTGGCCATCGGCAATCCTTTTGCTCTGGACCACACGGTCACGGCCGGCATCCTTTCGGCCAAGAACCGTAATATCCATGCCGGTCCGTTTGACAACTTCCTGCAGACGGATGCCTCCATCAACCCCGGCAACAGCGGTGGTCCGCTGCTGAACATGAAGGGTGAGGTCATCGGCATCAACACGGCCATCATCGCCAGCGGGCAGGGGATCGGCTTTGCCATCCCCAGCAACATGGCGGCTGGCATCGTGGAGCAGATCAAGAGCGGCAAAAAGGTCAGCCGCGGCTGGATCGGTGTGACCATCCAGGATGTGGATGAAAATACGGCCAAGGCCCTTGGCATGGAACATCCTTCCGGTGCCTTGGTGGCCAGTGTCCTGGACGATGAACCGGCGGCCAAGGCCGGCATCGAAGCCGGTGACGTCATCACCAAGGTCAACGGCAAGAGCGTGGAAGACGCCTCGGCCCTGCTGCGAGCCATTGCGGCCCACAAGCCCGGCACTTCGGTGACCCTGGACGTGTGGCGCAACGGTAAGGCCGTGACCATGGATGTGACGCTGGGCGATCGCCAGACCGGCGTCAACAGCGGCAAGCCTTCCGAAGCCGGCCAGAAGCAGCAGAATCAGGGCCAGCAGGCCGATCTTGGCCGGCTCCACCGACAGGATATCACCGATAAGCAAGTTGTTGAACTTGGTGAAGGACCGCCCATTCAAAGTGGACAGGAAAATGCCCAGGGCCACGGCGGTGGAGGAAAACACCCCGATCACCGTGTCGCTGGCCATGGCGGTGCTGACCGGGGCGGACATAGACACGGTGACGGGCCGGGGCGGCGGACTGACGGACGAGGGCTTTGCCCGGAAGAAGGCGGTGCTGCGGCGGGCCGTTACCCGGCGGGCCATAGACCGCCGGGATGTGCTGGACGTGCTGACGGCGGTGGGCGGGCTGGATCTTGCTGCCATGACCGGCGCGTTTTTAGGCTGCGCCCACGAGCGCGTCCCCGCGGCGGCGGACGGGTTCATCTCCGTGGCGGCGGCGCTGTGCGCCGTAAGGCTGTGTCCCGCGGCGGCGGACTACATCTTCCTGTCCCACGACTCCTATGAGCCGGGCTACCGAATGGCGGCCCGGGAGCTGGGTATGACACCTTGTCTGCATTTAGGGATGCGGCTGGGGGAGGGCAGCGGCTGCCCGCTGCTGTTCCGGGTGCTGGAGGGCGCCTGCGGCGTGATGCGGGGTATGGCCACCTTCGCGGAGGCGGCCATACAGGACGATTATCTGGAGGAGATACGGGCGGTGGACGCCTTTACGGTGGAGGGAGCATGAGAGCGTTGTTTATCGGCGGCGGCAAGAGCGGCAAGAGCACCGCCGCCCAAAGGCTGGCGGCATCACTGGCCGGCGGCGGGCCGCTGTACTACTGGGCCACCATGACGCCCCACGACGGGGAGGACGAGGCCCGCATCCAACGTCACCGGGACGACCGGGCGGGCATGGGCTTCACCACGGTGGAGCGGAGCTCTGACCTGCCGGCGGGGCTGGGCGAGATCGACCCGGCGGGCACGGTGCTGTTCGACAGCGTGACGGCCTGCCTATCGGAGCAGATGTTTCCCTACGGCGGCGAGATGGACGAAAAGGCCGGGGAGCGGGTGCTGGCGGAGCTGCGGCACGTCAGCCTGTATCCGGCTCATTTTATCGCCGTGTGCGACGACATCTGGCGGGGCGGCGAGGAGTACCGGGACGGCACGGAGGTGTACGTCCGGGGTCTGGCCCGTATCTGCCGGGGGCTGGCAGCGGAGTTCGACGTGGTGTGCGAGATGGCCGGGGGGCTGCCCCGGATATGGAAGGGGGCGCTGCCCCGTGGGTGACTGGGTATACGGCTTTTTCATGGCGTGGGGGATGTTTTTGGCCATCCCCTG
>ERZ827150.4898-NODE-4898-length-11272-cov-3.413034_pt1 | contig 11272 bp, 8 predicted proteins | sample MGYA00519779_ERZ827150 | MGnify/ENA primary metagenome ERZ827150 (study PRJEB31778, sample SAMEA3449267) | human gut metagenome | biome: human gut; feature: human-associated habitat; material: faeces | place: United Kingdom | collected 2010/2012 ...
CGTCGGCCCGTTACGGCGTTTGGTAAAACGCCGTAACTCCTAGCTTTCGATATAGTCTTTGAGCTTGCTGCTGCGGCTCGGGTGGCGAAGCTTGGCCAGGGTCTTGGACTCGATCTGGCGGATGCGCTCGCGCGTGACGCCAAACTCGCGGCCAACTTCCTCGAGCGTACGGGGATGCCCGTCGACAAGGCCAAAGCGCAGCTCAATAACCTTGCGCTCGCGATCGGCAAGCGAATCGAGCACCTGGGTGAGCTGCTCCTGCAGCATGGAGAAGCTGGCCGCATCGGGCGGAACGATGGCCTGGGAGTCCTCGATAAAGTCGCCCAGCTGGGAATCCTCTTCCTCGCCGATGGGGGTCTCGAGCGAAACGGGCTCCTGCGAGATCTTCTGGATCTCGCGGACGCGGTCGGCGCTCATGTCCATCTCGGCACCGATCTCCTCGGGGGTCGGGTCGCGGCCCAGGTCCTGAAGGAGCTGGCGCTGCACGCGGACGAGCTTGTTGATGGTCTCGACCATGTGCACGGGAATACGGATGGTACGGGCCTGGTCGGCGATTGCGCGCGTGATGGCCTGACGGATCCACCACGTGGCGTACGTGGAGAACTTAAAGCCCTTCTGGTAGTCGAACTTCTCGACGGCGCGAATCAGACCGAGGTTGCCCTCCTGGATCAGGTCCAGGAAAAGCATGCCGCGACCGACATAGCGCTTGGCGATGGAGACGACCAGACGCAGGTTTGCGCTGATGAGCGCCTGCTTGGCTTCGAGGCCCACGTTCTCAATACGCGTAAGACGACGCATCTCGGCACGCGTGAGTTCGAGCTCACCAGCATCGGCAGCCTCGAGCTTCTCGGTGGCCTCAAGACCGGCCTCGATCTTCATGGCCAGATCGACCTCTTCGGAGGCGGTCAGCAGGTCGACCTTGCCGATCTCCTTGAGGTACATACGGACCGGGTCGCCGGTCAGCATCACCGTGGAGGCGTCGATGCCGCGCACGCGCGAACGCGAACGGGACGTGCGCACGGTGCGCTTCTTCTTGCTCTTGGAAGAACCCATCTCGGCGTCGGCCTGGCGGGCCATCTTGAGCTCGTGATCGTCGAGCGAGCCGGAATCGTGCTCGTCGTCGTCATCGAAATCGTCGGTATCGGTATCGTTATCGTCGACGTCCATGGGGGCGTCGTCGTTACCGCTCGCGGAGATAATCTGGATGCCGCTGTTGCGCAGCGCGGAATACACCGCGGTGAGCTGCTCATCAGTTACATCGATATCCTTCAGGGCGACCTGAATCTCGTCCTCGGTTACCGAAGTCCTGTTTGAGCCGTTGCCCATGAGCTTTGCAACGTAGGATTCCAGCCCAGTACCCGTGCTCTCAGTCTTTTTTGGCACAGATTCTCCCTTCGTAGTCCACAGGATTCAATACTTTAGCACACACATTGACGTCTATACCCAAAAAGAGGACTGGATATAGGCGAGAATACGCTGGTTGACCACAACATCTAGGCTTGTTCGGTGCCTGCGGCCTCCAGGCCGATCAAACGGAACGGGTCCGCCACGCCGCCGATCGACTTTTGCAGTTCGCGTTGACGCTGCGAATCTTGCGCAGCCTGAACGGTCAGCGCGCGACGGGCCTCATCATCGAGCGAACGGTCCTGTCGCAGCTTGGCCTGTGCGGCACGCATGCGGCGCTTGATGGTGTAGAGCTCGAGCGTATCGAGCATAAACACGATGTTCGTCTCAGTGGGGTGCTTGCTCGTCGCCGAGATGCGCCCGGCACTCACAAGCGTTGCCGCATCTGGACACACTGAGCGCGCCGCATCCATGCAGGCTGCAGGATCGGTTCCCGGCGGCGTTGCCAGAACGGCCCATGCGATGGACTCGTGACGTGGGTCAACCCACTCGATGGAGCAGATGCGGTCGGCATACGTGCGGAACAGGTCGGGGTAGCTCGTGAGCATCGTTAACAGCTCGCGCTCCCCTGCCAAGGACTTGCGTTCAAGATCGGTAAGAACCATCGGCGCCGCCGCAGACGGCGCGCCCGAACCGTCAGCCGCAGGCACAGCGCCCATACCATCAGGCACATCGATCGGCGGCAGATCGCCAACGGCCTCCACGGGCGCGGCACCGTAGGCATCGAGCGGGACGTAGTCGTACGGCTCCTCTTCGACCGGCGCGGACACCGGCGGCGTAGCGCCCGATGCCCAAGCACCGCGACCGACATCGCGAGAACCCGACGCCCGACTGCCTATCCCGCCGGACCGCTCAGCCTGTGCCCGCTGGCGTTCATAGTTCTGCTCACGGCGGCGTTCCGCATCTTCGCGCTTGGCGACATCACGAAACACACGGCCCGAGCTCGCACGCACGGTCTCCAGATCCAAACCCAGCAGATCGGCAATCTGGATAAAGTACGTGTCGATCATATAGCTGTTGCGCAACGGATAGATAAGCGTCAGCGCATCTTCCAGCGCCTTTGCGCGACCGCCCGGCGTGGTGATGTCGCTCGACTCCTGCAGCGAACGGTACACAAAGTCCATGAGGGGCTCGGCGGCGTCAATGCGTTTCTGCAGCTCCTGGCCGCCGCGCGCCGTAATAAACTCCATGGGGTCGTTGCCGTCGGGCAGTACCACGCAGCGCAGGTCCATCGAATCCTGCTCGATAAACTGAATCGCGCGGCGGGCGGCCTTCTGGCCCGCGGCATCGCCATCGAACATATACACGATGCGCTTGGCAAAGCGAGTGAGCGTCTTGACGTGATGCTCCGTGAGCGCGGTGCCCAGCGTGGCGACAACGTTTTTAATCCCCGCCTCCCAGCAGGCAATGCAGTCGGTATATCCCTCCACCACGATGGCGGTATCCTGCGCGACGATAAACTCCTTGGCCCAATTAAAACCGTAGAGGTTTCGCTTTTTATGGAACACACTCGTCTCGGCGGTGTTGAGATACTTAGGCTGGCCGTCGCCCATAATGCGACCGCCAAAGGCAATGTTATGCCCTTGTTCGTCAAAGATGGGGAACATCACGCGGTCGTAGAAGCGGTCGGCAAGCTGCCCGCGCCCGCGGCTAACGGCAACATTGGCGTCGATCATCTCCTGCGGGGTAAAACCCGCCTGGGACAGGTGCGACACCAGCGCGTTGCGACCCGGTGCAAAGCCCAGGCAGTAGCGGCGGCAGACGTCGCCACCCATGCCGCGGCTGGCAAAGTACTCGCGCGGACGGCCGTCCTTACCGCGCATAAGCATGGTGTGGTAGAACTGGGCGGTCTCGGCGCACAAATCGTAGATGCGGGCACGCTTGGTACCGCGCTCGCGGCGATCTCCGGTGTCATGCAGCTCAATACCCGCGCGATCGGCCAAATAACGGATTGACTCGGGAAAACTCAGGTTCTCGCGCTTCATGATATAGGTGAAGACGTCGCCACCCTCGCCGCAACCAAAGCAGTGCCACACCTGCGTGGCTGGAATAATGTGGAAGGACGGCGTCTTTTCGCCATGGAAGGGGCAGCATCCCCAAAACTCATGGCCGCGGGGCTTGAGCTCAACCGTTTCCTGCACGATGGCAACCAAGTCAGACGCAGCGCGTACCTGGTCTTTTTCCTCATCGCTAATCACGGATGCCCACCCCCTGCTCACCCAAGTTGTGACGAATGTCCTCGATATTACCCTCGACGGTCGCGATCAACTCATCCAGTGAATCGAACACACGCGAGGGACGCAGCCAGCGCGTAAACGCCAGCGAAACGAAAGCGCCGTACAGGTCGCCCGTATAACCAATTAAGTTAGCCTCGAGATGCGCAGATGCCGCATCGTCGGCATACGTCGGCGGCAGGCCGACGTTCACGGCAGCGGGCCACACGGTGTCATCGACCAGCACCAGGCCCTCATACACGCCATCGGCAGGCACCTGAATGCCATCGGGAACCTGCAGGTTTGCCGTGGGAAAGCCCATGCCAGAACCCTCGTGACGGCCGCGAGTAACACCGCCGCGCACCATATACGGGCGGCCGAGCAACTCAGCAGCAAGCTCCACATGGCCCTGTCCCAGCTCATGACGAATGCGGGTGGCACAAATGGCCTCACCGCCCTCGCAAAGCAGGTCGTGACCATACACGTCAACGCCGCGCTCGGCACCCCAGGTGCGCATCTCGGCAACACCAGATGCACCGCCACGACCCAGCCTAAAGTCACTGCCAACGCGAATCGATCGAATGTCGACCAGACGCGACACCAGCGAGAGAAAATCAACATGGTCAAGCGCCGCAACCTCAGGCGTAAAGGGAACGGCCACCACCGCATCGACCCCGGTTTGAGCCAGGGCATGCAGACGATCGGCCGTCGTCATCAATTTTTGAGCGGGCGAAGGGCTTACCACGACGTCCGGGTCAGGATCGAAGGTAACTACGACCGCCTTGCAGCCATGGGCACGGGCATCACGGACAAGCGCTTCGATGAGTTCCTGGTGTCCAAGGTGAACGCCATCGAACACGCCGATGGCAATCGATGCGGCACCCAAGTGCTCGCACTCATCAAACGCATCGGCAGCAACGATGCGAGCCTCGTCCGACTCGCCCGCGAAAAAGACGCGCGCGAGCTCGCGAGCGGACAACATCATCGAACACCGCCGATTGCCTGCGGAAACACGTGCTCCATGACAAAGCGGCCACTCTCAATGCGGGCGAGCGCCTTGAGTCCCCCATCGAGCACCAGCGCAAACAGCGCCTTCGAGATATCGAAATCGGCAAGCGCACGCTCAACGGGAATGCGACGGCCGCAGAGCAGGTCGTCGGCAAGATTGCCCGGCAAGTCAACACGCGTGGCGCCCAAGGCCGCAATGGGATCCAGGGCAAAGCCAGCCGCAGACTCGGGAGAAAGCTCCTCGACCGAATGACAAGCGCCAATGGAAACAACACCGGAGGCCGTGCGGCGCAGCGCGGAAATGTGCGCGGCGCTCTCGCAGGCGCGGCCCAAGTCGCGGGCAAGAGCCCGGATATAGGTGCCCTTGCTGACCGAGAACGCCACGGTCCACACACACGTATCACCTTCGCCGCCCACGGCGATCAGGTCGGCGGCATAGACCTCGACGGGGCGCGGAGGTAGGTCCACCGCATTGCCCTCGCGAGCAGACTTGTAGGCGCGAACGCCATTGACCGAGATAGCCGAAAACGCCGGCGGCACCTGCATCTGCGGACCCAGCATGGCGGCCAAGTGCTCACGGGCATAGGCAGGATCGCGGAGCTCGTTGGCAACAGCCACTGTGCGGACCGCCTCGCCCTCCGCATCATCGGTATTGGTCTCGGCACCAAACGAGATGTCGGCGACATAGCTTTTGGTATCGAGGGTTAGCATGCCCAGCAGACGGGTCGCCTGGCCCACGCCCACCACCATGACACCGGATGCCATGGGGTCAAGCGTACCGGCATGGCCAACGCGCCGCTCATGGAGGGCGCGTCGGCATTGCGAGACCACATCGTGGGACGTGCAGCCCACCGGCTTATCGACGGCGAGCAGCATATTCAGTTGAGAAGGCGTACGACGAGCCATGTACCATCCAATTAGTTAGAGCTCGACGGTCACCGAAGCGGGATCCTCCCCCACCAGCTCGGCCAGCATGGGAAGTGCCACAGCGAGCGTCTCGCGAATCGTTCCGTTGTTGGAAAAGCCGGCGGCGGCATGATGCCCGCCACCGCCAAAGTTGGCAGCAATCTCGGACACATCGAGGTCGCCCTTGGAGCGCAGGTTGCCGCGCACCTTGGTATCTCCCTCAATACCCTTCAGGAACAGGCAGACCTCCACACCCATCACCGAGCGCACCACGTCAACCAGGCCGTCGCACTCATCCGAGGTGACACCGCAAGCCTCAAGGTCGCTCTGGTACGCATAGCTATACGCGACGCGCCCGTGGGCCACTGTCTTGATGCGGCCCATAACGATGGACTTGAGGTGCAAAAACTCAACGCGCATGCTCTGATATACCTCGAGTGCAACGCGCGCCGGATCGGCACCGTGGGCAACCAGACGCGAGGCCGCATGGAACGCGGCAGCATCGGCATTCTGGTACTGAAAACGACCGGTATCGGTAACCAAGCCACACAGCAGGCAGGTCGCAACGCCATCACGTGCGACAATGCCGCAATTGTCCAAGAAGCGGTCGATGATCATAGCGCAGGCTGCAGATTCGACGCGCCTCAGGCTCAGCTCGGCAAACTCCTCGCGCGCCGGATGGTGATCGAAGCACACCACATGCGCCGATCGACGCAGCACCTCGGCGGAGTTGTTCAGGCGCTCGACGACCGGCACGTCCACCGAGATGAACAGGTCAGGATTGCCGGTATACGCAGATGCCGGCACCAGGCGATCGGAGCCTTCCATAAAGCGGTAGATGCGCGGAACCGGGTCATCGTCTGCCAGCAGAAGCGCAATGTCCTTGTTGGGGAAAAACTTCATGAGCGAAAGGCCCAGACCCAATACGGAGCCCAAGGCATCGCCATCGGGAGAAGTATGTCCCGAAATCGCAATGGAGGACGCACCCTCGATGAGCTCGAGGATGCGTCGCTGAATATCTGCAGACTCGCACGAAGCGAGGTCGGCGGAATTAGTCATCTAAAGCTGCCTCCTGGGCGGCATCCGCTATCGGATAGCCGTCCTCGTCCTTTTCGATCGCAAGCGTGGCGGGAACGTTTTCCAGCGCACGCGTGATGCGCTCGGCCTCATCGGTCGAGCGATCGATGCGAAAATCGAGCTCGGGCGTGACACGCCAATCGAGCGAGCGAGCCAACAGGCTACGAATACGGCCCTTGGCGCTTGCGAGCGCCTCCATGACCTCGTCGTAGCGGCTCGCATCGCACGACACGTACACGCGCGCGAACGAACGGTCCACCGCGACCTCGACCGCAGTCAAAGTAACCAGGTCGAGACGCGGATCGGAAACCTCAAAGAGCAGGATATAACCGAGCTTCTCGCGAAGCTGCTCGCCCAGACGGCGGGTTGCCTGCGTTTGCTTCATAGCGCTACCCCCTACTCGGTACGGGCAACCTGGTCGATGCGGTAACCCTCGATCTGGTCGCCGGGCTTGATGTCCTGGAAGTTCTCCAGGCCAATGCCGCCCTCGGAACCGCTCTTGAGGCTCTTGGCCTCGTCCTTGTAGTGGCGCATCGAGGCGATCTTGCCGTTGAAGACCACGATGCCGTCGCGCACCAGGCGCACGGAATCGGTCGCGGCGATCTCGCCCTCTTCGACGCGGACACCGGCGGCGATACCGACTTTGGGCACCTTGAAGGTGTCCAGGACAATCGCGGTACCCGTGGCGACCTCGACCTCGGTGGGCTTGAGCATGCCGATACGGGCGGCGTCAAGCTCCTCGAGGCACTTGTAGATGACGTCGTAGCAACGGATCTCGACGCCCTCGCGCTCGGCGGCGGAGCGGGCCTTACCGTCGGGACGGACGCCAAAGCCGATGATGATGGCGTTGGAGGCGTCGGCCAGAACGACGTCGGTCTCGTTGATTGCGCCAACGGCGGAGTGGATCGTGTTGATGCGAACCTCGGACTGATCCATCTTGTCGAGCGAGTCCTGAAGGGCCTCGATGGAACCCTGGACGTCGGCCTTGATGATCAGGTTGAGCTCCTTGACCTCGGCGTCGGCGATAGTCTCGAAGAGGTTCTCGAGCGTCACGTGCTTGACGCGGCTCTGCTCCTCGATACGGGCCTTGAGCGAACGCTCGTCGGCCAGCGCACGTGCCTCGCGCTCGTCCTCGAACACGCGGAACTCATCGCCGGCGTTGGGGACGGACTGCAGGCCCAAGATCTCGACGGCGTCGGAAGGACCGGCCTCGGTGACGGCGTTGCCCTTGGGGTCGAGCATGGCGCGGACGCGGCCGTAGGTGAGGCCGGCGACCAGCGTGTCGCCCACGTGCAGGGTACCGCGGGTCACGAGCACGGTGGCAACCGAGCCGCGGCCCTTGTCGAGCTTAGCCTCGAGGACGTTGCCCGAAGCAAAGGTATCAGGGTTGGCCTTGAGCTCGAGCACGTCGGCCTGGAGCAGCACGGTCTCGAGCAGGTCATCGATACCGATCTTCTGCTTGGCCGAGATGTTGACGAACATGTTCTGTCCGCCCCACTCCTCGGGGATGATGCCGTACTCGGTGAGCTCCTGGCGCACGCGGTCGGGGTTGGCACCCGGCTTATCGATCTTGTTGACGGCGACGACGATGGGAACGCCGGCAGCCTTGGCGTGGTTGATGGACTCGATGGTCTGGGGCATGACGCCGTCGTCGGCAGCCACGATCAGGATGACGATGTCGGTCACCTTGGCGCCGCGGGCACGCATGGCCGTAAAGGTGGCGTGACCGGGGGTATCGATGAAGGTGATCTTACGGTCGTTGATCATGACCTGCGAAGCGCCGATGGCCTGGGTAATGCCGCCCGCCTCGCCGGCAGCGACGCCGGTGTGACGGATGGCGTCGAGCAGGCTCGTCTTGCCGTGGTCGACGTGACCCATGACGGTGACGACCGGGGCACGCGGCTTAAGGTCGGCGGGATCGTCGTAGAACGAGAAGGTGTTCTCCTCCTCGGGGGTGATGATCTTGATCTGGCGACCCAGGTCGTCGGCAACGAGCTCGACGAGGTCATCGGACATGGACTGCGTCATGGTAAGCGGCGTGCCCAGCAGGAACAGGCGCTTGATGATGTCGTTGGCCGGAACGTCGAGCGCCTCGGCGAGCTCCTGGACGGTAACGCCCTGGGAGACCTTGATGGCGTCGAGGTCCTCGGGGTTCACGCCCTGGGCCAGCGCCTCCTCAATCTTGCGCTCTTCCTGAGCCTTTGCGGCCTCGCGCTCGCGCTTCTCCTTGCGCTTTTTGCGGCGACCAGTGGACTCGCGAGAGGCCTCCTCGACGGCGGCACGAGCCTCCTCGAGCACCTTCTCGCGGCTGTACTCCTCGGCCTCGCGAGCCATGCGGCTGTAGTGGTCCTCTTCGTTGTTGTGACCGCCCTTGCGCTTCTTGCCCTTGCCCTGCTTGTCGGGGTTGGGGAAGTCCATGCCGGCAGCGACGTTGTTGCTGGCGTTGGTGCGATGGCTGTGGGGACGGCTCTCGGATGCGTTGCGCTCGGAGTTGCTGTCGGAGGCGTTGCGATCGTTACGACGGCCACCGCGACGGTCGTTGTTGCCGCCACGACGGTTGCCGCGCTCGGCAGCGCGCTCGGCCTTGGCCTTCTCCTCAGCGTCCTTCTTCTCCTTGAGCACGGTCTCCTGTGCGGCGATCTGGTCGAGCAGAGAGCGGAAACGCGAACCGGAGTCGGAAGCGGGAACGGCGCGGCGCTGGGCCTCGCGGGCAGCCTCCTCCTTCTCGCGGGCAAGACGCTCCTGCTCGGCCTTCTTCTTAGCCTCGGCCTCGGCGCGGGCGGCCTCCTCGGCAGCCTGGGCAGCGGCGAACTGGCGGCGCTCCTCCTCGCGTGCCTTCTCGGCGGCGATGCGCTCGCGCTCTGCCTCGGCAGCGCGTGCTGCCTCCTCGGCGGCAGCGGCCTGCTCCTCGGCCAGCTTGGCGGCCTCGACTTCCTGGGCGCGGGCCTCGATCACCGAGGCGAGCTGCTTGCGGACCATGGCGACGTATGCGTCCTCCAGAGCGGAGGAAGCGGACTTAGCGGGAATCTTCATTTCGGCGAGATGACCCATCAGTTCCTTGGAGGTCATGCCGAACTCTTTGGCCAGGGTGGACACACGGACTTTTGCCATATGACTTCACCTACCCTTTCTGGCACCTTGGGTGCCTAGAGACTGAACGAGCGTGGGATATGCGCTGGGACCCGCCCGGCGCGACCGCGCGCTAGATCAGGTCCTCCGCATCATCGAAGGCGTCGGTATCGTGGACACCGCAGAAACGGGAGCCGGGACGGGCCTGGTTGCGGCACTGGATGCCGTCCTCGGACACGAACTCGCAGCGACGGACGTCCTCGTCCTCCTCGTCACCGATCAGGTCGGCGGCGGGCTCCTCGTGAACGGGAACATTCTTGAGGATGTCGGCGGCAAGGGTCTCGGACTTAATGTCGATGTGCCAGCCGGTCAGGCGCGCGGCGAGGCGGGCATTCTGGCCCTCCTTGCCGATGGCGAGGGACAGCTGGTCATCGGGCACGATGACGCCGGCGTAGGCCTTCTCCTCGTCGATAAGGACGCGGGTGACCTTGGCAGGCGACAGGGCGTTGGCGACGTAGACGGCCGGATCGGCATCCCACAGGATGACGTCGACGCGCTCGCCACGGAGCTCGCCCACGACGGCGCGAACACGGCTGCCCTTAGGGCCGACGCAGGCGCCCACGGGATCCAGGCGATCGTCGAGCGAGTGGACGGCGACCTTAGAGCGCTGACCGGGCTCGCGGGCGATCGACTTGATCTGGACGGTGCCCTCATAGATCTCGGGCACCTCCTGCTCAAACAGACGACGCATGAGCTCGGGGTGGGTACGGGAGATGACAATCGGCGGACGGCTGTGCTCGCCACGAACCGGCTGCAGGTTGGAGTTGGGGTCGCGAACGTCGATGATCACGGCCTTGATATGCTGGTTGTGCAGGTAGCGCTCGCCCATCGGACGCTCGTTGCGCTCGTTCTCGTAACGGCGCTGGTCGAAGTGCGGAAGCTCGGCCTCGACGCCCTCGCGAATCTTGACGATCGTGAAGTCGGGCGTGGACTGCAGCACGGTACCGCTGATGAGGTCACCGATGCGGCCGGAGAACTCCTCGTAGATCTGCTCGCGGGCGGAGTTGCGTACGATTGCGTTGATCTCGGCCTTGGCGTGCTGGGCGGCGATACGGCTCGTGTTCTTAGGAGTGACGTCGATCTCCTCGAACTCGGTGAAGTTGCCCTCCTCGTCCATGGAATCGTCGATCGGCTCCAGACGGTAGACGTAGATCTTGCCGGTGGTGCGATCGATGGTCACCTTGGCGCCCCACTCAAGATGCAGGATCTCGGCATAGCTCTTGGCGAGCGACTGCTCCAGGCGGTCGATCAGGTAGAGCTGGTCGATGTGCTTCTCCTGGCAAAGCTCCATCAGGGCGGACATCATGTCGGATGCTGCCATCTTACTTTCCTTCCTTCGCGGGCTTGAAGTCATAGGTGGGCTTCAACTTGCACTTTTTAACATCAGAGAAATCGAGGGTGACGGACTCGCCGTCCTCGAGCTCGAGGGTCACGTTCGTCTCGGTGGCGGCGGCAATCTTGCCGGCGTACTTGCGACGGCCCTCGGTGGCGGTGGAGGTGAGCTCACAATTCTCGCCCACAAAGCGGGCAAAGTC
>ERZ827150.4900-NODE-4900-length-11268-cov-2.857219_pt1 | contig 11268 bp, 12 predicted proteins | sample MGYA00519779_ERZ827150 | MGnify/ENA primary metagenome ERZ827150 (study PRJEB31778, sample SAMEA3449267) | human gut metagenome | biome: human gut; feature: human-associated habitat; material: faeces | place: United Kingdom | collected 2010/2012 ...
AGCCTTACGGCTATAGATGGGGTGTCCTGCTCCATAATTATGAACATGAAGGCTATCAAGCGCTTTGCTATGCTTTTGGCAGTGCTGTCTCCTTTTCTTTTGAATGTGTCGTTCGGATTTGCCGATACCGCTACACGGACATGTTCGGTCTGTGGGCAGAAATTCACTGTGACAACCCCGGCCGCTGATGACGCCAAAACATTCGAGGCGTACAACAAGGTAAACTCGATTAAAGGCGTTGAGTCGGATAAGAGCGCTACTTATACCGCAATTACGGATGCAAATGTCTATGCAACGACCATTAACGGAAAGCCTCTGTGCTCGAATTGTCTGAGTACGATGGGCGCTGCTACTTCTACAGGTAAAGGATTGCCGAAAACGGCTTCCACTCAGCTGCTTGCGAGCGCAACGGCGGTCTATACGATTACGGTTCCCGAAACTGTTAAGCTGACAGGCGTTGACAGTGGCCCTGGCTCATATACGGCTGACATCACCATGACTTTGAAAGGTGATGTCGAGGAGAATGCGGTGATTGTGGTATCTGTGAACGGTGGAACCATGACCAACACTGCGGGCAAAACCGCTGCTGTCACAGTATCCAATCAGACCAAAAGTAAATGGTCCCGCGCAGACTTGCTGAACGATGGAACGAGTGCAACTTGCAAAGTCTCTGCGGAGCTTGACCCCGGACACTGGACCGGCACAGCAACGTTCAGCTGTGAGAAAACGTATAAATAATTTTTTGGGAAAGGAGGAGAATGTATGCGCTTGAAATCTATTATAGCAAGTGCATTTACCGCGCTGATGGTTGCCTGTCCTGTATTGGCGTTCTCTGAATCTGCTGATTTCGACGACTCTGTGCCCGATACAGATGAGACGATGACGATAGATACGCCTGCCTCGAATGCTAATTCTAACGATGTTGCCTGGCTAAGTGCTTCCAAAGATACAGCAACACAGGTCACAGCAGAAGTGGACAGCTTTTATATATTGACCGTTCCGGAAGAAATCACGCTGAATGGTTCGGATGGTACTGGCATCCAGACAGGCACGATTTCGGTGACTTTAACTGGCGACATCCCTCTCAAGGGAACTGTTCAAGTCAAAACCACTGCTACGCCTCTGCAGGCGAAAGGCTCTGTAGATGTGCCTATGACCATCGCAACACCAAAGGTTGAATGGAATCGCACTGAGATGCTTGGAGACGGAACGAGTTCAGACTATTCCGTAAGCGCAGTTCTTGCTCCTGGCGACTGGACTGGCACAGTGACGTTTGAATGCTTGGTGCAATAAATGCCAACAAATCTTATACCGCTTGCCCTTTTGGGTAGGCGGCTTTTTGCTAGGTATTTGTTGTGCGTTCTGAACACGGCGGCTATGGCCTATCTTGTTTCCGGCATAAAAAGCAGACACAATATATTGTGTTTTGGTATTGCAATATACCATATATTGTGGTACAATATATCTACTGGCTCAAATGATAGCAAAGAACCTAAAGTTTGAGCATTTTCGTGTATGGCTATGAGACCGCTTCCTTCTACTTGAAGATAATATGAAATCATGTCAGCGGTTTCGCTCTCCGTCACGGCTCGAGAACATAACAATACGGCTATATATCCGCTTCCTTCATTTCTAGAAGAACAAGGAAGTCGGCTCGCATTTTTTGTGCTGCTGACTTCAACACGTTAGCGGATATGCTTTCCGTATCTATTACGTGTCTCATCCACCCGTGTCGAGTTTTTCTCGGCGCGGGATTTTTGTTTTGTTAGGAGGTCATTTGAATGCTGACTGTTTATGATTTTAACCGCGTCACGTTTGCACATCATCGCGGCATCGTACCACCCATGCCCGCACAAGAAGGGAAGAAAGCGGTGGAGAAACGCTATGTCTGTTCAGCGAACATGAAATTGATGGAATACGGCTATATTATGGCGCGAGACCTCTTTGATGCCTGCTGCAAGGCCGAATACAATGATTTCCTCAAGACCTGGTCTGCGCTGTATGACTGTGTCACGGAGGATGGCAAGGCAATTTCTCAGACTTCTCCCATCTGGCCGAATTTCCCGGACGATGCGATGAAAGCCGACCTTGTGGACCTGTATGTTGTCAACTTCCTCAATTATCTGACTTGCGGCAAATGGCAGCCAGACTTTGACCCGACAAAATTTTGCCCGGCACTGGACCGCAGCCATCTTCCTGCTGTGAAACAGATTCCGGCGTGTGATGAGGAGGAAATCTACCGCTATTCCGTACAGAGCATTACCGGGCATTCTCCTCTGTCTCCTGACGAGGCGTCCTGCGTTTTCGATACTCTGATGCATGATATTGATTTCACATCTGAGCTGATGGACCGCATGAAACCCAAGCATATTCCATGCAAGGAAAATCTTGCTCTGTATGTGTCTCGCATTATCTCTCGTCCCGAATGGCGGGAACAGGCGTGCTTCCGGGATTTCAAGAGCTCTACCGATGTGCTGCGCCTGGCCGCAGCAATGAGCGACCAGGATGTGAGTCTTTCGAAAGCCCCGAAATTCCGGAACTTTAAGCGCGGTGAACGTCGTCAGCTGCTGGAACTTCTGGAACACACTGATAAGAACGAGGGCTTTGCATTGCATCCCGAAGAGTTCAAGCGATTGGGCGAACGCCTGCATCCGGGTGATTACTCTTATATCTTCAAGGAAGATTATGAGATTTTTACGAAGATTCGCAATGGTGTCAAGATTGAAACCTACAATTCCAAGCTCCAAGAACTTATGAAGAAACCGGTCAATGCTGAACTGCTTTCCGCTCACCTGATGATGCGGCCCGGTATGTTTGCCCGAAACCTGGACTTTGCGCTGCGCAACTGCTCCAATGAACAGCAGATGGAAAATGTTCTGTTCCGATTTATCTCGGTGTGCAAGAGCATCGAACCGCGTGTACTGGTTCAGCTCATCAACCATTTCCGAAACCGCAACAATCCTGTGCATTTGGCAACCGGCAAGACAAACGGCGCTGCCAGCAAAGCTCTGGAACGGGACATTGAACCTTTGTCTGAGGATATCTGCAAACGTGTGGCACGCGATATCTTTAACCAGCTGTGGCAGGTCCTTCGCGCAGAGGACACCGAACCGAAGAGCGTGTACATCGACCCGGATTGCCATTGCAATAAGCTGATTTTTCCGGATAATCCCCGTCAGGTCACTTCCGCCGTGCGTGCTGCAGCCTGCGGCTCTCGCACGAATCTGCCGGACGGAAATGTGCTCCGTGCATTCCTTTACTGGAAGGGAAACGATGGCCCTGACCTGCGGAATGGCATCGACCTGGACCTCTCGGTTGTGTTCTACGGAGAGGAAAAGGCAAAGTTCATCTACTACGCGAACCCTAAGGATGGGACGCTCGGCGCTGTTCATTCCGGCGACCGCCGCTGCAGCGGTAAGAATGGTGCCGTTGAGTATGTAGATTTCGATATCAAGAAGTGCTTTCAGAATGGGTTCCGTTATGCCGCCCTCACTGTAAAATCCTACTCTGGGGAGAAGTTTTCTGAGATGGAGAACGCTTTCTGCGGCGTAATGGTTCGGGATGGCAAGACGGGTGAGCAGTTTGAACCCGCGACTGTCAAGGACCGCTTTGCTCTCACTACGGATTCTGACCAGCTCGTTATGGTCGTTATAGACCTCATGACCCGTGAGGTCATTACGGTGGATAAGAGCGTGGCTCAGTTCCGTTTGGCGTGCCGGAATGTTGTGACAGACTATGCACCTACAGTAGCAGCCTGCACCTACGCGATGCAGCTGAAGAGCCTGTCTATCAAGGAAATGCTCGGTATGCGCTATGCACAGTTCCTGAAAAGCGACGACTGGAAACACGCAAGTGTTATCGTATCTGATGAACCTGAAAAGTTCAAGGTGACGGATAAGGATACTCCTGCGCCGTGCATTGTTAGCCCCTATGACATTCCGGGCATTTATGACCTGATTTTTGGCAAGGAAAATCAATAAAAAAGAAGCTGTTCTCCTGAAAACGGAGAGCAGCTTTTTCTTTGTCAGGATGATTTTGCAAGAGAAGCGTCGGCAATATCCTTTTCGATTTCATCAAACTGATACAGCAAAAAACGCTTGCAATTTCTTAATTGGATGTCTAACCGTCTTTTGGTCACCTTTTTGTCTTTAACCATGTCGAGATAATCTTTGGCTGGAGACATATCCGGGTCAAAAAGAACACATCCCAAATTTACCTGGCACTTGGCATACAGCTCACGCACTTCACAGCAGCGGGTCATATGCTCGTCTTTACGTCTCACACTCCAGCGAGCGGAACGCAATGCACGATAGCAGTTTTGCAATGCCGTGGTGCTGTAAATCCTTTTCTCTGCAACCATCATTCCCCTCCGACTTTTTATGAGAAAATTATACCATATATTTATGAATTGACTGTGACAAAATGTGGTAAAGCCATCAAATATATGGTAAAAAACGCGAAGGCAAGAAAAATTTTGAAAAAAGTGAAAAAAATGCGAAAAAAACATGATGTTTGTGCTTGCGTGGGTGTGCGAGTCGCAGATAATAAAATCAGTGGCTCAGAGCAGTAAGCCCCAGAGCTCCCTGATAAGGGCGAACTCATGGTGCATATCTGCGTCATCAAGTCATCACATGGTAGACTGACGGGCCTTGCGGTGTTGCAAGAATGGTCAGGCGAGGGAAGCGATGAATCCCTCATTGCTGCCAAGTACATCGTGTTTTGATGCAGTCAGCGTCGAGAGGACGCGGATATGCAGGGCTTGACTTTTGACCCGATGCATGCAGGAGCAAAGGAATCAAAAGAGATGGCCTAGTTCGAATCCACTATTTGAAAGGAGATTACCCCAATGAAATGTTACAAGCGCGTTGCAAGCGCTGTGATGGGTATGGCAATGGCCGCCAGCTGCATGGCTCCTATCACCGCTTACGCAATGGAAGACACCAAACAGCCCACTGACAATACTGCTATTGCCAACCATCCCAATAACGAGACCATGCTGCACAGCACTCCCGTTTACCGCATCGGCGCCAAATCCTTCTACAAGGTGAACGACGACGGTTCCGTTGTCTACGCCGACCAGGATGCCGAAGGCTACACTGCAGTTCCTGCCGCTTATATTGCAGGCAGCCAGTATAACGATGGCGAAAAGTACGGCGTTTATACCACCAAAAAGGCTGATGGCACCTTCCAGATGCATTACGTCAAGATTTCTGACTGCCAGCAGACTCAGGGTGGCGTGAACTGGAACCACGGCACTGCTGATGAAGCTAAGGTTTCTGACGATACCAAGGCTGAGGGCACCGACACCGCCACCAACGAAGACCCGACGATGTCCACCCAGTTCTACATCTACCTGGACAACGACACCGAGATTCCTCCCGAGACTCCTCCGACCGAGGAAGAGCACAAGGGCGTTTCTACCGATGACGGCCGCGTTGAGTACGATATTACCGTTGCTACCGTTAACCATGTCAACATGAAGGCTACTGTTCCTCTGTACGTCTGCATGTACGGTTTCCGTTCCACCGGCAACGTTGTTACCCCGACCAAGGATGCTTACCAGCTGCGTAACTACTCCACCATCGACAAGAACAGCCGCACCTACATTGCCGATATCGTGAAGGTTACCCATTACAGCCGCATCTACGATGCCGACCACTCCAACGACGAGCTGTTCTCCATCGCTTACGATGCCGAAACCAAGACCTATACCTACTGGTACAGCGACCCCTCCACCACCCAGGGTTGGCAGCAGCCTGCTATCTACAAGACCCTGGCTGATGAGCATATCAACGCTTCCGGTGAGTGCTACGTCATCTACATCGATGGCGAGTGGGACTTCAAGGCCGCTGGTACTCTGACCGGCGACGAGCTGCGCCAGACTGTGAAGGCTATCGACCAGAACCATCAGCTGTCTCAGGACTTCATCATCGGTGATGGCGATACTCAGTGCAACTTCGGCAAGGCTTTCGCCGTTGGCGACAGCAAGACCGACAACTCCAAGCGTGAAGGTCTGGCCATCAAGGTTTCTGAGCTGCAGGCTGAGCCCGCAACCTGGCGTGTTGTGCCTATGAGCACCAGCGCCTTGAAGCGCGGCGAAATCGCTATGAGCATTGCTCCTGCTTCTGCAATGTACAACGCTTCTGCTATCGACCTGTCCACCTGCTCCGCTCCTCTGGACATCACCGAGAACGGCTGGTTCATCGCTGGTGCTGAAAAGGCCAAGGTTGCTCAGGATGGCGCTGGCACCGATGCTGTCAAGCATGACGATGCTCCGGCCCTGCCGCTGATTACCACCGCCAAGATTGCTGGTTCCAACGTCAACGACGCTGGTTGCACTCCTGTCGTTCGTGTTACCTACAGCATCATCCCGATGTTTGAGACTGGTGATACTCAGACTGCTACCGCAGGCGGCGTCTCCAGCAACCGCTGATAGAGTCTCCGGACCTAATATAAAGCAAGCCCAAATGTAAGGGCTGGCTGTCGAGTGACCTGCCGCTCGGCGGCCAACTTTTGTTAATAACAGCTCAGTCAAGAAATTGACGGAAAGGAATTGAATATCATGGCAACTACAATGACGACCCCTGAAAAGAATTCGAAGAAGAGTGGTAACAAGCTCCTGCATCGGACCGTTACGATTTGTGTGATTCTCCTGCTTCTCCTGTGCGTGGGTCTGTTCTTCTGGCACAATAAAAATGCTACTGCTTCCGACAACCGCCTGGAAGATTCGGTCGCTGCACAGCTTGGCCAGCTCGAAGGCAAGAGCGAGGCAGAGATTCAGGAAGAGCTGAACCGCGTCGTGGAAGAGGGTACAATGGCCATCTCCATCAACGTCAATCCGGTGTTTGATTCCGGCGATTCTGAAGGCACTCTCGAAATCGAGAATGCTCCCGGCAATAAATACGCTCAGGTTGTGAGCATCACCCTGGATGATAGCGGCAAGGAAATCTACAACAGTGGACTTATCCAGCCCAACTATCACATCCAGACAGATAAGCTGTCCGAGGCCCTGGCTGCCGGTTCTTATGACTGCACCGCTACCTTCACGGCTTATGATACCACCGATGCCGAGAATCCTATCGAGGTTGGCACTGCTGCTGCCAAGATTACGATTTCTGTGCTGTCTTAACGATTCGCCCCGGTGCAGACTTCGGTTTGCCCCGGGGCTTTTTTGGAACTTGTGATGCTGCAAAGGAGGTATTCCCGTGAAACAGCTTGCGAAAGTTCTCGCGTCTTTCTCGCTGGCCGCAACGATGTGTTTGGGCGTTGGCTTTGCAGCCGATTCTCCGCATCCTGGTGAGCATGGCACGGTTGACAAGGCTATGGTCTCTGAAGAAACCGATAAGGCTTACGATGAGAAGCCGAATATGGGTACAAAATTCAATTTGTATCTTGCGCCTGACATCCCCGAAACGGTTCCTCCTATTAAAAAGGATGTTCCTAAGATGGGTGATACCGGCATTCCTCAAGAATCCCTGCTCCAGGCCCTGCTGGTAGCGGGTGGCTGCTATCTTGTGAGCGATGGCGTGGCTGTTGCTTGCAAGGGTGGACGCCGTAAACCTAAAAAGACTGCGGAACTGAAAAACGCATAAGAAGAGCCCCGGTGCTGAAATGCATCGGGGCTTTTCTTTATATTAGGAGGCTTACTGCCAATTCACCGGGTACTCATAAATGTCATAGCTGTCTGCGCTTTTGTCAATTTCATTCTTCTTAAACGCATCGATACTATCGTATACCGTCATCGTGATGCTGTTGGCGTGACCATCTACATCCACCGAACCATCGCTGTCGATGATGACGTTCTTAATCCAGAAGCCGAGAACTGCTGTTCCGGTTTCTTCGGTTTTGTCATCGATGTATTCGACTTCGTAGGGGATGAACAAGTCGTTGTATTCGCTAGAGAAGTTGCGTTCACCGTCTCCGCCTCTCCAGGAAATCATGTATCCGACATCTGCCCAACGCGGCTCACCAACATTTTCTCTCGAAAAGCCAATTTCGTTGTGGTCTGCATCAAACACCGATTCTTTGTGAACGTTGTAGTCAGAACCGGCACTGTCTTCCAATCTGGCAACGGCAATCGGCTTGACGGCATCCAGAACGTCCTGAGTCACTTCGTCCACAGAGCGGATATATTTGGGCGCTCCCTTGACGGGAATCTCAATCGTATCACGGGTAAGTGCATATTTCTTGGCAAAATCTTGTGGAGCTGATGGTTTAACATGCAGAGCAATGGTATCGTCTTCGCTGTATTCCTTGTGCGTGCCGAAATCATCCACATAATATTGTAGATTTTTAAGCGGACTATCTTCGGGGGCATCATTTATAAGGTTGAGTCTCAATTCAGGGATTGTCCCGATGATTTCAAACGAAACTTTGCCTTCTTCAGGATTTTCGCTAAAAATTGTTGTGAATATCGAATCATCAAACGGGTCTACCATTTCAGGCTCCTGCAAGCCGGATACTGTGATTTCCTTGCTTGCCGCTTTTGCAGTGACTTTGTATTCTTTCTGGAAATAATCGGAAATCTCAACACTCAGGGTAACGGTATCGCCGTTTGACAGGTTCTCGGATGGCGTGACCTCGTAGTTCACTTCGCCCATCATGGCCGTTTCCGTGCGAGCTTCATCCATGTCAGTTTGACTCTTGCCTTTGCCGAAAACATCCGTTCCGATTTTATTGTAATCGACATTGACGGTTGCAGTTGCCTGACCATTTATCCCGTCGAACGTGACATCCGCATATTGCAGGAAATCAACAGTCTTAGAACAGCCGGTGAGTGACAGTACAAGTCCTGCGGTTGCTGCTGCAACCAAAAGTAAACGCCTTAACCCTTTCATCTCAAACACTCCTTTTTGTTGGACTTCTGTTGGCGTTGTGTTGTTGTAATTATATCATGACACGTATTTGAGGTCAACATATACGCGATAGATACAACGAATATGAGAAATATTAGGAATTTAGAAAATATATTGTAATTTAGAATTGGTATGATGGTCAGTGGTTAGTTGCCGGATTGTGCGATTCTCATACAATAAAAATAGACAATATCGTAATTTGCGCCGTTGTGGGGTGTACAAATGCATACAGATAACAAAACAAAACTGACTTGGGTCGGGGTTCTCCGACTGGTTGTTGGGGGTATCTTCCGGCTTATCAGCATCGTTGCACTTCTAGCTGTGCTTGGAATCAGCTATCTGTTGTTTCAAAATGCAAAGCAAACAAAAGAAACGCAGAACCTCAATGTTCAGCTGGTTGAGATGCGTCAGGAAGCAGAAACCGAAGAAGATAACACGGATTGGTCTAAGGGTATGTTGGACGTGAACCCGGATTATAAAGGCTGGCTCACGATTTACGGAACACAAATCTCCGAACCAGTCGTGCAGGGGGAAACAAACGAAACTTATCTGCGCACCAACATCAATGGCGAACATGCCGAGGCAGGAACCCTATTTCTCGATGAAACTACTGACCTGTCGCAGGATGGCAACCTTATCATCTATGGTCACAAGATGAATGACGGGACCATGTTCGGGACTCTGGACAAATTCGAGGATGAAGAGTTCTTTGATAATAACGGAACGGTTTGCTGGGAAAGCGAGAAGGGCAAAGAGTACTATCAGATTTTTGCACTCTTGGTTTTACCCGGATACAGTACGGACCCCAACTTTATCGACCTTCAAGCCTGGAACAACGTTCTGGACGAAGAGCAAACTGCCGACATGCTCAACACGATTGCAGACCGTGCGTCTATCTTTAGAGGGGAATCCTTTAATCTTGAAAAGGACAAGTACATCTTCCTGGTGACTTGTGATTACAGCATCAACAACGGCCGCCTTGTTCTAGTGGGCAGGCGGCTCAGCAAGAAGAGCGAGACGGAAGACACCACAGAGGAAAGTACAATTGATACAGAAGAAGCTGTATCGGAAGAGGAGAGTAATGAAAATGCTGAATCTGCTGCGCAATAAGTCTCAGCTGTACCTGTTTGCACCTGAACCTTTATCCGTAACGGTCCTTTCGAGGCAGGATGCGGAAGAACAGGCTCCGACATTTGGTTCCAATGATTTTGTTGTGAGCATCGGAAATCCCGAACAGACCGAGCTTCATTTCCCGTGCCCGTCTCTCCATCTACATTTCTTCGATAAAGAAGATGACAGGTGCATCACAGAAGAACAGGCAGATGCTCTCGCAGCGTTTGTCTGAAAAGAAATCGGACTCGGCCGCCATCATTTTATTGTCCATTGCAACCAGGGAATATCTCGAAGTGCGGGCGCTGCTGCTGCGTTTCTGCGTGCATTTGGATTCGATGAAGGAATTATTCTGGATGATGGCCGATATTGTATCAATGGCTGGTGCTATCTCCACGTGTGCCGCGCATTTGGCTTGAAGGTCTCCGAGGAAGAGGCGACTGCTGCAAGGCTCCGGAGCAGACGGGCATATCTGCTGACCTGGTCTGTTGTTGGAGATGACGAGGAAACGGATAATTCTGAAAGTGCAATGGTAGATGTGGATTTGATTTGAAAGGCGAGAAGAAAAAATGCGACTCGAAAAGATGCTACTGGAATACGATTGCTTTCCGATTCTGGCTATATATGTCGAAAATGGCAAGCGCTATTTTTGCAATGGTACTGAACTCCGGACATATGAGCGCATTGTTGCGTACCCGGCTACGGCGTCTCAGTTAATTCGGGTTCTCACCAATGAAGCTACACTTGCCGGAGTATTCGGAAACGCGGAGACTGTGTGGGTAGCAACTCAGGAACCTGGTTCCGATGACTTCAAAATCGAAAAGAAATCTGCAGCAGACTTGGACAAATACGACAAGCTGCCAGAAGGGGTGTATGCGTCGTCTCACCCTGAACGATTAGCGAAATATGTAGAGTTCTTAACGAGCGTTGATGCAGAAAAATAAAGAACGGCACGAAAGTTAAAACCGAAACTGCTGTACCTGAAAAAGCAGCGGGGCAATAGCTAACGTGCCGTTTCTTTGTGTGATGATTGTTAGACGTGCATTTTTTCTTGAGCGCTTCCTGGAGAACTTGTGATATGTCGATGTCTTCTTTTTCAGCAAGCTCATTAAGCCAGAGGGGGATAGCAATGCTTTTTTGTATCGTACGCTGCCGTTCTTCAGGGGATATTCTAATGAGTGTGACGATTCGTCCGGGCTTTGCGACGATTCCGTTGGCCGAAAATGGTTTTGGAATGGACTTTCCTGCATTTTCTTCAGAGAGAGCCCACAAATAGACAGCTTTTTTTGCAGGATATCGAGCA
>ERZ827150.4901-NODE-4901-length-11266-cov-2.837927_pt1 | contig 11266 bp, 13 predicted proteins | sample MGYA00519779_ERZ827150 | MGnify/ENA primary metagenome ERZ827150 (study PRJEB31778, sample SAMEA3449267) | human gut metagenome | biome: human gut; feature: human-associated habitat; material: faeces | place: United Kingdom | collected 2010/2012 ...
TCCCTGCAGGAATACCCATCGCACATCATGCGCAGGGCGCGGATCCCCTTGGCAGTGATACCGGTAGCTGTAGCTTCAGCCCGGTCCAACAGGCTCATGAGCTCTCTGCAGCGCAGCTGCTGCTCATAGTCTTCCTGACGCGGGTCATCCTCCAGTTCCAGATAGCAGGAAGACACCTCCCGGGCGTACCGGGTACCGCGCTCCAGCTCGTTGTAGATCTCATTGCGGATCAGGATATAGGCGTAAGTGGAGAAGGCGCCGCGGCCGGGCCGGTCCGTCTGTGCTGCCTTGCATAGACCGATGCAGCCAATCTGAAATAGATCGTCATAGGTATAGCATCCCTGAGCGGAGGGGTTCTGCAGGCAGTCCTTGATGACCTTACCCACAAGGCCCATATTTTCTTCTACCAGGATTCTCTGCTCATCATTGAGCGGCAGCATGATACTCACCTCCTATATTTGGCCGGATCCGACCGGCGTTCGGATTGGGGTCCTGGAGCAGCTTTTTGCTCTCCCGGATGACCACCTGACAGTAATAGGCGCCCATGTGCCCGATATGTGCGTGCCCGGCCGGCGACTGGGTCACATGTGCCAGCCAGCGATATGCCTCCTTGCGGGTCATCCGTCCGGATTGATGCAGCCGGTCAAACTGGTTATGGGCGAGGTAGCGAAGACGACGCAGGTTGCTGTCGGCGAGGCTCCCTCTGGGCTGCTTGGTGACCGGGTCCGCGATCACGAAGGAATCGCATTTGGGATAGTTGCTGCAGACATAAGCCATGGCGCCGGGGAAGGGGGGCTTACACACCTCCTCGGCCGGGCGCAGCACAGCAAGGCACCCGCAGTGGCAGCGCAGCTGCTGCCCATTCTTGGGGAGCAGACAGGTCGTATTCTTTCGGCTCATCTATCAAAACCTCCATTCGAGACGACCGTCTTCCGGAATGGAAAACAGGCCGCAGGATTGTGTCAGGGTACGAAAAAAGCCGGAAGACTGCCAAAAAAGACAATACAGAGTCAAGTGCTGGAGTTAAACGTCGATTCCAGCATTCGACTCTGTACTGTATTTCAGCAGCCTTCCGGCTACATCTTATTGCAAGATCTGCGCTGTATGGGGCCATCGGACAAGTGGTCCCGTAACGATTCCCTGCCGCTCATCAGGCAAGTCTGCCGCCGTGGCCAACGACGGATCGAAAGCCTGAGCGCAGTTCTTGATCTGCTCATAATATAGCACAAATGCCCGAAAAAGTCAATAAAAAGGCAGGAAATGCGCATTTTTGGTGCAATAGCCAATGCCGGGGCGCTGGGGTCAGTATGGGGAAATCTTTCGTGCAGTTTGCTCAAATTTCCTCCTCATCGTCCCAATCGGCATAGCGCTGCCTGGCGCTGCGGCGGGAGAGGAAGAGGGCAACGAGACCCACGACAGCAAGTGCCAGCGCGGCGAGGAAGAAGACCACGGGCACCACGTTCCGGGTGTTGCTGCCGGATGTGTTATTGGTCGGCGGCTGAGAGGGGGCAGGGTCCTGCTGTGTGGTCGGTGGTGTGTCCGGCTCAGTCGGTTCCGGATCGGGGATGGGCACGGTGGAATTGATGCAGCTGAGGGTATAGGTGGTGCTGCCGCCCAGATCCATTCTCAGGATGCCGGACTCATCGACAACTACCGGGACCGGGAAGACACCGGCGTCTGTGCGCAGCTCGAACTCCACTCCAGCCCAGCGTGCCCCGAGCTGCAGGACCAGCTGGTCGGGCTGCTGCGTGATTTGAGGCGTGTTGGCGTCGGTATCGGCATACCGGTATTGTCTACGATGTCCCCGCTGCCGGGGACAAGGTACACGGGCATACCGATGCTGTAGGGGCTTTCCACCCGCTGGTGGCGGTCGTGAGCAGCATCCTCCGCTGTTCGGGTCTGGATGCTCCAATGCTGGTCTGCCCCGGCGTTGATGGACACCAGCTCGTGCTTGAGCCCCATGCCGTGCTCGTTCAGGGCGGACTCGGCGCAGGAACGGGCGGCAATGGTGAGGGTTGCGTCCATGTCCTCAATGCCTGTGCCGTTGTCGCGGACCGTGACATCTACATAGTCGTCATGCTCCACCAGCATGATTTCGATGAAGCCACGGATATTGTGGGCGCGGAAGCTGGAGATGGCGTTGTCGGTCAGCTCGCAAAGGGTCTGACCGAAGTCCTTGAAGTTGCCGGAAATGCCGGCGAAAAACTCCTTGCCGTTGGGGGCGTTGTCGATGTTTCGAATGATGATCTCGCGCATAATAGTTCCTCCAAAAAATGTTTTTTCGAAAACAAAACGCACGGTGCAGGTCATTGCCCTACATCGTGCGGGAGGATCTTACAACATTCCTCTTGCCCCGCCCGCCGAAAAAGGGTATACTGTCCCTATCGGTGCGGGGAATCCCGTTGTGTAGGTGGTGTCATCACCTGCGCAGGTGCAAAGGAGCTGCAACTCCTTTGTACTGCCGTGTTTTTTTACTTTCTGGATATATCATAGCATATACGGTAGCACATATCAAGCCGGAATCTTGCACAAATATACGGTTGCATATATGTTGATAATTGCCATATAGACGGGACAGGTCAAACGCAGTATACTAAAATAAATAGCGGTTGAATGGGAGGGAACATTATGGCGCCAACGGACGCCCAGCGCAGGGCACGGGACAAATGGCTGTCCGAAAAAGTGGAGACCATTAACCTGAGAGTACCGAAGGGCTCAAAGGAGATCATTAAGACCCACGCCGAGAAGCGTGGAGAGTCCACAAACGCTTTTGTTTATCGCACTGTGATGGAAGCCATCGAGCGCGACGAGAAGAAACCTGATGGCGAAGAATCCTCACATAGATAATGTAACATTATTATTCTATGCATAATTTTAATGTATTAACCGAGGGGACCCGCTATTGACATCATTGACAGCAGATGAGAGAGCGCTCCGGTACATAACCGAGCTCGGAAACCGGCTGGAGAGTTGAGAAAAACGCCGGAAAAGCTTCCATACGAACGCCAATACCCGGAATCGTTGTAATGGGAGTCAAACAAAAGTCAATAGCAGAAACGAAAAAAGTCCCGCAAAATTTGCAAGACCGAAACAGTCGCAGTGTCAAAAGGTCATGACAAAGTCCACCCATTTCTGGTGACCGTCGGCGCGCTCCGGGCTGGAGAACAGTTCGTTCACACCGGGAAAGGTCTTGTCGGTCAATGAAATGAGATTGTTTTGCAGCGATACCACCGTTTTCATGTAGAGGTTGTACTGGCGGCTGCACAGCTTCAGTTGTTGTCTTACCGTGTCCATGGGAGTATATTCCCGCAGATCCACCCAGTTGTCAAGGCCGTACTTGGCAATTTTCATGGAGTCAGCCTTGTCGGTCTTGACCTTGCGGATAGAGCCGCTTGGCCGCAGGGCAGCTACTATGCTTTTTCCTTTGGAATATCGATCCCTACTGCGTTCATTTTGCTCCTTTCTCTGATTGGATATGGCTTTCCGCATTGCCTATTCAATCTCCCAGGTGACACGAGTGTTTTCGGGGTTCCCGCAGAGCTCCAGCGAAGCGAACTCGGTGGGGAGAGGAGGGACAGCGTATTGAGCGAGCTTCTGCCGGTAGGCGAAAGCGAGGGATATTGTCCTGTGTTTGTCTACGCGTGGGTATATCTTACGCTTACAGAAAATTGGAACGGTGGATTTTCTTGCAAAGATAAAAGGATATACCGCCTACGAGAAAAAGCGGTATACCCTTTTGGCAGATTGATCTGAATAATCTCTACGCTATAGGAATTTAAGCTCAGGCTGTTACTTGAATAAGCTCGGAAGCCAGAGCGTTAGCCCAGGAATATAGGTGACCAGCAGCAGGACGCCGATGAGCACTGCCAGCATGGGCAGTAGATCCCGCATCTGGTCCTTGAGCGATATCTTGGCAATCGAGCTGGACACGAACAGGCAGACGCCCAGAGGAGGCGTACACATACCAATGGTCAGATTGACCGTCATAATCATGCCGAAGTGAACAAGATCCACATTCATCGCCTTGCAGATGGGGATAAACAGCGGCGCAAAGATAACGATTGCACTGGTGGTATCAATAAAGGTACCTGCAATGAGCAGAATAATATTGATGACCATCAGCATGGCGACCTTGCTGTGGATATTATCCTGGAGCATGGCGCTGACGGTCTGCGGGATCTGAGCGACGGTGATGACCCAGGAGAAGAGCGACGCGAGCGCAACGATGATCAGGATCTGACCGGTGCTCTTGGCAGCGTTGACAAAGGCTTCCCAGATGCCCTTGAGGTCCAGCTCGTGGTAGACGAACAGGCCGATGACCAGCGCATACGCCGTGGCGACAGCCGCCGCCTCGGTGGGGCTGAACTTGCCGCTCATAATACCGCCGAGAATGATGACCGGCATGAACAGCGCCAGCAACGCGTTGACCGCGGACTTGACCACCTCACGGAAGCTCGCGCGGGTCTCACGGCCCATGTAGCCGCGCTTCTTGCCGACAAAGTAGCTGTAGATCATCAGGCCGATGCCCATCAGGATGCCGGGAATAACGCCGCCGACGTACAGGTCGGCAACGCTGACGCTCGCCAGAACGCCGTAGACCAGCAGGGGGATCGACGGCGGGATGATCGGGCCGATTGAGCCGCCGCAGGCAAGCAGCGGCGCGGAGAAGGTGTATTCATAGCCGCGCTCCTTCATCAGCGGGATCATGATGCCGCCGATGGCCGCGGTGGCCGCGATCGCCGAACCCGTGATGGCAGCGAAGAACATACATGCGAGGATACTGACCATCGCGAGGCCGCTCGGGAAATGGCCAAGCAAGGTGTCCGCAAAATCAACCAGACGCTTGGACATACCGCCGCGGAACATCAACTCACCGGAGAGCATAAAGAGGGGAATAGCAATGAGTGCGATGCTGTCGCCGCCAGTAAACATACGCTGGACCGTAACGATCAGCGGCATACCGCTGGCGATGAGGCTGCCAATGGAGACAATGCCCAGAGCAAAGCAGATCGGAACGCCGACAAAGAAGGCAATAAACAGGCAGAGAATAATGGTCATTTGTTGTCTCCCTTCTTGCCGAAGAGCTCCTTGGCTTCATCGATGAGCTGCTCAAGCATATAGTAAAACATCAGGATACCAGAGATGGGAACGCCGTAGTAATAATAGGTCATGGGGATCATAAGGTAGGGGGACTTCTGGGAAGCGCCGGTCGCGGCAAACTGGAAGCCGTAATAAACGATGAATGCGAAGAACGCAAGAAGTACGATGTTGATCACAAACTCAACCGCCTTGCGCACCTGCGGCTTCATCATACCCAAGACAAAGTCAACATTCAGGTGCCCTTTTTCGCGTACGCAGTATGCGGCGCCCAGATAAATGATATAGGTAAAGCACAGGCGGATCACATCCTGCGACCAGCCCATCGAAGCGTCAAAGAAAATGCGCCCGATGATCACGCTGAACGCGACGACAAACAGCACGATCAATGCCACGCCGATCACGCCGCGCACGAGCATGGTGAGGTATTTATCAATTGTTTTCATTCAGTTTCCTTTCCTGAATCTGCATAAGTCTTTTTCAGAACGGGGGGAAAGTGGTCCCCCCATCCTGAAAATAAGCGGTACTTACTTGGCGGCAGCCTCAGCGGCGGAACGAACCATCTCAGTCAGTTCGGGGGAGACAATGGCCTGAACCTCGGGACGCAGGTAGAGATCAGCCGTAGCCTCCTGGAAGGAAGCGATGTCGGGATCCTCGCAGACGATCGTGCCGGAATCCTTGATCTGCTGGAGCTGAGCGGCCTCGTTCTCGGAAACGGTGATGCGCTGCTGCTCGCCGGCGTAAGCGGCGGCCTCATCAATGGCGGTCTGAATCTCGGCAGGGAGGTTATTGTAATAATCGAGGTTGATCAGGATGCTCTCGGCGCCGTAAGTGTGGCCGTCGAGACACATATACTTCTGGACCTCATAGAACTTGGAGCTGGCGATGGAAGCGATGGGGTTCTCCTGACCGTCGACCATGCCCTGAGAAAGCGCGGTATAAAGCTCGTTGAATGCAACGGGGGTAGCTGTAGCACCGAGGGAATCTGTCAGTGCAAACCAAATGGGGGCCTCCTGGACGCGGATGCTCTGACCCTTCATATCGGCCGCGCAGGTGATCTCTCTTTTATTGGTGGTGAAGTGACGGAAGCCAAGCTCGCAGAAAGCGAGGTGCTTAAAGCCCTGCGCCTCAAACAGCGGGGCGAAGTAGGGCTGGAGCGTGTTGTCCAAGACTTCGTAGGCAACTTCCTTGGAGGTCAGCAGATAGGGGATGGAGAGAACCTGCGTTTCGGGAACCCATGCGGGCAGGGTGCCGTCCGTTGTAACAATTGTCATTTCCAGCGTGCCGAGCTTGACACCCTCGGCCATTTCACGCTCGCTGCCGAGCTGGGAGTTCGGATAGATCTCAACGGTGATGCCACCGTTGGTCAGTTCCTCTACCTTTTCCTTGAAGAAGTTGGCAGCAATGGTAGACTGATGCTCCTCATTGCCAGTGGTACCGAGTTTGATCTTATAGGTGGCGGCAGGGGTATTCTGGCCGTCCGGTGCGGGGGTGTCCTTGCTCCCGCAGGCTGCAAGGGAGAGGACCATAGCAAGGGCAAGCAGCAGAGTAATCAGCTTTTTCATTTTCATCTTTCCTCCTCAGTAATTACGTGGATGTTGTAGTTCATGCTCAGACTGCGGTTGAGTGTTTCGTCGATCATTTCGCAGCGGAAATTCTCGCCGTACTGGAAGCCGTTCAAAACGGGGACAGTACCGGAGTAGATGACACAATGCGAAACATCTCCGATGCGCTCCCGCAGTTCTTTGAGTAAGTGCTCGACGGGGAGAATGTCGGCGAGAGTACCCTGCTGATAGGGGATCTCCTTGCCGTCCACCGTCTGATAGGAATTGAGCTTGATGGAATCCCAGTGATCCTTGAGATCGCTGTACTTCCAAATGTCGTGGCCGATGGGCTTGGGGCAGACCTGCTTGGCCTTGGGAACGCTGGCGCTCTCGAGCTTGCGGTCGGTGTGGTCGCTGCCGAGGCCGATGTAGATCTCATCGCCCTGCGTGATGATGATGTACTCCACCTCGCCGCAAGTGTTGTTGCCGACAAAGTCGATGTCGGGATCCTGCGTGAGCAGCATATTGGACATCTGGAAGATCGTCGGGATTTTCTTGGGTGCGGGAACGCCGAGTTGCTCCTCCAGTTCCTTAATGTGCTCCATGGTCTTGGCGATGTTGCGTCCGGCGTAGCCGATGGCGAGAAGCTGGTTGTAAACAATCGTCTTCTCGGTGGACTTGCCGTCAGCGTGCAGGGTAAATGTGATTTTGCTGTCCAAGATAATATCCTCCTTAATATTTTTTGCTATAGCACTTTTCTGATGAAAGGCAATGCGAAAATCAGACATGGTAAAGCTCGGGGCGGCGGTCGCGATAAACATTGATCGAAGCGCGGATGCCCTCAATGACGGAGAAATCAAGGTCGCCGGTGAGAATGACCTCGCTGCCGCCGGCGGCAACGATCGGATTGCCCCAGGGATCGAGAATGTGAGAGGAGCCGCCGTACACGGTCTCACCCGCCTTACCGCAGGAGTTGCAGGCGACGACGAACATCTGGTTTTCGATCGAACGGGCCGCCGTGAGGGTATCCCAATGATACTTGCGCAGCGCGGGCCACTGGGCGGGAACGAAGAGCACGTCCAGACCGGTCAGCGCAAGGGTGCGCACCAGCTCGAGGAAGCGGACGTCGTAGCAGATGATGATGCCGCACTTTTTGCCGTCAAGCTCGAAGGTGGTCACATGGGTGCCGGCCTCGTAATAGTCATGCTCGCCCATCGGGGCGAAGAGATGGGTTTTGTCGTATTCGGCGATGCACGCGCCCTGACGGTCAAAGACGTAGGCGGTGTTGTAAACCTTGTCGTTCTTAACGTTGGAAACGGAACCGGCCACGATGTTGACGTTCAGCTCATGGGCCAGGGCGGAGCACATGTCCTTGACAGCAGCACCGTCCTTGTCGCTCAGCTCCTTGAGATTCTCCTTAGGGAAGAATCCGGTGTTCCAGGTTTCGGGAAGGACGATCACGTCGGGCTTGGAAGCCGCGGCTTCACGGATGAGTTCTTCCGCATGCTTGAAGTTGTAAGCCGGGTCGGCAAATTTCATATCCATCTGGATTGCGCTGACTCTCATAATAAGCATCTGCCTCCTTAATATATATACATAATATTCATTTTGGAAAAAGCGGCAGGAGCCGCAGGAGATATGTTATATATAGCATATCGCAGCCGATTTGTAAAGTTTTTCTCCCGTTAAGATTGCATTTTGGCTTTTTCGACAAGAATTGTGGCGTCGAATTGGAGACTTTAGCAAAAATGGAACGGGCTCTGTCAGGAGAAAAAACTTCTTGCAAAGGAGGACTATTTGTTATATAGTATTATATTAAAGGAATATATACGGCATAAACGGCGGAAGAAATCTACTGTGCAAGCGTAGCGTGGCCGTCGAATGATGAAGATAAAGGGGAAACGCTTTGTGGCCAGCATCGAACCAATTGGACTTTTAAATGGCAGCGCAATCGCGCCCGTCACCATGAAGCAGCAGGCGTATGAGCTGATCAAGGACGCAATTCTATACCGTCGGCTGCAGATTGGCATTACCTATTCTCAGGATGCGTTGTGCAGCGAACTGAATATCAGCCGCACGCCGGTGCGTGAGGCGCTGCTGGAGTTGCAGCAGGAGGGGTACATTGCCTTTATGCGCGGCAAGGGAATCCAGGTGATCCCGGTGACGCAGAAGCGCGCGCAGGACATTGTCGAGGCGCGCTATTATCTGGAGCTGAATGGCGCGCGGCTTGCGGCGCAGCGGCGGACAGCGGCACAGGTCAAGAAGCTCGAGCAGATGCTGCTTGAGCAGGAGAGCTGCTGCCATGATTGCGATGTGCGCGCCTCCTATCAGTTAGACCGGCAGTTTCATCACGAAATGTTTCTTGCGGCTGGGAACACATGGATGCAGGAGGAGATCGAAAAGCTGCGGGACAACTTCCTTCGCGTCGAAACACAATCTGCCTTTGATAGCCCTGAACAGGCGGAGCATGTGATTTTAGAGCACCGCGGCATACTGGAAGCGATTCGGGAAGGAAACGAAAAGGATGCTGTTAAAGCGATGCGCTATCATTTGGATTGCACGGCCAAACGAACGCTGAACCATATTATAGCAGAGCTGGACGAAGAGCTTTGATATATGCAAGCAAGATTATCTGCATAGAGCAATTGTCAAGGAAAAGTGGACACAAAACAGAATAACCCTAAACGCAAAGTTTGGTCTTGTACTGAACTGAGCTTTTGCATTATGGAAGGCTTCGAGTAGAGGGCAGATATCTATCCAGCGTGTAAGACCGGACTACTTGTCAGCCACTACTTGTTCATCACATCGGATATTCGTCTCTTGCCGAAGGTTGCGGCGCTGTTCAGCTGGATCCGCGCCAATATCCCCGAGCCGGTCAAGGAAGAGGGTCGCGAGCAGATGCTGGTGCAGATGCTGAAGAAAAAGAAGGAATCGGAGGCGGGCGTTCTGCGGGTCTCCACGGAGAAGAACCTGTATCAGTGCCTGAACCTGCAGATCAAGTCGGATCTGTTCGTCAGCACCACGGAGGGCGTCACGCTCTTTGAGGCGAAGGCCGGCGGCAGCAAGGCGGAGGATCTGTATCAGCTACGGATGTATCACGACGGCTGCGTCGCGGACGATATGGAGGTGCGGGAGGCCGTGCTCATCGCCCAGCGCCACCCCGACACGGTGAAGGCACTACTGGCAGAGCTGAACCGTCAGAAGGACAAGAAGGGCCGCCCCTATCACTTCGCGCTGACCACCTGGGACGAGGAGGGCATCGCCCTCCCGCCCGACGCGGCGTAAGCCCCAAAGCCCAAACTCCATAGAACCCAGCCGCGGCCGGAAGATTCCGGCCGCAGAGAGGAGCAAAGACCCCCGGTTCGTGCGAACCGGGGGTTTTCCTGTGTTCAGTGCAAGAGCGCACCGCGAACAGGGAAGGGGGCTTTTGTTCGATTCAATTTGACGCCGGCTTTGGATCGTTTAGCTGTCGGTATCCTGCACACATCCGGCCTGTGGACGGGAGATTGTCTGTAACAGTAATTCCGCGATTATAGAGATAATGGAAAAGCTGCCTGAGATGGTTGGCACTGTTATGGCGCATCGCAAGCTCATAATTCATTGATTTGAAAAAAGCCTCGATGCAATCGACAGACAGGTCATTAAAGGACAAATCAAATCGTTGCAAGTAGAGATTAAATGCGCGCAGATATATTTCGCGGGATTCGATTGTTTTTTCAGAACGACCAATAGCGCTCATGCTGTATAAACTGAGTGATCAAATTTCCCGCTTCGCCGGAAAAGATTCTTTCCACCCGAGGAGATTGAAATTCGAAATCACCATTCTCCTGATATGAGATCAGCATTCGACATGCTCTCAGCCGAAGTTTTTGCCTGGGAGTCATGCCTTCCACTAGCCTGGGCTTGTGCAAGTAATGAATACGGAGGAATAGAAAATGACAGTCGGCGATTTGATCACTATGCTGCGCGCTTACCCAAATGATGATGAAATTGAAATTCAAGTTTTTGAGACGAACTCAGGTGAGTTGATTGATTCTACATCCGCCATTGGAATTGTAGAGGAAGATATTTTTTACCCAACTTTTTCCATTGATATTGAGGCGGAGAAATTTAGGAACTACATCAAATAAGTCCAAAAAAATGTCCACACCCCCGCAGTGGTTTTCCTGGCGAACGCTAACACTGTTTGGGTGTAAAGCATTTTAAGAACCTCTTGTAGTAAAAAGTCCGTTTTCTTGCCGTGCAGGCAAGATAGCCCAATGGTATATTTAAGTTCTCTAAAGGAAGTTTCAATTCCCCAACGGAGACGGTAAAGTTCTTTGATTGTTCCAATGGGAAAAGTCTCTGAATCAAGATTCGTATAAAGTGGTATTGCTGGTTCCGCCAACAACCTTATTGGAAACCGCCCATGCAAAGCCGTTGACCGCATACGCGGCAACCTGATTTTTGTCATTGAACGTAGAAAGGGCAGAGGTGTCTGCTTCGGGATGCCCCGCCACATTGTAAAGAATTGCAAATAAAAGACAAATCCGAACCCATCCCCGATTAGGAACAAGTTCGGATTTTGTCGTTTTGGTGGACCTGAAGGGATTCGAACCCACGACCTTACGGATGCGAACCGTACG
>ERZ827150.4902-NODE-4902-length-11265-cov-9.173060_pt1 | contig 11265 bp, 7 predicted proteins | sample MGYA00519779_ERZ827150 | MGnify/ENA primary metagenome ERZ827150 (study PRJEB31778, sample SAMEA3449267) | human gut metagenome | biome: human gut; feature: human-associated habitat; material: faeces | place: United Kingdom | collected 2010/2012 ...
CCGGTTCCCCTTTGCCCTGTTTTGCTTCCTTTTGCAGGAGCAAAAGGAAGGCCCCTGCGGCGAGCGGTGCTAACTATGCCTTTGCAAAAGGCCCCGCGGCGCCGACAGGCGAGAAAAATTGTGATAAAAGAGGGAGGAACCTATGGCAAAGAAAAGCGGACTGGGGAAGGGCCTGGACGCCCTGTTCCTGGATAACGAGACGGCGGAGAGCAGCAGCCTGATGACGCTGCGCGTCTCCGATATTGAGCCCAATAAGGACCAGCCGAGAAAGGCCTTTGAGCCGAACGCGCTGGCGGAGCTGGCGGATTCCATCCGGGAGCATGGTATTTTGCAGCCGGTGGTGGTGCGCGCGCTGCCCGGCGGGGTGTATCAGATCATCGCGGGGGAGCGGCGCTGGCGGGCCAGCCGGATGGCCGGACTGAGCGAGATCCCGGCGATCGTGATAGAGGCGGATGACGCCAAGGTGCGGGAGCTGGCGCTGATAGAGAACCTGCAGCGGCAGGACCTGACCCCGCTGGAGGAGGCCGAGGGCTACCGCAGCCTGATGGAGCACAGCGGTATGACCCAGGAGGAGGTAGCGGCGCGGCTGGGGAAATCCCGGCCGGTGGTGGCCAATGCCCTGCGCCTGCTGAACCTGCCGAAGGGCGTAAAAATGCAGCTGGATGAGGGCTTTTTGACGGCGGGACATGCCCGGCTGCTGGCCAGCCTGCCGGAAGCGGACGCGATCCGGTGGGGCAATGACGTGGTGCTCCGGGGGCTGAATGTGCGGGAGCTGGAGACTGCCCTGAAGAAAGAGCGCAACGCGGCCAAAAAGGCAGCGGAGCGGAAGGCGAACGCCAAGGAGGACCCGTGGGGCGACAAGGAGCTGCGGGAGATGCAGCTGGCCCTGCAGGAGGAGCTGGGGCGCCGGGTGACCATCAACCGGAAAGGGGTCGGCGGCATCCTGACGATAGCGTACAGTGATGAGGATGATCTGATCGACCTGGTGGATAAGCTGCTGGACGGCGACTGAGCGGCCGGGCGGCATCGCGCGGAGGGTCGGTCGGCCCGCAGGGCCGGCCGCCGGAGGCGGCCGCAGGCGGCGGAGCCGCCGAAACCGTCCGGAGGACGGTTTGCCCTGCGGGCCGTAAGCCTAGATGCTGCAGAGACCGGAAAAGTGCGGCTGCGGACTTTGCTGCCGGATGGGCCGGGCGGATATGCGCTGGCCTGCGGGCAAGGAAAAGCGGTTTGCGGGGGCTGGCCCAGGCTGGGACCGACTTTTTATAGAAAAGTGTGCGAAGGACGCGAAAAAGCTTGCCAAGTGGAAGGCAAGTGGGTATAATAAACGGATAGAAACACACAGAAAGAAGGAAATTCTGATGCTGGATATTAAGGTAATAAGACAGGACCCGGAGCGGGTAAAGGCTGCGATGAAGAGCCGCAACAAGGACATGGATAAGGAGATCGATGAGATCCTGGAGATCGATGTGGAGCGGCGCGCCATTAATGCGGCGGTGGATAACATGAAGGCCGAGCAGAACCGGGTCTCTAAGCTGATACCGCAGTATAAGAAGGAGGGCAAGGATGTTGCCCCCATTCTGGCGGAGATGAAGGAGCTTTCCGATAAGATCACCGAGGACGGCGCCAAGCTGGCCGAGCTGGAGGAAAAGCAGGATATCATCATCCACGCCATCCCCAATATCCCTCATGAGAGCGTGCCGATCGGTAAGGACGACACTGAAAATGTAGAGCTGCGCCGCTGGGGCGAGCCGACCCACTTTGACTATGAGCCGCAGGCCCACTGGGACCTGGGTGCTGATCTGGGCATCCTGGACCCGGAGACCGCCGCTAAGGTAACCGGCAAGCGGTTCCATTTCTACCGGGGGCTGGGCTGCCGGTTGGAGCGCAGTATCATCGCATTCTTTATGGATACCCACAGCGCCCACGGCTACACCGAGATTTTCCCGCCCTTCATCGCCAATAAGGACAGCATGACCGGCACCGGGCAACTGCCCAAGTTTGCCGAGGATATGTATAAGCTGGAGGGGCTGGACTACTACCTGATCCCCACGGCGGAGGTGCCGGTGACCAACATGTACCGCGGCGATATCATCGATGGCAGCAAGCTGCCGATGAGCTTCTGTGCTTATTCCGCCTGCTTCCGTGGCGAGGCGGGCAGCGCCGGCCGTGACACCCGCGGTCTGATCCGGCAGCATGAGTTTAACAAGGTTGAATTGGTTAAATTTACCAAACCAGAGGAAAGCTATGCCGAGCTGGAAAAGCTGACCCACGACGCCGAGCGCGTGCTGCAGCTGCTGGGCCTGCCCTACCGTGTGGTGGTGCTTTCCACCGGCGATTTGGGCTTCTCCAGCGCCAAGACCTATGATATTGAGGTGTGGATGCCGAGCTATGGCCGGTATGTGGAGATCTCCTCCTGCAGCGACTTTGAGGATTTCCAGGCACGGCGGGCTTCCATCCGCTACAAGGAGAACCCCAAGGACAAGGCCAAGCTGGTGCACACCTTGAATGGCAGCGGTGTGGCGGTAGGCCGTACCGTGGCAGCCATCATGGAGAACTACCAGAACCCGGACGGCAGCATTACCGTTCCGGAGGTGCTGCGCCCCTACATGGGCTGCGACCGGATCACCAAGCAGGATACCGGGATACTGTAATAAGTGAAAAAATGAGCAGTCGGCGGGAGCCGGCTGCTTTCTTTTTTGGGGGGAAGAAAAAACTTCCGTTGGAGAGAGGTGGGCGGGGCCTTTGTAAAAAAGGCTCCGCGGCGTCGAAGGCGAGATGGAACTAAAACAGTGAGACCCCTGTGGAGGGAAAAAAAGAGAGCCTTGCGGCTCTCTCTTTTCTTATGTTGTGTGGTGATTAGCCAACGAAGTTGACCTTAATGTTGCTCAGCTCGGCTTTCTCGGGGTTCGACATCTCGAAGTTGTTGTCAACGGTGATCTCGCCGTTAACGATCTTGGCGAGCTCGGCCTGATACTGCTCTACGGTGAAGTTCTTGAGGCTCCAGGTAGCGGTGGGCAGGCCAACAGCGTTTTCCTTAGCGCTCAGGGTGGTGGACTTGCCGGCGATGTCAGCAAAGCTGCCCTCGAACACATAAGCCAAGCCCCACTGTACGCCATCGGAAAGGCCCTTCATGGCGGAGGTGATGATGGTTTCGGAGAGGGGGGATTGGTCGGTATCAACGCCTACCATGTAAGCATCGTTTTCGGCAGCAGCCTGAGCAACGGACTGATACATATTACCGCCGCAGCAGAAGATGACCTCGGTGCCATTGTTGTACCAGCCATTAACGAGAGCCTGCAGCTCGGAAGAGGGGGAGTAGGAGTTACCATACTGCCAGGTGTAGTTCAGCTCAACAGTCTTGCCCATCTCAGCGGCAGCAGCATTGGCGCCCTGAGCGAAGCCGTAACCGTAGCGAACGCAAGCGGGGTTGGTGCCGCCGCCGCCGCCGGTGAAGCCGAGCTTTTCAAAGCCTTCCTTAACAACAGCGTAACCGGCCAGGTAGCCGCACTGCTCCTCGGCAAAGACGATACCGGCAACATTAGCGCCGACAGAACCGCCATCAACAAAGAAGAAGGCAACATCGGGATACTCGGCAGCGATCTTCTTAAGAGCAGTCTCCTGCAGGAAGCCGGCGGTAACAACAGCCTTGGCACCGTTGTCGCAGGCAGCCTTCATGGCGTCATAGCGGTCCTCATCGGTGGCCTTATCGCCATTGGCGGGCATGTAGTACTTGTAGCTGAGGTTGTGGTTGGCAGCATACAGCTTAACGCCATCGAAGGTGCCCTGGTTGAAGGAACCATCCTTCAGCTGGCCAACATCGGTGACGAAGCCGATCTCATACTTGCCGTCCTCGGTGGTCATCTCATCGGCGATCTCATCGGCGTTGGTGATGACAGTGGGGGTGGGATCGGGGGTAGGATCAGGATCGGGGGTGGGAGCGGGCTTCTCGCCGCAGGCTACCATGGCAAGTACCATGACCAGAGCGAGAGCGATTGCAAGAATCTTTTTCATCTTTTTCTCCTCCAGAAAAAATTGTTTTTTGCCATGCCGCCGGTGTGGCGGCACGAAAGCAACTATATTATAGCAACCAACCGGGACGGGCGCAACCTTATTTTAGCCTTTTTGTGGAATTCGCAAGAAAGCAACGCGGAAATTTGGCGGATTTGTTTTGCGATTCTGTGAATAGGAGGAATGGTTACTGGAATGGGAGCTGCTTTTCAAATAAGAAAAGGAGAAAAAGAGTTTTTAGGGCCAAGGCGGGGGGCGGGTTTGTGACCGCCTAACGGCGGGGCAAAGTCACCGGAGGGTGACGGCCGGTACGCCTACCCGGCGGAGAAGGGGAACAGAGGGGCGGATATGGGAGAAAAAGGTGGTAAATTGAACAAAAAGGCGTGTTGCATTTCTATGCTGGGGGACAGGGTCCGCCTTGCAATTTGCCCGGAGAGACTATATAATTATAATGTTGTAATATGCAATGCGCACAAGGAGGCACAGACCAGACCAAACAAACAGGAAGGGGGGATGGAGCATGGAACAAAACCACAACAATGATTACATTATTGAAATGCTTCACATCACCAAGGAGTTCCCCGGCATTAAGGCAAATGACGATATTACCCTGCAGCTGCGGCGCGGGGAGATCCACGCGCTGCTGGGCGAAAACGGTGCGGGCAAAAGCACGCTGATGAGCGTGCTCTTTGGCCTGTACCAGCCGGAAAAAGGAGAGATCCGCAAAAACGGCGTGCCGGTAAAGATCAATGACCCCAATGACGCCACGGCACTGGGCATCGGCATGGTGCACCAGCACTTCAAGCTCATTGATGTTTTTACCGTGCTGGATAACATCATCCTGGGGGCGGAGGACACCAAGCTGGGCTTTCTGCAGAAGAAAAAAGCCCGGCAAAAGGTGAAGGAGCTCTCGGAAAAATACGGCCTGGCCATTGACATGGACGCCAAGGTGGAGGATATCACCGTGGGGATGCAGCAGCGGGTGGAGATCCTGAAGATGCTGTACCGCGATAATGAGATCCTTATCTTTGATGAGCCGACCGCCGTATTGACCCCGCAGGAGATCGACGAGCTGATGGAGATCATGCGCAACCTGGCCAAGGAGGGCAAGAGCATCCTCTTTATCAGTCATAAGCTCAATGAGATCATGGCGGTGGCGGACCGCTGCACCGTACTGCGCAAGGGCAAATATGTCGGCACCATCGATACGGCCAAGACCAACAAGCAGGAGCTGAGCAACATGATGGTGGGCCGCCCGGTCCAGCTGGAGGTGCAGAAATCCCCGGCGAAGCCCGGCGAGGCGGTGCTGGAGGTGGAGCACTTTTCCGTGCCCAGCAAGCTGCACAAGAAGGACGCCGTGCACGATGTGACCTTTACCGCGCGCAGCGGGGAGATCTTGTGTATCGCGGGCATTGATGGCAACGGCCAGACCGAGCTGGTATACGGCCTGACCGGCCTGGAGAAGCCCAGCGGCGGCACCGTGAAGCTGTGCGGGCACGATATTACACACGCGAAGATAAGAGAGCGTGGCAAGGAGATGTCCCACATCCCGGAGGACCGGCACAAGCATGGCCTGGTGCTGGACTTTACGCTGGAGCAGAATATGGTGCTGCAGCGCTACTACGAGACCAAATTCCAGAATCATGGGTTCATCAAGGCGGACGCGGTGCGTGAGTACGCCGATGGCCTGATCAAGCAATTTGATGTGCGCAGCGGCCAGGGCCCCATTACCGTGGCCCGCAGCATGAGCGGCGGCAACCAGCAGAAGGCGATCGTGGCCCGTGAGCTGGACCGTGATAAGGCGCTGATCGTGGCGGTGCAGCCCACCCGCGGTCTGGATGTCGGCGCGATCGAGTATATCCACAAGCAGCTGGTGGCGGAGCGGGACCGCGGTAAGGCGGTGCTGCTGGTTTCTCTGGAGCTGGACGAGGTGATGAGCCTTTCCGACCGCATCCTGGTGATGTACGAGGGTGAGATCGTGGGCGAGCTGGACCCCGCCAAGACCACCGTGCAGGAGCTGGGCCTGTATATGGCCGGCGCCAAGCGGCAGCATAACACGCAGGAAGGAAAGGGGGAGGGCAGCGATGAGTAATAAAGTAAAATCTCCGCTGATGAAAAAGGCCCCCACCTATTCGCTGCGGGCCTCCATCATCTCCATCCTCATCGGCCTTTTGACCGGTGCGGTGGTCATCCTGATCGTGGGCGCCTTTAACCCGCTGATCTCGCTGAAGGGCGCCTGGGACGGCATCCGGCTGGTGCTCTTTGGCGTGCTGAGCACCGGGCGTGACGCCGCCGGTGCTTTGACCTTCGGCTTCAATCCCACTAATATCGGCAACATGCTGTTCCGGGCTACGCCGCTCATCCTTACCGGTGTTTCGGTGGCGGTGGCCTTTAAGACCGGCCTGTTCAATATCGGCGCGCCTGGCCAGTACCTGGCCGGTACCACAGCTTCCCTGTTCCTGGCGCTTTCCATTCCCAGCAGCAGCGTTCCCGCCTGGCTCATCTGGTTCATCGCCTTCCTGGGCGGTGTGCTGGCCGGTGCCCTGTGGGGCGCTATCCCCGGCCTGCTGAAGGCGACCCTTAATATCAACGAGGTCATCGCCTGCATCATGACCAACTGGATCGCGGCAAGCCTGGTGACCTGGCTCTTTGATATCAGCAACCTGAAGAACATGGTGGAGGGCAACAAGACCGGGTATGTCTACAAGACGACCTACAACGGCGTGGCGACCTCCAAGATGGGGCTGGATAAGCTGTTCCCCGGCAGCCAAGTAAATGGCGGCATCATCATCGCCATCATTATGGCGATCCTGGTTTACATCATGCTGGAAAAGACGACCTTTGGCTATGAGCTGAAGGCCTGCGGTGCCAACCGGCACGCCGCCCGGTATGCCGGCATCCACGATAAGCGCAATATCGTCTGCTCGATGGCCATTGCCGGCGCCATGGCGGGCGCGGCGGGGGCTCTGTACTATCTTTCCGGCAACACCGAATTTTTCTGGACCACCTACCAGTCGCTGCCCAGCGAGGGCTTTGACGGCATTGCCGTGGCGCTGCTGGCGGTCAATAACCCCATCGGGGTCATCTTTACCGGCATATTCATGTCGCTGCTTTCCATCGCGGGTCTGCAGCTGACCAACCTGACGGCCTACAACGAGTACATCACCGATGTGATCATCGCGGTGATTGTGTACCTTTCGGCTTTCTCGCTGGTGATCAAGCTGTGGATCAGCCGCCGGAAGAAGGAGGGCAAGTCCATCCTGCCATGGAAGAAAAAGCAGCCGGAAGGCGCCGGGCTGCTGCCTGACGCGCAGCCGGCGGAGGAGGCGGCGGCAGCCGCCGAGGACGCCGGTGGGGCCGCCGAGCCGGAGGGCGAGGCGGCCGGGACTGCGGAAACCGGAAAGGAGGCCGAGGCGTAATGTCATTTCTCATCAGACAGACATTGATTTATGCCATCCCGTTGATGGTAGTGGCGCTGGCCGGCATCTTTGCGGAGCGCAGCGGTATCATCAACCTGGCATTGGAAGGTATTATGATCTTTGGCGCCTTTATCGGGGTGCTGTTTGTACGGATGATGCAGGCAATGGGCTGGTTTGAGGCGGCAAAGGCCGCCGATAACTGGGTGGCGCTGCAGGGGTATCTGCTGCTGGCCATGCTGGTGGCGGCGATACTGGGCGCGGTGTTCTCGCTGCTATTGGCGTTCGCGGCCATCAACCTAAGGGCAGACCAGACCATTGGCGGTACGGCGCTGAACATGCTGGCGCCCGCGCTGGTGCTGTTCCTGGTGCGCCTCATCGCCAAGCAGAACCAGCTGCTGCTGCTCAAGGGTGACTCCGCCTCCTGGTTCATGATTAAAAAGACGATGCTGGGCTTTGACAGAACCGCGGAGCTGAACTTCTTCCAGGAGACCTTCCTCAATAAGGTGTACCTGAGCAACTATGTATGTGTGCTGGTATTCATCATCCTGGCCATTATTCTGTATAAGACCCGCTTTGGCCTGCGGCTGCGGGCCTGTGGTGAAAACCCCCAGGCGGCGGATTCGCTGGGCATCAATGTAAAGAAGATGCGCTATGCCGGCACCACCATTTCCGGCGCGCTGGCCGGTATGGGCGGCTTTGTCTACGCGGTGACCACCGCCAACTGCTCGGCCAACGGCGATGTGGCGGGCTTCGGCTTCCTGGCGCTGGCGGTTATGATCTTTGGTAACTGGAAGCCGCTGAATGTGGCGGGCGGCGCGCTGCTGTTCGGTCTGTTTAAGTGCATCGCGGCGTGCTATTCCACGCTGGATATCAACGGCGACGGCATCTACGCGCTGACGGAGCTGGGCCTGAACGCCAACTTCTACCGGCTGCTGCCGTATGTCATCACGCTGGTCGTGCTGGCCTTTACCTCCAAGAGTTCCCGGGCCCCCAAGGCTGAGGGCATCCCCTACGATAAGGGACAGAGATAAAAAGGCAAAACCAATCTTAAGCAAAGGGCGGCTCCTGCGGGGGCCGCTTCCTTTTGGCCGGGGGATGTCATTGACGGGCGGGCGGAAAATTGGTATGCTATTAGAATGATCTCCCGGTATGGCGGCCGCAGAGAAAAGGTATGGCCGCAGACCCGCGAAGGCGCGCAGGCGCGGCGGAGCGGGGGAGGGCCGGCCCCGGCTTTGGCGGGGCGGCCCGACGGAGAGCGGAGCCGTGCCTGCGCGCATCCGGAAGGCCGGGGGAAGAAAGCATTTTGGGCAAGAGAGATAGGAGGTTCCGGAATGGAGCATCTTGATGCAAGACTGGGTACCATAGCGGCTATGGTGCCGCGCTGCCGGGCGGTGGCAGATATCGGCTGCGACCATGGACTACTGGTGGCGGCTCTGCTGGAGGGCGGCCGCTGCGATTACGGCATTGCGGCCGATATTAACCCCATGCCGCTGGAGAAGGCCCGGCAGGAGCTGACCCGCCGGGGACTGCTGGCACAGAGCGAGTGCCGTCTGACCAACGGACTGTGCGGCATCGCGCCGGTGGGAGTGGATGCGGTAGTGATCGCCGGGATGGGCGGGGAGCTGATCGCCGACATCGTCGCGCGTGCGCTGCGCCGCTTTTCAGGCGGCCCGCCCGTGCGGTTCGTACTCCAACCGATGACGGCGGTATCCGAGCTGCGCCGCTATCTGTGGGAAAGCGGCTTCACCATCGCCGACGAGCGCTATGCCGTCGCCGCCGGAAAGCCCTACGTCATCCTGACCGCCGTGTACGGCGCATCTTCGCCGTCGTGTCCGCCGCTACATATGACTGCCTGCCGGGGAAAGGACCTCCCGCCGCATACCCGTGACGCCGCAGGTTCGGGGAAAGACTCCCGCTCTCCCGCAGACCAAGAGAAGAACCCTCCGCCGGCCGCTTGTCCTCCCGCAGACCGGGGAACAAGCCTCTCGCCGAATGCTCGTCAGCCCGCAGACCGGAGAACAAGCCTCTCGCCAAACGCTCGTCAGCCCGCAGACCGGGAGAACGCGGCAGCGTTCTCCCCGAGTTCCGCGAAGCGGAACTCGTGCTCCGCGAATCGGAACTCGTACTCGTATACAGACCTGTATCTCGGCAAGATACGCCCGCCGACGCCCGCCTATCGGGCCTACGTCCGGCGCGTCTGCGCGGCGGCGGAAAAACGTCTGCACGGCCTGTACGCGACCGGCGGCGATCCGGCAAACGAGCTGCTTTTGCTGCGCGAGGCGGGCGAGTGGCTGTAAGGGACTGTAAGAAAATGCATTTTTTACAATTTCCTTACAACCGTATGATGACTCGCTGTCCCGCGCACGCTTATACTGATTGCGTAAAATGGGGAATTGAGGCGAACGGGGACTATGACAAGATATGTGATTGACGCAAGGCAAATCCGCTGGAACGCTGCGCTTTTGCAGCGTGAAATGCGCGGCGTGCCGGTCATCGGCGTGGTGAAGTGCGACGCCTATGGAACGGGACTGCTGCCGGTCAGCCGGATTTTGCTGGAGGAGGGCGTATCCGCGCTGGCGGTGCTGCACTTCCGCGAGGCGGAAGCGCTGCGCGGCGCGGGCATCGGCGCGCCGATTCTGATGCTGACCCCCGCCGTCACGCCTGCGCAGGCCGACGCCGTGCTGCGTCTGGATCTGACCGCCTCCGTGGACGGCGCGCAGAGCTGCGCGCTGTTGGAGAGCGCGGCTGAGCGCGCCGGCAGGACGGTTCCCGTCCACCTGATGCTCGATACCGGCTTCGGCCGCTACGGCTGGCTGCCCGACGAGACCGACGCGCTGCTGCGTGACCTGAAACGCTGCCCGCGGCTGCGGGTCGAGGGCGTCTACTCCCATTTGCAGGATGCGTACACCGCCCGCGCCGCCGGCGTAGGCAGGCAGCTTGCGCTGTTTACGTCGACGGCCGACGCGCTCGAGCGCGCGGGGCTGTCTGTCGGCACGAGGCATTTGGCGGCGACGGCCGCGGCGCTGCGCTTTCCCGAAACGCGGCTGGACGCCGTCCGCATCGGATCGGCCTTTTACGGGCTGCTGCCGTTTGCGGACAAATGGGGCTTCTGCCCGGTCGGCCATCTCGAATGCGAGGTATCGGCCGTCAAGCGCCTGCCCGCCGGCCATAACGTCGGCTACGGCGGGCTTTGCCGGACGAAGCGCGAGACGACCATCGCCGTCGTCAACGCCGGCCATGTCGACGGCTGGGGCGTCGTGCCCGTGCGCGATAGTTTCCGCCTGCGCGACCGGCTGCGCTATCTGAAGGCCGATCTGTTCAGTCTCTGGCGCGATGAGCGCACCTTCGTGGAAATCGGCGCGCAGCGCTTCCCGCTGCTGGGGCGGTTCACGATGTCCAACGTTATCGTAGACGTCACCGGCGGCGATGTGCGGCCCGGCGATATCGTCCGCATCGAGCTTTTGCCGACCTACGCGAGCGGCTGGGTTCCGCGCGTGCTGACCGACGAGCCGCAGGAGACCACTGCGGAACCGCCCGCGCCGTCCCGCGGCGTCGGATAAACGCGCGTCCGGCGCGCCGACTCGGCTTTCTCCGGCGGTCGGAAAAGTAAAAAGCTTTTTTTAATCCGTGTGCCCGACGAGAACCGTCGGGCGCGTTGTTTTTGCGCGTCGGCTGTCGACCTGCGCAGCGCGCCGGCAGGGAGATAAGAATGATTATAAGGGCTTTGCGGTGGTCCGTTTGACTGAGCTCCACTGCAAGGCGCTGAAAAAGCGGCTGTGCCTTCGAATAAAAAATGGGAGTGCGGGGTGGAGGGCTTCTACATTATTATATGTCTGAT
>ERZ827150.4905-NODE-4905-length-11258-cov-6.617424_pt1 | contig 11258 bp, 10 predicted proteins | sample MGYA00519779_ERZ827150 | MGnify/ENA primary metagenome ERZ827150 (study PRJEB31778, sample SAMEA3449267) | human gut metagenome | biome: human gut; feature: human-associated habitat; material: faeces | place: United Kingdom | collected 2010/2012 ...
TACACGATCTCATCGGGGGTGACGCCATGAAAAAACTGCGCGGCAGACGCGGCGTGACGCTCACCGAAACGCTGTGTACGGTGCTGATCGTGCTGCTCATCAGCGCGATGCTGGCGGTGGGCGTGCGCTTTGCCGTGCGGACGTACCGCGAGTCGATGGAGCTGTCGGAGACGGAGCTGCTCTGCTCCACGCTGACGGCAGCCATCAGCGACAAGCTGCGCTACAGCGGCGAGGTGGGACAGAATATGTTCATCCAGGGCGTCGGCACGACGGACAGCGGCGGCGGAGGCTCGTTTGCGATCAGCGACGACGGCGAGGTCGTCATTCAGACGACCGACAGCGAGGAGTTCCGGCTCCTCGGCTCGGCCTCCTACCCGCAGGGCCTGCGGGTGCGGACGACCGGCACGGGGGAAACGGGCTTCATCAGCTACAGCGCCGAAACAGGAATCTTTACCGTTTCCTTTGCCATCGCGGACGCGCAGGGGAATATCCTGAAGGAGACATGCTTCGACGTCAAGCGCATCAACGCGGGCAAAAAGTGAAAAAGAGCTGCCGGACAAAATGTCCGGCAGCTCCTTTTAATCGCTTCGTGTGATGTCATGCACCCATTTGCCGCCGTGGATGCGCCAAAGGCCGACGGGGGTCTTTGCCAGATGCTCGATGGCGATGCACAGGCAGAACACCTCGTTCGGCACCTTAAGGACAAGGCCGAGCAGGCACATCAGCGGCAGCTCCATGCACCAGAGAGGGAAGTTGTCGATGAGCAGCGAGGCGCGCACGTCGCCGCCGCCGCGCAGCACACCCACGACCATCGTGGACGAAAAGCCGTGGAGGGGCATCACGCCCGCGTAGCAGTACACCATGACCGCGCACATCGCCGCCGCGCCCGCCGAGAGGGAGAAAAGCGGCAGCACATACGGCCGGAGCAGCGTAAAAAAGGCCAGAAGCTCCACGCCGCCGAGGGCGAGCGCGAAGAGAAATGCCGTGAGGCACACGGCCTTGCCGATGCGCACGACGCTCTCGCGGCTGCTGCCGATGCCGATCTCCTTGCCGACGATGACGGCGGCTGCGTTGGCGATGCCGTAGATGCCGGCGGTAGAGAGCTTGTCGATGCTGCCCGCCACGGTGTAGGCGGCGATGAGGTCGCCGCTCGCGGCCATGTGGCCCATGATGACGGTGATGAGCGAGTAGCCCACGCCCCAGAGCGTTTCGTTCGCCAGCACCGGCGCACTGTAATGCACGAAGCGGCGCAGCATCTCGCGGCCCGGGCGGAGAAGGGCGCTCCATTGGAGCGGCACGGTGCGGCAGCGCAGGGCGTAGCCGAAGGCGAGCGCAAATTCCACCACGCGCGAGAGCAGCGTGGCGGCCGCCGCGCCTGTGACGCCGAGCGCGGGGAAGCCGAGCTTGCCGAAGATGAGCACATAATTGCCCACGGTATTGCAGAGCATGGACGCGCCGAACACCAGCATACCGAAGCGCGGATTTTCGATGCTGCGCTGCATCCCGATGTAGATGGACGAGAGGGAATTGAGAATATACGAGAAGCCGACGATGCGGATATACGGCGTGCCGATCGCGACGAGACGGAGATTGTCCGTCACCAGCAGCAGAACATCCGCCGGGAAGAACGCCATGATGAGCGCGAAGAGCGTCGAGACGCTGCCGGCAATGCACAAGCCAATGCCGATGACGCGGTTGATGCTCTCGCGGTCGCCGCGGCCCCAGTATTGGCTGATGAGCACGCTTGACCCGCTCTGCAATCCGAAGACGATGAGCTGGATGATGAAGATGGGCACATTCGCCACCGTGACGGCGGACATCTGCTCGCTGCCGAGCAGACCGACCATGAAGGTATCGAGAAAGCCGAGCGAGGTGGTGATGAGATTCTGCACGATGATGGGCAGGGCGAGCAGAAAGAGGCGTCGGTAGAAGCCCTTGGGCTGACGGAGATAGGAGAACATAATAAACCTCAAAGAAGCTGACGAAGCGTCAAATTTACAGCATGGGGAAACGTGTTTCCTTATGCTTGCGGAGCGCGGATACAAGCGCGTCGATCTCCTCGCGCGTCGTCTCGGGCGCGAAGCTCACGCGCAGCACGCCCGCGGCGGTCCTTTTGTCGAGCTTCATCGCGGCGTAGACGTGGCTGAGCTTGCCGCGGTGGCAGGCCGAGCCGGCGGAGATGCAGATGCCCTGCGCGCCGAGCTCGGTGACAACGTTCGCGCTCGGATAGCCGACGAGCGAGACGGAGAGGATATGCGGGGCGTCGCCGTTCCCGATGCGCACCACGCCATCGATGGTGAGGAGCTGCTCGAGCGCGTACTGCTTGAGCTGCGCCATGCGGGCGAGCTTTTCCTCATAGCCCGCCAGCCGCAGCTCCACCGCCTTGGCGAAGCCCGCGATCTGCGCGGTGGCCTCGGTGCCCGAGCGCAGGCCGCGCTCCTGCCCGCCGCCCGCGAGCAGCGGACGCACCGCGCGGCAGCGCGGGCCGATGTAAAGCGCGCCGACGCCCTTGGGGGCGTTGAGCTTGTGTCCACTGACGGAAATGAGGTCCGCGCCCAGCGTATCCGCGCGGAACGGGAGCTTCAAAAACGCCTGCACGGCGTCGGTGTGCAGCAGCGCCCTGGAGCCGCGCTCGCGCAGGAGCCGCGCGATCTCGCCGACGGGGAACACACAGCCGGTCTCGTTGTTCACGAGCATCACGGAGACGAGCGCCGTGTCCTCACGCAGCGCGTCCGCGACCTGCTGCGCGGTGATATTCCCCTGACGGTCGGGCGCGAGATAGGTGACGGCATAGCCCTCCTGCTCCAGCTGACGGCAAGGCTCGAGCACGGCGCTGTGCTCCACGGCGGTGGTGATGATGTGCTTTCCGACGCGGCGGTTCTGGTGGGCGGCGAGGCGGATGGCCCAGTTGTCGCTCTCCGTGCCGCAGGAGGTGAAGTACAGCTCGTCCGGCTTGCAGCCGAGCGCGGCGGCGATGACCGCACGGTCCGCCTCCAGACGCTTTTTCGCAGCGGCGCCGTAGGGATACTGCGAGCTGGGGTTGCCGCTGCGGTTTAGTAAAACATCGTACATCGTATCCGCCACCTCGCGCGCGACGGGCGTGGTGGCGGCATGGTCGAGATAGATCATAGCAAAGCATTCCTTTCTTTGCACTTGCAATCAAGCGAAAACATGGTATGATTATATGCGGAAAATCCACGAAAAGCAAGGAGAAAGCATGAAGATCGGTATTTACACCCTGGGCTGCAAGGTGAATCAATACGAGACGCAGGCGATGGAGCAGGAGCTGACCGCCCGCGGGCACGAGCTGGTGGATTTTGAGTCTCCCGCCGATGCCTACATCATCAACACCTGCTCGGTCACGGCGGTGAGCGACAAGAAGTCGCGCCAGATGATCCGCCGCGCGAAGAAGAACAGTCCCGACGCGGTGGTCGCCGCCTGCGGCTGCTACGTCCAGACGCACGAGGAGGAGGCGAAGAGCCTCGGCATCGACCTTTTGATGGGCACGAACGACCGCGCGCGATTCCTTGACCGGCTGGAGGAGGCCGTGAAAACGCGCGAGACGGTCGCGGACATCGACGACGCGCTGCGCCGCCGCACGTTCGAGGTGCTGCCGGCGGGCGGCATGGCGAACCGCACCCGCGCGATGCTCAAGGTCGAGGACGGCTGCGTGAACTTCTGCACCTACTGCATCATTCCCTACGCGCGCGGTCCCGTGCGCTCGCTGCCGATGGACAAGGCGGCGGAGCAGGTGCGCGCCCTGCGCTCACAGAGCTACCGTGAGCTCGTGGTCACGGGCATCGAAATTTCCTCCTACGGCCATGACCTCAAGGACGGCACGACGCTCATCGATCTTCTGGAGCTTATCGCCCGCGAGGGCGGGGAGATGCGTATTCGCCTCGGCTCGCTCGAGCCGCGCACCGTGACGCGGGAATTCTGCGAGCGGGCGAAAAAGCTCCCGACCCTCTGCCCGCACTTCCATCTCTCGATGCAGTCCGGCTGCGACGCGACGCTCAAGCGCATGAACCGCCGGTATGACACCGCGCGGTATTATGAGTCTGTGGAGCTGCTGCGCGAATATTTTGACGACCCCGCCATCACCACCGACCTCATCACCGGCTTTCCGGAGGAGACGGAGGAGGAGTTCGGCGAGACGCTCGCCTTCATTGAAAAGTGCGGCTTCGCCGCCATGCACATCTTCCCCTATTCCGTCCGCCCCGGCACGAAGGCCGCGGCGATGGCGCAGGTGGACATGAGCGTGCGCGAGGAGCGCGCGGCGCGCGCCGCCGCCGTCGCGGAGCGGATGCACCAAGGCTATCTCGCCCGCTGCGTGGGAAAGACCTTTCCCGTGCTCTTTGAGCAGGACAGGGGCGAGGGCAGCGTCGGCCACGCGCCGAACTATATGCCCGTCACGGTGGGGATGAAAGGGTTACATAACACCGTGCAAAACGTGCGCATCACCGCCGTCGACGGCGACGGCCTGCGCGGGGAACCGGAGGAGACATGAAAAGCCACTTTTTTGCCTACATCGCGCGGATGCGCTACATCACACGCTGGGCGCTCATGCGCAACACCTTTTCCGAAAACGTGCAGGAGCACAGCCACATGGTCGCGGTGCTCGCGCACGCGCTCGCGGTGATCCGAAACCGCGTGTACGGCGGGCAGATCGACGCGGGACAGGTCGCCGCGGTCGCGCTCTACCATGACGCGAGCGAGATCATCACCGGCGATATGCCGACGCCCATCAAGTATTACGCGCCCGAGATCCGCGACGCCTACAAGAAGGTCGAGGCGGTCGCCTGCGGACGGCTCCTTGCCATGCTGCCCGACGAGCTCAGACCCGACTACGACGACGTGCTCGACTGCGCGGACGGCGAGGTGCTCGAGTTGGTCAAGGCGGCGGACAAGCTATCCGCCTACATCAAGTGCGTCGAGGAGCTCAAGGCGGGCAACGCGGAGTTTCGCCGCGCCGCCGAGCAGACCCGCGCCGCGCTCGACGCGATGCATCTGCCCGAGCTGGATTACTTTATGGAGCACTGCGCGGAGAGCTTTTCCATGACGCTCGACGAGCTGGAATAACAGGGAGGAAGAAACCATGATCAAAATTCGGACGCTGTATATCGTTCTGCCGCTTACGATCCTGATGGCGGTGGGCTGCTACCTCAAGGGCTGGACGGCGGGCATCGCCCTGTGGGCGCTCCTTGCGCTCGTGTGCGTGGGGCGCATCCTGCGCGAGCGGAAGGAGAAGAACGGCGCGGAGGACGCGCAGAAAAAGGAATAACGCGCCGTGCGCGAAAAAAGCGGGGGAGCTTCCATCAGGAAGCTCTCCCGCTTTGCTGTCGTTTCCGCCGTCTCAGCGCCGCGCGGGGTCCACCGTGTCAACGTATTCCAGCGCGGCGGGCCTGCCGTCCTCGTCAGAGATGAGCCGCCAGACCGTGTGCGCGCTGCTCCACGGCGCGCAGGCGTAGAGATAGACCCCGTCGGTCGTGTAGTCGTAGAGCTCCCGCGTGAGGTCCGTGCGGTCGACGGTGAGGAGCCATTCCTCGCCGGTCGCGATGTCATGACATCCGACGCCGATGTACCGCTGTTCGGCAAGCTGCCATTCGTACTGGTCGTAGAAAACGAACCCGTCTGCCGCGGCGACGTAGCTGCGTGTGTTCGGGCAGCGCAGCGTTGTGACCGAGCCGTCCACACCGAGGCAGAGCATATTGTGTGTCAGCTTCCCGTCTCTCACACACTCGACCAGAGCGTATTGGCCGCCGCGGAGCACGAAGAAGCCCTGATCGAACAGCGTCCCCTCGGGTGTCACGTCCTCGCTGTCGCGGAGAAGCCGGTAGAGGGCGACCCCGTCCGCCCGCTGACCGCTCGGCACGAGGGTAAATTCGTACCCGCCGAACGTGAGGTGCGTGTTTTCATAGAACTGCTCGAAGCCCGCGCCGGAGGATGCGTACTCCTGCCGGACCTCCAGCAGCTCGCCGGTCCTGCCGTCGAGCAGGTATTCGCTCCAGACGATGGTGTCATTATTGCTCCAGGACGGTACATTGGGCTCTGTGTCGGTTGGGACTTTGTCCTGATGAATGGTATAGCTGTTGAAGCGGAGCCGGACATCGATGCGCCCGTCGCCGAGCAACGAGAAGAAAAGCCGCGTGCAGTCCTGCGGTGCGGTGTAGAGCTTTATCCGCTCGCCCGTCTCGTGTACCTGCACATAGAGCGTTTCGCCCCGAAGGTAGTAAATGCCGTAGCCGTTCACTGCGTAGCCATCGTACCAGAAGGTGCTGAGCACCCGCTCACTCGTGCCCATGGCGGGATCGTAGCACCAGACGCCGCTGTGGCGGACGTGGTAATAATAGTGGCCGTCCGCGATCGTGCCGGGGCTGGAGGCGCAGCCTGCGCCGAGCGAGTAGTCGAAGCGTCCGGCGACGTAGATGCCGCTGAAAAGCATCAGTGCGATGCATGCGGCCTTGATCAGCGCCGTCCGCCATGAGCGCTTCGGCCTCTGCCGCCGCGCGCCGCACTCCGCCAGCAGCTCGTCGCCAAGATAGCTGAGGGAAGCGCTGAGCTGTTCGTTCGTCATACCGTAAAGCCCTCCTGTTCCAGATGTGCACGCAGACCCTGCCGCGTGCGGTAGAGGAGGCTTTTGACCGCGCCGATGCTCGTGCCGTACTGCCGCGCGACGTCGGCAAGCGGATCAACGTAGAAATAGCGGGCGAGGAAGACGCCGCGCTCGCGCGGCGAGAGCGTGCGCAGGTAGCGCTCGATGCTCTCGGCGAGCAGCCTCGCGTCCAGCGCTTCGTCCGCCTCGCCGCCGACCGCGTCGCCCAGCTCTTCAAGGGAGAGAAGATATTCCCGCGCGCCGCGCTTCTGCGCGCCGTCGCGGCGATAGCGGTCGATGGCGCCCTGCCGCGTCAAACGGCTGAGAAAAGCCGGAAACACCGGCGGGCGCTGCGGAGGAATGACGTTCCACGTTTTCAGATAGGTGTCCGAGCGCACCTCCTCGCAGGCAAACTGGTCGAGGAGAATGCGCTGCGCGAGCTGCAGGAGCCGCGCTCCGTATTTTTTGTCGGTCTCGCCGATGGCATCCTCATTGCGCGCAAAATACAGCGCGATGATCTGCTCGTCCTTCATTTGGCCCCGCCTCCTTTCACTCTATTTACCGCAAACGCGGCGCGAAGGTCGCGCGGAACACGCAAAAAATTTTTTCTTCCTCTATTTTATCCGATGGCGGGGTGAAAGTAAATGCCGCGATTTGTGCGTTCCGCAGCTTGCATTTTGCAGCGAAGCCTTTATAATGATGACATTCTTTTGCGCAGGGAGGAAGGACTCATGGAACAGCGGAGGGCGCGTGGGATGCTTGCAGCTGCGGCCGTTATCTTCGGTACGCTTGCGCCGTTCGTGCGCGGCATTTCCGTTTCCTCGGGCGAGCTGGCGCTTTACCGCGCGGTGATGGCGGCGCTGCTCGTCGGCGGCTATCTGCTCGTGAGCGGGCAGAAGCTCGCGCTGCGCGCGAATCGGCGCGAGGCCGCGCTGCTGCTCCTCTCCGGCATGGCGATGGGCGTGAACTGGATCTTGCTTTTCGAGGCCTACCGCTACACCACCGTGTCCGTCGCGACGCTGAGCTACTATTTTGCGCCCGTGCTCGTCACCGCCGCCTGCCCTCTGCTCTTTCACGAAAGGCTGACGGGAAAGCAGATCGTCTGCTTCGTGATGTCCACGCTGGGACTGGTGCTGGTCATCGGCGTCGGGGGGCTCCGCGGCGGCGCGGATGTGCGGGGCGTGCTCTTCGGCCTCGGCGCGGCGACGTTCTACGCCGCGGTCATTCTGCTCAATAAGTTCATCCGAAGCGTCGCGGGCATCCAGCGGACCTTTTTGCAGTTTTTAGCCGCCATCGTCATTCTCATTCCCTACGTCGCCGCGACCGGCGGCGTATCGCTGGGGACGCTCGGCGCGCGCGGCTGGGTCTGCCTGCTCATCGTGGGCTTCTTCCACACGGGCGTGACCTACTGCCTGTATTTTTCCGCCCTGCGCGAGCTGCCGGGGCAGGAGGTCGCTCTGCTGAGCTACATGGATCCGCTTGTGGCGGTCATCGTCTCGGTGACGGTGCTCGGCGAGCCGGTCACGGCGCCGCAGCTCGCCAGCGGTGCGCTGATCCTCGGCTTCACGCTCTGGAACGAGCTGCCGGAGAAAAAATAAAAAAGGGAGACGGTTTGCAAAACCGTTTCCCTTTTTTCATTCAGCGAAGCGGATGGTGATGGGGCAGATCTCGGCCCTGGTCGCCACGCGCATATTCGGCCCGAAGAGACCGACGCCCGAGGTCACGATGCTGTGCATCGACCCCACGCGGAGACAGCCGCAGGCATTCTCCCAAAATAGCCGGACGGTGAGGTTGCCGGGGAACATCTGCCCGTCGTGCGTGTGCCCGCAGAGATCGACGTCCACGCCCGCCGCGGCCAGCGCCTCCAGCTCGCGCGGCTGGTGGTCGAGGACCAGAATGGGCTTGCCCGCGTCCAGTCCCTCGACGAGCTCCGCGGGCGTTTTACGCACCTCGACGCCGCGCCCCGGGCGCTGCGCGTCGGGGCGGCCGTAAAGATAAACCTCGCCGCCGAGCAGCACGGCCTCGTCGCGCAGGAGACGGATGTTCGCGGACGTGAGAAAGGCGTCCATCTCGGGGCTGCTCTGCTTTTTCCCGTCGCTTCGGAAGGTGAAGCCCGCTAAGATAGGCTCCTCAATGTCGTGGTTGCCGTAGACGGCGTAGACGCCGTACCTCGACCGGATGCCGCGCAGCACCGCAGCGATCTGCTCCGGCTCCTCCACGGCCTCCCAGGCGTTATCAAAAATGTCGCCCGCGATGACGACCGCATCGGCGTCCTGCTCGTTCACGCGCGCGACCATGCGCTCCATCTGCGCAAGGCCCACGTTGTAGCCGAGGTGGAGATCGGCGAGCAGCACGACCTTCATGCTCTCCATGCTGCCGGCGGACTTGTTTACGGTGACCTCGTAGGGCGTGACGCGCACGACGCGGGCGTTGATCACGCCGCCGACGGAGGTCACAAGAATGGCCGCCGCGCACAGGCAGCCCGCGATGCGGTGCATCCGCGCCGAGCGCAGAGAGCGGAGCTTCAGACCGTGGACGAGCAGCAGCCGCAGTCCGTCCGCGAGCAGGACTGCCAGCAGCAGATAGAGCAGCACGCCGAGCCAATAATTCCCGATGAGCATGAGCGCGCGCTTCAGCCGTCCGGCAGGCAGCGGAAAGGCCAGAACAAAGGAGAGCGCAAAGAAGGCGTACAGCGCAGCGGGCACGGCCCAATGCTTCCGCTTGCGGAACCACGGGAACCACGCCCGCACCCAGCCCATGATGCGGCGGAACAGATAGAGGTTAAAAAGCAGGTAAAACGGTGCGAGGAGGAAGGCAAACATGGCGCGTTCCGCGCTCCTTTCCGAAAGGGGAGACACCCTTTGTTTTCGGCGCTATTCTACTCCCTTTACGCCCTTGGCGCAAGAGAAAAGATGCGGCGCGAAGCGCACACTTTTTTTGGACAAAAGTGACATTGACAACCCTTTCCTACAAATTTATAATCACAATCTCGTATGAAAGACTTCAAAATACACCGTGGTAAAAGGTGAGGCTTATGAATCATCAGTCGTCGTTTTCGCTTCGTTCGTTCTTTCAGCCCGTGGACCTCACGCAGGGAACGTGCTGGAAGACGCTGCTCGTGTTCGCGTTCCCCATTATCGTTTCCTACCTGCTCCAGCAGGTCTATTCCATCAGCGACGCCGCCATTGTCGGTCAGACGCTGACGGCGAGCGAGGTCGCCGGTGTGAACGACACCACCTCGCTCGCGATGATCTTCCTGCAGTTCGCCTTCGGTGCGAGCGCGGGCTTCTGCACCGTGACATCGTGCTTTGTCGGTGCGCGCGACAGCGCGGGCGTCCGCCGCTCCATGGCGACGCAGATCGTCCTCTCCGCGGCGCTGACCGCCGTGCTCACGGCGCTGGCGCTGGCGCTGCTCGACCCCATGCTCGCGTGGATCAACGTCACGCCCGCGAGCGGGGAGGTCTACCGCGCGGCCTATACCTACTGCGCCATCCTCTTCGGCGGCATCGGCGCGCAGCTTTTCTATAACTTCATCTGCTCGTTCCTGCGCAGCATGGGCGACAGCGCCACGCCGCTCGCGTTCCTGCTTTTCTCGACGATCCTCAACGTGGGGCTGGATCTGCTCTTCATCCTCTCGTTCCACTGGGGCGTCGCGGGCGCAGCCATCGCCACCGTTGCGGCGCAGCTCATCAGCACGCTCGGCTGCTTTCTCTACGCCTTTTTGAAGTATCCCGAGCTGCGATTGCACCGCGAGGACTGGCGCATCACAAGGCGCGACGTTACGCGCCATCTCATTCAGGGCATCCCGCTCGGCCTGCAGTTCTCTGTCCTTGCCATCGGCATCATCGTGATGCAGAGCGTCATCGTGCAGTTCGATACGCTTGGCGGCGAAATGGTCTCCAACGCGGCGCAGAACGGCTTCGGCGCGGCGAACAAGCTCAACAATCTTCTTATGACGCCGCTCAACGGCCTCGGCGCGGCGATGACCAGCTTCACCGCGCAGAACCTCGGTGCGGGCGACCACGCGCGCATCAAGAAAGGAACGGTGCAGGCGCTCATCATTGTCTGGACTATGTGCCTCATCTCCATCGCAGCTGGCCTGCTGCTCTCGCGCGGCGGCGGGTATCTCTATATCTTCCTCTCACCCGATAAGGTCACGGCGGAGACGATGCGCTACGGCAACACCTATCTCTATGTCGACCTGTCGCTCTACCTCTTCCTCGGCTTCATCTTCGTCGTGCGCAACTGTGTGCAGGGCATCGGCAAGCCGCAGTTCGTGCTCGGTGCGGGCGCGGCCGAGCTGGCCGCACGCGTGAGCGTGTGCCTGCTGCTGCCGCCGCTGATCGCGGGCGGCGCGGTCAATTCCGACGCGCCGCGCGCGGCGGTCTATGCCCTCTGCTTCGCCGATCCCTTTGCCTGGATGGCGGCGGACGCCGTACTGCTCGTGCCCTTCCTGCGCAATATCATGAAAATGGACTATCGCTACCTGAAAGGAACAATGTAGGAAGAAACAAAAAGTTTTTGTCGCTTTTTTTAAAAAACTTGAAAATAAGGCTTGCAATTTGCGCCGGGATATGCTATCTTATTTAGGCTGAGTTCAGCAAAACAGCATATCCGGGTGTGGCGAAGTTTGGTATCGCGCTTGAATGGGGTTCAAGAGGCCGCT